>Ga0210396_10003779_pt1 | contig 14996 bp, 9 predicted proteins | sample IncBWH17OmetaG_FD_155466 | JGI IMG/M metagenome (GOLD analysis project Ga0210396, IMG submission 155466) | Forest soil microbial communities from Barre Woods Harvard Forest LTER site, Petersham, Massachusetts, United States - Inc-BW-H-17-O ... | reverse complement strand
GGCATTCTTCATGGGCGGGGCCGCACGTAGTTTGTTTGTCCCGCTGTCACTCGCGGTCGGCTTCTCGATGGTGGCGTCGTATTTGCTTTCGAGCACGCTAGTGCCGGTCCTTTCGGTCTGGATGCTGCCCGGCGCGCACCCAGATGACGGCCCGCGCGAGACCCCCTTTGACCGGTTGCGTCGTCGTTACGGAAGTATTGTATCCGCGTTCGTTCGGCACCGTCGAACCGTCGTGTTGTCCTATCTGGCGATTTCCGGAGTGATCATCGTCGCTTTCGGGGTGGCGCTCGGGACAGAGATCTTTCCGCAAGTGGACACCGGACAGTTTCAACTGCATTTGCGTGCTCCGGCAGGTACTCGCATTGAGCGCACGGAACAGATCGCACTCAAGACGCTTGATACGATCAAGCGGGAGGTTGGCCCGGACAACGTGGCTATCACGCTCGGCTTTGTCGGCGTTCCAACACCTAACTTTCCGGTCAATGCGATCTATCTCTGGTCGTCCGGATCGGAAGAAGCGTCCTTGCAGATCCAGCTCAAACGCGGCGCCACAGTCCGCGTGGAAGACCTCAAGGAAACGCTGCGCAAGAAATTGGTCGACGAGCTGCCGGGAGTGCGGTTCTCGTTCGAGCCCAGCGACATCGTCAGCCGGGTAATGAGTTTCGGAGCGCCCACCCCGATAGAGGTGGCGGTGAACGGGCCGAACCTGGCCGACGTCCGCGGCTACGCGGAGAAACTGCGCGATAAACTAGCGCAAGTGCCGATGTTGCGGGACCTCGCCTTCGAGCAGGAACTCGACTACCCGACCGTGAAAGTGACCGTCGACCGGGAGCACGCGGGCGTGCTTGGGGTCACGGCCGACGACGTCGCAAAATCGATCGTGGCTGGAACATCGTCGAGCCGTTACACGGCAGCGAACTACTGGGCCGACCCCCGCAGCGGCATTGGTTACCAGGTGCAGGTCGATATCCCCGAGCAGCGAATGAATTCGCTTGAGGAGATTAGAAATCTACCAATCGCTCGCCGCTCCGGGCAGCAGATCGATCTCCGGAATCTCGGGACCGTTAGTGAGTCAACGGCGCTTGGCGAATACGACCGTTACAATATGCAACGGATGCTGACACTCAGCGCAAATATCGTCGGCGACGACTTGGGGCGGGCAGCGGAGAGCGTAAGACAGGCTATCAGCGCTGCCGGAAATCCGCCCGATCGAGTTAAGGTTACGTTGCGAGGTCAGGTTCAGCCGATGGCTGAGATGTTTGGCGGCCTGCGGTCAGGGCTGCTGATCGCCGTCGGCGTTATTCTTTTGCTGCTCACCGCCAATTTCCAGTCGTTCAGGCTTGCGGCGGCGGTAACTTTGACGATTCCGGCGGTGGTTGCCGGGGTCGCCGCCATGTTGTGGCTGACTCACACCACCCTGAACATCCAGTCCTTCATGGGCGCGATCATGGCGATCGGGGTCGCTGTAGCAAATTCGATCATGCTTGTGACATTTGCGGAGCGCAGCCGCCTCGAGGGCAGCGAGCCTGCCGTGGCCGCACTTGAAGGGGCAAGTACCAGGCTTCGTCCTATCCTCATGACTAGTTTCGCCATGATCGCCGGCATGATTCCCATGGCGATCGGTCTCGGTGAGGGCGGCGAACAAACCGCGCCGTTGGGTCGCGCAGTGATCGGGGGCCTGACGGGCGCTACCTGCGCCACGCTCTTCGTGCTGCCGGCGATTTTCGCAATGCTCCAGTGGAGCCGAGCGCGGGCATCTGCGTCGCTTGATCCGGACGATCCTGAGAGCCTATATTTCGATGGGCGCCCGCGGCGCACGGTTCGAGGCGTGATTGACCGAATTGACGGGCATTCACGAACCGACGAACTCGCCGCCGAGTGAATCAGGTGAGGATCATGATTGGGCTGAATCCGATCAAGGTGTTGGCCACAATGGCGGTAATTATCGCTGCGCCCGCGAGTGCATTTCTTTACCTCCGGGCATCGCCTCCATCGAATGCCACGACAGCGGCGCTAGAGAGGCGCCCAAGCGTCGATGTCGTCAAACCGGCCCGCGCGACCTTGGCCCAACGTGTACAAGGCAACGCGACGCTCGAGGCCTTCGAGGATACCGATCTTTTCGCCAAGGTCTCCGGATACCTGTCCGATGTCCGTGTCGATATCGGTGACCACGTGAAAGCAGGTCAAGTGCTCGCGGTCATTGATGTTCCCGAAATGAAGCAGGAGCTTGCCGAAGCGCAGGCCCAGCTCGAATCCAAGAAAAGCTCGCTAGAGAGCGCACGCCGCCAGGTGGACCACCACAAGGCGGACGTAGCGCTTCAGGTCGGCCTGGCAAAAGACAGGGACCAGTTGGGCCAAGGGCGGCAGTTCATCAGCGACCGGACACTCGATCAGGTGCACGCCACTGCCGATATCGCCAAGGCTGATCTCGGCGTTGCGGAAGCGAACCGCGACCTTGCTGCCAATCAGGTCGATCTCGCCGCAGCGACCGTGGAGAAGATCAAGACTCTGCTCACCTATACGCAGATCGTGGCGCCTTTCGACGGCGTGGTAACGAGGCGTCAGGTGAACCGCGGCGATCTGGTTCAGGCTGCAACCTCTACCCGGACAACACCACTTTTCAAGGTCCAGAGGATCGACACCATCCGGGTGTTCTGCGACGTCCCGGAGAACGAGGCTTCGCATGTCCGGGTAGGAGACCGGGCGACGCTTAAGGTTTTCGGTTTAAGTGGTGAGCCGATCGTCGGCACAATCACGCGTTTCGCCTACCGCCTCGATCCCGAAACCCGCAATATGCGAACCGAGATTGATCTGGCAAATGGCGATGAGCGGCTTTATCCGGGCATGTATGCTGAGGTCTCCCTCGAAACGAATCGACGCCCCGACGTGATCGCTGTCCCGTTGACGGCGATAGGCTCGGATGCCCAGGGAACCTTCGTTTTCACCGTCCATGACGACCGCATCGAGAGGAGAGCTGTGAAAGTCGGGATTCGAGACAACGGACGCGCCGAAGTCACCGAAGGGTTGTCCGAGAATACCGCAGTCGTCGTCGCCTCGAAGCGCTCGCCGGCGGCAGGGACGATGGTCCAGTCCGTGATAGTTCCCGATAAATCGTAACACCAAAGAACGATACGAATAATCCTGATGCGGCGTTCCCAACGCGTGCGCAATTCACCGCAGCTTACTCAGCAACGCGACCAGCGTCTCGCGTTCCCTCGCATCGAGCGGCGCCAGCGTCTCCCTGGTGATCGCAAGCGCGTTCGGCGCCACCTTCTCGGCCAGCTGCTGGCCCGCGCGGGTCAGGCTGACGAGCAGGCGGCGGCCGTCCTCGGGATCGGCGCTGGTTTCGGTCAGGCCGCGGGCGGTGAGCCGGTCGATCACGCCCTTGATGGTGGCGACATCCATCGCGGTCAGCCGGCCAAGCAGATTCTGCGAGCACGGGCCGGTCTCGGTGAGCTTTGCCAATGCCGCCCATTGCGTCGGCGTGAGATTGATTCCGATTTCCCTGGCAAAGATCGCGGCGTGACGCTGCCACACCTGACGCAGCATGAAGCCGATCTGTTCTTCGAGAACGTAAGCCGGCCGCGACGGTTTCATGCTCCGTTTGGCCGAAACACTCCTGGTCATGTGCGCCCCCGCCCTGTTTTGTCCGCGCCGATGGTCACAGCGCCAGATGCGCGTCGCGGATGTCCGGACGCGCATCAAGCTCGCTCATGGTGCCGCTGAAGCAGATGCGGCCGCGCTCGATGATGTAGGCGCGGTCCGATATCAGCCTCGCGAAATGCAGGTTCTGCTCGGAGACGAGGATGCTGACGCCTTCCTTCTTCATGGTCAGGATGGCCTCAACCATCTGCTCCACGATCTTCGGCGACAACCCTTCCGACGGTTCGTCGAGCAGGACCAGCGACGGGTTTCCCATCAGGGTTCGCGCGATCGTCAGCATCTGTTGTTCTCCGCCGCTCATGCGCCCGCCGAGGCGGCCGCGCATCTCGGCAAGGTTCGGAAACAGCGCGAACAACCGCTCGCTGGTCCAGCGCGGCGCGTTCGGCCGCACCGGCTGGCGGCCAACCTCCAGGTTCTCTTCGACCGTGAGGTCCGTGAAGATGCGGCGCTCCTCCGGCACATAGCCGAGTCCGCCGCGCACGATCGCATGGGTCGGCTGGTCCGAGACATCATTACCCTCGAACACGATCCGGCCGGTGCGCTGCGCGACCAGGCCGACGATGGAGCGGAACGTCGTGGACTTTCCCGCGCCATTGCGCCCGAGCAGCGCCACCACCTCCCCTTCGCCGACCTCGAGCGCGATGTCGAACAGGATGTGGGCGGGGCCGTAATGGCTGTTGAGATCGTGGACGGAAAGTTTCATGCCGGCGCTCCGTCCCGATGCCGGGCGTCATAGACGAGGCCCTCGCCGAGATAGATGGCGCGTACTTGCGGATTGCGCCGGACTTCCTCGGGCGAACCCTCAGCGATCAATGTGCCGCGATTGAGCACCAGAATACGGTTCGCGTGTTCAAACACCACGTCCATGTCGTGTTCGGTGAAGAGAACGCCGATTCCTTGCTCGCGAGCGATTCTCGCCGTCAGCCGCATCAACTCGATCCGCTCGCGTGGCGCCATGCCCGCAGTAGGTTCGTCCATCAGAAGCAGTTTTGGTTGATTGGCGAGCGCGATGGCAAGCTCCAGCCGCTTGAGATCGCCATAGGCGAGTTCGCCGCAGGGCCGCTGCGCATAACCACCCATGCCGACCAGTTCAAGCAGGCGTTCCGCTTCGGCGCGCGCGTAACGTGGCGTCGAGGCCACAAGGTTGAACAGCTTTCTTCCATACGAGACCAGCGCGACCTGGACGTTCTCGCGCACCGTCATGGTCGGGAATGTCGCCGTGATCTGGAAGGTGCGGCCGACGCCGAGCCGCCAGATCTCGCGCGGCCGCTTGCCGGCGGTATCCTCGCCGAGCAGATTGATCCGGCCGGCATCGGGAATGGTCTGGCCGTTGAGCATGTCGAAGCAGGTACTCTTTCCCGCGCCATTGGGGCCGATCAGCGCCAGGATTTCACCGGCGTTGAGTTCAAACGACACGCCGCGCACGGCATGAACACCGCCATAGGACTTGCTCAGGCCTTCGACCGACAACAATGTGTGCGCGACGCTCATTCGGCGGTCTCGATTCCTGAAGCGAGCAAGGCGGGTTTGCGCGACGACGGCCGACGGCGATGCCGGATCGTTTCCAGCATGCCGACAATGCCCTTGGGGAAGACAACCACGATCAAGACGATGATGCCGCCCAGCACGAGCTTGGACAGATCGGTCTGGCTGACCAGCCAGATGCTCAGCATCTTGTAGACGATGGCGCCGAGAACCGCCCCCGAGACGGTTTCGACGCCGCCCAACAGCACCATGACCAGCGCATCGACCGAAAGCGAAATGCCGAGGCTGTCGGGAAACACGCTGCCCTTGAGATAGGCGAACAACGCTCCGGCGACGCCCGCGACGGTGCCCGCGATCACAAAGGCGGTCCACTGCACGCGCTTGCCGTCGATGCCGATCGCCTCACCGCGCAGCGGCGAGTCGCGCGTCGCCCGCAGCGCGAAGCCAAAGGGCGAGAACACGATGATCCGAAGGACTGCGACCGCGAGCGCGGCTACCGCAATCGAAAGCCAGTAAAAGTGCGCTGGGCTCGCCGCCCAGCTTTCCGGCCAGACGCCGAGGATGCCGTTGTCGCCGCCGGTCACCGCGACCCACTCGAAGGCGATCGACCAGACGATCTGGGCGAACGCCAGCGTCAGCATCGCGAAATAGACGCCGGACAATTGCACCGCGAAGAATCCGAACACGGCTGCGCCGGCCAATCCGAGCAGCGGACCGAGCGAAAGTGACAATATCATCGGCAGGCCAGCGAGCTTGGCGAGGAAGGCGACGCCGTAGGCGCCGAGCCCGAAATACGCCGCGTGGCCGAACGAGGCGAGTCCGCCGACCGACATCAGGAAATGCAGGCTCGCGGCGAAGATCACGAAGATCGCAATTTCCGAGCCGACCGTGAGCGCGTAATTGCCGCCGATCAGCGGCAGCGCCGCGGCCAGCAGCAGCGCCACGGTCGCGGCGATACGTTCGTTCGACGTCAGCGGCCGCCACGGGTTGACGGTCAGCCCCGGGGTGCGGCGCGCAGAGGCTTCCTGCTTTCCGAACAAACCCCATGGCCGCACGATCAGCACGGCGGCCATCACCAGGAACACCAGGATGATGGATATCTTCGGAAAGATCAGAATCCCGAACGCGTTCAATTCGGAAACCAGCACCGCCGCGACAAAGGCGCCGACGATGCTGCCGAGACCGCCGATCACCACGACGACGAATACATCGACTATGATCCGCAGGTCCATGGCGTGATGCACCGCATCGCGCGGGATCTGCAGCGCGCCGCCAAACGCCGCCAGAAAAACCCCGAGCGCGAATACGCTGGTGAACAGCCATTTCTGATTGACGCCGAGTGCTGCCACCATGTCGCGGTCCTGGGTTGCGGCACGAACCAGCACACCCCACCGCGTTCGCTGGAACAACAGCCACAACAGTCCCAGCACCAGCGGACCGAGCGCAATCAGAAACAGGTCATAGGAGGGAATATTCTGGCCGAAGAAATCCACCGCGCCCTTGAAACCGGGAGCACGCCGGCCCAGCAGATCGCTCGGCCCCCAGATCAGCACCACTAGATCCTCGACCATCAGCGTGAGGCCGAAGGTTGCGAGCAACTGGAACAATTCGGGCGCGTGATAGATCCGCCGCAGCAATACCATCTCGACCAGCACACCGATCGTCGCGACGATCAGCGACGCGGCAACGATGCCGCCCCAAAATCCGATGGCGCCGGAAAAGCGTTCGGTCAGCGTGAACGCGACATAAGCGCCGAGCATGTAGAACGCGCCATGGGCGAAATTGACGATCCGCGTCACGCCGAAGATGATCGACAGCCCTGACGCCACCAAAAACAGCGAGGCGGCGCTGGCTAGACCGGTCAGGAACTGGACGAAGTAAAAGGCCATTTATGGTCCAGCGCTAGCGCGTCCTCCAACTCGGGGCTTCATCCTTCGCGACGCCCCGCTTCGCGAGGCTCCTCAGGATGAGGTCTTGGGGTCTTTCCTCGGATGAGGTCTCGAATCGTTCCTCCGGTTGAAGTCTTTTAACCCTCATGGTGAGGAGCGCGGCAACGCCGCGCGTCTCGAACCATGTGGCCTGGGACACTCCCGGAAGTGGCAAGCTGGTGCCCCACCCGCAACTAACCGCCTCACTCCATCGGGCGCATCTTTGCGATTTCGGCATCATCAGGAAGATAGTCGGACCCCTTGCGATAGACCGAATCCACCATCAAGCCCTTGCCATCCTTCAGCGCGGTCTTGCCGACGAAAGCGCCGAGCGTCGACTGATGATCGATCTTGCGGAAGACAATCTCGCCGAACGGTGACGGCACCGACAATCCCTCGGCCGCCGCGATCAGCTTCTCGGGGTCGGTCGAGTTGGCCTTGGCGAGGATCGCGGCCGCCGATTTGATGGTCTCATAACCGACGACCGAACCGAGCCTCGGATAATCGTTGTACTTGGCCTGATAGGCTTTGAGGAACGCATCATGCTCGGGGGTCTTGATCGAGTACCAGGGATAGCCGGTGACGATCCAGCCCTCCGGCGTTTCGTCCTTCAGCGGATCGAGATATTCCGGCTCGCCGGTCAAAAAACTCACGACCGAACGATCCCTGAACAGGCCGCGGGTGTTGCCCTCGCGCACGAGTTTTACCAGATCGGCGCCAAAGGTGACGTTGAGGATGGCTTCCGGATTGGCGGCGGCGACGGCCTGAACCACGGGACCTGCGTCGATCTTGCCTTGCGGCGGCCATTGCTCTTCGACCCACTGGATGTCGGGCCGCTTCTCCGACATCAGCTTCTTGAACACCGCCACAGCAGACTGACCATATTCGTAGTTCGGCGCGATCGTCGCCCAGCGCTTGGCCGGCAGTTTTGCGGCTGCCTCCACCAGCATCGCCGCCTGCATGTAGTTGGAAGGGCGCAAGCGGAAGGTATAGCGATTGCCCCTGGACCAGGTGATGGCGTCGGTCAGCGGTTCGGCTGCCAGGAAGAAGACTTTCTTCTGGTGGGCGAAGTCGCTGACGGCCAGACCAATGTTGGACAGGAACGTTCCTGCCAGCATTGCCACGTTTTCGCTCGACACCAGTTCGTTGGCGGCGGTCTGCGCATCGGCCGGCTTGCCGCCGTCGTCCTTGGAGATCACGACGAGCTTCTTGCCGTTGATGCCGCCGGCGGCATTGATCTGTTCGACGGCGAGCTGCCAGCCCTTGCGATAAGGTTCGGTAAACGCGGGTAGCAGCGAATAGCTGTTGATTTCGCCGATCTTGATCTCGCTCTGCGCCATGGCGGTCTGCGCCAGACCACCGAAGGCAATGGCCAGTGTCGCCACCAAGAGACGTGTGCTTCGTTGCATCCGAAAAACCTCCAATGTTGAAAACCTAAGCTATCGCAGACCGTCTTCACCCTTTACTTCGGAAATTGTCAGCCCGCCGACCCGCGGCAGCGGCCTGCCGCTGTCGGTGACGGCGACTGCGACCATGATTTCGTTGGCGCGCGGGGCGTCGTTGATCTGAACTTCCATGCCGTCAAAATGACTTCGCACGAATGCCGCGTCCTTGTGGCCGAGCGGAATATCCAGCGTGGTGCCCGGGCCGCTTCGCTTTTTCGAGGACGGAATCAGCGCCGCGCCCTTGCCCAGGACCCGGCGCACCGGCGCGCCCATCTTCGGATGCAGGATCGCGGCTGCGTGTTCGAGCTCGCCATTTTCACCCACCGCCGCCGCCTTGCCGTAACTGTGCGCCTTCGCGCCCTCGATTCCCAGCGCCGCCACCGCCCGTTTGGCGAGCAATTCGCCCAGTTCCTCGCCGATGGCGACCAACGGCGCAAGGTCTTCGACATATTTGCCGGCGAACGGATTCTCAATCACGGCGATGGCCGCCGCCCGCCGCGTTGGCGGCGTGACGTTCTGACCCATCTCCAGCAACGTCTCTTCGACGACAGTTACGATCTTGCGAATGACCGCGCTCATGGCTTTGCACCTTGTTCTCGAATGGTCATCGACACCTCATGCATATGTCTGACTTTCGATTTCTCGCGAAGGCGCAGCGCGGCGCACACTTGGACTGAACCCTCTCAGCGCGATGACGCGCGTCTGGCCTTGCAAATGCAGCGCCGCGCCGTCGATCAATCCGGAGCCGAGCAGCGTGCGTGCCTTGTCAGCGCCGGCTTCGAGCGCGGAAGCTATCTCGAATTCCTCCAGGTGACCGACGTCGCGCGTCACCAGTCGCGCGCCAAGATCGCTGTCGGGCTGCAGCTCTTCGGCCGGACAACGGACAACGGCAGGATGCCCCGGCAAATCCACGGCATTGGCAATGATGGTGGCGGCGGCGTCCGCCTGCGAAGCGGTCCGTGCCAGCACGGTCACCGCGTCGGCAATGCCGAGCGAGAAACTTCGCCCGTGGCGTCCGCTGGTCGCAACCCCCCGGGTCGGATCGGACGAGCGGACGATCATCGTTCGCATCATACCAAACTCGTCCGGCCGATCCATCAGGCCCACGCTGAACTGCTCTCCGTCGGCAAGGTGCAACGCGATGTCGCCGCCATTGTTGACATAGGCGCGATCGAGCGACGCCTCATCCAACATTGCCCCGAGGATTTCCTCAGCCACGCTGCCGGCCACCGCCGCCATCGGGGTGATGAAATGTTCGGCGGCGAACGGCGCCACCGCCGCATGCATGCGGCGCGCGACCGTTCCTTGCAGCGCGCAGTGCTTCGGATCGGCGGCCTTGCGCAGCAGAGGCAACTCGTCACAGAGTTGATCGAGCAGACCGGTGAAGCGCCGAGCGGCAGCCTCGTAAGCCGCGCGCAAATTTGCCCCGTTGCGATGCGCCTCCGCGATCAGGTCAATCGGACCATCCTGCAGATGAAGCCGCCGGCCGTCCGCGAGCCATCCGATCTGCGGCTGCCTCTTCATGGGCGCGATCCCGATGCAGGCGGCGGCGCCATTTGACGCGCCTCACTATTCGCCTTCAACGACGCCAAAGGCCGAACATGGTCCATATGGCCGCCGAGAGCCGCATAGTCCGAGAGCCGCAGCGTAAACTCGATCGGCGCCACCAGCGCCGGCGTCGGCACATAGCCGAATGCACCCGCCGGCAACCGCGTGACGTCGACCATGAACGTAATTCCGCCGCCGGGCCAGACGTAGACCGGCGCGCCGCCGCTGGTGACCCGCGTCAACGCATCCTTTACCGACCGCGTCAGGCGTACCGGATTGTCGGTAACGCCCGCGCGCAACGATCCGCCCGCCCCGCCCATGAACAACACAGTGCAAAGCGCGGGCTCGCAATTCTCCTGGATCCGCTCGACCGACAATTTGAGATCGGGAGGCATAGTCTTCTCGATCGGCTTGAGCGCGTCATCGAGTTCATAGTAGGAGGCGTGTTCGCCGGTCGTAGAAACCATCAGCATGGTCATGCCGGGACGGGCCACCTTCGGATCGAAGGGGCCGAGCACCGTGAGCGGATCGGAGATTTTCGTCCCGCCCCAGCCGGTGCCGGGCTCGGCGACCTGGAAATAGCGGCCCGGCGTCGAGCGACGCCCCTTCATCTTGATGCCGGTGTCGGCAATATCCAGCAATTTGCCGGCCTGATGTTCGCTCAAGACACCGGTGATGTGGTCATCGACGACCACGACTTCGTCGACCTTGCCGTGCCATTGCTTGGCGAACATGCCGATCGTGGCCGAACCGCAGCCGACCCGCATCCGCTCCTCGGCGACGCCGTTGACGATCGGAGGATAGCCGGCCTGCACGACCACGCCGGCGCCGCCGTCGATCACAAGTTCGACCGGCTTGCAGTTGCTCAGATCCATCAGCGCATCGCAGGTGACACGTCCCTCCTTCTTCGAACCGCCGGTCAGATGATGCACGCCGCCCAGCGAGAGCATCTGCGAGCCGTACTCGCTGGTGGTGACGTGGCCCACGGCCTCGCCCTGCACCCGAACCGTCGCCGTTTCCGGGCCAAGAAATCGATCGGTGTCGATCTTCACCTTGACGCCGCAATAACTGAAAATGCCCTCGGTCACCACCGTGACCATATCGACGCCGTCGACCTGCGAGGACACGATGAAGGGCGCCGGCTTGTAATCGGGATAGGTCGTGCCGGCGCCGATGGCGGTAACGAAAACGTCCGGCTCGTGGACGATCTTCCCGTCCCAGTCGCCGCCGGCCTGGAACGGCACCAGCCGTCCGCCGTGAGATTTCGTCCGCTCGAGCACGATATGGGGATCGACGCGCACCAATTGGCCATCGTGATTGGCGTAACGGTCGCAGGCGCCGGCCGCGCCCGGCTTGATGTAGCACATCACCGGGCAGGCATCGCAGCGGATCTTGTCGGCGGCAGCAGTCGCATCAGTCAGCATGAACAGCTCTCGAAGCCAGCGTCAAACTGTTGAACCCGCAAAAGCAGCGATGCATTGCCTCAGCGGCGTCGAGAATGTCGTGTCATTCGCCGCGGGCATTTTGTTCGTATACGAACAATCTTGCGCGCGCCGCGAAAACCTGTCAAGCGCCCTTCAAGGCGAAAAGCAGCTTTGCCGAATAAAACTTCACTTGCCCCGCATCCCTGTCCAGAAACCGGGCAACAGGTTTGGCCATGGGAACGGCAGGCTTGCACGTTTGTACACAAACGGTATCCTCGACAGCGTTTAAGCGATGTTTGCACTGCAATCATCTCGCCGGAACCCATGAGCATGACGGAAGCCACGATCCGCCTGACTGTCAATGGCAGGATCCACGAGGTCAGCGCTGCCCCCGATACCGCCCTGCTTTATGTGTTGCGCAACGATCTCGAATTGAACGGACCGAAATATGGTTGCGGGCTCGGCGAATGCGGCACCTGCACGGTGCTGATCAACGGCCTCGCCGCCCGCTCCTGCGTGATCCCGATCAGCGGCTGTGTGAACCGCGAAATCATCACGCTTGAGGGTCTTGGCTCGCGCAGTGGTCCCGATCCCGTGCAGGAGGCCTTCATCAGGGAGCAGGCCGCGCAATGCGGCTACTGCCTCAACGGCATGATCATGACGACCAAAGCGTTGCTGATGCGCAACCCAAAACCTTCAGAGGCTGAAGCCCTTGAGGCGCTGCGCTACAATCTTTGCCGATGCGGTGCGCATGTCGAAATAGTCCGCGCCGTGATGCGGGCGGCGGGCCACACCGCCGAGGCTCGGGATTGATGGCCGCGCCGGGTTTTCCAGAAAATCGCGAGCCTCAGGCCGGAACCTTGTCTGTCGTGCGCCCTTCTGTCTCTGCCGGCGAAGGCGAATTCGAAACCTTCATCAAGATAACCGCCGATGGTTCGGTTACGGCCTTCAACGGACATGTCGACCTCGGCACCGGCATCCAGACGGCGCTCGGACAGATCGTCGCGGAAGAACTCGACGTGTCCTTCGCCCGCGTCGTGGTGGTGCTCGGCGATACCTCGCGCGTTCCCGATCAGGGCCCGACCATCGCCAGCGAGACCATTCAGATATCCGCCGTGCCGCTGCGCAACGCCGCCGCGCAGGCGCGGCAATTCCTGGTGAAACGGGCGGCGGAACGGCTCGAACTCCCCGTCGAAGATCTCACGGTGGAGGATGGCCTGATCCGCGGACATAACCGCAGCATCAGCTATGGCGAATTGATCGGCGAGGCGATCATCCGCCTGGAACTGGCGAACCAGGTTCAGGTCAAGGCCACGAATGCCTACAGCATCGTCGGGCAATCGGTGCCGCGAACAGACCTGCCGGCCAAGGCCACCGGCGAGCTCGTCTATGTTCATGACGTTCGCCTGCCCGGCATGCTTCATGGCCGCGTGGTGCGTCCGCCCTATGCTGGCGTCGATGCCGGCGCGTTTGTCGGCACCAGCCTTATCGCGGTCGACGAAACCTCGGTCCGCGATATCCCGGGGCTCGTTGCCGTCGTCAGGATCGGTGATTTCGTCGGCGTCATCACAGAGCGCGAGGAAAACGCAGTCAAGGCGGCGGCGCAACTCAAACTGACCTGGAAGCCCGTGCCGACGCTTCCCGACCTGGAGGACATCGAGACGGCGCTGCGCGCCAATCCTTCGACACCAAGGACCCTGATCGACAAGGGTGACGTCGACGCGGCGCTCACCAGCGCGGCAAAGCCGATGCAGCGGACTTACCTCTGGCCGTATCAGATGCACGCTTCGATCGGGCCGTCCTGCGCAGTGGCGGATTTTCACGATGGTCAGGTCCGGGTGTGGTCCGGCAGCCAAAATCCGCACATCCTGCGCGCCGATCTCGCGCTCTTGCTGCAGCGACCGGAAGCAGAAATCGAGGTGATCCGGATGGAGGCGGCCGGTTGCTACGGCCGCAACTGCGCCGACGATGTCTCCGCCGACGCGGTGCTGCTGTCGCGCGCGGTCGGCCGTCCGGTCCGCGTGCAATTGACCCGCGAACAGGAGCATGCCTGGGAGCCAAAAGGCACCGCGCAACTGATGGACGTCAGGGGCGGGCTGAACGCCGACGGCAGCGTCGCCGCTTACGATTTTGCAACGCGCTATCCATCAAACGGCGCGCCCACTTTGGCGCTGCTGCTGACGGGTGCAATCGCGCCGGTCGCCGATGTGTCCGAGATGGGCGACCGCACCGCGATCCCGCCCTACGACTACGACAATTTGCGCGTGGTTGCGCATGACATGCCGCCGATCGTGCGGGCCGCCTGGTTGCGCGGCGTGTCGGCCCTGCCGAACACTTTTGCGCACGAATCCTATATCGACGAACTCGCGACCGAAGCCGGTGCCGATCCGATCGAATATCGCCTGCGCTATCTCAAGGACTCCAGAGCGATCGATCTCGTCAACGCTGTTGCCGAGCGCGCCGGCTGGAAGCCGCGCCCGGTCCGGCAAGACCCTTTGGCCGAGGGCGATATCGTCCGCGGACGCGGCTTTGCCTACGCGCTGTACGTCCACAGCAAATTTCCCGGCTACGGCGCGGCGTGGTCGGCCTGGATTGCCGACGTCGCCGTGAACAAGGCGACCGGCGATGTCAGCGTGACGCGCGTGGTCGCCGGGCAGGATTCCGGGTTGATGATCAACCCGGACGGCGTTCGTCACCAGATCCAGGGCAATGTCATCCAGTCGACCAGCCGCGCGCTGATGGAGGAAGTCTCATTCGACCGCCGCTCAGTGACGAGCCGCGAATGGGGCGCCTACCCGATCATCAAATTTCCCGACATTCCCAAGATCGACGTCTTGATGCTGCCGCGGCAGGATCAGCCGCCGCTCGGCGTCGGCGAATCCGCATCCGTCCCGAGCGCAGCCGCGATCGCCAATGCCATCTTCGACGCCACTGGCGTCCGTTTTCGCGAATTGCCGTTCACGCCGGAGCGGATCCTTGCGGGATTGCGGGGGGAGCAGCCGGCCGTCCAGGGCGCGTTACCCGCAACGACGTTCCATCCGCCGCCCTCTTCGGACAGATGGCATAGTCCGTTTGCCATCCGCCGCCGTGCGTTCGCAACGGTCGCCGCCGTGATGGCCGCAGGCATCGGCATTGCGGCCGCCGCGCTGCCGTGGCGATCGATCGCACCGATCGCGCGGCCGGACGCGTCGGTGTTTTCAGCGGCCACCATCGAACGTGGCCGGCAGATGGCGGCGCTCGGCGACTGTGCGGTCTGCCACACGGTGACCGACGGCATCGTCAACGCCGGCGGCCGGGCCATTGAGACACCGTTCGGCATCATCTACTCTACCAACATCACGCCCGACGTCGAAACCGGAATGGGTAACTGGTCCTACCCGGCTTTCGAGCGCGCCATGCGCGAGGGCATCCATCGTGACGGCCGGCAGCTCTATCCGGCGTTCCCCTATACGCATTTCGCCAAGGCGACGGATGCCGATCTGCAAGCGCTCTATGCTTATTTA
>Ga0210396_10003778_pt1 | contig 14998 bp, 16 predicted proteins | sample IncBWH17OmetaG_FD_155466 | JGI IMG/M metagenome (GOLD analysis project Ga0210396, IMG submission 155466) | Forest soil microbial communities from Barre Woods Harvard Forest LTER site, Petersham, Massachusetts, United States - Inc-BW-H-17-O ... | reverse complement strand
GAGCAGCGCCAGGCCAAGGATGCGACCACGGATGTTCGACATGCGCCCTTCCCGAGCAATCTGCGCACCAGCGGGGAGGCCGCCCGCTCAACCGTCACAACGCACGGATATCTTTGAACGATGCCCCTGCGACGCGAGAGCCAGACACGCGCGCGGCCCGACGGAAATCTGTCGGGTTGCGAGACTTAACTGTCTCGGCGCGTTCAGACCCGCAGGCGCAGCACGAGCCAGATCGCGCCCGCGAGCGCGATCGCCGCCGAGGCGCCGCGCAACCCCCAGCGCTCGAAGGCCTCGGGCCGCCGACGCGCGAAGCCGAGCACGAGCGGCAGCACGAGGGCCACGACGGCGAGCTGGCCGAGCTCGACGCCCAGGTTGAACGCGAGCAGCGACAGCACGAGGCCGCGCGCGGGCAAACCGATCTCGCGCAGCACCGACGAGAACCCGAGGCCGTGAACGAGGCCGAAGGCGAACACGACGAGCCAGCGCCGGCGCGGCGTGCGCGGAAACAGGTTCTCGACGCCGACGAACGCGATCGACGCCGCGATGGCCGGCTCGACCCAGCGCGTGCCCAGCAGCCCCGGCCGCAGCGTCGACACGATGAGCGTGATCGAGTGCGCCGAGGTGAACGCCGTCACGATCTTCAGCACCTCGCGCAGCGCGGTCCGGGGCTGGTTCGCGCGCGCGGGTCCGTCCGGGCCCGAGCGGCGCGCGAGCCCCGTCGCCAGCAGCAACGCCGCGAGGAACGCGAGGTGATCGTAGCCCGTGAAGATGTGCTCGACGCCGAGCACGAGGTACGCGCGCGCGCTGCGCCAGATCGAGCGCGGCGCCGCGAGGGCGAGCGTGCGCTCGTGCGAGCGAAAGACGAACGTCGCCTCGTCGCCGCCCGCGACGGAGAGCTTCGTGTAGCCGCTGTGCAGGGCATCGACGTCGAAGAACAGGTCGTACCGCAGCGTCGACGCCTCGCGCGCGCACACGAAATGAAACCGCGCCGCGAGCGTCGGCTCGACCGCCGCGTCGGCGTCGAGCCCGCGCGCGACGAGGTCGCACGGCGCGCCGTCAGCGCGGACGCCGAGCCCGCGCGCGAGCTTGTCCTCGATCTGCGACGCGCGCGCCAGCGCCGCGCTCACGTCCGCGCCCGTCGACAAGCCCGCGCCCGCCGCCGTGCCGACCAGGTCGACGACCCGCACGCGCAACGTCCACGAGACGTCGCGCCCCTCGACGACGACGTCGCCGAACGTCGCGCTGCGCGTGTGCGCGCGCGCGACGCCCGGCCCCGCGAGGGCGAGCAAGCACGCCGTCGCGGCGACGCGCGGGGCGACCCGTCGAGCCGACGTCGGCACGCCTCAGTTCACGACGGTCGAGCGCGCGCGCGATCCCCAGATCGCGTCCCACCCACGGCGGTATTCGTCGCTCGCGACCTGCGGCGGTCCCGCGGCGGCCGAACGATCAGACGTCGCCGACGTCGGCGCCGTCACCGTCGACAGCTCCTCGTCGGTCTCGCAGTCGAAGAGGAACGGCGCCTCCGCGCGCTGCGCGAGGTGCACGACCTCGCCCGTGATGGCGCGGCCCGCGCGCAGCGGTCGCACCGTCGCCGCCTCGATCGCGGCCGAGCCCGCGCGCCGACGCAGAACGTTGAACCCCTCGCCGTCGGCGGAGGGTCCGAACACGAGGGCGAGATCCTTCTGCCGGCCTTCACGCTGGCGAGAGGGCTTCTTCTCCCGGGGTTGGCGCCGCTCGGCCATGACCCGTTCAGCGTAGCAGACGAACGGCCCCCCGTAACTTCTTGGCGGGGTCACCGTACTATCCCCAAAAGGAGCCCGATCTTGAGCCAAACCCTCGAAACCATCCGCCAGAGCCTCCTCACCCTCGCGCGCCGCCTCGGCCCTCTCGGTCCCACGCTCGCGCGCCTCACGGTCGGGCTCGTCTTCATCGGCACGGGCTGGGGCAAGCTGCACACGCTGCCCGACGTCACCGACTACTTCGCGAGCCTCGGCATCCCCGCGCCGGGCCTGAACGCGCGCCTGGCGGCGTCCACCGAGTTCTTCGGCGGCGTCCTCGTGCTCATCGGCCTCGGCACGCGCCTCGCCGTGCTGCCGATGTCCGTCACGATGGTCGTCGCCATCATCACGGCGAAGCGCGGCGACGTTCACGGGCTCACGGATCTCGTCGGCCTCGAGGAGTGGAGCTACCTCGTGTTCTTCCTGTGGCTGGCCGTCGCGGGCGCGGGGCCGATCTCGCTCGACCGCCTCATCGCGCCGCGCCTCGACCGCTTCCTCGGAAAAAAGAATCGGGCCCCCGAAACCGTCGCCGCCTGAATCGTGTACAAAGGTCGAACGTCAGACGAACCACCGCGCAACACCACCCCCAAATCGGAGAACGCCAAATGAGCACCAAAGGGAAAATGATCGCCGCCATCGCCGCCGGGCTCTTCAGCGTGGGTGCGCCGCTGCTCGCCAACGCGGCCGACGCCGCCAAGGTCCACTGCGAGGGCGCGAACGCCTGCAAGGGCAAGGGCAGCTGCCACGGCGCCTCGAACGCCTGTGCGGGCCAGAACGGCTGCAAGGGCAAGGGCTGGACGGACATGACCGAGAAGGACTGCAAGGCCGCCGGCGGCAAGGTCGCCCCGGCCACGAAGTAACCAAGCGACCCAGGGAGAGGCGGCTCGCCGGGCGTGAACGCGCTGGGTGAGCCGCTTTTTTTCGCATGATTGAAGTCCCCGCGCTCGGACACGGCATCGGCCTTCGCACGGAGCACTACGCCGACGTGCTGGCGACGAATCCGCCCGTCGATTGGTTCGAGGTCATCTCGGACAACTTCATGGTGCCGGGCGGCAACCCGCGGCGCGTGCTGCGCGCCGTGCGCGAGCGCTGGCCCGTCGTGCTGCACGGCGTGGCGCTGTCGCTGGGCGCCGTCGATCCGTTGAACGAACGTTACCTCGACGCGCTCGCGGCGCTCGCGCACGAGATCGAGCCCGCGATCGTCTCCGACCACCTGTGCTGGGGCAGCCACGGGGGCGCCTACGCGCACGATCTGCTGCCGCTGCCGTTCACGGAGGAGGCGCTCGCCAACACGGCGGCGCGCGTGCTGCGCGTGCAGGATCGGCTCAAGCGCCAGATCCTCGTCGAGAACGTGTCGAGCTACGTCGCCTTCACGCAATCGACGATGCCCGAGTGGGAGTTCCTCACGGCGCTGGCCGCGCGCACGGATTGCGGGCTCCTGCTCGACGTCAACAACGTCTTCGTGAGCGCGCACAACCACGGCTTCGACGCGCGCGCGTTCATCGACGCCCTCCCCGTGGGCCGCGTCGGCCAGTTCCACCTCGCGGGCCACAGCCAGGTCGGCGAGCTCCTGCTCGACACCCACGACCACCCCGTGCGCGACGAGGTGTGGGACCTGTACCGCCACGCCGTCGCGCGCTTCGGCGCCGTGCCGACGCTCATCGAGTGGGACGACAAGATGCCGTCGCTCGCGCGCGTCGTCGAGGAGTCCCAGCGCGCGAAGGCCGTCGCCGCCGAGGCGCGCTCGGCCGCGCGGGAGGCGCCGCGTGTCGCGCGCTGACGGACCGACGCTCGCCGAGCTGCAGCGGCGGTTCTTCGAGCTCGTGACCGGACCCGAGGGCGTCGCGCGGGAGCTCGCGGCGCGCGGCGTGCCCGCCGGCGCGCTCGCGGCCATCATCGCGGGCGACGCGCGCGCCTCGGCGGTCGACCGCCTCGACGTGTACGCCAACATGTACTTCTTCCGCATCCTCGATGTGCTGCGCTCGGACTATCCAAAGCTGCTCGCCGTCGTGGGCGACGACGCCTTTCACAACCTCGCGACCGACTACCTGCAGGCGCACCCGTCGCGCCACCCGTCGCTGCGCTTCGTGGGCGCGGCGCTGCCGACGTTCGTCGCCACGCACGCGCTCGCGCGGGAGCGCCCGTGGCTCGGCGCGCTCGCGGCGCTCGAGTGGGCGCGCGTCGACGTCTTCGATCGCGCGGACGCCGCGCCGCTGACGCGCGAGGCGCTCGCGATCGTCGCGCCCGAAGACTTCGCGACGCTGCCGCTCGCTCCCGTGCCCGCGAGCGCGCTCGTGCCCGCGGCGTGGACGATCGAGGAGACCTGGCGCTCGATCGAAGACGAGCGCGGGCCACAGGCGCCTGCGCCGGCCGAGGCGGGGCACGCCCTGCTGATCTGGCGCCGCGGCGTCACCGTCCATCACCGCGCCGTCGCGGCGGCGGAGCGGCGCGCGCTCGAGCTCTTGCTCGGGCGCACGACGTTCGGCGCGCTGTGCACGGCCCTCGGCGACGAGGTCGACTCCGAGGAGGACGCGGCCGCGCGCGCCGTGCAGCTCCTCGGAGGCTGGCTCGCCGACGAGCTCCTCGCCGCGCCCGCGTGATCCGTCCGCGCGCCCACGCGCCGAGGGTAGAATCCGCGCGATGACGACGAAGGAGGCGCGGCTCTCCGCGTGCGCGCTCGCGCTCGCGCTCGCGGCGTGCCGGGCCGAGGCGGTCAAGGAAGGCGTCGACGCCGGGCCCACCGACGCCGCGCGCGCCCACGCCCCCGACGCGTCACGCGACGTCGCGACCCACGTCGAGGCCTCTCACGTCGACGCGCGCGGCGCGACCGACGTCGACGCGGGACCCCCGTGCTTCGTCGGCGGCACGAGCGAGCTGCTCCCCGTGACCGTGAGCTGCGCGGCGGCGCCGCCCGGCCGCCTCGCCGTCGCCGGCGACTACGTCTACTGGACCGTGCAGGGCGCCGGGCCCATCGTGGGGCGCGCGCCGATCGCGGGCGGTCTGCCCGAGGTGCTCGCGTCCGATCGGGCGGCCGCCGTGGGCCTCGCCGTCGACGCGCGCTTCGTCTACTACACGCAACCGGCCGCGGGCCGCGTCATGCGTGTCCCCGTCGACGGCGGGCTGCCCGTCGCGCTCGCGTCGGGGCTCGACACGCCGCTCCTCCTCGCGCTCGATGCGTCGCCGTCGTCGACGCCCACGGGCGGCGCGAGCCTGTACTGGACGGGCGGACACGCCCCGGGCGGCGGCACGGTCATGAAGCTCGCGCTCGCCTCGGACGCCGCGCCCGTGATCCTCATCGACGGCCAGACGAGCCCGCGCGCCATCGCCGCGCAAGACGGGTTCGCGTACTGGACCGACGTCGTCGACGGCACGATCCTGCGCACGTCGACGGCGGGCCCCGACGACAGCGGCGTGCGCACGGCGAGCCGCCTCGCGACGGGCCTCGTCGCGCCGACCGATCTCTTCCTCGCGGGCGGGTTCGCGTACGCGCCCGATCAGGCCGGCCACCTCCGACGCGTCCCCGTCGCGGGCGGCCCGCTCGAGGACGTCGTCGACACGACGGGCATCCCGTACGGCGTCGCGACCGACGGGATCTCGATCTACTGGAGCACCGTGGGGAGCGCCGGCGCGATCTTCACGCTGCCGCTGCCGGCGAGCGCCGCCGTCACGACCCCCGCGCGCGACGTCGCGCCCTTCGTGCCCGATCAAGACGACGCGCGCTTCCTCACCGTGGGCACGACCGCCGTCTTCTGGGCGACGCGCGGCGGAAACGCCGCGATCCACGCCTTCGCGAAGTAGCGGGCTCAGCCTGCGCGGAACTGGAAGTCGCGCTCGCGCACGACGCACTTCTCCTCGAGGTCGACGAGGAACGCCCGCCCCTCGCCCACCATGCCGTTGAAGGTCAGCAGGTACCAGACGTCGACGCCCCAGCGCACGTGGCCGCTCTCGCACGGCGGCGACCACTCGGCGGGCTCGAGGTCGCCCAGGCCGGGCGCGCGCACCTTCGCCTGCGAGCGGAGCTCGCGGAACGGCTCTGACGCGCGCACGATCTCGATGGCGTTCGTCGCGGGCGCCGCCTGGATCTCGCGCCGCCAGTCGCTCACGAGGCGCATGCGCGCCGGGCTGCCGCCGAGGTCGAGATCGGCCTCGTAGGCCTCGTCGGCGGGCAGGCCGATGAAGTCGGACACGTCGAACTCGGGGAAGAGATCCTCGCGCGACATCTCGGCGACGCGCGCCTCGTAGGCGGCCTCGAGCTGATGGCGGCGCTCGACGGTGTAGCAGGCGTAAAGGCGCAGCACCGCCTGGCGCGACGGCAAGCGATGATCCCAGTCGACGATCCACAGGCCGTGCTCGTAGGCCGAGCCGCCGAAGGCGACGAGCGGCGGCAGCGCGGCCGCGATGCGCGCAGCCTCGCCGCTGCGCGCGAACATCTTCTGTTGCGCGACGCGCGGGTGTGGGCGCATCCCTTCTCGAAGGAGATCGCGCAAGTCCAGGGCCATGGCGGCCCGAATCTTAGAAGGTTCGTCCGGCCTCCGCGAGGGGCGCGTGACCTCGACGGATCTTATTTGCGACCTTGTTGACGCGATGTTTCACGAACGGACGCGGTGCTAGGCTGCGGCCGTGCGCCCGCCGTTCTCCTCGCGCCTGCCCTGGGATCGCCCCGAGAACGCGCTCGCGGCGCTCGAGCGCGCCCGGCGCGCGGCGGGCGCGCCCCTCATCGATCTGACCGTCTCGAACCCCACGCGCGTCGGGCTGCCCGATCTCGGGCCGCGCCTGCGCGAGGCGCTGGGCGCCGTCGACGTGGGCGCCTACGAGCCAACGCCCGCGGGCGCGCGCGCCGCGCGCGCCGCGATCGCCGCCGCGCTCGCCGAGCAAACGGGCCACGCCGTCGCGCCCGAGCACCTGCTGCTCACGGCGAGCTCGAGCGAGTCGTACGCGTTCCTCTTCAAGCTGCTCTGCGATCCGGGCGACGCCGTGCTCGTGCCCGAGCCGAGCTATCCGCTGTTCGAGTACCTCGCGCGCCTCGAGGGCGTCACGCCCGTGCCTTATCGGCTCGCCTACGACGGCGTGTGGCACGTCGACTTCGCGAGCGTCGACGACGCGCTCGACGACGCGCGCGCGCGCGACGACCTCCGGCCGCGCGCGCTCGTCGTCGTCAATCCCAACAACCCGACGGGCTCGTTCCTCAAGCGCGCCGAGCTGCCGGCGCTGCGCGCGCGCTGCGAGGCCCACGGCCTGGCCGTCATCGTCGACGAGGTCTTCGCGCCCTACGCCGCGCGTGACGACCGCGCGCAGGTGCGCGCGCTCGCCGCCGAGCGCGCGTTCACGGAGCGCGTGCTCACCTTCGCGCTCGGGGGCCTCTCGAAGGCGTGCGCGCTGCCGCAGCTCAAGCTCGGGTGGATGACGATCGCGGGACCGGACGCCCTCGCGCGCGACGCGCGGGCGCGGCTCGAGCTCATCGCCGACACCTACCTGTCCGTGGGGGCGCCCGCGCAGGCCGCCGCGGCGCGCCTGCTCGATCTCGGGCGCGACGCGCGGCGGGCCGTCGCGGCCCGGATCGCCGCGAATCACGCCCAGCTCGCGCGCGCGTTGCCGCCGTCGTCGGCGTGCACGGTGCTCGCGCGCGAAGGCGGCTGGTCGGCGATCGTGCGCGTGCCCGCGACGCGCACCGATGCGGCCTGGGCCGAGGCGCTGCTCGCCGACGACGGCGTGCTGGTCCACCCGGGTTATTTCTTCGACCTGCGCGGCGGCACGTTCGTCGTGCTGTCGCTGCTCCCTGCGACGGAGGATTTCGCCGAGGGCGTGCGGCGGCTCGTGGCCCGCTGCGACGCCTGAGGCGCGGCGCGCCGACCTCGGTGATAATGAGGCGTGCTCGCGGCCGTCCCGATCCTCATCCTCGCGCTCACCGCGCCGGCGCCGGCCGCCGACGCCTGTCCGTCGCCCGCGGAGCTCGCCGAGACGCTCAACGCGCGCGTCCCCGGGCTCGCGCCCGTCGCGCCCGCCGCGCCCCTGTCGCTCGCGAGCGGCATGCGACTGTCCGTCGTCACCTCGCCCGAAGGTGACGTGCGCGTCGATCTCGTCGACGCCAAGGACGAGATCGTGCTGCATCGCCTGTTGCCCGCGCCGCCGACGGGACACGCGCCCGATTGTCCCGCGCTCGCCGAGACCATCGCGATCATCGTCGAACGCTACCTGCACGACGTCGGCTACGAGGCGCCGACGGCGCCGCCGCCGCCCGCGCCACCGCCGTCCGCACCACCCGCCGGGGCGCCGACGACCATCGTCGTCGAGGCCGCGCCACCCGCCGCCGCGCCACGCGCGCACGCGGCGCTGTGGCGGCTCGGCTTCGCCGCGAGCGGACGCCGCGGCGACGCCGGCGGCTTCGATGGCGACGGTGATCTCGCGCTCGGCGTCGAGGGCACGGGCGAAGGCGTGCACGTGGGCGCGCGCCTCAGCGCCGGCCTCGCGCCGCGCGCCGCCGCGACCTGGGGCACGACCGACCGCGCGACGCTGCTGCGGATCCCGTTTCGTCTCGGCGGCTATGTCGGCGTTCCGCTCGGCCGCGGCCGGCTCGAGCCCGGCGTCGGCGTCGGCGCGGACGTGCTGCAGGTCGCCGTGACCGGCGGCGGCCAGGGGGGCGGCGGCTATCTGGCCCCGTCGGCAGACCTGTCCGTGACCTACACGCTGCCCCTGATCGGGGCGGTGTATGGGCGGGCTCTGTCACGCATCGCGTTGGCCGAACCCTATACTTTCAAGGCCTTGGGTGATCTTCAGGTGTGGGGAACCCCCCGCGTCTACGGCGAGCTGGGAGTAGAATTGGGGGTATCGTTTCCATGACGAACCGGCCCGGCCGACGCCTCTAATCCACAGAGCCTTCGTGAATACGCCCAGCCTCATGCGACCGGTCCCGCGCAGCTCCGTCCCCACGGACACGGAGCTGGTCGCGCGTTGCCGCCGCGGCGATCACGGCGCGTGGCGCATGCTGCACGATCGGCACGCGCCCACGGTGTACCGGTTCCTGTCGGCGCTCGGCGTCCCGCCCGAGGAGCGCGAGGACGCGTGCCAGGACGTCTTCATCGCCGTGTACCGCAGCCTCGATCGGTTTCGGGGCGCGGCGCGGCTGTCGACGTGGATCTACCGCATCGCCGCGCGCGGCGCGGGTCGCGCCATGCACAAGCGGCGCGTGCAGTCGCTGCTGGCGACGCTGCTGCTGCGCGAGCCGCCGCCGCCGCCCGATCCCGATCCGTCCGAGCGCAGCGCGCGCCTCGCGACGCTCGACACGCTCCTCGACCGGCTGTCGCCGAAGAAGCGCCTCGTGCTCGTGCTGTTCGAGATCGAGGAGCTGCCCGTCGACGAGATCGCGAAGATCGCGGGTTGCCCGGAGAACACGGTCTGGTCGCGCCTGCACCACGCGCGCACCGAGCTCGCGACGATGGCGCGCAAGAGCGCGACGAGGGCGCCGTGAACGGCACGCGCTGGACGGGCGACGAGAACGATCCCGTCGCGGCGGAGCTGGGCCGCGCGTTGGACGAGGCGCGCGAGCGCCTGCCCGACGACGTGACGCTGCGGCGCATGTGGGCGCGCGCCGCGCTGGCCGAGGGCGGCGGCGCGCCCGACGAGCTGGACGCGCCCGTGCGTCGCGCGCGCGCGCCGCGCTGGCTCGGCTTCGTGACGGGCATGGCGAGCACGGCGGCGCTGGCCGTCGCGTGCGCCGTGTGGCTGTGGCCGCGGCACCCGAGCGCGCCCGTCGCCGTGGCGACGCGCACGGCGCCCGCGGCCGTCGAGACGCTGCTCGGGCCGACGGCCGAGGGGACGATTCGCACGGGCGTGGGCGAGCGCCTCGCGCTGACGCTCGCGGGCGGCACCGAGGCGCGCCTCGAGTCATCGGCGGCGATGAAGGTCGATCGCGCGGGCCGCGCCGCCGTCGAGAGCGGCGAGATCGCGTTCAAGGTGCCGCACCAGCCGACGGGGCACTCGTACGTCGTGCTCGCGGGCCCGTATCGCGTCGTCGTGCTCGGCACGCGGTTCAGCCTGCGCCTCGACGACGCCAAGCGCGTGTTCGTCGACGTTCAAGAGGGCGTCGTCGAGGTCTGGGATCACGCGCGCCTCGCGCGCCTCGCGCCCGGCGAGACCTGGGCCAGCCCCGAGGCGCCCGTGGCCGACGCGCCGAGCGCCCCCGCCAAGACGCGCGCGCGCGCGGTCGCCGTCGCGTCTCCGGGCCCGGCGGCGACGAACGTCGACGACACGGAGGCGGCGGCGCAGGCCGCGCTCGCGGCGAACGAGCCGACGCGCGCGCTCGCGCTCTACCGCGTGCTCGTGCAGCACGGCGGCCCGGCCAGCGAGAACGCCGCCTACGAGATCGGAAAGATCCTGCGCGACCGCATGGGCCAGCCCGCGAACGCCGTCGCGGCCTGGCGTCGCTACCGCGCCGATCACCCGAACGGCCTGCTGCGCGTCGAGGCCGACGTCTCGATCATCGAGACGCTCGTGCACGCGGGCGACCCGTCGGGCGCGCTCGCCGAGGCCAACGACTTCGTGCGCAACCACCCCGACAGCGAACGACGCGCCGAGATCGCGCGCGTCGCGGGCGACCTGTACCGCACGCGCGGCGACTACAAGCGCGCCCTCACGGCCTATCAGATCGCGCTCGCGTCGCCGCAGGTGCGCGACGCCGCCGAGCCCGCCACCTTCCACCGCGCCGAGTGCTTGATGCGGCTCGATGATCCGAGCGGCGCCGAGGCGACGCGGGCCTACCTCCGTCGCTGGCCGAGCGGCCGCTTCCGCACCGAGGCCGAGCGGTTGCTGGAGAGCGGCGATGGCGCCTTCGCCGCGCGCCTCTGAGCGGGCGGGCGCCGGGCCTCGCGAACGAAGCCCGCGCGCGGCGCTCCTCTTCGCGTTGAGCGCGGCGTGCGCGGTGGCCGCCTGTCGGCAGACGGTCGACCTCGAGCCAGCCCTCACGATGGACGCCGCGACGGGCGGCGCCGCGGGCGCGGGCGGCGGCGGACCGGGTGGTCCGGGCAACAGCGACGCGGGCGCCAGCGGCGGCGATGGCGGCAACAGCGGCAACGCTGGAAATCACACCGACGGCGGGCGCGCCGACGGCGCGTTCTGCGTGGGCGGACAGATTCAGCCGCTCAGCTTCATGATGCGCACGCCCGACGTCATCTTCAGCGTCGACCGATCGATGGGGATGCAGACGTGGTTCGGCGGCACGAGCTCGCGCCTGCAGGTGATTCAGGATCAGATCGATGCGCTCGTCGCGAAGTATCAGAAGCTCGTCCGCTTCGGCTACGAGGAGTTCCCCGCGGCGGTGGGCATGGGCATGTGCAGCGGCGGCACGGGTTGCTGCGCGGGCGCGGCCGTGCCGCCGACGTCGAACGCCCTCAAGTTCATCGACGACGTCCGCACGTCGTGCGCGACCACGACCGGCATGAGCGGCGGCGTGGGCGGCGCGAGCGGCACCGGTGGCACGAGCGGCGGCGGGCCGTCGTCGGGGTGCGCGTCGCAGGCGTCGCGGCCCACGTCCGACGCGCTCACGAAGTGCGACAAGGCCTTCTCGGCCCTGGCCGCGTTCCCGACCTCTGGCAACCGCTACGTGATCTTGCTCACGGGCGGCGAGCCCTCGTGCATGAGCGCGGATCCCATGTCCACGCCCTGCGGCGACGCCGTCAACGCCGTCGTCAAGCTGAACCGCGACTCCGTGGGGACCGCGGTCTTCGGCGTGGGCGAGGAGGCCATGGGCAGCGCGTGCCTCGATCAGCTCGCGCTCGCGGGCGGCCTCGAGAGCGGCGCCGCGTCGCCGTACTTCCACCTCGCGCTCACGCCGACGGCGCTCAGCGACGCGCTGTCGCCCGTCGTCGAGACGATCGCCGTGCAGGCCTGCCAGATCGACATCCGCCAGCCGCCCGCCGATCCCAGCAAGGTCGCGCTGCTGTTCGACGGCGTCGCCGTCATCCAGGACGGCGTCGACGGGTGGGACTTCGAGGCGGGCAGCACCGTGAAGATCACCATTAACGGCGCGGCGTGCGACACGCTGTTGCAAGACGCGCCGCACGTCGACCTCGTGTCCGGCTGCGCGTCGCCGCACCACTGAGGCGCGCGCTCAGCGGCGGCGCGTCGCCGCGAGAGCCTTCACGAAGGCCTGCGCGAGATCGGCGAGCAGGTCGTCGACGTGCTCGATGCCCACGGACAGCCGGATGAGGCCGTCGCTGATGCCGAGCGCGCGGCGACGCTCGGCGGGGATCGAGGCGTGGGTCATGATCGCGGGGTGCTCGGCGAGCGACTCGACGCCGCCGAGCGACTCGGCGCACGTGAAGACGCGCAGGCTCTCGAGGAAGACGCGCGCCCGCGCGAGCGTGCCGCGATCCTCGCGCAGCACGAAGCTGACCATGCCGCCCGAGCCCGACATCTGGCGGCGCGCGAGCGCGTGCTGCGGGTGCGAGCGCAGGCCGGGGTAAAAGACGCGCGCGACCTCGGGGCGCGCCTCGAGCCAGCGCGCGACGGCGCGCGCGTTCTGCTGGTGGCGCTCCATGCGCACGGCCAGCGTCTTCGTGCCGCGCATGACGAGGAAGCTGTCGAAGGCGGACTGGCTGCCGCCCATGGCGTTCTGCAGGAACGCGAGGCGATCGCGCAGCGCCGGATCGGAGCCGACGATCGCGCCGCCCACGACGTCGGAGTGGCCGTTCAGGTACTTCGTCGTCGAGTGCACGACGAGATCGGCGCCGAGCGCGAGCGGGCGCTGGAAGTACGGCGTCATGAACGTGTTGTCGACGGCGACGCGCACGCCGCGCGCGCGGCAGATCTTCGCGATGGCGGCGATGTCGAAGAGGCGCAGCAGCGGGTTCGTCGGCGTCTCGACCCACGCGAGGCGCGTGCGCGGCCCGATGGCGGCGGCGACGGCGCGCGGATCGCGCGCGTCGACGTACGTGAACGAGAGGCCGAAGCGACGGAACACCTTGTCGAAGAGGCGAAACGAGCCGCCGTAGAGATCGTCGCCCGCGACGACGTGATCGCCCGCGTCGAGCAGCGACATGACGGCCGTCGACGCCGCGAGGCCCGCGTTGAACGCGAGGCCCCAGGCGCCCCCTTCGAGCGCCGCGAGGTTCGCCTCGAGCGCGAAGCGCGTCGGGTTCTGCGTGCGGGAGTACTCGAACCCCCGGTGCACGCCTGGGCCTGCCTGCGCGAAGGTCGACGTCAGGAAGACCGGCGTCATGACGGCGCCCGTGCGCGGCTCGGGCGGCTGGCCCGCGTGGATGGCCAGCGTCTCGAGGTGAGCGTGGGCGGGCCCCTCGGGGGGCGTCGCCGTTCGACCCGCGCGCGGCTTCTTCACGGCGCGCGCCTCAGGACTTGAAGTGATCCTTCTTGCCCGACGCCGTGCGGAAGTGATCGATGACGCTCTCCTCGAGCAGGTCCTGCATCGTCTGGCCGCCGTAGCGCGCCGCGATGCGATCGTCGTACTCGTCGGCGATGATGGCGACGTCGCGGATCGTCGTCGTGAGCTCGACGGGGTCGAGCGTCCCGCCGCCGAGCAGCGTGTGCGAGAAGATGATGACGTCGCCCGCGGGCACGTACGCGAACGCGCCGAAGCGCATGAGCGCGTTCATCTCGAGGAGCTGCAGCGCGAGCGGCACCTCCATCGTGACGCCCTTGACGAGCTGGGCCACGCAGCGCACGACGGCGCGGTCCGCGTTCCACGCGAGGACGTTGATCATGACGATCGACGAGCCCTGCTTGACGACGAACAGCCCCTCGTCGATTTTCTTGAAGGCCGGGCTCTTGCCGAGCGTCTTCTCGATCACCTGGCAGCTGGTCTTCGCGGCGGCGTTCATGTCCAAATCGGTAGCATGATTGGGCTAGACTGACCACCGTCATGCGCGAGTGCCGGCATTGTACGCACCAGAATGCCGACCACCTGGCGTACTGCTCGACGTGCGGCAAGCGGCTCGCGGGCGCGTCGCTGCTCCCCTCGCTCGGGGGCACGGGGCGCGGACAGATGGCGGCGCTGTCCCCCACGGCGGCCATGTCGCGCACGATGCTGGCGACGCCCGGCAACGGCCTCACGGGGCCGAACACCGTCGCCATGACGCCGGGCGCGCTCGGGCGCGTCAACGGCGGAAATAGACTGCCGAACGGCTCGACGTCGCGCCTCGTGTGGGCGGGCCAGTCGATCGGCTACATCTACGTGTTCATGCGCGGCAAGATGGCCGCGGGCGAGCGGCGCCGACGCCTGGGCGAGGAGCGCGACGGCGCGGCGACGCTGCTCGCGGGCGCGATCCGCGATCTGGGCATGACCGTGCTGCGCGAGGGCGTGCAGCACCCGGACCTCACGGGTCTGCTCGAGGCCATCGGGCGCGCCGACGCGCGCCGCGAGGGCGCGATCGCCGACCTCGCGGCGTCCGAGCACCAGAAGACCGTCGAGGAGGGCCGGCTCGCCGAGCGCGAGACGGCCCTCGAGTCGGAGTGGAGGTCCGCCGACGGCGCGAGCCGCGAGGCCGACGAGCGGCTCCGCGACGCGACGGGCGAGCACGCGACGGCGCTCGGGCGGCTGCGGCGCGTGCGCGACGAGCGCGCGCGCCTCGAGCGCGAGGCCGAGGCGGCCGAGAGCGCGCCCGGCGGCGAGACGCGCATCGCGCACCTCAAGCACGAGAGCGAGGGCCTCGAGGCCGAGGCGCGCGCGCTCGAGGAACAGACGGCGCGCCTCGACAAGCAGCTCGCCGACCTGCGCGAGCGCTCGGCGGCGTTGCGCGGCGCCGCGGGCGCGGCGCGCTCGACGCTCGACGAGGCGATCGCGTCGCGGCGCCAGTCGGCGGCCGCCATGGCGGCCAGCGTCGCCGGCCACGTGCGCGATCGCGCGACGGCCGCGCGCGAGGGCGCCGATCTCACGGAGCAGCTCGGCCGCGCCGCGCTGCAGGCGCGGCCCGCCGTCTCGTCGCTGCTCTCGGTCTTTCAGCGCATCGAGCGCCTGCAAGAGACGATCGTCGATCGCAACCGCGAGCTCGCCGCGCTCGAGCGCGCGGCCGCCCACTACGATCAGCGCAAGCTGTTCACGGGTGTCGGTCTGGTAACGTTCCTGCTCGCGGCCGGCATCGCGGCCCTGTGGTGGTCGCTGCGCCACTGAAGATCGGAGACGGTGCCGATACGGACCACAACCCATTGGCGGCGGTTCCGAACGTCACTAGGTAAGGGGCGAACCTCAACAAGGAGCCCCACCATGAACGTTC
>Ga0210396_10003777_pt1 | contig 14999 bp, 12 predicted proteins | sample IncBWH17OmetaG_FD_155466 | JGI IMG/M metagenome (GOLD analysis project Ga0210396, IMG submission 155466) | Forest soil microbial communities from Barre Woods Harvard Forest LTER site, Petersham, Massachusetts, United States - Inc-BW-H-17-O ... | reverse complement strand
CGAGCGTTGATGGCGTCAATAGACGCCACAACGGCGAGCGCGACCAACCAACCGCCCAAAACTTAAAACCAAGTCCTGCAATCGACACCCAAAGAGTTTTGCAACACAATCCTCCCAATAGCGGACACGCACGCGGCGGCCGCGTCCACTAAGTGCCAAAGGCAGACATTCGTCGTGGACGGAGGGCGGGTTATGCTGTCGCTAACCCGCCCGACTGCGTCATGCGGCCTTCGCGACTTTCTCCTGGCCAGCCTGCTCCATGGCGCGCATGTAAAGATCGAGCATGCTCTCGCGCTCGTCGCGCTCTTCCTCGTCCTGCTTTCGAAGCTTGATGATCTCTTTGAGGATCTTCACGTCGAACCCTTCGCCTTTGGCCTCCGCAAACACTTCCTTCTTTTGTTCGTTCAACTCCTGGATTTCAGTGTCCAGATTTTCGACCCGTTCGACGAACGCGCGAATTTTGCCGCCGGGAATGGTGACGTCAGACATAGTGCCTCCCTGTTAAATGGAAGTGCGAAAATGCCGGTAAAAAAATAACCAATGTGTTAACCTAGAAGGCCGGACCGAAGGATGATTAACGCGGAACCCGGCGTCCGCGCCCGCAGAACGCAAACAGGGATGGCGCAGGGCGTCGTGCAGAGGCGAGCATTGCCTGCACATTTCGATACCCTGCCCAGGAAATATCGCTACGCGCCCGTCACCCGCCAGATGACATTGCCGACATCGTCGGCCACCAGCAGTGAGCGATCGGGCCCGAGCGTGACGCCGACAGGCCGGCCGTAGGATTCCCGCTCGTCGGGCGCCAGGAATCCGGAAAGGATGTCACGCGCTGGACCGGAAGGCCGCCCCTGCTCGAACGGCACGAACACGACCTTGTAGCCGCTCAACGTACTGCGGTTCCAGGAGCCGTGCTGACCAATCGCCATGCCGTCGGGAAAACCCGGAAGCCTGCCGGCCGGGACCCAGCACAGACCGAGCGAGGCCGTGTGGCCGCCGAGCGCATAGTCCGGCTTGATCGCCTTGGCGACCATGGCAGGATCCTGCGGGACCCGATCGTCCACCGTCTGCCCCCAATAGCAATACGGCCAGCCGTAGAAACCGCCGTCGCGCACCGAGGTCAGATAATCCGGTGGCGTCTCGTCACCGAGGCCATCGCGCTCATTGACGGCAGTCCAAAGCATCCCGGTGGTCGGCTCCCACGCCAGGCCGACAGCATTACGCAAGCCACTCGCAAAGATGCGGTTCGAACCGCTTGCCAGGTCCAGTTCGTAAATCGCCGCGCGGCCTTCCTCGACTTCCATGCCCTCGTCGGCGATGTTGGTGAGCGAGCCGACGCCGGCGTAGAGCTTCTTTCCGTCGACGCTCGGCAACAGGCTCCGCGTCCAGTGGCCGCCCGGCTTGAAAGTAACGAGCTTGCGGCCCGCCGCGGTAATACGATCGGCACCCGCCACATAGGGAAAGGCGACGACGCCGTCGGTATTCCCGACATAAAAGGTGTCGCCGACGAGCGCCATACCAAACGGCTGACTCAAACCCTCCATGAAGGCCCAGCGTTTTTCGGCAATGCCGTCGCCATCGAGGTCCCGTAACAGCGTGATGCGGTTGGCGCTAACGCCAAGCGCGGCGGCGCGCTGCATCGTCGCCTGCATCGCATATTGAAACATGTTTCGGATGGGGCCGGCGACCTGTGTCGATTCAGCCACCAGGACGTCGCCATTGGGCAGCACGTTGATCCAGCGCGGATGGTCGAGTTCGGCGGCAAAGGCATTGACCTTCAGTCCAGGTGCCGCGACCGGCCTGTGCCCGTCGCGCCAGCCTCGTGCCGTCGGCATCTTGAGCGTCGGGATCGCCCCCTGCGGCTTCGCCGCAGGAACGACCGGCGCGCTGCCCCAAGCGACCTGGGGCGGGGTGCCCTGCATCTTTCGCCATTGCAGCGCGCCCGCGCCGATCAGCGCGACGACGCGCGCAAAAATGCTGGACATACTCATGACAATCCCCTGTTCACCGGAGGTACCCGACGCCGGTGACAATATTTCAATTTCACTGAGAACAAATAGCCAGCGGTATTACCTTCGTCCGTCTTGCTCCCAAAAGCAGACATGACGACGACGTCCGCCATGTGCCAGAGGCAGACCTTCGCGACCCGCGCTTGTCTCACTTGACTCGGTTGGGTCAATGTAGTGCTCTGTTATCTGTCCTGTATTTTGCCCGTGTGAGGTATCTCATGTCGCGCGCGAAGCTGAGGAACATCTGGTCGTATCTCCCGGCGTTGGGAGCATTGCTGCTGAGTGGCGGAGCGCTCATTGGCGGCGCCCGAGCGGATCAGCCGAAACCACGGCCGCCCGAGTTGATACCAGATCTGTCTGGGCGACCGCTTTCGAGATCGGACGAAATAGTACTTCGGCTTGAGGGCGAAAATATTTACTTTTCCCAAGGCGGAAGCGCGTTCGAAGAATTGCGCTTGGGAGATACTCCCGAAGCGGTACATCTGAGAAAACTCTTGCGGGATGCAGGCGGCGCGGGGCAGTCGGTCTCTGTTCCGATCGGCTCCACGATCGTCGCAAGCGGCGGTGGCGGCGCATCCGGATGGGGCTGGAAATCCAAAGAAAAGAAACCGCCCAGCTCCGATGATGGAAAATGATTCCGTTGCGGCCACAATTTACCTATCGAGCTTTAATCCGTGCAGGATTCAAACATTATCGGCCTTGCCGAAGGGCTCGATTGTCCGGTTCTGAAGGTATTTAAGCACGGCACTCACCGGACAATTTCGCCGGATGACACGCTGGAGTGGATCGCGCCCAAGGCACGGCAGATTGGCATTACCCGTCTGGGGAATGTGACAGGGCTCGATCGAATTGGAATTCCGGTCACCGTCGCTATCCGACCGAATTCGCGCTCCGTTTCGGTTTCGCAAGGCAAGGGGCTCGGTCTTTCCCAGGCGCTCGCATCCGCCCTGATGGAGGCGATCGAACTATTTCACGCCGAAGAGCCCACGGGAGGTACCGTGGATGCGAGTTTTCTGGAGCTATCGGCGAACGCCCGCGTGGTGCGCCCCGGCTCCCTCCCCGGCGAGATTTCGTTGCCCGACCGAACCAGAATAAAATGGATCGAGGGATACGATCTTCTCGCGCGCGAGACCTGTTGGATTCCATGGGATGTCGTGCATACCGACTACACACTGCTCACTCGGCATACGATCGAGCAGCATCACTTCCTGTCCGGCTCCAACGGACTGGCTTCCGGCAATCATCTCGTCGAAGCCGTCAGCTCGGCGATTTGTGAGCTCGTCGAGCGCGACGCCGTCGCCGTGTGGCATGCTCGAAACGTCCGCGAGCGCTCGGGCTGTCGTCTCGATGCCGGGTCGATAGACGACGCAGATTGCCGCACGCTGCTGGAATTGTACGAGGCTGCGCAAATACCGCCGCGCCTTTGGGACGTGACGTCCGATATTGGAATTCCGGCGTTCCTTTGTGACATTCCCGCTGCAGCCGACGACGCGTCCGGCGGACTGCGAAGATTTCGAGGATCCGGTTGTCATCCGGATCGCGGCGTTGCCCTCGCTCGAGCGCTGACTGAGGCGGCGCAGACCAGGCTCACCTATATCGCGGGCATTCGCGATGATCTTCCGCCATCGGATTACACGGAATCGGCAGAACAGAAATTGGGCGCGGCCCTGCTCGACGCCATTTCACAAGCCAGCAAGGCACGCTCATTTCGCGACGTACCCAGCCACACGACGGATGATGTCGCGGTTGACCTCCGATGGGAGCTGGAGCGATTGCGCGCGATCGGGGTTCAACGCGTTGTCGCGGTGACTCTCACGCGTCCGGAATTTGGCATTCCCGTCGTTAGGGTGGTTATTCCCGGTCTCGAATGGGACCGCAATCACTCCAACTATGTCGCGGGTCCTCGGGCGCAGCAAGCGAGCGGTCGCAGCAAATGATCGCCGTTATCTTTGCAGGTCCGTCTTTGCCGCCGCCCACCTCGCCGATCGCCGGAATTGAGTGGCGACCACCGGTGCGCCAGGGCGATCTATATTTGGCAGCCCTGTCGCGCCCAGCGATTATTGGCGTCGCGGATGGCTATTTCGAAATCATGCCGACGGTCTGGCACAAGGAAATCCTATGGGCTATGGCCCAAGGCATCCACGTCTATGGCGCTGCCAGTATCGGAGCGCTGCGAGCCGCGGAGCTCACAGACTTCGGGATGAAGGGCATCGGTCATATCTATCGGCAATTCCATACCGGCCGATTGACGGATGATGACGAGGTCGCAGTGCTACACGGGCCGGCGGAAATCGACTACGTGCAGGTCACCGACGCCATGGTCAATGTGCGCGCCACGATCGATCGTGCGCTGCAGTTGGGCGTCGTGGAGCCCGCGTTCGCGGCGAGGCTTGTTTCGATTGCCAAGTCACTGTTCTACAAGGACAGGACGTACGAGGCGATCCTGAAGGCAGCGACCGAACAAGGCCTCGCGCCGGAGTTGGTTGGCCGCTTCGCGAGCTGGCTGCCCGGCGGACAGGTCGATCAAAAGCGCATCGATGCGAGCGAGATGCTAGAGGCAATGACGGCGCATATCTCCAGCGGCGTGATCCCGCTGAAGGTTTCCTACGAATTTTCTCACACGTTCGCTTGGGAGGAAGCTCGGCGGCGAATCGAGGCGGCGGGTGACCCGGCCGGCATGAACATCCGATGACCGAGGAACCTTGACTCCTCCTGTCTGCATCACTCAAGGCTGGTCCGACAGGAACCCGATATCACGCAAGCATTTCACCTTCTTTTCGATAATTCCGGAATCGAGAAGGTCGAATATCTTGGTCTCTCGACCGCCCAGGTCAAATTCAACTTTCTGACCCGCCATCGCGTCAGCAAGCACCTTGTATTTGTACGTTTCGACGACGTCTTCCAATGGGTTAACTGCGGCGGCGAAGCTGACGAATTCTCTGCTGGAATACACGTCTCTGACGGCGCGATTTGCAACGTCGAACCTTCCTCGTTCTACATCGCGTCGCAGACGATCGAGGCTGAATCTAATGTCGGGATTTTGTAGCCTGTTGCGATACTGGTTGCCGAAATCGACCCATCGCTGCAAATTTCGATTAAATCGTCTCTCATCCCACGACGCGTGAATAAAAGCGTCTTCAAAGCATGCGCTCCGGGGTGGACCGCTCACTCTGCGTCGCGGGTGATAACGCTTGATGCCATCCATATTGGCGTCGGCAACCAGCGCGTGACCCAGTTCGTGGGCGAGTTCAGCCAGAACGGTCAACTCGAGATCCGGATTGGCCCCCGTTGCTAGCGGTACCAGGCCCCTTCTCTTGTCACGATCTCCATCCGGATATCGCAAAAGATCTCTGATGGTCTGGTTCTCGACGTCCACAAACGATTTTTTGCCCGTCAGCTCCCGCTCGGAAATGGCGAGGTAAACGCTCTTGCTGTCGGGCAGCCGATCCGGGCCTTCCCAAAAACCCCAACCCATCGGGCCCCATGACGGAGTTTCAGTCAGATACAACCACGTCAGTCGACAAAGCCTGCTCTTCATGTAGTCCGGCGCCCGGACGTAAGCCTTTGCCAGGACGTCTTTTTGGGCTTGGCTTGCCGGCTTGCCGCAGGTCGGCGACCGGTAACGAGGGGCGTAACCGGAGTCGCGTGGATAAAAATCGGTGTAACAGGCTTTTTCCGCGAATTTCGTTCCGTCAGGATCACTGACACATGTCCCCCGGAAATGAGTTTCGGGCGGGGTGGTTGGATACGGGAAGGACTGTGTCGCGGCCTCTGCGGAATAAGGTATCGTAAGAAAAACCAATGGGATCAACGCGGTCGCTCTCATATCCACGCCTCCGTGTATAGCCGGCAAGATGCTCCAACTTCTCGGATTTGCCAGGTGGGGAGAGAGCGCTTCAGACGGCTAACGCTCTAATTCCCGGCAACTGCCAGATCGTCTGCTTGGATGCCCGTGCCAAAATCGATGCGTTAAAAACCGTATTCAACAACCAAGCCGAGTGCGAAGACAAGCCTGATCTCCTGCAGTCGCGACCGCCGACGGAAGTGGCTTTTTGTCTCAGGGCCAGAGCTTGCGGCTGGGCGGATAGCGAATGTCAAATCCACTCTACTAGCCGCCGCCTCCCGAAAATCCCTCTCAGGAAGTATATGTCCTATGGATGACAACAATAATGCTTTCATACCAAACTAAGATCGGTCAGATCGGCCTACATTGTTCCACGGATAGGCGCTGAGTGGCGGCTATGCTAGATTTTGGGTTGTTGGGTTCATAAGGTGCGGGATGGCGTGCCCAAACTGCGGTGCGAATTTTTCAGATTCCGCAAGGTTCTGTAGCCAGTGTGGCTCAGCATTGGCGCTCAGTTGTCCGTCATGTGGTAACAGCGAAGCACCTGGCTCGAAGTTTTGTACCAAGTGCGGCACCGGCCTCCATCATGTGACGGGCGGTACTATAGCAAGCCCTGATCTTGCTCCAGCCGTATCACGCGCGACGTTTGCCGAACGTTGCCACATGACAGTGATGTTCTGTGATCTCGTCGGCTCAACGGCGCTCTCGGTACACCTTGATGTCGAAGACTTTCATGAGTTGATCGGCACTTACCAGAAGGCCGTTGCTGAGATCGTGACGCGATTCAGCGGATTTGTCTCTCGCCGTGTTGGCGATGGCGTCCTTATTTACTTCGGCTACCCCAACGCGAATGAAGATGACCCTGAACAGGCCGTGCGAGCGAGCTTGGCTGTAGTCGAGGGGATCGGGCTCCTGGAAAGCCGGGAAAGGCTTCAGGTGCGGGTTGGCATTGCCACTGGACTGATGATCGTGGGTGATCTTATCCGGTCGGGGACTGCCAACGATACGGAGGTTTTGGGCGAAGGCCCCAATCTCGCCTCCCGACTTCAGGCGATGGCTGGGCCGAACTCGATCGTGATCGACGATAGCACACGACGATTGATCGGATCCGTTTTCGCGTTGGAGGACCTTGGGCTCAAAGACTTGAAAGGATTTTCCGAGCCTCAACGTGCCTGGCGCGTGCTGGGTGAGAACCGGTTCAGGAGCCGTTTCGAGGCGCTGCGTTCGGCCGCGACGCCCATCGTCGACCGCGAGGAGGAGCTTGAGCTTTTACTTCGCAGATGGACGCAGGCAAAAGCTGGTGAAGGACGCGTGCTGTTCGTCTCTGGCGAACCGGGCATCGGCAAGTCGCGCCTGACTGTAGCGCTCAGAGATTTGCTGGGTGAGGAACCGTACACCGATCTCCATTATTTCTGCTCGCCGCACCACCAACACAGCGCCCTCTTCCCCATCATAAATTTACTCGAGCGTGCGGCGGGTTTCGGGCGCGAGGATTCGCCTGGAGTGAAGCTGGATAAGCTGAAAGCACTCATGGCTGAGACCTCTGCGGCCACGCGTGACGTCGCACTGCTCGCCGAGTTGTTATTGTTGCCGGCGGGGGGCGACGCAAATGTCGAACGGAACCCTCGGCGCTGGAAGGAAGAGGTTTTCGAAGCGCTCCAGCGGCAGTTCGTCAGCTTGGCACAATCGAAGCCCGTGCTGATGATCTTTGAAGACCTGCACTGGATCGATCCGACGACGCAAGAGTTGCTTGATCTCTTCATCCGACGGATTGATCGTCTTCCCGTGCTCCTGGTCGCAACCTTCCGCCCGGAGTTTGCGGTTCCGTGGGCGGGTGAGCCGCACATCACCGTGTTGAATCTGAATCGTCTCAGTCGAGCGGATAGCGAAACATTGGTTCGGCAACTCGCCGCAAATACTGCGTCCTTGCCGAGTGATTTAATCGGACAAATAGTCGAGCGAGGTGATGGCGTACCCCTCTTTCTTGAGGAGGTAACAAAGACAGTCGTGGATGCCGGACCGATGCAACAGTCGGGATCAACGGCGCCGCGCCCGCCACTCTTGGTTCCACCAACATTACATGCATCGCTGATAGCGAGACTCGATAGGATCGGACCGATAGCCAGGGAGATTGCCCAGATCGGGGCGACGATCGGCCGAGAGTTTTCGTACGAACTAACGGCCATTGTCGCCGAACGACCCGAGCAGGTGCTCCACGATACGCTCCACCGCCTGGTTGAAGCCGGCCTTGTTTTCCAGCGTGGCGAAGCGCCGCGGTCAAATTTTCTATTTAAGCATGGGCTATTGCGGGATGCTGCCTACAGCACCCTGCTCCGCGGCCCGCGCCGGGCTCTCCATGCGCGCATCGCGCAGGCGATCGAGGAAATGTTTCCAGAAATAGCCGAGAGTCAGCCAGAAGTGGTGGCGCGTCACCGAACCGAAGCAGGCTCGAGGAAACAGGCCACAATATACTGGCAGCGCGCCGGCGAGCTCGCGCTGCGCCGTTCGGCGGGAAGCGAGGCGCTGAAGCACTTTTCGAGCGCATTGGGGCTTCTGGAAGAGTTGCCTGATGCGACGGACCGATGGCAACAGGAGCTCGATATCAGGCTTGGCCTGGGGACTGCCCTGATCACGGCGCGTGGTTTTCGTTCGCTGGGCCCCGAAATTGCCAAACACTACGAACGTGCCGTCGCACTCGGAAGAGGGCTTGCCGACGACAAGAAGCTCTTCAGAGCCATGTGGGGGAGCTGGTACGCGAATCTAATCATCGGGCAGACCGAGCACGCGCTTGCAATAGCCAACGAGCTTGTCGATGTGGCCAGGCGGCTGGCCGATCCCGATCTCATGCTTGAAGCGTATCACTCGCGCTGGGCGAATTCCCACGTGATGGGGCTCAATCCGATCGTGCTTGCTGACACCCAGCGTGGGATCGCGCTGTATGACGCCGAGCGACATCACACTCACACCTACGATTATGGGGGGCACGATACCGGCGTGTGCGCCTATGCTCACAGCGCCGTAACATTGTGGATCTCCGGCTTTCCGGATCAGGCTGCGCAAATGGCGGATGCCGCGCTCGAATTGGGGCATCGGCTCGGGCATCCCCCCAGCTTGGCGCACGCGGCGGCGTGGTCGGCCACACTCCAGCAACTCCTTCGCGCACCCGGGCCGTGTCGCGAGCTCTCAGAGCTGACAATGCGCATCGGACGCGAGCAGGGCAGCAACATGTTCTTCATGTGCCCGCTTCTTTTGGGCTGGACATTTTTCGAGTCCGGTGAGGCGATTGAGGGCTTGCGGCGGATGGGGGATGCGGTGGCGGCGACGCGTCAATCGGCCCGGCGCTTCTATTTTGAGTACGAGCTTCTGGTGTTTGCGGAGGCTCTCCTGAAGGCTGGTGAGCTCGATCACGCGCAACAACTTCTGCAGGAAAACCTCGATCGCATCACGAGCAGCGGGAATCGCCTATTCGAGGCCGAGGTACATCGTCTGTTGGGTATGTGCCTCGGGAAGCGAGGCGGCGACCGGTTCGCGGAAGCCGAAATGCGTCTATTGCAGGCTATCGAGACCTCTGAGCAACAAGGCGCCCTCTTTTTCGAACTCCGCGCGGCGACGAACCTTGGTCGACTTTGGCGGGATCATAATCGTTATAGCGAGGCGCACGATCTTGTTTCGAAGGTCTACAACAGGTTTACCGAAGGTTTCGATACTTCGGACCTGAAGGACGCGCGGGCGTTGCTCGAGGAGTTACGGTAGTGCCGACGGCCGCGTCACAGCCCGACTAGCAGTCGATGGATCATTCAGCGCGTCGTTGTCTGCGAGGTTCCGCTGCACTAGGGCGCATCTTCCGCACGGTCATTTTCAGAAACCTCACGAATGACGCGGCATGGGTTGCCGGCCGCAAAAACACCTTCCGGAATATCCCGGGTGACCACACTCCCGGCCCCGATGACCGAACGCGATCCAATGCTCACGCCGGGTAGAACGAGTGCCCCTGCGCCAACCCACACATCCGAGCCAATATCAATCGGCCGGCCATACTCCTGCTTTCGACGGAGTGCCGCGTTGAACGGATGAACAGGCGTGAGAAGCTGCACCCCCGGACCGAATAAAGTGAAGTCACCGATACGGACCCGGCAGACGTCCAGCACAATGCAGTTGAAGTTGAAGAAGACGCGCTCGCCCAATTCAATGTTTGAGCCATAGTCACAGAAAAATGGAGGCTGCATCCAAACACTATCGCCTCCCCTGCCGAAGATCTGCCGGCATAGCTGGCGACGCCGTTCTTCGTTTGAGTCTGGTTCGGCGTTGAGCTGCTGACAAAGCTCTCTCGCCTTGTATCTTTGGGCGACCAGTTCGCCGTCGAGAGCGTCATAGAGTTGCCCGGCAAGCATCTTGTCGCGTTCAGTCGGCATGTCATGTCCGCTTCTCTAATCGGCCGTTAGGGGTCAAGCACTTTCAGACTATCCATGTTTGCGGTGTTGGTGTCGCCCACGGGCTCGTGCTTCTCTTCGGAATCGGCACCAAGGCCCTTCCAGTATGGGATTCGAAGACGAGGTGGAACAATCTTTGGGGCGGCCTTGCCGTCTTACAGACAGTGGGTCCAAGCGGACATACGAACTCACCTCATCCATCGTCCCGCGAGGGACATCATTCCACCGCTCGGTGGAGCTCGAGTGTCCTCCTATCGCGTTTAATCCTGCTAGTCCTCACGCCGCTGTAACTTCCCGGCTCCATCGGAACTCGGTACCGTCAACCCAGATGCGGTGCATGATCACCGCCAACCGGCGCGCCAGCGCCACGATCGCCTTCTTCATCCCGCGGTGCCTGGCGATCTTCATGGCCCAGGCCTTGAGCCAGGACCACTTCGCCAAACGCACCAGCATGATATGAGCCGCTTCGTACAGCATTACCCGCATCATCTCGTCACCGCACCTTGATATGGTGCCGGGTCGGTCAATCTCGCCTGATTGATACCTGGAAGGCGTGAGCCCAAACACCGCCCCGACCGCCTTGGAGTTTCGGAAGCGGGCGGGCACGTCGACAGTCGCGCGATAGGTCAGTGCCACAACGGGACCAACACCCGGGATGGTCATCAGGCGCCGACACACATCATCATTCCGAACGATAGCCAGCAAGCGACGATGAAGAATGCCGATCTGCTCACGAAGCGTCCGCCGGACAATCAGCAGCGGTTCGACTAACTCAGCAAGATCCGGGAAGCTTTCGACAAGCTCCTTGATGCGCGCCTCGAACTTCACCGTTCCTACCACGCCCACCTTGAGGCCGAAGTTGCGCAAAGTCCCTCGCAGGTCGTTATCGATGGCGATGGCCTTGGACTGCAGCAGTTTGCGATGGGTCAACAGCATTCGCAGTTTCTGACTGCGTAGCGTCTTTACATGCACCGGGCGATAAAGCCCCGCCCGCATCATCTGGGCCATACCGCGCGCATCGTTGCGATCCGTCTTGTTGATCTGCGCCTTCAGAACCGCCCGCATGTGCCGCGTCTCGACACAGATCACAGGCAAGCCTGCTTCGGCAAGCGCACTGAAAAGCCATTGCGACAGAGGCCCGGCCTCCAGTCCGATCCGCTTGAAACGGTAGGCCGGGTTCCCCAGAACCCGCAGCAGAGCGTCTGGCTCGCTTGCTACCCTTAATTCCTTCACGATCCTGCCCGTGCCATCCACAATGCAGACACTTGTCTCCTTGACCGATACGTCCAATCCAGCAAAATGGTCCATGCTGCGCTTCTCCTTCTGATGCTTGAGGCCGTTACCACGGACCTCGTTTCACCATCAGCCTGAAGCGCAGCACCCAAAATCTTCAGCTATCCACAAGCTGGGCCGGCCGATTACCCCATCTTTGAGTGAGAGGCGGAAGTGATTCAGCCTGAACAGCGTGTCATCTCCGCGGCAGGAGCGGACATCCTTGGGCTAGACCGGCGATGTCGCCGGCTCCTAGTGCGCCATCGCAACTTCACCCGACAACTGCTCGCGCCTGGCGTCGATCCGCACCATCACCACGACGATGGCGCCCACCAGCGCGCAACCCGCCAGCAACAGAAGGCCCGCGGTGAAACTGCCCGTCAAATCCTTCAGATAGCCCATCGCGTAGGGACCGGCGAAGCCGGAAAGATTTCCAAGCGAGTTGATTGCGGCGATGCCGGCGGCAGCCGATGCGCCGGTGAGGAAACTGGCCGGTAGCGGCCAGAACATCGGGGGCACCGCGGAGATGCCTATTTGCGCAAAACAGAGCAGCGCCATGATGACGATCGGATTGGAAATGAGGCCTGCCAATCCGACGCCGATGGTCGCCATCAAAAGTGCTGCGGCGACATGGCCTTTTCTTTCCATGGTCCGGTCGGAGTGGCGGCCGAGCAGCACCATGCCGATGGCCCCGAAAACAAAGGGCAGCGCCGCGAGCAATCCGGTCTGGGTGTCGCTGACGCCAAATCCCTTGATGATGGTCGGCAGGAAGAACGCCACGCCATAGCTTGCAGCATTCAGGCAGAAATACACCAGCGCACACAACAGAATGCGGGGATCGGTGAGTGCCTGCACCAACGACAGGTGTTCGACCTTCTCCTTGTTTCGCTTCTCGGTGGCCTGAACATTCTCGAGCCAGGCGATCTCATCGGCTTGCAGCCAGCGGGCCTGGCTCGGGAAGTCGGTCAGGTAGGTCAGGACGCCGATGCCGACCAGAACGGAGGGCAAGGCCTCGAGAATGAACAGCCACTGCCAGCCTTCCAGTCCCCACCCCGTCAGGCCGAGCAGCATCCCGGAGATCGGCGATCCAATGATCGACGAAATCGGGATCGCCAGCATGAACAGGCTGATGACGCGGGCGCGGTACACGGCCGGGAACCACAGGGTCAGATAAAAGATGATGCCCGGAAAGAAGCCAGCCTCGCAGGCGCCGAGCAGCAAACGCAACGAATAGAAAACACCCGTCGTCGGAATTCCGGTCGCTGCCGATATCGACGGGATAAAGGCGAAAGCCGCCGAAACGATCCCCCAAGTAATCATGATGCGTGCGATCCAGACCCGCGCGCCGACCTTTTCCAGAAAGATGTTGGAGGGCACTTCGAACAGGAAGTAGCCAACGAAGAACAATCCCGCGCCCAGACCGAAAGCGGCTTCACTCAGACCAAGCGCCTGGTTCATGTGCAGCTTGGCGAAACCGACATTGACGCGATCGAGATAGGCCACGAAATAGCACAGGATCAGGAACGGAATGAGCCGCCTCATCACCTTGCCGATGACCCGTTGTTCGATCTCGTTCATGCGCAGCCTCCCGCTATTTCATTAAGGCCTCTTGTCGAAACTGGGGCTCTGAGTTTTGCAAAACTATGACGGCGACGAACGGCAAGCGCAAATGGCATTTGAATGGTGCACTGCGGTCGACGGAGAAACCGCGAACGACACCGATCGGCTCAGCCGATCATGCAGCCAGCTGTAATTCAACCCGCCCGCGCGGCGCGGCGCAGCGATTGCGGCGGCTGGCCGAACGCACGGATGAAGGCACGGCGCATCCGTTCGGGATCGCGGAATCCTGTCGATTGCGCCACGCGCTCGATCGCCTCGCTCGAGGATTGCACCCGTTGCCGCGCCACCTCGATCCGTAGCCGCTCCACCGCCTTGAATGGCGTGGTGCCGGTTTCGGCGGCGAAGGCGCGGGTGAAATGACGCGAGCTCATGCCGGCCCGCTCCGCCAGATGCTCGACCGTCAGCGGCGCATCGAGGTGCTCGCGCGCCCAGGTCAATAGCGGGCCGAAGCGGCCGGTCGGCGCCTTCAGTTCCAGCAGTGACGAGAATTGCGATTGCCCGCCGCTGCGCCGGTCATAGAGCACGAGCTGGCGCGCGGTTTGCCGCGACACCTCCTCGCCGAAATCCTCGCTCACCATCGCCAGCGCCAGATCGATGCCGGCGCTGATCCCCGCCGAACTCCAGATCCCGCCGTCACGGACGAAGATCCGGTCGGATTCCAGTTTCACCTGGGGATAGGTCGACAGAAAATGCGGCGTGCGGCGCCAATGGGTGGTGGCGCGCCGGCCATCCAGCAGACCCGCTTCCGCCAGAATGTAGGCGCCCGAACAGACGCTCGCGATCCGAACGCCGCGCCTCTCCGCCGCCCGCACAAAGGCGAGTAGCTTTGCCGATCGCGATGCCGCGATAACCCCCTCGCCGCCCGCGACGATCAGGGTCGAGAGGCTGCCTGCCGATCGCAAACTTCGCGCCAGCATTTCCACACCGGACGACGAGCGCACGCCGCCCGCCACCTCCGCAAGCACCCGGATCGAGGCCGGAGTGCCGGCGAAGCGGCTTGCGATCTCGAAGACCGAAATCGGACCCGAGGCATCCAGCAGCTGGAAATCGGGAAATACGAGAACGCCGATCATGAGCCCGCACCCTGTTAGAAAATCGCGTATGTCCTAAAATGAGGGAAATATGCCATTTGTGACATGAGACCACCGTGCGACAATGACGTCAAGCCAAACATCGAAAGGCACGCTTCCCATGCCGAACCCGCTCCAGATCGGAATTGTCGTATTTCCGAAGGTGACCCAGCTCGATTTCACCGGTCCCTTGCAGGTGTTCTCGAGCCTGCCCGACACGACCGTGCATCTGCTCTGGAAACGGATCGAGCCGGTCGCGAGCGACACGGCGCTGACGGTGCTGCCGACCACAAGCTTTGCCGATTGCCCGCCACTTGACGTGATCTGCGTTCCCGGCGGAGCCGGCACCGACGACATGGTCAATGACGAAGAGGTGCTCGACTTCGTGCGCGCGCAATCGGCGCATGCGAAATACGTCACATCGGTCTGCACGGGATCGCTGGTGCTGGGCGCCGCCGGCCTGTTGAAAGGATACAGGGCGACGACGCACTGGACCGCGATGGAATATCTCGGGCCATACGGGGCGCTGCCGACCAAAACGCGGGTGTGCGTCGATCGCAACCGCATCACCGGCGGCGGCGTCACGGCGGGACTCGATTTCGCACTGACGCTGGTCTCACACCTCGTCGACCGGCCAACCGCCGAAATGATTCAGCTCCGGCTCGAATACAATCCGGCGCCGCCGTTCAACTCGGGTTCGCCCGACACGGCCCCGCCCGACGTGCTGGCGCGTTTGCAGCAACGCAATCCGGCGGGC
>Ga0210396_10003776_pt1 | contig 15000 bp, 12 predicted proteins | sample IncBWH17OmetaG_FD_155466 | JGI IMG/M metagenome (GOLD analysis project Ga0210396, IMG submission 155466) | Forest soil microbial communities from Barre Woods Harvard Forest LTER site, Petersham, Massachusetts, United States - Inc-BW-H-17-O ... | reverse complement strand
CCGATCTCGTCCAGACAGAGCACCCCGCCACTCGCCTTCTCGATTTTGCCGGCGCGTCCGTGCTCGTCCGCGCCGGTAAAGGCGCCCTTGGCGTATCCGAAAAGCTCGCTTGCCATGAGATCATGAGGGATTCCGCCGCAATTCACCGGCACGAAGGGACCCTCCGCATTCGGGCCGGCGCCTTTGATCGCGCGGGCGAACAGCTCCTTGCCAACCCCCGTCTCGCCTTCGATGAGGATCGAGAGTGTATTGGCCGCCAACTTGCGCGCACGCTCCCGCGCTTCCCGGATCGCAGCGCTCTCGCCAAAGATCTGATCGAACCCAGCCGACGGATTCGAAGCGATCCTGACCGCGGGCACCGGCCGCCGGCTTCGGCTGCGATGCAGGACCACGACGCAGCCGATCGCTTGGCCTTCGTTCTTGACCACTTCAAGATTGGCGTTCGGAAATTGCTGTCGGAACCCGTCCGCCCAGCGAGTCTCCGGCGTCGTGCGAACGACCGCGCGAACAGCGTCGGGCAGCGTCTTAGGCTGCGAGCCATCGAGGGTTCGCAACGCCTTCTGGGTTGTATGCACAAGCGAGCCACGGCTGTCGACGAGCAGCATCTCCTCGCTGAGCCAGATCGACCGCTTCGAGACGAAGTATCGCCATAGAACGTCGTGCTCGAGCTTCAGAGCCCGATCCAGCGACGCTTCCATTTCCCGGCTGATCGCCACGGCCAGCGCGAGGCTCTGAGGATTAAAGGTCCCCGCCGACCCGGAGATGTCGACCACCCCGAGCAGCTCCCCGTCCCCCGGATAGCGCACCGGCGTTGCGGCGCACGCCCAGCGCTGCACATCCTCGCAGAAATGCTCGGCCCCGAGGATACGGACGGCTCGCCCTTCCGCGAGAGCTGTCCCGATGGCGTTGGTGCCGATCGCGCCCTCCTCCCAATTCCCGCCGACTTCAAGGTGGTTGCGCCGCCCTTGGTCCACGATCCGCGGATCGCCGGCTGTCTCAATGATGAATCCGCCCGGATCGGACAGGACCATCATCGAGGAGGCTTCTGCGAGGAAGAGGCTGGACCGTTGCAGAGCAGGGCGGGCGGCCGTCAGAAGCATGGCATTCTGACTGCGGTGGCGGAACACTTCCGGCTCCCCGGCGAGTGGCGCCTCATCACGTTCTACCGCCACGCCGAGCGTTCGCGACCGCTCCCAGGAAGATGCGATGCTTTGCGAAATTCCTTGGGGCGCCTGTCCCTTCAGCAGGAAGGTTTCCCAGGCCAAGCGAATTTCGTGCTGCTGTGCCACGCTCTTCTTTCCCTGTTTCCTCCGTTGGGGGAAATCCCCGCGGTACCGCAACTCAATGAGCACAGACTTAGCCCACTGTTTTGCGGCCGGCGACCAGTGCGTCGGTGATCTGCGTGACATGCATGCCCTGAAGCGCGATGGCGAGCTCATTTTCAGTCGGCTGGCGTGAGCCATCGATTTCCGGCCACACATCTACGCGAGATTATGTTGCGCTCCGTTAGTCCCGTTGCGGATACGCAGCCGAATAGGAAGTCATCGAACGGGAGGGGCTGCTGGTGATGATAATGTCCGGAGACCGCCCGCGCGCTCCGGCTACGAAGTTTACATGGAGAGAACCGGGCAAACGCCAGACCGATTTATGAAACAGTTCGGGCGAGACGGCGCGGGCGGCGGGTATGCCCCGTCACAGCCAGTACAATTCAACCAGCCAGCACAAGAATTACACCCTCGCGGGGGTTAACGAACTTTCGGCCCAAACGTTATGAGGCTCTCGCGCGCGACCAACATCGCGTGAAGCTGGTCGCCACCGGTTGCGTAAGTAGCTGGCCTTAGCGTGAGGCGCATCAGGTGTTCTCCTCGATCGAAGCCAAAGCCATTTGCCAATCAACGCTTTCGGCCGCGTCAGTGTCGTAATTGTCGAAGTCCCCATTGGCCGCGCGCGCCAAAGCACCTTCGAGCGTTTTGGCAGAGACGCGGAAAGCCACTCTCTCCAGGGTCAGTCGACCCTTGAGCACGAACTCTTTCATGATTCCTCCTTCTACCTACTGAGCTACCTACTGAGCCAGGCGAACACCCGGACCTAGGTCTGAAGTCCTAAGGCGCGCACCCATGCAGGCGAAATAGGCGAGCACCGCGGTCGTCGGCCGCGCGGTCCACCTCGCGACGGTCACGGTCGGCCTGATCTTGGTCCTCGGCATCCTCATGCGGACGCTGAAGGGGCCTTCAATTCTGCGCGCGCCGGGCCCGTAACGCAGCCGGCGCCGCGTAACCCTTGTGTTCCTGGATGATTGCGACATGATCTGCCAACGTATCTAAATCGCTATAAGCACGTGCGCTTTCCGACAGACAACCAGTTAGTTTTGCTACAACTAAGCGAACGAAAATCTGTACAAGATGTTCGGTGTGTTGCTGCGTCACGCTTCTACCCAAGCGTATGATTTTCTATGAACTATTTGCCAAATCGTGACGGTGCTCACCGAATGATGCCTGGCCCAGCAGGTCAGCCCGCATTGCGGGGCATAGTGCCTGATCTGTCGGATGTCGGCTGGCGTGAACCGCCGTTTGCGGCGGTCTTTGGTGCGATCTCCCTCGTTCATGAGGCGGCGGCCATCAGCGCGAGCGTGGCATACCCGAGCGTGGCGCCGATTGCGGCAGCGATCATCGCGAGCACGGCCAGGGCGGCCGCTCGCGCGATCACCGATTGCCTCCGACGAGCGTACTCTGCTTGATCGGATCTAGCGCGCCCTCTACGAGGCCACGTTTCCGGCGTCGCGCTGTTGCTCGTTGCCGATGAGCCCGGATGGGACACGACAGAACCTCGTATTGTTCGCGCCGAAATTATATTGGCACCTGCTTAAACCGTTAAAACAGCTCTTTAGAGACTATTGCGGAGTAATCCGAAGTCGTCTATCCGCCGCGGATGCTCATTCCGGCGTTCGTCGATTGGTCCAAAAAAGTAAGATTGGAAACCAATATTGTATCGCGAGTCGCGCCGTGGACTGATGTCTTGCGGTCTGGTCAGTTTACCGCCTCGGCCGATCGTTGCTCCACTTGGTCGGCTTCCTTGAGGAGCTCGATGGTGCGGGATGCGATCTCTATCTGCATCAGCAAGCCCTCGATACGACCACGCCGGCGGACGAGCTATGTTCCAGATGCTCGGGGTCTTCTCCGAGTTCGAGCGGTCGATCATCCGCAACAGGGTTGAGGCAGGTCTCGCATGACTGCGCGGTTGTGCGGCACCGGTGTCTCGGCAGTGCAGCGCATTAAAGCGATGATGAAGCGGGCCGCATGGCCACGTTGGCACGAATACCGCTTCTGGTCTCCGATCCTCGCCTACCGACGCCGCGCGTCTCAATGGTGATCCCCTCCATCGGCGCCAGGACAGCCGCGAGACCCGAAAGATGGTGCGGAATATTTCTGAGGTTGCCCCGTTTCAGTGGACGGTTTGTCAGCTTGCAGTCTACGTCTTGGTCATGGCGGCCTGCATGTCGGCTTCGTAGGTTATCGGTGAGCGGTATCCCAGGCCTGAATGCAACCGCACCGGATTATACCAACCCTCGATGTAGCTGAAGCAGGCCATCTTGGCCTCGGCCTGGCGTGCGATGGAGGCTCCGGCCCGAGCGATAAGCTAAGGCGGACGATTAGGCCAATGGCCACCACGCAGGCGGCGATATATGTGGCCACAAAATTGCGATGGTTCGGCACGCCGCAGATATATTCTCCTCCAAGCGAACGTTCGATGCGGGGGCACGATATGACTTCTGAGCAAAAATATCTAATGCCATGCACAATTTGCGGTCCGGGATGCCGCGCGCAGTTAGATGTTCTGCTGTAAATCGATGCACCAAAGTGGCCCCAGCCAGTCCATGCGCTCGCCTCTCGCCAACTTTCTCCTCATCTTCGCCATTCTTGCCAAAGTACATTAATAGGCCATCGATTATAGGTTGGCGTTTCTTATCAGACTTGTAAGTATAACATCTGGACGTATGCTTACTCCTACGCCCTCTATTGAACGCACGGGGGACGGTCATCCCCAATTGTGAAATTAAAGCTATTTAACGCAAGCGGATTGAGCGCGCCGATAAAGGCATCAATAGCCTCAATGGACGGGTGCCGGCGGAGTAGGTCCGCTGCGCGCCGGCCGCATCACCCTCGAAGAGGGGTTGCAGCGCTACCAGCTGACCGAGGAGGAGTACCGGTCCTGGGAGCGCGCCTTCGAGCAGCACGGCCTGGCGGGCTTGCGCAGCACGCGCCTTCAACAATATCGCAGTCCGCGGACGCCGCGGGGCCCGCGCTCACGCCGCTGACCCGCTCGCTTCCGGGCGGTCACCGCGACGGCACCGCCTGGCGGCCGAGCCAAGCAGAGGCGGTTTGCCAGACCGGCGACTCCAGCAGGAAATCGGCGATCAGCGCCAGCATGACACTGACCGACCACCACCAGCCGAGCTCGCGCAGCAGCCAGAACCCGAACCCGCCGCCGAGCGCCCGCCGCAGGCATTCGCCCCACATCAAGAGCACGATGACGATCGCGCTTCCGAGACAGAGGGCGCGCAGCGCGCGGCCGGCGCAGCGCGATAGCGCCACTAGCCCGGGCATGACGAGCAACAGGAAAATGCCGCGATATTCGACGCTCTGTCCGGCGAAGAAGCATCCGGCGATCACTGCGCTGCCGATCACCATGAGAACCCGCTCGCCATTGGGAAGCTGGCCATTGGGAAGCGCGGCGATGGCGGCGCGCAACCGGGCGAAGCGTAACAGCCGCCGGCAGATCGCCAACGCCGCGCCGGCCAGCCCGCCATAGAGGCCGGCGGTTACCAGCCATGCTACTACCGACGCAAAGCCGGACGGCGCCGCCGCTTTTTCGACCAGGATCCCGATCAGAAACGGTAGGTTCTTCGAAGCGAACAAGTTGGCGTTGTAATAACCGCTCGAGATCTCTGCCGATCCTCGCACGATCTCGACATGGTACACCCCCCAGAAGACGGCGAGCGCACCTGACGCCGTCAACGCGACTGCGGCAAAGACGGCAATGCGCTCGCGGAAAACGACGGTGAGCACCATGATCGGGTAGTATTTGAGAAGCCCAGACAGGAGAGCGAGGCCGTAGCCAATCATCCGTGCCGCCGGCCCGCGCTCGGCAAGGCAGCCGGCCGCCAGCGCCACCAGGAACAGAGCGACGTCGGCATTGGCGCGCTCCAGCGCGAAAACCACCATAGTCGATAGGGTCGCGGCCAACACCAGCAACAGTTCCACGAGGCGCTGCGGCGGTGGGAGCAGGCTCAGCGAGGCGATGAACACAAGATCGAGGACCCACCCGACGGCAGTCGTGTTCGCCACGCCCAATGGCACACCAGCGGCAGCCAGCCACAGCGGCGAAGAGCCATACCCTCTAAACAACATATCGCAGGGGTCGAACGTGACCACATCTATGCCCTGCCGCGCACATTCCCAAGCCGCCAGCCAACCGCTGATGTCGAGGAACGGAAACCGGAACGGCTGTATCCCCCAGGATTGCAAGATACCGTCGTAAACCTCTCTGTACCCTTCCCGGTAAAGCCAGGACATCGCCAGAAAGACGGCGAGCGCCGAACCGGCCGGGACAGACCGGCCGAGCCAGGCGGGCATGCCCCGTTGGCGCATTCGAGCTAGCGGCCCGCCACCTTGACCAGCAGGTCCTGGCGGACGGGCGCGAGGAAGCAGGCATAGCCCGCGACGGCGGCACAACCATGACGGCGGCACAACCATAAAGCCGGATCCACGATGGCGGGAGGCCGAAGGGGTCGGCCTCTCCTCCGCTGCGGTCGCAGTTTGGAGACGCTCGACGGCGCGGGAAGGCTATCGAGCGCTTTTTTTCAGAGCTTGGCGGCGATCGTGCTGAAGGTGGTGCTGAGGTTGGTGCCGACGAGGGTGAAGGCAGCGATTGCGGCGACTGCGATTAATGCGGCGATCAAGGCATATTCGATGGCGGTAACCCCGGACTCGTCGCGGATCAGATTGCAAAGAATGGTACGCAAGCGGAATCTCCTCAGGTGAGAAAAGTAATCGCGCGCAAATTGCACCGGATTCTTTAAACATCGGTAAATCAACAGACAAAAAGTGGATCAAATTTCCGAGTCCCGAAGGGAAAATAGACCGCCCCGCCAGCTCTCGCGGTTACCCCCTCGCGAAGGCGAGCTCGCGCGGCTCTCGCAACCCGCTGCGGGGGTGGAAGGGTTACGCACCGGTGGGTCGCGCCATGGTGGTCGCGGTCGATTACGTCGACTGCTTTGCGACCCCATTCGCCGGCGAGCCTGGCGGCGCTCGATCGGCTCGCGGCCGCTCGACAGGTTGCGACGGATTGTCCCGTCTGATGTCGACCGCTTCGCCTTGCCGGGCCGGCGTACGCCGGCGACTGAGGGTAGCGGCCGGTTTTGAGCGCCGAATTATGCCAGCCCCCGGCACGATGGCGGTTCTATGCCCTGAGCCACCTCAGCGCGTTGTCATTACTCGAATGCCGCCAGTTCTTCTGTCGACCTCGAAGGAGCGGGTACCCTCAGATGAGCGTGATGCGTTCGGCTTCGAGGCCTTTCTTGCCGTCGACCACCTCGACTCTGACCCGCTGGCCGGGATCGAGGGCGTTGACGCCGCTGCGGCGCAGCGCGGTGATGTGGATGAACACATCCTTGCCGCCGCCGTCCGGAGCAATGAAGCCGTAGCCCTTTTCGGGCTCGAACCATTTCACCGCGCCTTCCATGGTCTGGGAAGGCCGCGGGCCGCGGCGGTCGATGCCGCCGCCTCCGCTCTGCGGCGTCACCGCGGTGCTGTTGTCGACGTTCAAGACGGTGGTCACCAGCGGGCCTTTCGCCCCGGCGCTGACCTCGCAGACGATCGAAGCGCCTTCATGGACGTCCTCATAGCCGGCGCGACGCAAGACCGCCATCGGCAGGAACGCATCCTGGGATCCGTCGGACGGGGTGACGAACCCGAAACCCTTGCTGGCGTTGAACCACTTGACTTTGGCTTCGACGCGGCGACCGGGGGGAAGGTCTTCGCGGAAGAAGCCGGGGCGGCGGTCGTACATGGGTCCTCTAAACGTGGAATTGAATGGGGCGAGCGCGTGAAACACTAAATCATAGCGTAAATCCGCCGCATTGCGCTAGCACTCACATGGCGCTAGCGCCACCCATTCAATTCGATCGTGCCGCCCCAATCATAGGCCGCCAAGCGGCTGCCGGCGGTTAGCCGGTAAAGGCCGCCAGACGCTGGTTCTGCTCACCCAAACCTTCGACGGACAGCCGCATGCGGTCGCCGGGTTTGAGGAATTGTGGCGGCTTCATGCCGAGGCCGACACCCGAGGGAGTGCCGGTCGGGATGATGTCGCCCGGCAGCAAGGTCATAAAATGGCTGACATAGCTGACGATTTCGTCGATCCCGAAGATCAGGTCCGAGGTGTTGCTGTTCTGCACCCGCTTGCCGTTGACCTCGGTCCACAGCCCGAGCTTGCCCGCGTCGGGCACCTCGTCGGCAGTAACGACCCAGGGCCCGATCGGGGCGAAAGTGTCGGCGCTCTTGCCCTTGGTCCATTGCCCGCCGCGCTCGATCTGAAATTCGCGCTCCGAAACGTCGTTCACGATGCAGTAGCCGGCGATGTGCTTGGGCGCATCGTGAACTGCGATATACCGCGCGGTGCTGCCGATGACGATGCCGAGCTCGACCTCCCAGTCGGTCTTTTGCGAGCCCTTCGGAATGATCACGTCGTCATCGGGCCCGCAGATCGCCGAGGTCGCCTTCATGAAGAAGATCGGCTCCTTGGGGATCGCCGCCCCGGTCTCTGCAGCATGCGCGCGATAGTTGAGGCCAATCGCGACGAGCTTTGATACCCGCGCGACGCAAGGGCCGAGCCGCGGCGTCCCGGACACCAGCGGCAAGGTGCTCGGATCGAGCCGCCGCAGCCGGTCGAGCGATGCCGGGGCGAGCGTTTCGCCGTCGATGTCGCGAACCGCACCGGAAAGATCACGGATCTTGCCGTCGCGGTCGAGCAGCCCCGGTTTTTCCTGACCCGCGGGTCCATAGCGAAGAAGCTTCATCGGAAAACCCCTCTCTGCGTCAAAGCGTGAAGCCGCCGTCGATCACATGGACCACGCCGGTGGTGAACGCCGATTCATCCGAGGCGAGATAGACGGCGAGCGCCGCGACTTCCTCGGCCGTACCGAGCCGCCCCAGAGGCTGACGCTCGACAAAGGCACGCCGGACGGCGTCGCTGCCGCCCACTATCCTCGCCCCTTGAGCCGCGATCCGGTCATCGAGCGAGGGCGTCGCGATGGTGCCCGGGCAGATCGCATTACAGCGTATGCCCGACACGATGAAATCGGCAGCCACCGATTTGGTCAGCCCGATCACTGCGGCCTTGGTCGCGGCGTAGACGCAGCGGTTCGGGGTGCCCTTGATCGAAGATACCGTGGACGACATGTTGATGATCGAGGCGCCGGTTCCGCGCTCGACCATCTTGGGCAGAAACGCACGGATCGTCAGGTACATCGAACGCACATTGAGGACGAAAGACGCGTCCCATTCGACCGGAGCCACGTCTAGGATCGTCCCGTGATGGACAAAGCCGGCACAATTGAACAGCACGTCGAGCGGGCCGAGCTCGCGGGCCAGAGCGGCGATGGCCCCTTCATCGGTCACATCGAGATGGCGGGTCGCGATCAGCGCATCGGCGAGCGAGGAAAGCTTGTCCTCGGCGATGTCGGTCGCCAACACGCTCGCCCCCTCGGCCGCAAAAGCCAGCGCTGCCGCCCGGCCGATCCCTTGGCCGGCGGCCGTCACCAGGGTACGTTTACCTGCTAGCCGTCCCGCCATCGCGCCAAATTGCCACGTCCGGCGCCTCGCTGTAAATTAACAAAGCTGTCGGTTCGGGAGTCCGGGCGAACTCCGGCGGAGCCCATCGGCCATCCCAAAAATTAGGAAGGAAACGCGGCGCGAGCATACGTGGGTTGAAGAGAAACTGGAAGCCGCCGGCGGCTAGCCAGATCCGCTAGTTGGTACTGCTTCACGATCCGCGATGTCGCCGATCACTAGCCTCGGCAAAAGTGGCCGGCGCATCTGAGCGTACATAGAGATCCCGCTTGGGGTACGGAATGCGAATGCCTTGCTGCTGGAACAATCGCCAAATCTCGTATAGGACTTGGCTCTTGACGTTGTGGACGCCATTCTGAGCGTCCCTGATCCAGAACCGCAGCTCCAGTTCGATCGCACTCTCGCCGAACGCCATGATCAGGGCGTTCGGCGCCGGCAGCGCCAAGACGCGCTCCGGATAGCTCGCCGCCTCGCGCATCAGGGTGAGCACCTGATCGAGGTCGGAATCGTGTGGGACGCGCACCGGCACTTTAAGGCGGACGCGATCGCTCTTGTGCGACCAATTGACCACCTGATGGGTGATGATGTCCTCGTTTGGGATCAGAAACTCCGTGCCGTCGCGCGTCTCTACCGAAACATAGCGAGCGCCGAGCGAGGAGACCCAACCATAGGTGCCGCCCACCTCGATCACGTCGCCCGGCTTGATCGACTTGTCCAGCAGCAGAACGATCCCGCTGAACAGGTTCGAGACGGTCCGCTGCAGCCCCAGTCCGACACCAACCCCGAGCGCTCCGGTGAACAGCGCGAAGGTCGTGAGATCGATACCGATGCTGGTCAGCGAGAGCACCACGGCCAGAGTGATCAGGGTTACCTTGATCAGCTTGCCGAGGAGCACCCGCGCGCGCGGCGTGATCTCGGAAACGCGAGTGATGCGCCGCTCGAATAGGTTGGACGCGACGGTGGCGGCCCACAGCAGCATGGCGAGCGAGAGCACGCCCTTGACGACCGACAGGATCGAGACCCTGAGCCCGCCCACCACGACCGCGACGCTGTCGAGCAGATCGAGCGTCGGCCCGAGCAGATGCACTATATTGAGTGCGGCCACCACCCAGGCGAGCACCGCGATCAGCCGCGCCAGCGCGGCATAGGGAACGAGAGCTGCCGCGAGCCGGATCACCAGCCACGCAAGCAGCAAATTGACGGCGGTCTGGGTGACCGCGTGCGGCCATCCGGCGCGCTCGGCGACCGCCACAGCGATCCATAGCCCGATGGCCCAAGCCACGGGCGTGATCAGCGGGACCAGCCTATCGGTCACCCATGACCGGTGAGACACGATCCAGTCGAGATGGTGATGCTCCGGAACCCGCTCCACCCAGAGCTTGACCCAGCGGCGTATCGGCCGGCAGGCGAGCCAAGCGACGCCGCCCGTCAGGATGACGGCGGGGATTTGGATGAGATTGGCAAACACGAGAATTTCATCGAGCAGATGCCTTTCCAGCTGCTCGAAATGCGCCACCACGTTCTGCCAAAATGAAACCGCGTCGATCCTCGCCTCCCAGCGTCGATGGCTCGGTTACCAAGAGCCGCTCAGCATCGCACGAGATGAGCCGCGACGGAATTCTGTCGGACCCCGCCGGTTATTCCCTTTGTCGGCGCTTTGGCTCAGACTAGCCCAATCGTCGGGAGAATCCAGAATGGCCAGAACCCTTCAAGCGGCGGCGCTGCCACGGATTGAAACCCGGCAACTGCCCGCCGGCGCGGCTCTCGCGGCGCTAGGCATTGTCTACGGCGATATCGGCACCAGCCCGCTCTATGCGTTCAAGCAGGCCGCAGACGCCGGCGGGACGGTCACGCCCGAAACCGTAATGGGCGTCGTGTCGGTGATCTTCTGGTCGCTGATCGTAGTCGTCTCGTTCAAATACGCCATACTGATCATGCGCGCCGACAACCGCGGCGAGGGCGGTATCGTCGCGCTGTTGGCGCTGCTCGATGTCCGACGTGCGCCGCCTGGCAGCTGGCGCGCCTCCCTGCTGATTATCGGATTGATCGGCGCTGCGCTGCTCTACGGCGACGGCGTCATCACCCCGGCAATCTCGGTGCTGAGCGCCGTCGAAGGCCTCAAGCTGGATGCGCCCCGGCTCGCGCCTGCCGTCGTTCCGATCAGCATTGCGATCCTGGTTGGCCTATTCCTGGTTCAGCGCAAGGGAACCGCATTCATCGGCAACATTTTCGGGCCGGTGATGCTGATATGGTTCATTGCGATCGCCCTGCTCGGCCTCCGCGGCATCATTGCGGCACCCGGCATTCTGAGCGCACTCAGCCCCCATCATGCGCTGAGCTATCTTCTACGCGCGCCGCCGGGCATTGGTTTCGCCGTGCTCGGCGCCGCCTTCCTCGCGCTCACCGGCGCGGAGGCGATGTATGCGGATATGGGCCATTTCGGCCGCCTGCCGATCCGCCTCGGCTGGTTCGCCGTGGTCTTGCCCGCTCTCATACTCAATTACTTCGGGCAGGGAGCCTTGGTTCTCTTCGACCCCCAGGCCATCGAGAACCCGTTTTATCTGCTAGCGCCGGGGTGGCTCCATTATCCGATGGTGGCGTTCGCGACGATGGCCACCATTATCGCGTCGCAGGCCATCATTTCCGGCGCGTACTCGCTGACCCAACAGGCGATCCAGCTGGGCTTCCTGCCGCGCATGCGCGTGCTCCATACGGCCAGCCACGAGAAGGGGCAGATCTACATGCCGATCGTGAATTGGCTCCTCGCCGCAGGCACGCTTGGAGCGGTGATCATGTTCGGCTCCTCGGACGCGCTCGGGGGCGCCTATGGGATCGCCGTTTCGATACTGATGGCGGTCACAACGGTGCTGGCGGCTCTGGTCGCTCTGCAATGGGGCTACAACCCGCTCGCCGTCGCGGCCGTCAACGGATCGCTGCTCATCGTCGAATTCGTCTTTGTCGCCGCCAACACAACAAAGCTGCTCGCGGGCGGCTGGTTCCCGCTCGTATTGGCCGGCATCGTCGCGTTCCTGATGCTGACCTGGCGAACCGGATACCGGCTGCTCGAGCAGCAGCGCATCGGGATGCGGCAACGCGAGGGCGAGTTCGTCGAATGGGTGCTCGAGAACCCGCCCGTCCGGCTACCGGGAGCCGCCGCGATCTTCACTGCGGGCGCCTCGGGCATACCGCTCGCCTTGACGCATCACATCAGGCACAATCGCGTCCTACACGAGCGGGTAATGCTGGTTTCGACGGTCAGCAGCGATGCGCCCCGCGTCGATCCAGAGCAGCGCGTGAAGCTCGTCCCGGTCGGCGCTGGCATTACCCGGGTTACCTTGCATTTCGGATTTATGGAACATCCCGACGTGATGGAGGGGCTGAAACTCGCTTGCCGCGACCCCAGCCTGCGCGGCATCGACCCCGAGCGGATCACCTTCTACTCCCGTAGGATCATGGTGATTCCGAGCGGCAAGGTGCCCGGGATGGCGGTATGGAGGGAGCGTCTCTTCGCGGCGATGCACCTCAACGCAAATCTGCCGGCCGCCTATTTTGGTGTCCCGACCGGACAGGTCGTGGAAATGGGCCTCGAAGTCGAGATCTGAGCGACGCCATCGCAACTCGGAACTCGGCCAGGAGAAAGCGATGGCCCCCGACAGACAGACCGAAGTGCGGACCGGCGATGCCTCCCGACTTGGCTCACCGGTCAAGCGGTGGAAGCCAGCCATCACCTGATCCTGCTCGGCAGCGCATTGGTGCTGCTGAGCATTTTCGCCGGCGTGTTCTCGGCGCGTTTCGGGGCTCCCTTACTGCTGGTTTTTCTGGGACTGGGCATTCTCGCCGGGGAAGAGGGCCCGGGCGGCATCCTCTTTCGCGACTTTCACGCCGCCTATCTGATCGGCAGCATCGCTCTCGCCATCATTTTGTTCGATGGCGGGTTACGCACCGATCCCAAGGATGTCCGACGGGCGTTGTGGCCATCTCTCTTCCTTGCCACGATCGGCGTAATCGTCACGGCCGCGATCGTCGGAGCGGCGGCGGCGCTACTTTTTTCCACCTCCTGGACCCGCGGATTGCTGATCGGTGCGATCGTTGCGCCGACCGATGCGGCGGCCGTCTCCGCGCTGCTCCATCTGCGCCGGCTGGAGTTGCGGGCACGTGTCGCTGCCCTCCTCGAGATCGAATCCGGTATCAATGACCCGACCGCGGTTTTGCTCACGGCGCTCCTGGTCGATCTGCTCGTCGCCCCGGCGCCCTTGGCCGCATCCCACATTGTGGTGCTGCTGGCCCGAGAGATTGTGGGGGGAACCGCCTTCGGCATCGGCGGCGGCTATCTGCTGCTCGCTCTCGTCAATCGTCTGGAGGCAACGTCAGGGTTGTACGCCATTCTGGTGCTTGCGGGGGTTACCGCCCTCTTCGGTGCCACCCAGTCAGCTGGTGCAAGCGGGTTTCTAGCCGCCTATCTGGCGGGTCTCATATTGGGCAGTCACCGGCATCGTGCCACTCAGGTCATCAATCAAGCGTTTGACGCCTTTGCCTGGCTCAGCCAGATCGTCCTCTTCCTCATGCTGGGCCTGCTCGTCAAGCCGAGCGCCCTGGTTCCGATACTCGGACCTTCGCTTGTCGTTGCTGCGGTGCTGATGCTGGCCGCGCGGCCAGTGGCGGTGGCGCTATGCTTGCTGCCCTTTCGATACACCGGCCCAGAGATAGCCTTCATCTCGTGGGTGGGTCTGCGCGGGGCTGTCCCGATTTTCCTCGCGATAATTCCGGTCCTCGCCGGGCTACCGGACGCGGCAATGTTCTTCGGCGTTGCGTTCATTGTGGTTCTGATATCGCTGATCCTCCAAGGTTGGACAGTCACCGCGGCCGCGCGGATGTTCGATCTGGATGTGCCGCCGCTCCAGCAAGCTTCCCGTCTGGACATCGATTTGCCCGGTCGGCTCGGCGACGAGAACACGGTGGCAGGCTATCGAGTGGAAGCGCGCTGCCGCGCCGCCTCCAAAACCGTGGAGGCGCTGCCACTGCCGCCTACGGCGAGCATTCTGGTGGTGATTCGGGATGGGATCGCTCGCAGCTCTGCGTCTGCCCCACCGCTCGCCCCTGGCGACTACGTGCTCGCCCTGGCACGCCCGCAGGACCTTGCCCTACTCGATCGCGTCTTCGGACCACGCCCCGAGCGCAGCAGCGCGGATGAGCGGGGACTGCTCGGCGAGTTCGCGTTCGACGGAACCACCGCACTCGCCGCGATCGCACACCTCTATGATCCCGGCGGCGGTTGCCAACGGCGCGGTGACCGTCGCAGAGTTTCTGGCAAGCAGGTTGGGAGGAACGCCCGCGGTCGGAGACCGAACGCGCTTTGGCGCAGTGGAGCTGATCGTGCGCGACATGCAGGGAGACACGATCACCCAGTTCGGCGTCGAACTCGAGCCGGCGCCGGTTCACCCGTGGCGCTTCTGGCTCCAATGCGTGCCCCCGATCGCCGGTTGGTTCAGGTCCGCTAGACGAGCTGTTTCTGCATATCGAGGTCGTCCTCGATAAAGGCTTGGACCGCCTCGTCGATGCCGGAATCGGCGGCGAAGCCGAGCGCTTCGGCGCGCGAAGCCTGCAGCGCTTGCGGCCAGCCGGAAATGATCTGCTGGATCTGCGGATCGGGTTGCCAGCGGATGCGCGCATAGGCCGCCTCGCCGCCGGCGCGGCGGACCGCGGCGGCCATCTCGCTTACCGCCACGGAGAAGCCGGGGAGCTGTAGGGACCGGCTCGCGCCGAAGGCGTCGGCGGGTAGATCGTGGGCGTGCAGCAGGCCGGCCACGATACGCCGCGGCGAGGCCAGCGCCATGACCGTATCGGGCGACACCGGGCAGACGGCCTCGCGGCCGGCGAGCGGCTCCCGGATCATCGACGAGGCAAAGGTCGAGGCGGCGCGATTGGGCCGCCCCGGCCGCACGACGACGGTGGGCAACCGGACCGCGCGGCCGTCGACAAATCCCTTGCGGCTGTAGTCGTTGACCATCAATTCGCCGATCGCCTTTTGCGCGCCGTATGAGGTCTGTGGCGTCAGCGGCGTCTCGTCGCCGACCGCTGGCGGCAGCGCGCCGCCATAAACCGCGAGCGAGCTCGCGAATACCACGCGTGGGCAGGTTCCTAGTATCCGGCAGGC
>Ga0210396_10003774_pt1 | contig 15009 bp, 15 predicted proteins | sample IncBWH17OmetaG_FD_155466 | JGI IMG/M metagenome (GOLD analysis project Ga0210396, IMG submission 155466) | Forest soil microbial communities from Barre Woods Harvard Forest LTER site, Petersham, Massachusetts, United States - Inc-BW-H-17-O ... | reverse complement strand
AATATTGGCGCGATTTCCTCATCCCTAGTATGAAGAACAAAGGACGGCTCGTGTTACGGCCTGTGGCTCGGATACGGGATTCTCGCTGCAACTAATGGATCACCTTTCTCTACAGCTACAACACCGGTTCCTGGCGCGGCTGCTCTCGCCTGAAGAGACCCTCGAAGTTATCAGACATCTTCGAGAATGTGACGTCTGCCGGGAAAAGTTGTCTGCTTTACGGTCGAATAAGCCGGGGTCGGTGGCTGACACTATTTTGCCGGAGATACCTGCCGAGGGCCATCCTTCGGCAGATTCCCTCGGAGCCTATCTCGATGAAGATCTAAGTCGTCCGGACAAAGCGGATTTAGAGGAACATCTTCGCACTTGCGAGCTCTGCCAGAAGGCCTTGGCTGATCTTAAATCTTTCCGCGAAGAACTACTGCAATCGCCGGCACAGGAGTATGCACCGGTTGCAAAGACTTCCAGATCGTCCGGAGCAGCTCCTCGGCCTCCGCGGGACTATGGTGCCACAAGTTCTGAGAGATGGCTATTTAGTCAGAGAAAGGAGCGTTTTCTTGACTGGTTCAATCAACCGCTGGTCTACGGAGGGGTTGCTGCGGTTGCAGCATTGGTCGTCGTTTTCGGTATTGTGGTTATTCGATCGCCAGAAACACTCGGCATTAACGGCGACGGACGAGTCACGATCAGCGACGGCGGTCACCGAATTGTGGTTGGTCCAAACGGAATCACCAATCCCCCGGCGGGTCTACCTGGTGAAGTTCTGACTGCGCTAAACAATGTGGCTGCGACGATTTTAAAAGAGGAACCGCCGGCACTTTCACCCACACTAAAAGATAACCTGACGGCTCTGAAACGAGCTCCATCGACGCTACTCGGGCAACCCTCAGGCGCCGTTCCTTTTCAGGTTCTCAGCCCGGTTCGTACCATGGTTGAATCGGTTCGACCGACCTTTAGATGGACCGCGGCATCGGGTGCGACCGGTTACGTTGTGCACGTGATTGCGGATGACCGCAGTCAAGAAGAAGTGGCTACTTCCCCGGTAATCATTCCCACGACAAATGCGACTGTGTGCCAATGGGAGGAATCGACGGCCCTTAATCCGGGCAAGCGTTACCGGTGGTATGTTGCCGCGACCATTCAGGATCAAGAGGTCGACGCCCCCGGAATAGAACAGGCACAAGCTAAGTTTGCTGAATTGAGCGCAGAGGCCCTGACCAATCTGAATGTCCTGAGAAAAAGCGCTCAAGGTGATCGGTTAATCGGTGGGTTGTTGAACCTGAATGCCGGTCTGCTCGATGCGGCTCAAGGGGATTTCGAGATTCTGTTAGCCGATCCGGGCCAATCAGCGAACGCAAAAACCTTTCTCCAAGGGATGATTACCGAGATTGGGCGACTGAAGGAAACCTGAGTGAGAAGGAGTCAGGAGCTAAAATCCAGGAGTAGGAGGCGCGCACGTTCGTCAAATCCGTGAAGTAATCAATGGTAGGGCGAAAAACTCGGCGCGCCGAGAGCATGAATTGCAGCCTCAACTTATCCGCGCCGGTTTTGAGCCGAGATGCTCGTGCGGCACGCTCTAAAATCGGTGCGAACCGAGCAATCGTGTTCATCTCCGGGATCCCGACCAAACCACGCCGGCCGAACGGCTCAAAACCGGCACGGATAAGCTAAAGATGCAATTCATGCTCTCGGCGCGCCGAGTTTTTCGCCCTACCATTGATTGCTTAGGCAAAACAGCGCGCCTAGCGAGTTGTCGCCTGCCAGTGCCAATGCGGATCTCCGACCAAAACCATACCGGCCCAATAAGAAGGATGGCTGTAACGGTCGTCGGATAGCAAGCTGAGCTGCGTCGAGCGCAACAGATCGGCCAGTCTGATATCCGAAGAGTTTGTCCGCAACTTCTGCGCGAGCTCGCGGCAAAATCTTGTTGTTAAATCGAGGCTGGCGTCGCGGTCGACTTTCCATTGACTTACAACCGTTGATGCGCACCCGGCGTCGAGGAAGGCCCAACCCAGGCCGACCTCGCCCTCTCCTTCTACAAAACGGCCAAGTTCTGTTTCGCAGGCAACGAGGATGACCAGACTCGCGTTGAGCTGGGTGCTCATAATATCCGCGGCAGTCAAATGTTCTCCACCGTCAGTGTTGGCATCCGGTGTTAGTAAGAAATATGACAGGGTCGGATCGCTTCCACCGACGATCGCGTGCGTCGCAAAAAGTATCAGCTTGCTGTAGGGAGCTTCTTGCAGAAATCGTCCGCGCGTCGCCTGTTCTCCCAAAAAGAATTTACCGTCCAATAGCTGCGGCCCGGAACAAAGCGAAGCTTTGATGTTGTCGAAAGGAGATTGCCCAGACGTTTGAGTCTGAGATAGCAAAGTTCCGAGTAACAGAAAGTTTCGACTCTCGAGGTTACTATGCGATCGGGTCATCAGCCGACTGAGGAAAAGCAGCGATGGCGCATACGAGATCGAATAGCTCTCGATGAGATAGCCCGCCTGCGCACCCTTAGGAGCTACCAGAGCTTGGAAAGGTAACTCCCAAAGTTTGCCGGCAGGCACCAGGATAAGATGCGTTCTGGCAGTCAGTTCAGGTTGGAACGGTTTTACCAGTTTGCTGTACAAAGCCCGGCCAAGACCCTTTGGATAGGCCGCATAGCTTTTCTCGATCTGGCTCCGGAATTGTTCGATTGCAGCATCGAGATCCGCGATCGATTCGGCGCTCGTATCGCCAGATTCACCGACCCAAGACTCGGACTCGATTGGCTTTACCTGCACGATCAATTGATCGGAACCGTCTCGACCAACCAGAAATATGTATCCGCTATCGATGCCGCGTAGATACTCAAGCGCCGCGGTCTTCTGGTCTGGAACCGCGGTCAGCAAAGCGCCGGAGAGTTGATCCAGATTGACTGTGGTCGATCCGAGCGAATCTCCCCGGGCAGCCGCGCCCAAGGGTCGGCCGAGTAAAAGGGTACGCGCCTTGGCTAGTTCAGCGTACAGAAGCGCCTCTAGCGGTTTGTCCTGGCGAATGAGCACTTCGGCCATCGCCACATAAGGCGAGACCTTTTGGCGAAAGAACCAAGTAATACTATTGAAAAATGACGATTTCTCGTCGCTGCCGATATCAGGATCTTTTATACCTTCGACTGTATTGATAGCTTCTTGGAGAGCGGCTTTCGCATCATTCAATTGGCCTAGCTTCAACATGCTTTGGCCTTCGGCCAGCAGGGCTTGCCAATGGATGTCGGGATTATCCCCCTCCGAACCGGGCGCGGTCAATTTAGCAGCTGAAACCGAAAGCGTGTACGCTTGGCTGTACTTGTGCTCAGCTATTTCGAGCTTGGAAAGCAGAATTTGCGAGTCCGCAATATAGACATTGTTTTGCAGCTCTTGACGTAACTGGAGGCTCCTTTCCAAGTTGCGTCTGGCCTCAGTCAGGTCTGGTTTGGGTTTGTCGGAGTAAGCTCCGCCGAGGCTTCCGAGGCAATGCGCAAGATCTACCTTTGTGCCAATCCTCTCCCTAAGGGGGAGCAGCCTATCCGGAGCACGTTCTCGCAATTGGATGTAGCTGAACTCGGCCTCGAAAATCCTCCGGCTTTCTTGGTAAAGAGGAATCGATTTATCATAGAGAAAGCGCTCCGTGTAGAGATCTGCCAACCCACTCTGGGCTCGAGCCAGCACGTGTTTGATGAACCAAGCTTCAGCGGGGGTTTGCGGCTTCTCCAGCTTGGCCAGGTTAATTGCCCGCCGGAAATAACGCTCAGCCGAATCCATTTTCCGAGCGTTGGTGCACAGGACGCCGACATTCAATAGCGTCTTAGCCGCAACGTGGTCCGTATCCAGCATAGCCACTTCGGCATCATTCTGGTCGTTCTCTAAACTAACCAGGTGTCCGGGAATTACCCAATCGAGAGCCAAACGGTAAGCAGTCAACGCTGCATCGGCTGCACCCTGGAAATGATAACTAAAAGCCATCAACCAGGCGCTACGGAACATTGCTGCCTGATCTTGCGCCGCCGTTGCCGCCAAGTAGCCCACCAAACAGATATCGGCGGAATCCCGGTAAAGTTGCTTCTGGTAAGCTTCGTCAGCTGCTGCGTCGAACAACTTCCATAAGTCACTGAACGTGCCTGTGTCGTCTGTGGCGGCGATAGTCCTGCGTTCTCCTTGGACCGACGGAAGAAGTGGAGGCTTAGCAAAAGTCGAAAAGCTCTGACAAATGAGGACAGTTACCGCAACCAAAACGGCGTCACATCTCCCAACGGGTCTCATCGAGCGGCGCCATTCTTCGAGGACAGACCGCCGGTCGTCAAGGAGAAAGCACCCACGCTGAGTCTCACCTCAGCAGATATTTTTATTACAATTCCGGGCGTTACAACGGAGATGAAGCGTGCAAATGCTCAGCCAGGCGATCTACCCACGCTGGGTTCCTTGCCAGCTCAATGAGCAATTTGTCCCGGCTTTTACGGTCCAGTCGGCCAACCGCCAAGAGCCGTAAACGGGCGTCAAGAACGGAATCGATTCGCTTACAGTCCTTCCCATCAAGTGAACGCCGTTGAGTTCTGGCCATACATCGGTTCTGCTCTATTAGAGGGATGTAGAGCCGTGCGGCCTATACTCGGATTTCTTTCGCTTCGTCCTCGTACTCGTCGTCGTCCTCGTCCTCGAACCGTGATGTGGAGTCGAAAACATGGAACAGGCGGTCAGTGGTTTTGTCCCGAAGGGACGGAATGATAGTAGCCTGGCAGTTTACTGCCAGGAATGGCGCCCGCGAAGACCCGTCCCGGAGGGTACGGTGTGAGTTGGTCTTCTGGTAGGTTCGCCATTCAAGGTTGAGGAACGTTCCTTCCCACCCAATCATACCGTTCCCTACGGGACGGGTTCGGTTTCGTGTGTCTCCTGGCAGTAAACTGCCAGGCTACGATCACTCGGTCCCTTCGGGACGAAATCTTTCCCGAGACCTGTCCACAAAATCGATGCCACATCACCAACCCTTTCGAGGACGAGGACGAGGACGAAAATGCGCCTGAGACCGACCTATTTCGTGGCGACTTCCTTATGCCGGAAACAAGTCACCAGATGGTCGTTTACCATTCCGACAGCTTGCATAAAGGCGTAGCAAGTTGTCGGGCCAAGAAAGTGGAAGCCGTGTGTTTTCAGGCGCTTGGCGAGTTCTTGAGATTGTTCGGTCTGAGCAGGAATATCGCTGCCTGCTTTCCATCGGTTCTGTCTCGGTTTGCCGCCGACTGTTTGCCAAAGAAACCCGGACAGAGACCCTGTCTCCTTAATGACTTTGGCCGACGCCTTGGCATTTGCGACCGCGGCCACGATTTTTGCTCGGTTCCGAATAATGCCAGGATTGGTTAAGAGTTGTTCAATTTTCTTTTCATTGAACTTTGCCACCGCATCGATTTCGAAATTCTTGAATGCCTCTCGAAACGATTCTCGCTTCCTCAAGATCGTAATCCAGCTCAGCCCGCTCTGCATACTCTCCAGGACCAGCATTTCGAACAGATGACGATCATCGAACGATGGGTTACCCCATTCAATATCGTGGTATGCGACGTAAAGCGGCTCGCTATTGCCCCAGGCACAACGCTTCTTCGAATCGGTGCTCATGTCTGGAGACAAAATTCACCACAAAGATACGAAGTTCGCAATCGGTAGGGTGAAAAACCCGGAGCGCCGAGCTTTTCGCTCTATCCTTCCCAATACTCCGACCATGAGGTGCTCGTCTCCCATACACGGACTTTGACGATCCGCACGCTTGGGCGAATCGGATAAATCTCCTTGGGAGATTTAGCGTATTCGGCAAGCTTTTCCCTGCAGTGATCGAAGAGCCGTTTGGCGATTACCTCGGTGGTTGGGTCAGCTCCTTTGAAACCGATCACTCTTTCTCCGTAGGAAGCTTTGAAGTCCGAATACCGCGGATCTTCCGTGTTCATACACATCGAGTGATCCAGCCGATCTAGGAAATCCGAGACCAGTTCCTTAACGATCTTGAAATCGCAAACCATCTCGTTCTGATCGAGCTCATCAGCCTCCAACACGTACTCCACTCGGCGAGTATGACCATGCGGAAAAGCGCACTTATCCGGGTGCTTGCTGAGCATATGACCGCTTTCGATCTCGAAGCTCTTACAAATTCGAAATGGCATAAGGAAAACTCTACTAACAAAACAGACTAGCCGCAAAACTTGTCGCGCCCTAGCTTCGCGGAGGCGGAAGAGCACAAAGAACACAACAAACCGCGAATGGACACGAATGAACGCGAATAAAAGACGCAACCGCAGATTTACGCAGATTTCTTCTTTCCAGTCCGATTACATCCAACGAGCAAAAGACACCGTTACAGGTAAAATCGGTCCTCTCGGCTAGCGTCTTTGCCCAAACCCCAGAACAAAACCTGCGTTCATCCGCGGTTAAGTCCTTTATTCGCGTTCATTCGTGTCCATTCGCGGTTTCTTTTTTCCGTCCGCTAGCGGCTAACCTGTTTTCACGTGCCTTTGGTGTTTCCAAACAGACGGATATGCAGGCGGTCGCAATATCTATAACCGTGATGTTTGCAGATAGCGATCAGCGGTAGGCTACGTTTGCGGATAGTCTCGGCGTCGGTACCCTCGGGCATTAGCAAGATCTTGGCGGGAGTGATCTTTGTGTCGACCCCGGACAAAAGCTCGTGAATCTCTTCCAGGTCTTTTTCTGAAGCGACTACAAACTTGAGTTGATAGTTGTAGTTTTGAATCCAATCTCGAATGACCTCAGGCTGAAGCCGGCGTTTTTCGTGCCGATCTCGCCAAGCGCCTGCCACCGCGGCATCCGGAGTTGAATTGCTAAGTTTGGGGCTTAGGGAAGCTAGATCGCACGCGATCCCTTCCGGCAAAATCGTCGCTGCCGTCTCGATGGTAATATGTTTTCCCAGTTCCTTTAGCCGTCCCGCCAGCTGGTGAATCCCTTTCGCGACCATCGGCTCTCCTCCGGTTAAAACGACGTGCCGGCACGAGGACTCATCCACCTTGGCCACGATTTCTTCGATGTCCATTTCTTCGCCTTCCGGCGTCCAGGAAGCATATTTGGTATCGCACCAACTACATCGAAGATTACAGCCGGCGGTTCGGACGAAAACGGTAGGAACACCCGTCAATTCGCCTTCGCCTTGGATGGAGTGGAAGACCTCGGAGACAAACATCGAAAGAAAATCTCACGCAAAGACACAAAGGCGCAAAGGTAAATCAGAGTAATGAGGCAGTTCCGCGGGGGTTGGTAATCGTCCTCGTCCTCGTCGTCGTCCTCGATCGTGTGGAGCCGCTTACGGGACTTCGAACGGATGCTCAGCTCCGTAGGAGCGAAATCTTTATAGCTGGCGGCGCAAAAAGCGGGCTAGCTCCGTAGGAGCGACATCTAGCTTGGAACGTAACTGACCGAAGCCCGCGCGCTGTGTAGATGCCGCTCCTAACGGAGCTGACCGCCTATACGTGGCTGGAGCTATAAAGATTTCGCTCCTACGGAGCTGAGCATCCGTTCGTAGCCCCGTAAGCGGCTCCGCACGGTCGAGAACGAGGACGAATAAGAAACTCACTCAATTGAAGCCGGCTTGGCGGGAATCGGTTCCTTCGATGCGTACGTTGTTGGATCAGGAATACCCGCGACCATAAACGCTTCCCTGCGTTCTACACAAGTTCCGCACGTACCGCAGTGTAAGGCGCCTCCTTTGTAGCAGGACCAGGTCTGAGAGAAATCAACGCCAAGAGCCTTGCCGCGACTGGCGATATCTGCTTTTGTCATGGAAATGAACGGCCGCAGCAGTGTGATCCCCGCATAAGTACCGAGTTGGATGGCGGCTGCCATGGATTTCATGAACTCTTCGCGGCAGTCCGGATAAATCGCGTGATCGCCGGAGTGTGCTGCGATAACCAGCCCGGATGCATCTTTGCTTTCGGCAAAGCCTGCCGCGATAGAGAGCATGATTCCGTTCCGGAAAGGAACGACGGTGCTTTTCATGGTCTCCTCTTCGTAGTGGCCGTCCGGTATGGCGCCGCCCGATTTCAGCAGGTCTGACTTGAACAATTCGTCTACAAAATCGAGCGGAATTACCCGATGCTCGACGTCGAACTTCCGGCAATGATATGCAGCGAATGGAATCTCTTTGTGGTTATGCTTCGCTCCGTAATCGAAGCTAATCGCGGCAACAACGTCGTGGTGCGACCTCGCATCATAAAGCGCGGCGACGGAATCCATACCGCCGCTAAGAAGCACAATCGCTCTCATGACGAGCTATAACGATCTCGCCCCTGTTGAACTTGATCTACGGGTCCTTCTGCCGTTATCAGCTTCGGCGATGTCCTGGGTATATTCCGCCTCGGCAGAGAGGCTGATCCCGCCCCGCGCTGCGAACTCTCCATACACCAAGGCTTCCTGAGGACTACAAGCCGCTACCACATCGTCTAAAATACGGTTAACAATCTCTTCGTTGAAACTCGGAGTATTACGATATGAAGCGAGATAGAACTTCAGCGACTTCGTTTCAATGCACCGGTCACCCGGAACGTATTCTATCGTGATCTTGGCAAAATCCGGTTGACCCGTGACTGGGCAAAGCGACGTGAAATCCGCGCACTCAAATTTGATCAAATAACGCCGGTTTGCGTACTGATTTTTGAAGGTCTCAATCGTCTTAGCCGAAGGCGCGTTTGGATAGCGTGACACTGGCTTGCCCAGAAGGGTCAACGACCCGTGTTTCGCGTTTTTTTTAGCTGGCATTCTTTTGGTCTCCTGGGCTTAGCTCCGGAGGAGCGGCATCTTTATAGATACAATGGCGATGAAGCACGACAAGCTCCGGAGGAGCAGCATCTCCAGGATATCCTCCAGACGGCAAGTTCAGGTCCGATGTCGCTCCTAACGAAGCTGGGCTGTTTTACCTGATGCGAGCTATAAGGATCTTGCTCCTACCGAGCAAATAGCGTCGCACCAATCACGCCCAGAGTCGGACAAAACGCTGCTCCTAGTCACCATCAATGATTATCTTCGTTGGAAGGGTCCTTTGGCTTTGAACCCAGGATTTCATCAAGCTCATCTAAAATGTCGGGTGTCAGTTGTTCGGCAGCAGCCGTCGCTTTCAAATTCTCTTCGAGTTGCGCAACCTTAGAAGCCCCCAGGATGACGGTACTGACATTCGGGTTTTTGAGGCACCAGGCAATCGCGAGAACCGAAGGTGATAGGCCGAGCTTGCCGGCGAACTTGCAGTAGTTACGAACTCTCTCTAAGCGTTCCGGTTTGATAACCCAGTCACGTAGCCAGCCGTAGCTTTCCAATCCCATCCGCGCATCTTTCGGCAGTCCATCGTTGTATTTGCCGGTCAATAATCCACTCGCTAGTGGCGACCAAATCGTAGTTCCGAGCCCGATCCCTTGGTAGAGACTGCTATACTCCATCTCGACCTTATCGCGCTGCAGCAGGTTGTAGTAAGGCTGCTCCATGGTCGGAGGCACTAAATTGTGCTCTCGGGCGATACCATAGGCCTGCATGATTTGATAGGCACTCCAGACGCTGGTACCCCAGTAAAGCACCTTACCTTGAGTGACGAGGTCGGACATTACTCGCACCGTCTCTTCGATCGGAGTCTCCGGGTCCGGACGATGACAAAAGAAGAGATCCAGATAATCGACCTGGAGCCGTTTCAAGGCCGCGTGGCACGCTTCAAATACATGTTTGCGGCTCAGACCGGTCTGATTCGGTCTGGGTTGTTGAGCAGAACCGAAATAGACTTTGCTTGATACCAGCCAGGTATCCCGAGGCCAACCGAGCTTCTTCAAAATGTTCCCCATTACTAACTCGGATTTCCCGCGAGCGTAGCCTTCCGCATTATCGAAGAAATTGATGCCTCCCTCGTAGGCTTTGATCATCAACGACTCCGCCACGTCGTCTCCGATCTGGTCACCAAACGTGACCCAGGATCCGAAGGAAAGCTCGCTAACCTTAACACCAGCACTGCCGAGTCGACGATAATTCATTGGTATTCTATCGCCTCGTTTCCGGTAGTCGTGCAACCGGAAAGAGACTGGGCGGAGACGGACCAACTTGGCGGGGCCAGGCTCCGAACGGCTCTATGCTTTTGACGAAGCTGCCAGCAAGCTCAACCCAGCGTGTGGCTACACCAAAACGCTCGCCGACTTGTCCGACGAAGCCTTCCAGACTGTAACCCAATGCCCGTTTTCCAAGCGTAGTCGGAGCCGCGGGTCTATGGTGGTGAGCACGATGAATCGGCTTGTTCCAGGCAGCGTGTTGCGGCCATTTTTCGCGGGAAACCGAGGAGACTAGCGACCCGGCAGGCCCACGGCTCGGCGCGCACATCGGTCTAGCATAGCCTTGGGGAAGCATCGACGTCAGTATCTTCGCTATTATTGTCAGGCCGTGCGGGAGCCTCGCCCCACCAAAAAAGGCCCCTCAAAACACCGTCCACTTCAAGTCTAGCCAAACGTACGGCGCGCCTTTGACATCATAGATCGGGCCGGCCCGAATGTAGTCGTACTCCCGTTGGAAGTTCCAGCCTGCAACGGCTTCAATCTCGAAGCCTTTCACCGGCTCATAGTTAAATCCGAGACCGGCGCGGAAATAATAATACTGTAAGACCGCGTTATTGGTTCGATGATCATTGGTCGGACCATTGCGAAAGCTGTCGCCGTCCAAGTCTCCCTGCACGAAGAACTCCCATTTTTTGCTGGGTAAATAGCTAAGGCGGGGACGCGGAAAGACAGCTCGCAAGTTCCATTGGTCGTTGATCTTCCAGTTAAGCCCGACAACTGGAAAAACAATCGGATTCGAGTAAACGTCGATGCTGCAGCCGCCGATCACGTAAAGGTTGTCGTTTACTTTCAGCCCGGGAGTAAAACGGATGGGTACATCAAACGAGTTTTTCGTGATGTAAGCACGCGTGTAATAAAGGCCCGGCTCAAACTTCAAGACCGGATAAAAATCGTCTCCATCCCAATAGGAAAACACGATTTCGCCGGCCAAGTTGGTCATGGCGTACGGGAAGAAACTGTTCGACCGGGAAAAATTAAATCGCTCCAGATCGAATCCCAGCTGCAGGAAATAGTTCTGAAATAATTTTATGTCTCTGTAGGCCTGCAGCTCATATTGAGCTACTGCCTGGGAGCCGAAAGAGCCAGCCTTCATGATGCGAGCGCTACCGGTATAGCTCGTGGTTGTCTCAAAGGTCCAAGTCGGGTCTGGAGTCGCGCTAGCCGTAATCGGGGTCGGCCCCTGAATTGTCTCGGTCTCTCCCGCCAAAACCCACTTCGCCGCCAGCAACAAACAGCAGAGCAAAAGTGCCTTTTTCATCTTTAACACCTCACCTCTGGCGCCGCAGACTGTCTCGATTTGGCATTCACCGTTTTAGGGGGGCTCGAACCATCATTCCAGAGATGAGTCACGCTATACAGGCATATCCGCGACCGTCAATCTGAACGAATGTATTTTTCAGGAGCTAGGAGTTAGGATCTAGGATCTTTGAGGAGACCCATTTTTGGTGGGGCGAGGCTCCAGAAAAGGAGTTTTAGGTTCTACGTTTTAAGTTCGAAGTTTTAAGTTGGAGGCCGATCGGACCCACTTTGAGCGTAAAACTTAAAACGTGTAACCTTGAACTCCCACGCGGGAGCCTCGCCCTACCAAATCACCCGGCGAACACCGATTGCGCGCGTTCCAGCCCGGCTTGACGGACGATCTCGGTGACGTGGTCGTTCCGGACCACGTACCGATCCTTGCCATAGATCAGATATTTTTCTTGTTCGACTGGAGGCGTGAAATTGACGGTCAAGACATTCGCACCGGCAGCAAGGCCGTTGAGCTGGCCTCCACCCTGTCGACGCTCCAAGGCGCTGACGCTGGGTATCAGCCAGGCAGGATTCATGAGGCGCGCGATCGCGATAAAATTGAGCGTCAACTCTACGTCACCGGCTGGAGACCCGGCTAACGGCGTATCCGGAGCCGGAATAAAGGGAGAGCCGCTCACCATGTGGGCGCCAATATCCCGGGCCAGTTCCAGATCGTCAGCAAGACTCTCCACTAATTGCCCCGGCAACCCAACAATCGCCCCGGTACCCACCTTGAAACCCATTTCAACTAACGTCCGCAAACAGCGCACTCTTTCCTCAAACGACGAATGCCGCATCCGTTCATTCAGATCAGGATCGCTGGTCTCATGCTTCAAGATGTAGCTGGTTGCGCCCTGCTTTTTGAGAAACTCGAATTCCTCGTCAGTCTTGTTGCCAAGACAAAGTAAAAGCTCAACCGGACTATCAAACTGTGCGTGGATCTCCGGGATAAGGTCACCAACTAATCGGGTGGTCTTTCCAACTTCACCGGCTTGGAAAAAGACGATGTTAATACCGGCCGATTTAATCTCGGCCACCACCTCCAGTATCTGCTCGGGGGTAAGCTGGAAAATCGTGTTCTGTTTCGTATTGTCTCGCCGCATCGGGCAGAATTCACAGTTCACTCGGCAGAGATTCGTAACCTCAATCAAGCCCCGAACGACGACGCCGCGGCCATAGACCCGTTTGCGGGCAGATCGAGCAGCAGCAAACAGCGACTCCTGCTCCGCCCCTCTGACCTGCAGCCAGCGAATAATGGCATCTCGATCCCAGAATAAATCCGGGTCGCTGAGTTCCGCGACATCTACCTGTTGACGACCGTTTCCAGACTGCCCTGCAAACGCTACCGTGTCATTAAACATCGCCGTTGATTCTACTCTCCAAGGTATAGGTTAGGAAACTGCTACGGCCGACTTGTCGGTCGCTGTGTAAGGATCCGTGTCCAGATAGGGATTGAGCGGACCGTCGGCGTATTCCTCACGCGGATACGGAATATAATCATCTGAATGAAATTGTTGGGCAACTTCGTCGGCGAAGAATGCTCCCAGTTGGGTTAGCCCGAGACTGACCTCATCTTCTCGCAATAGGCCGTACGCCTTGAGCCGCTCGATCTTTGGCCGAAAGACGTTTTCAATGGACTCCCCATTGGTCGCCGCCGTGAAAGTGCTCTTGTACACGTCCCGGTTCTTAATCGGCAAAACAATCGCCCAGCGCAATTGTTGATCTCTGTCCCGCTTCAGGCCCCGGTTAAGCGGCATTCTGCCTTGCTCAATATGTTGGTAGTACTCACCGAAGGTCTGACTGTTCAAAACGAAACGGTCCCGCAAGCTGCTGAACGCGGTCAAACCGAAGCCGACCTCATCATAGAGTTTGCAACATTGGTTTTCCGCATAGCAGGAGAAATGTTGTCGCTCTTTGGTATAAACCCGCCGCAGATTCTCGTGGTATCCGTTCTCGGCCAGGATATCGATGGCGAGCTGCTTCATAACGATCTGCTCTTCGTGAGGAACAGCTTCATCCGGGCGTTTATTAAGATAGTTTTTAATCGGGCCCTGATAATCGCCGTAAGCTTCTACCTTCAGCCGATAAAGCTGGATCTCTTCAGTGCCCAAAGTTACCGCCTCTCGCATCACGTCCACCCAGTTTTCCAGGGTCTCGCCCGGGTGACCAAAAATGAATTCGATGTTGACCTGGTAGCCATGTTCCTGGGAGTTCCGGATCGCCTCTAAAGCAACTGCTTTGTCATGCGGCCGGTTCATTATCTGCAGGACGCGCTCATCTAAGGATTGGATCCCAAGCGTCAAACGGTCTGAACCGTAATCTCGCAGGATCTTCAGCCGTTCCAGGCCGACCGGACCAACCAGGGTCGAAGGATCAACATCCCAGTTAAATTGATCGCACTCCGACATATCGAGACGTTTGGTGAAGAAATCCAGAAACCGCTTCAATTGCGCCGGGCTAAGATAAGAAGGCGTCCCGCCCCCGATGAGAATGGATCGAGCCTTGATCCGATCGGCCCCTAGACGCCGCATGTAAATATCCATTTCTTTCTCCATCGCTCCCAGATATTGATCCATCTCCGCTTCCTTTTTACCGAGCATAACCGGGTAATGGCAGAAGATGCAGCGCTGCTTGCAGAAAGGGATGTGTGCATACACATCCAATTTCCCGTCGGCGGGCAATGAATAATCCTCGAACAGCTTATTCTCATCCACTTCGTCGTACATCGTGATCGGCGGATAATGGACGGAGGGAAAAAAGTCACCGCTTCGACAAATTAAACCTTCCTCTCGGAACCGATTGAAGTCAGCGACTCTGCTTAACGCACGATCCATCAACGCGTCAGAGATATTCGGAAATTGTCCGACGATATTCATAAGGGTTAGATGCCGAAGACGGCGAAAGTTGCAGGATTTTTTCAGGGGCATTTCATTCGTTTCTGGGGCCGAGGTCAAGCCGGGAATGAGGTGTCGGAGCGTGTCGGCCAACTTGGTGGGGCGAGGCTCCCGAAATGCCTAAGCGAACTCGACAAGCTCTATGGCGTTTGCAAAGATGCAGGCAACAACGCCGACTGGCCGCCGAGCCGTTGGGCGGGCATGTTCTCCGGGCGGAGTTTTCGTAACCGTTGGGGAATACCTATACGGGAAGTGGGGCACACTCTCGACCAACGGCTCGGCGCGGTATCCGGCTTCGATCCAATCGAGGCCCCTGATTCGCTATGGGCTTCGACAAGACGTCTAGGCCGTTCGGGAGCCTCGCCCCACCAAGTTATCGCTGCCCCTACCCGTTAAACGCCAGAATACCGGCGCCGCATAACGCAACGATCGCCCCGAGGACGGTAGCGGCGCTGGCATGTTCGCGGAGCCAAATTACTGCGAGTGGCAACGCAAAAATCGGTTCAGTGGCAAGCAAGGTATTCGCGATCGAAACATCCAATCGTTTAATGGCATCCAGTGAGAGCCAGAACCCGCCGAAGGTCACGATGACGACTGCCAAAAGAAAACGCCAACCCAGGCCGGCTTGACGCAGTGGAACCAGCCAGCTCTTAACCTCTCTTCTTGCCAGGCCGACAACCAGCATTCCGGCAAAGCCGAAGAAGAGCCGGAGAAAAGTTCCTTCCATGGCAGACACATCTTGAAGGC
>Ga0210396_10003772_pt1 | contig 15011 bp, 11 predicted proteins | sample IncBWH17OmetaG_FD_155466 | JGI IMG/M metagenome (GOLD analysis project Ga0210396, IMG submission 155466) | Forest soil microbial communities from Barre Woods Harvard Forest LTER site, Petersham, Massachusetts, United States - Inc-BW-H-17-O ... | reverse complement strand
TGACCGGCTCAGGGATATCGGCGATCCGCCACGGCTGGATGAACCCGGCCCGGTGCTGGCGGCCCTGGCCGCGGGCGACCCGGAGCAGCTGGCCCCGCTATTGGGTAACGAAATGCAAGCGGCCGCGGTGAGCCTGGACCCGGCGCTGCGGCGGGCTCTGCGCGCCGGCGTGGAAGCGGGTGCACTGGCTGGGATTGTGTCCGGCTCGGGTCCGACGTGCGCGTTCCTGTGTGCCTCGGCGACCTCGGCAATCGACGTCTGTACACAGCTGTCGGGGGCGGGTGTATGCCGCACCGTTCGTGTGGTCAGCGGACCGGTACCCGGTGCGCGTGTGGTTCCGTCGCCCATGACCGAGGTTTGAACGGAGTGTGAAATGCCACTCAAACTGTGGGGAGAGTTTGGTAGTTACTTAAGAGGAGTTTAAGATAATCGGCGGTGACGAGCAGCGGTGAGCAAGAATACGCGATTTCCTTGTCCGCCGGGCGCTCCGGTGGGCAGTCGGTGCGTCGGCTGAATCGAGACCCAATCGCTCCCCAACTGTGCACGCGCGCCTGCTGCAAAATGACTCCTAGCAGGCGGAACATAAAATCCCGGACCCTTGGGGCAAGCGCCGGAACCGAGGAGGTTTTGTGAGCAGGTTTACCGAGAAGATGTTCCGCAACGCCCGCATCGCGACGACGGGCATGGTCACCGGTGAACCCCACGAGCCCGTCCGCCACACCTGGGGCGAGGTACACGAGCGCGCTCGGTGTATCGCGGGCGGCCTGGCCGCCGCGGGCATCGGCCTCGGCGACGCCGTCGGTGTGCTCGCCGGCCTTCCGGTGGAGATCGCCCCGACGGCCCAGGGGCTGTGGATGCGCGGGGCCAGCCTGACCATGCTGCACCAGCCCACACCGCGTACCGACCTGGCCGTCTGGGCCGAAGACACCATGACGATCATCGGCATGATCGAGGCCAAGGCCGTCATCGTCTCCGAGCCCTTCCTGGTGGCCATCCCCGTGCTCGAGGACAAGGGCATCGAGGTCCTCACCATCGCCGATCTGCTGTCGTCGGATCCGATCGACCCCATCGAGGTCGGCGAGGACGACCTGGCGCTGATGCAGCTGACGTCTGGCTCCACCGGCTCACCGAAAGCGGTCCAGATCACCCACCGCAACATTTACTCCAACGCCGAGGCGATGTTCATCGGCGCGCAGTACGACGTCGATACGGACGTCATGGTCAGCTGGCTCCCGTGCTTCCACGACATGGGCATGGTCGGCTTCCTCACCATTCCGATGTACTTCTGCGCCGAGCTGGTCAAGGTCACCCCGATGGACTTCCTGCGCGACACGCTGCTGTGGGCCAAGCTCATCGACAAGTACAAGGGCACCATGACCGCGGCGCCCAACTTCGCCTACGCGCTGCTCGCGAAGCGGTTGCGTCGCCAAGCCAAACCCGGCGAATTCGACCTGTCGACCCTGCGCTTCGCGCTGTCCGGCGCCGAGCCCGTCGAACCCGCCGACGTCGAGGACTTGCTCGACGCCGGCAAGCCGTTCGGCCTGAAGCCCTCGGCGATCCTGCCGGCCTACGGCATGGCCGAGACCACGCTGGCCGTGTCGTTCTCGGAGTGCAACGCGGGTCTAGTCGTCGACGAGGTCGACGCCGATCTGCTAGCAGCCCTGCGCCGGGCCGTACCCGCCACCAAGGGCAACACCCGGAGGCTGGCCACGCTCGGTCCCCTGCTCAATGACCTCGAAGCCCGCATCATCGATGAGCATGGCGATGTGATGCCCGCACGCGGCGTCGGCGTCATCGAGCTGCGCGGCGAGTCGCTGACGCCCGGCCACCTCACCATGGGCGGCTTCATCTCGGCCCAGGACGAGCACGGCTGGTATGACACCGGTGACCTCGGCTACATCACCGACGAGGGCCACATCGTCGTGTGCGGTCGAGTCAAGGACGTCATCATCATGGCCGGCCGGAACATCTACCCGACCGACATCGAGCGCGCGGCAGGCCGCGTCGACGGTGTCCGCCCCGGCTGCGCGGTGGCCGTGCGACTCGACGCCGGACATTCGCGCGAGACGTTTGCTGTAGCTGTCGAGTCCAACGCCTTCGAAGATCCCGCCGAGGTGCGTCGCATCGAGCATCAGGTGGCGCACGAGGTGCTCAAAGAGGTTGACATGCGACCACGCAACGTCGTGGTTCTCGGCCCCGGGACAATCCCGAAGACGCCGTCGGGCAAGCTGCGGCGGTCCAATTCCGTCACCCTCGTCACGTAGCCATGCGGCTGGCCCGCGCCTACCAGGCGTGGACCCGATTCTGCGCGGGCTCCAAACCTAGTTCGATGAGCAGCTCGGTGGCGTCGGCGGCCTGCTCGCAGATCGTGGGGACTTCCACCCGCTCGGCGGAGGTGAAGTTCTCCAATACGAACGCCGCCGGGTCTTTGCGTCCGGGCGGCCGTCCGATCCCGATGCGCACCCGCTGAAAATCCTTGGTGCCCAGCGCGGCAGCCACCGAGCGCAGCCCGTTGTGGCCGCCTTCGCCGCCGTCGATCTTGAGCCGGATGCGACCGAACTCAAGGTCTAGGTCGTCATGAATGACGACGATGTCGGCCGGCGGCACTGAGTAGAACTTCGCCAGCGGCCCCACCTGGCGGCCGGCCTCGTTCATGTAGCAGCGCGGCTTGGCCAACAGCACCGCGTGCCCCGCTAACCGGCCGCTGACGACTTCGGCGCCAGAACGCCTGTGCGCCTTGAATTTCGAGCCCAGCCGCGCGGCGAGCAGGTCGGCAACCATGAACCCGAGGTTGTGCCGGGTGCGGGCGTAGTTCTCCCCGGGGTTGCCCAGGCCGACCACCAGCAGAGGATCGGCCACGTCGCGAGCGCCTACTCGGACTCGTCCGCGTCGGCCTCGGCTTCGCCGGCCTCTTCGGCCGCTTCCTCGGCGGCCTCCGCAACCTCGCCCGCGCCCTCTTCCTCGAGTTCCTCGGCGGTCGGTGCGTTCACCACGTTGACCACCAGCAAGTCGGGATCGGAAATCAGGTTGACGCCCGCCGGCAGGGTCACCTGACCGGCGGTGAACTGGGTCCCTGGCTCGGCACCCTCGACGGACACTGTCAACTGCTCGGGAATCGAGAGTGCCTCGGCCTCGATCTCGATGGCGTTGGTCTCCTGGGTGACCAGGGTGTCGGGTCCGGGCTCGCCTTCGACGACGACGTTGACCTCGACGACGACCTTCTCGCCGCGACGCACGACCAGCAGGTCGGCGTGCACGATGCTGCGACGGATCGGGTGGATCTCGATCGCTTTGGTCAGCGCCAGCTGTTCCTTACCGGCGATGTCGAGGGTGAGCACCGCGTTGGTGCCGGAGTGGCGCAGCACGGCCGCGAAGTCGTGCCCGGGAAGCTCCAGGTGCTGCGGATCTTCACCGTGGCCGTAGAGGACGGCGGGAATCTTGCCGTCGCGCCGGGCTCGCCGGGATGCGCCCTTGCCGGTCTGGGTTCGCACCGAGACGCTCAGCTGGTTGACTGTGGACTTAGCCATGATGTCGCTCCTGTGTGAATCGGGGCACGGCCAGGATCGCGACCTTGAGTCGGTCTCCGTCGATAACGGTGCTGGCTAGACAGCCAGCCACCCTCGCCGTGACGCCCGGCCAGGTTAGCGCATTAGCACCTCTGAGCGGAAATTTACTCACAATGGTCACATCCGCCACACGGGTCACTGGGGCAGGCAATGTCCAATGTGCCCGGCTTCTAGCGACAAATTCCGGTGTCGCTCGGAGGCGGGCAAATTGCCCACCGGCTTGGCGAGAGGCCTGTGTGACAGATGTGACAGATGCGCGCGTTAGAGGGGAAATTTAGTGCCCGACGTCGAACTCCAGCGGCAGGGTGATGGGCCCGGTGATGCCGGCCATCCCTTTCCATGGCGCGAGGCCGGTCTGGCGGGGATTGGGCATGAGTTTGGTGATGACCCGAAGCGCTTCGGTTAGTTCGAGGCGCGCGAGGTGCGAGCCGAGGCAGTAGTGCACGCCACCGCCGAAGTTCAGGATCGCCGGCGGGCTTCCACGGGTGATGTCAAGACGTTCCGGGTCCCGGTACGCGTCGGGGTCGCGGTTGGCCGAGGCGGTGTTGGCGGCCACCAGGGTGCCGGCTGGAATGTGGACTCCGGCCAGTTCGATGTCTTCGGCGGCTCGCCGGATGGTGCCGAAAATGATTGGGTTGTAACGCATTAGCTCGTGAACCGCGTCGGGCGCCAAATCGGGATGTCGGGCAACCAGGTTCCATTGATCCGGGTGCGCGGCCAGAACCTGTACCGCCGCGGCGAGCTGGTTGCGGGTGGTGTCGGTGCCCGCGCCCAGCAGGGTGGCGCAGAGCATGAGCAGTTCGTCATGGGTGAGCCGGTCGCCGTCGTCTTCGGCGCGGATCAGATCGGAGATCAGGTCGTCGGTCAGGGATGCCCGCCGCTGGGTGATCAAGTCCTCGAGGTAGGCGTCGAGTTCGTTCCACGCCGCCAGGATCAACGGCGCGTCGTTGACGACGTTCCACTCGAACAGCTTCTTGATGTCGTCGACCCAGTCGGAGAACAGCTGCCAGTCCTCGGGCGGTGCACCCAGTAGCGCGCAGATGACCGGCGTCGGATAGCCCCGGGCGATGTCGGTGACGACGTCGCAGTGCCCGACCGCGGTGAACGGCTCGACCAGCCCGCGGATGATTTCGACGGCGAGGCTGCGCAGTCGCTCCGCGGCGCGGGGTGCGAAGGCCTTTGACACCAGCCGGCGCAGTCGATGATGCGCAGCACCGTCGAGGCTCAGGATGTTGCTGGTCGCACGATCCCAGAGCGGACCTGAGGTGACGCCTTGTGCGTCAAGGCCGAGGCCGTGTGCCGTGATGAATCGGTCGTCGCGCAGCACCCTGCGGACTAAGTCATACCTCAAGACATGAGGCCCGTGCGGGCTAATCGCGATCGGGGCGTGATTTCGGGCGTCGGCGAGGACGCGATGTGCCTCTTCGGGATCGGTCAGGTGGTCGTAGGCGATGCTGGGCAGTCCAGCGTCAAAGACGTTCGGGGAATCGAGAGCGGTTTGGCTTGTCATGGCAGTCGACTATCCGGTGGAAAGCGGCCAAGACCATCCGCCGTAGCGCGTAGATCTACGCGGCCTGTGTCGTAATTCCGCATGCCCCGGGGTGACGATCTGCGCGTTGTGGCCGATGTTTTGCCTGTTCCCGGCCGCGAGGCTGGCTACCATGAGCCAACATGCAGACATACCGTCGCTGAACTGGAGCGAGTTGGGCTTGAGTGAGTTGCTGCCGACCGGGACGGTGACGTTGCTTTTGGCCGACGTCGAGGGCTCGACGCGGTTATGGGAGACCCAGCCCGCGCAGATGACCGCGGCACTGGCCCTGCTGAACCGGACGGTGAATGAGGCCATCGCGGCTCATGAGGGGGTGCGTCCGCTCGAGCAGGGGGAGGGCGACAGCTTTGTCGCCGCGTTCGCCCGCGCGTCCGATGCGGTGGGGTGTGGGCTGGCGTTGCAGCGGGCGCCGCTGGCGCCGATCCGGCTACGCATCGGAATACACACCGGTGAGATCCAACTGCGCGACGAGTCCAACTACGCGGGTCCGACCATCAACCGGACGGCGCGGCTGCGCGATTTGGCGCATGGTGGGCAGACGGTGTTGTCGGGGGTGACCGAATCGTTGGTGGTGGATCGGCTGCCCGAGGGTGTCTGGCTGGCCGATCTGGGGAGTTACCTGTTACGTGGTGTGCCGCGTCCGGAGCGGGTGGTGCAGTTGTGTCATCCCGATCTGCGCAACGAGTTCCCGCCGCTTCGGGTCCGCACCGTTGTGGCGTCGCATAATCTGCCGGCCCAGTTGACGAGTTTTGTTGGGCGCCAAGCCGAAATCGCCGAGTTGCGGCAACTGGTGGCCGGCAACCGGCTGGTCACGCTGACCGGCGCTGGCGGAGCGGGCAAGACCCGCCTTGCCGTCGAAATCACTTCGCAACTCATCACCGAGTTCTCCGATGGTGTGTGGTATGTCGATCTGGCACCCATCACCAATCCCGCCGTGGCGACGCTGACCGTCGCGCGCACGCTGGGCCTGCCCGATGAGGCGGGCCGCTCCACCATGGACCTGCTGGGGCGGTTTTTCGGCGAGAAGAAGATCTTGCTGGTGCTCGACAACTGTGAGCATCTGCTCGACGCCTGCGGGAGCATGGTCACTGAACTTCTTAGCGCCTGCCCGACCTTGACGAGTCTGACCACTAGCCGTGAGCCACTCGGCGTGCCCGGCGAACTGAGCTGGCGGGTGCCGTCACTGTCGGTGTCCGACGAGGCCGTCGAGCTATTCACCGACCGCGCCCGACGCGCCCGCCCAAACTTCAGTGTTAGCGAGGACAACCAGGCGCTGGTCCAAGAAATCTGCGAGCGCCTAGATGGCATGCCGCTGGCGATTGAGCTTGCCGCAGCACGGGTTCGGGCGTTGTCGCTGCCGCAGATCCTCGACAGCCTGCACGACCGGTTCCGGCTACTCACCGGGGGCGCGCGCACCGCGGTGCGCCGCCAGCAGACACTGCGCGCCTCGGTGGACTGGTCGCACGCGCTGCTCACCGAACCCGAGCAAGTCTTGTTCCGCCGACTCGCCGGCTTCGCCGGCGGGTTTGATCTCGACGCCGCCCAGGCCGTCCCCGCGGACAGCGAAATGGAGCGTTACCAACTGCTCGACCAGCTAAGCCTGTTGGTGGACAAATCCCTGGTGGTCGCCGACGACACCGGCGACGGGATGCGATACCGGTTGTTGGAGACGGTGCGCCAGTACGCCCAAGAAAAACTCGGCGAATCCGGTGAAGCGGCCGCGGTACGCACCCGGCATCGCGACTACTACACCGCCACGGCGGCCGAGATGGAATCGCGGGGCCACTCCGCCGATGAGCAGCTGCTGCACTGGGCGCAAACCGAGACCGACAACCTCCGAGCCGCGTTCGCGTGGAGCCGTGAGAACTCCGACCTCGAAATAGCGCTGCGGCTCATCATGTCGTTGCGGCCGCTGTGGTTGCGCGCCGGTCGAGTGCAGGAAGCACTGACGGGGTTGGCCGCCATCTTGGCCGACGAGGATCACTCGGGGATAGCACCGGCGGTCTGGACGGCAGCGGTGGCCCAGCAATGCATCCTCACCGCGTGGGTGGGCCTCCCAACGGAGCTCCGTCGGGCCCAGGAGGCGCTGGTCGTCGCACGTGAGCTCGAAGACCCGGCGCTGATCGCCCGAGCCCTCATCGCGTGCGGCATGGTCGCCATCTACAGCCCGGAAGTCACCCAGCAGTACTTCGCCGAGGCAATCGATCTGGTCCGCGCGACCGATGATCAGTGGAGCCTGTGCCAAATTTTCAGCTATCAGGCGACCGTGGCCATTATGGCCGGTGAACCCGTCGCAGCACGAGTGGCCGCCGAGGCGGGACGTGACCTCGCCGACGCGCTCGGCGACCGGTTCTTCTCGCGGAACAATCGAGCGTGGCTGGGCGGCGCGTTCGCGATGCAGGGCGATCTCGCGCGCGCCATCCAAATCGGCCGCGCCTTGGCCGACGAGGCGGACGCGGCCGAGGACCTCACCATGAAGGTTTTTGGTCATACAAGCCACGGCCTAGCACTTGCTTTTCGGGGGCGCGCGGCGGACGCGCACGCCGCGGCGCAATCCGCCCTGGCGGCGGCGGACACGATCGGCTCGATTTCCGCAGACAACGTGCATTCCGTGTTCGCCTACGCCGCCCTCGCCAGCGGCAACGCGACGGCGGCCAGGCAGGCGGTCGAGGAGGCCATGCGGCACACCTTGCCGGTGCGAGAAGTGTTCACCATGAGCGTCAACCCGATGGCCGAGGCCGCATTGGCCTGTGGTGATTTGGTCGCGGCTCGCCGCTGGGCCGACGACACCGTCGCAGTAGCACCCGGCTGGACTCAAATCCTGGCGCTGGTAGCGCGTGCCTTTGTCGCGATTGCGCAAGATGAACCGGACCAAGCCGAGCGCGATGCCCACGAGGCCCTCACGGTCGCCGCGCGCACCCAGGGATATCTGCGGGCGGCCGACGCCCTGGAGTGCCTGGCCCGTCTGGCGGCCGGCGACGGCAACCACCAGCACGCGGCGCGTCTGCTGGGCGCGGCTGAAGGCATGCGGGAGCGGATGGGGCATGCCCGCTTCCCGATGTATCAAGCCGACTACGACGCTGTGGTGGCTTCGGTTCGGGAGGCATTGGGGCAGAACGATTTTGATGCCGCGTGGGCCGAAGGTGCTGCGCTATCTACCGAGGAGGCGATCGCGTATGCGCAACGCGGTCGCGGTGAGCGCAAGCGGCCGACGAGCGGCTGGGGGTCGTTGACGCCGATGGAACGCGATGTGGTCGGTCTGGTCCGGGAAGGGCTGGGCAACAAGGGCATCGCCGCGCGGCTTTTCATCTCACCGCGCACAGTGCAGACGCACCTCACCCACGTCTACGCCAAGCTCGGTGTGAGCTCCCGCGTCCAGCTCGTCCAAGAAGCGGGCCGCCGCGCCTGACCCGCACGCCAATCACTTTGCGGCGACGACGAATCCGCGGATGATCGCTTCGATCTCGGAAGACTGCGCGACCGCCTCGTTGGCCAGGCTGGTAATGGTGAGCTGCACCAGGTATCGCTGCTTGGCCGGCGGCGAACCGGTGGCGATGATCATCCGGTTGTAGCTATGCATCCGCATGCCGTCGGCGTCGTAGCTGCCCTGGATCATCGACGACGGAAAACCATTGAAGTCCGCATTCGAGGCATCCAGTTGGGTGAAGTTATGCAGTAGCTGGGCATCGGCATTGCCCTTCTTGATGGCGTTGGCGGGGTCGAAATCCCCGCGCAGTTTGAACACCATGAGCATGGCTGTCGGGTACTTGCCGCCCTTGGAGATCACCTTTGTGTTTGGGGAGATCTTCGGGTTGGTGTACGGCGACCAGCCCGGTGGCGTCGGGATCGACACGGTCAGGTCGGGCAGAGCGTTGGGATCCACCTGGTCTCCGGTCACGCCGATGCTTTCCAGGTACTTCGAAAATGGGACCGGTTTCCCCGTCGTGGTTGTGGTGGTTGCTGTCGCGCTCGTTGTCCAGATCGACTGGTAGTCAGGAGCCTTCGGTGCGCAGGCGACCGCCGACACCGCCAGCGCGGCCGTCACGACTACGGTCGCGATTGGTTTCACAGAATCTCGCGGACCGCGTCGATCGGCCGAGCCAGCCGGGTGCCCTTCGCCGTGACCACAAACGGCCGTTCGATGAGGATGGGATGCTCGGCCATGGCGTCGAGCAACTCGTCATCGGTTGCATCGGCGAGGTTGAGTTCGGCATACAGCGGTTCCCGCTTGCGAACGGCGGTGCGCACATCGATGCCGGCGTCGCGGATCATACTCACCAACTCGTCCCGGGATGGCGGCGTCTTCAGATACTGGACGATGGTGGGTTCAAAACCATTGTCCCGCAACAAGTCCAGTGTCTTACGGGACGTGGTGCATTTGGGGTTGTGGTAGATGACGGTTTTGTCTGGCTTACCAGCCATCTATGCGTCTCCGTCGAATAGCCCTGTGACCGAGCCGTTTTCGAAAACCGCACGAATGGTGCTGGCCAGCAACGGTGCGATGGACATAACCGTGAGCTGGGGGAAACGCTTCTCCTCGTCGATCGGCAGCGTATTCGTGACGATCACCTCCCGGGCGCCGCATGCAGCCAATCGCTCGGCGGCCGGGTAGGAGAGCACACCGTGGGTAGCCGCGATGATCACGTCGTTGGCGCCGTCATCGTGCAGCAGCTTAACCGCACCGGCAATGGTGCCCCCGGTGTCGATCATGTCGTCGATCAGGACACAACAGCGGCCGGCGACTTCGCCGACGACGCGGTTGGACACCACCTGGTTGGGCACTCGCGGGTCACGCGTCTTGTGGATGAAGGCCAGTGGAACGCCACCTAGTGCGTCGGCCCATTTCTCGGCGATGCGCACCCGGCCCGAGTCGGGGGAGACCACCACCATATTGCCGTCCGGGTAGTTGTCCCGGATGTAGCCGGTCAGCAAGTTCTGGGCGCGCATGTGGTCGACGGGCCCGTCGAAGAAACCCTGGATCTGGTCGGTGTGCAGGTCGACGGTCACGATCCGGTCGGCACCCGCCGTCTTGAGCAGGTCGGCGACCAACCGCGCCGAGATCGGCTCGCGACCGCGGTGCTTCTTGTCCTGCCGGGCATAGGGGTAGAACGGCATGACGGCGGTAATCCTCTTGGCGCTGCCCCGCTTGAGCGCGTCGATCATGATCAGCTGTTCCATCAGCCAGGTATTCACCGGTGCGGGGCACGATTGCAGGACAAACGCGTCACATCCGCGCACCGATTCGTTGAAGCGCACGAAGATCTCGCCGTTGGCGAACTCCCGGGCCTCCTGGGCGGTGACGTGGACGTCGAGTTCTTTGGCTACCTGCTCGGCCAGCTCGGGGTGTGCGCGGCCGGCGAAGAGCATCAGGTTTTTGCGATTATCGGTCCAGTCGTGGCTCAACGTGCTGCCCTCGCCGTATCGGGGAAGAGATAGGGATCTAAAAGCGGATGGAAGGTCTCATCGTACGTAGCGAAGGGTACCGTTTCTTGGCCGGGTTGCCGGATAGCGAATTCACGGTGTCTAGTCGGGTTCGGCCGTCTCTTTGGTCTTGTTAGCCGGCTTTTCGGCGGCTCTTTCGGCTGCCTGCGCCGCGGCAGTGCCCGGCCGCTTTTGCTGCACCCAGCCTTCGATATTGCGTTGCGGACCCGCAGAAACCGCCAGCGCCCCTGGCGGGACGTCGTCGCGTACCACCGTGCCAGCGCCCGTGTAAGCGCCGTCGCCGATGGTCACCGGCGCGACGAACATGGTGTCCGACCCGGTGCGTACATGCGAGCCGACCGTGGTGCGCCGTTTCGTCGTGCCGTCGTAGTTGACGAACACGCTGGACGCCCCGATGTTGCTGTGCTCGCCTATGTCGGCGTCGCCGACATAGGTCAGGTGCGGCACCTTGGTGCCGGTCCCAATGGTGGAGTTCTTGGCCTCGACAAACGCGCCGAGCTTGCCATCGGATCCCAGTACGGTGCCGGGCCGTAGGTAGGTGAAGGGGCCGACCGTGGCGCCGTCGCCGATCGACGACGATGTGCCGTGAGTGCGAACCACCGACGCACCGTCACCGACGGTGACGTCCGTCAGGGTGGTGTCCGGGCCGACCACACAGCGACCGCCGATTTGGGTGCGGCCGAGCAGCTGGGTTCCGGGATGGATGACGCTGTCGCGGCCGATCGTCACATCGATGTCGATCCAGGTGGTGGCGGGATCGACGATGGTCACGCCGGCCATCTGGTGGGCGGCCACAATCCGGCGGTTTAGCTCGGCGCCCAGTTCCGCCAGCTGGACACGGTTGTTGACGCCCGCCACCAGCGCGCTGTCCTCGACGTGCCGGGAATGCACGGTCCGGCCATCCCGGCGAAGGATCGAGATGACGTCGGTGAGGTACAGCTCCTGCTGGGCGTTGTTGGAGCTCAGCCGGCCCAGTGCCGATCGCAACGCCGCGCTGTCGAAGGCGTAGACGCCGGCGTTGACCTCGCAGATCTCCCGCTGCGAGGGTGTCGCGTCGGTTTGTTCGACGATCGCCATCACTTCGTTGTCCTGGGTGCGCAGAATACGGCCGTAGCCGAAGGGATCGCTCAGCGTCGTGGTCAGCACCGTCACCGCGGCCGACACCGAGCTGTGGGTCGCGATCAGGTCGGCCAGGGTGTCGGCGTCCAACAGGGGTGTATCGCCGGAGGTGACGACGACGATGCCGGCGTAGTCGCCGGGCAGTGCGGACAGGCCGCAGAGCACCGCGTGGCCGGTACCGCGTGGCCGGTCCTGCAGTGCGACGTGGATCCTTCGCCCGAAGGTGTCGCCCAGATCGGCGACCAGTGGCGAAATGCGCTCGTGGTCGTGCCCGAGTACCACGACCAGATGCTGCGGTGCCAGCTTGGTGATCGCGTCCAGCGAATGCGACAGCATGCTGCGACCGGCGATGGTGTGTAGCACCTTCGGGGTGTCGGAGCGCATCCGGGTGCCGGGCCCCGCCGCTAGAACCAGGACCGCGGTGTCACCACGAAATGTCATCGACTCTCCTCAACTCTCCGCGCGCGAGCTTGCGTGTCTTTACGCCGACACGCCGTCAAGCGTGTCATTTCATGCACGCTCGCGGCAAAGAGCCACGCTCCGTCGCCAGGACTCGAACCTGAACTCTCAGAACCAAAATCTGATGTGCTGCCGATTACACCACGACGGATTGCATAACTAGGGCGAGATAGACGGTAAGCGGACCGGTTTGGCTCCCGCAAACCGATACCCTGAATGACGTGGCTGTGCTGGACAAAGAGCCGGAAAAAGAGGCGCGGGCGCCGCGCGCCAGGATGACCGGTAGCGAGCGGCGACACCAACTCATTGGCATCGCGCGCTCGCTGTTCGCCGAACGAGGCTATGACGGGACTTCGATCGAAGAGATCGCGCAGCGTGCCAACGTGTCCAAGCCGGTCGTCTACGAGCATTTCGGCGGCAAGGAGGGCCTGTACGCCGTCGTGGTCGACCGTGAGATGTCGGCGCTGCTGGACGGCATCACCTCGTCGTTGACCAACAACCGGTCCCGGGTGCGCGTCGAGCGGGTCGCGCTGGCGCTGCTCACCTACGTCGAAGAACGCACCGACGGCTTCCGGATCATGATCCGCGACTCGCCGGCCTCGATCAGCTCGGGCACCTATTCCAGCCTGCTCAACGACGCCGTCAGCCAGGTCGCCTCCATCCTGGCCGGCGACTTCGCCCGTCGCGGCCTGGACCCGGACCTGGCCCCGCTGTACGCGCAGGCGCTGGTGGGCTCGGTGTCGATGACGGCGCAATGGTGGCTCGATACGCGGGAGCCCAAGAAGGAAGTGGTCGCCGCGCACCTGGTCAACCTGATGTGGAATGGCTTGACGCACCTGGAAGCCGATCCCCGGCTGCAGGACGAGTAGCTCCGTGCGCCGATCGTCACATCGACGACGTCGGGCGAGGTTTGCATGGTTTCGGCGTAGACCTCGCCAAAGCGCCGGGCCAGCTCGGCCTAGCCGCAGTCGCGGGACAGCAGGTCCGCGATCGTTTCGCGGCGAATCAGCTCGCGGGCCCGACCGTCTTTGACCGCGATCAGCGGCGGCCGGCCGACCATGTTGTAGTTCGACGCCATGCTGTGGTGGTAGGAGCCGGTGCAGGCCACGGCCAGCAGGTCGCCAGGGTGCAGGTCCGCCGGTAGCTCGATGTCGCGGGCGATCTCGTCGCCTGCTTCGCAATGCCGGCCCGCCACGGTGACACGCTGCTTCATTCCCAGTGGATGCCGGTTGGCCAGCGTGACCGCGTATTGCGCGCCGTATAACGACACCCGCGGGTTGTCGCTCATGCCACCGTCTACGGCGACAAAGGTGCGGCCGCCCGGTTGCGTCTTGATCGAGCGCACGCGGTACAGGGTGACGCCGGCGCGGCCGCTGATCGCGCGACCGGGTTCCACGACGATGGTCGGGCGGGGGAAATGTTCGGCGGCGCAGGCCTCGTCCAGCGCGTCCTCGATGACCTTGGCGAGCTCGTCGATGTTGAGTTCGCGATCACCGCGGATGTAGGGGATGGCGTGGCCGCCGCCGATGTTCAGCTCGGTGAGGATGACGCCGTGCTGGGCGCGGATGTCGGCCATGGCGGCGATCATCCGGTGGATGGCTTCGCCGTACAGGGCGGCGTCAGTGACCTGCGAGCCGATGTGGCAGTGCAGCCCGACCAGGTCCAGGATCGGATGCGCCAGCACGCGCTTTACCGCGTCGGCAGCGTTGCCCTCGGCGAGGGCGAATCCGAATTTCTGGTCGCTGATGCCGGTGGTGACCGCGCGGTGCCCGTGGATGTCGATGTCCGGGGTCACCCGAATGAGTACCCGCTGGCGCTTGCGCGCCAGGCCCGCGAGATAGGCGATCTCGATCGACGAATCCAGCACGATGCGGCCGACGCCGACCCGCGCCGCGTCGCGCAACTCGTCGGGGGATTTCGCGTTGCCATGCATGATGATGCGGTCCGGTTCCACACCGCCGGCCAGCGCGACGGCCAGCTCACCGGCTGAGCAGACGTCGATGCCGAGGCCCTCTTCGCGCGCCCAGCGCGCCACAGCGGTGGTCAGCAGCGACTTTCCGGCATAGACCACGTCGATACCGCGCAAGGCGCGGCGGTATCGACGGCAGCGTTGTCGAAAGTCGGTTTCGTCGATTACGTAGGCCGGAGTGTCGAATTCGTCGGCGATATCGGCCAGCGGCACGCCGCCGACGCACAGCCGGCCCTCCTCATCGGTATGTGTGGTGACGGGCCAGATCGTGGAATCGCACCGTCGGGGTGCCGCCTTTCCAAGAGACGGCAGGATTTCAAGCAAGGTCATGACTTCAAAATGCGCCCGGCTGCTGCTGGGTACCGCTTTCCTTACGATCCCTTGACGGCCTCGGGCGCAATATTGACATATTTCGGCGCACCTAGAATGGGCGCATCATGACCGCACCGGGGCCTGCCTGCCCAGATACCCCGATCGCGGGGCTCGTCGAATTGGCGCTGACAGCGCCCACTTTCCAGCAGCTCATCGAGCGGACGGCGGACCGACCAGCCGAATTGAGCCTGGTCGGCCCGGCCCGCGCGCGGTTGTACGTCGCCAGTGCGCTGGCGCGCCAGGGTCCCTTGCTGGTGGTCACCGCGACCGGGCGCGAAGCCGAAGACCTGACCACTGAGCTGAAGGGCGTTCTCGGCGACGCGGCGGCGCTGTTCCCGTCCTGGGAGACCCTGCCGCACGAGCGGCTCTCACCCGGCGTTGACACGGTCGGCACCCGGCTGATGATGCTGCGCCGGCTGGCGCATCCCGACCCCGATCCCGGCGCCCCACTCGGGCCGCCTTTGCAGGTGGTGGTGACTGCGGTGCGCTCGCTGCTGCAGCCGATGACGCCGCAGCTGGGCCTCGTGGAACCCGT
>Ga0210396_10003771_pt1 | contig 15014 bp, 9 predicted proteins | sample IncBWH17OmetaG_FD_155466 | JGI IMG/M metagenome (GOLD analysis project Ga0210396, IMG submission 155466) | Forest soil microbial communities from Barre Woods Harvard Forest LTER site, Petersham, Massachusetts, United States - Inc-BW-H-17-O ... | reverse complement strand
GTGATCCGGTCCCGGTGCAAGGTCTCGCCGGTATAGAAAAGGATGATAAAAAAAATAAAGAAGATGAACACGTCCCAGAAGATCGCCAGGAAGAACGCGGTCGTCGGCAGATCCGGTACGCCATAGCGATTATTGCCATCCCAGAACGCGAAACCGAGAAAGATCGCCCCCAATCCAAAAATGATCCAGAAATAAGCATCCCTTACGATATTCCCTACTTCCAGCCGCGTCAGCGCGGCGAAGATCCGCCGGTTATATCCCCCTGTGAACACCACGTTCGCCGCTCGGGAATAACCCTGTTTCACCCTGGCGCCCGTTTCATCGATCCTGGCTTTGTCTTTTTTCCCACTGAAGAACCGTTCAAAATTGAACCGCCCGTAGGTCAGCAAGACAATCCCCAACCCAAGACCGGTCCAGATAAGCCGGTTCGTTAGATAGTCACCCTGTAGGAGGATCGTTTCCGTATTCTGTTGCAGACTATTGCTGTTCGACATCTGTAAACGCGTCCCCGTGAGCAGGAAGGGATCGGAGATCACCATCACCGCCGTGTTATTGGAATGATCCAGGAAGAACACACTGAGAAAATACGCCAGGAACAAAATGATCCCCCCGGTATACACGACTTTGACATTCCGCGTGACGGCCACCAGCCCGTAAAACAAGCTGCTGGTAAAAAGCAGGTCCGGCAGGACGATTGTAAGAAAGGGCTGCCAATAATACCGCAGCAGGTCCGGTCCATAGCGTTGCGCATCGGAAATATGTAGCCACGATCCGATCCTGGTCCCCAGGAAGATGCCCAGCGGGATACCGGCGCCCAGGAGGATCATGAATAGCAGCGATCCAAAAAAACGTCCCCAGAAATACCCACCGCGGGTAATAGGGTAGGTGAGATAATAATCCTTGGTGCTGAACTCGATATCCCGGTAAAGCGCCATCCCCATAATGCTCGAGCTCACGAGCATCAGCATCATCGACATGCCCGCGCACCAGAACGCGATCATTTGGGGTGAATTGATATGTTGTTTTTCCCCCAAAGGCAACGCACCCTTGGAAAAAGCGAAAATGGTAAAGGTCATCAAGGCGGCCAGATACAGATACACGGCCGGCCGGCGCAGTTTGTTCTGCACCTCGAAACGAAAGATCTCCCAAAGCATAGGAATAAGTTTAAATGGTGTCGATATTCATTCGGGTACCGATATGACTAAAATAGACGTCCTCCAGCGAAGGCGCCGCCGCCGCAAACCCCTCTTCCGCAAGCAGCGCTCCATGCGCCAGTGGACCCCGGTCACCCCCGTCCGCCGGCTTCACGATCCGGATATGCAAACGACCCGCCTTTAGCTGCGTGGAGATCACGCGATAACGTGCCTGATAGGCTCCCAGCTCATCCTTGCCGATCGCCTTGGTAAAAATAGTTCCCTCCAACCCCTGAACCGCCCTCTCCGGCTCGCCCGCAAAAAGCACCTCACCCTGGCAGATGATGGCGAAATTGCTGCAAAGCGTACTGACGTCTTCCACGATATGCGTGCTCAGGATCACGATCGTATTCTCTCCAAGCTGGCTCAGCAGATTGTAAAACCGGTTCCGCTCGGCCGGATCGAGCCCCGCCGTCGGCTCGTCGACAATGATCAGCCGCGGACTGCCGATGAGCGCCTGCGCAATGCCGAAACGTTGTTTCATGCCCCCGGAAAATGTACCCAGATGTTTCCTCCGGTCCTTGCTGAGGTTCACATTCTCCAGCAGTCCGCCCACCAGCTGCTTCCGCTCCCGCGCATCTTCCACCCCCTTGAGCCGCGCAATATGGTCGAGCATCCGCTCCGCAGACACTTTGGGATAAACCCCGAACTCCTGCGGCAGATAACCCAGCAGCTGCCGGACCCGCTTCTTTTCCCTCAGCACATCCAGCCCCCCGACCGCCCCGGCCAGCCGCCCACCGTCATCGACCCCACCGGACCGCTGCGCCCCGCGCTGCGGCCCATCCATCCGACCCCCACCGCCCCCGGCCTCCTCCAGCCGGATACTCCCGCTGTCCGCCTCCTGCAACGTGGCGATCGTGCGCATGAGTGATGATTTGCCGGCCCCGTTGGGACCCAATAACCCGAACATCCCGTTCGATAAGGTTAGCGATACGTCATGAAGAGCCCTCACTCCATTGGAGTAGGTCTTGGAGAGCCCGGAGATAGATAATTGCATAAGGTGTACTAGTTGAATAGTACACTAAGATTCGCAATCTTTTTGATACCTCCAAATAAATTTAATTCCCCGCCCGCTCCTGTTCCCCGGCGGAACCGGAACGTGTCTTGGTCTGTACCGGCTTGCCGCGGCCAAAACGATAGTTGAAGGTAAGGGTCACCGCACGCGTAAAGATATGTGCATAGGAATACTGGTTGAGATCCAGATAATGATCGGCAACGCTGTTCCCCTCGCTTTGAAGCACATTGTGCGCATTGAGGCTCATCACGGCCTTCCCCCCGGGCCATTGCCACCGCAAGCCAAAGCCGAGTACGGAATAGGCGCCAAAGGTAGACTGTACGAGCTGACGTCTGGTCTCGGTCTCGAAATCGATCTCACCGGTGAGGTCGCGAGAAAGGCTAAAACTGTTGTTGGTGGTAAAGTCGAGCGAGACGATACCCGCATTGTCCAGGCTAAAGCCATTGACATTCCCGGCAAAAGAGTTCTGGTAGAGAAAAACACTGGTATTGGTGGTCCACCATGTCGTGAGCGGATGGTTATAGCCGAAATTGACATCCCAGCTATGTGCCCCGTGAATATTGGTCGGGATACGGGTGGTCGTCGAATCGTTAGCGTCCAGGTAGGGTAGGGTCCGTACATAATCCTTGTCGATGTCATAACCAACGGTGACGGATAGGGCATTGCGCCAGCTCCAGGTTGCCTCGCCATGCCAGGTAACACTGGGACGCAGATAGGGATTGCCCTGAAAAAAGAGCGTCGGCGTGAGCGGCCGCCGGAAAGGCACCAGCTCGTGATAATCGGCCCGGTCGATCCTTCGTCCCAGCTGGAGATTGAAACCATTGTGCGCACCGGCCTTATATTCGGCGTAAAGGGTAGGGAAGAGCTGGAAATAATCCTGCCGGACAGCCAGCTGGCTCGTGTATAGCTGCTGTCCCTTCATCAGGGTCTGCTCCGCCCGCAATCCCGCCTGGAGCGAGAGCTTTTTATATTGACGGTTGACATTGACATAAACCGCATGGATCATTTCGGTGTTTACATTGTAATCGCTTTGCGAAGAATCGATGCTCCGCTGCTCACCGGTCACGTTATAATAGCTGCTGTTATTGACTGTTCTTACATAACTCGATTTCCAGCCGGCTTCGAACTTTCCATTCCCCACCCAGGGATGGACATAGTCGGCCCTGGCGCCAACGATCCGCAAGGTACGACGCTGGTCGAGGAAGACATCGCTCTGGCTTTCGAAGTCGCCGGCGGAGTCATAACCTGTAGTCGTATTGAATTGACCCGGCCGGTAATGGAATTCGGAATAGTCGGCATTGGCCGACCATTCCCCGCCAACCGTGTCGACCCGGTGATTGAGCTGTAAACCCGTAGTATAATTCACGGGGGCATCGGTATTGGCCCCGGTAAATGTCGTATTGCCGGTCTTGTTCAGCTGGCCATTAAAAACATGTAGGATCGACGTGGTCAGATCATCATAACGTCGAACGCCCAGGTTACCTGTCGCATTCAGGGTCGTTTTTTCCGAAAGGTACACATCGATACCCGCGGCGGTATTGTTTGCCCGGTTGCCGGTGACCTCCCTGCTGGTCGAGACTTGTTTCGTCACCAGGTTGTTGCCGTCGAGGATATCGGCGGTGACGTCCCGGCCGAATAAAGTTTTGGTATAGTTGTAGCTCTCGTTGACATAAAGGTTAAGGGAAGGGGTCTTATAGCTCACCAGCGCACTTCCGGTATACCGGGGATAGTTCCCCTCACCCAGGGTGGCGGTGATGTTGGCGTTCAGCCCATCGGCATGGTTACGCTTCCGGACGATGTTGATGATACCACCGGTCCCTTCCGCGTCGAATTTGGCCCCTGGGTTGGTCATGATCTCCACTTTTTGCACCTCCGAAGACGGCATTCCGTTGAGCAGGCTGGCGAGGTCCTCAGCGGACAGGTAAGTCGATTTCCCATCGATGAGTACGTTGACGCCCGGGTGGCCATTAAGCGTAATAAGCCCTTCGGGGGATACCTGGACACCGGGCAGCTGGCGGAGCAATTCCAGGGCGTTCGTGCCCGCCGCGGTGAGCTGGTGGTCGACATTGAGCACGATCCGGTCGAGCTGGTGTTGGATCATCGGCGCCAGACGCGTGACCGTGGCCGTCTTGAGCACCCTGGGCTTCAGCGTATCCCGGGCCGAACCGGCCGCCGTATCCCGGACCCCAGCCGCCGTATCCCGGCCCACCGCAGTACTATCCTGTCCCCAGGAGAGAATAGGCATCAACAAGTTGATCAGCAAAGGAACAACGCAGCAGGATTTGATCGGCATGACGGATAATTTTAAGCAATAATACCCGCCAGCCACATTGAAAGATCAGCCTGTCGACCAGTCGGCTCATAGAACAGCCAGACAGGCCATCCCACCTCCTTGATGAGTTCCAGCACCCTCCCCCCGGGCATCCAGGGGGCGCTTTTGCCTTTCGGTCGACGACCGCTGCCCATCTGCGGGTAAATAGCTAATTTGTAGGGCATGAACCTGCTGGAAAAACTACTCGATCTCCATAGCCGGCATCGCTGGTTGACGCATGTCTTGTTTTGGCTGGCGGCGCTGCTGATAGGCGTTAGTTCCAGCAAATACTACGACGGCAAGACCACAACCTATGGCTTCGAATTCCTCAGCGATACCCTGTACATGATCCCGGAGATCCTCGCCGCCTATGCGGTGACCTATTGGGTGCTTCCAAGGGTGTTGTATACGCGGCACTTTGTCACGGCAGCCGTCTATTTTCTCCTGATCGCCTATCTCGCCTGTGTGCTGGGACGGATCTTTATCGTAAAGATCGACGAGCCCATCGCAGGGGTGAAACCAAAGGCTTATGAGACCTGGTTCGCGCTCTTTACTAATATTCCGAAACTGCTGTATGTCTATTTCTTCTCGATCTTCTCGATGGTCTTTGTCTTTCTCTGTCTCAAGACACTCAAAGACCAGCTGCTTATCCGGCAACGGACGCTGATGCTCGAAAAAGAAAAGGCGGAAACGGAATTGAAACTACTGAAAGCGCAGCTAAACCCGCATTTTTTGTTCAACACCCTGAACAATATCTATTCGCTGTCTTTTACCTCGCCCCAGCGGACCTCGGCGTCGATCGCCCGGCTGGCAAATATCCTGGACCATATCCTGTATCGGAGCCATCACCGGTTTGTCGGATTACCGGCCGAGATCGGACTCATCCGGAACTATATCGAGCTGGAGAAATTACGCTATGACAGCCGCCTGACGGTCAATTTCTGCATAGAGGGGGAACGGGAAGTGACCATCGCCCCATTGGTCCTGCTGTCGCTCGTCGAAAATGCATTTAAACATGGGGCAGGCAACGATGCGGGCGAACCGGTGATCGATATCCGGCTGGCGGTGGAAGACCACCGGCTTCGGTTCGAAATAGCGAATACGATCACAGAAACAACAGCAGCAGAATCAACAGCTGGAAAGGCAGCGGCGACGGAAAAAGCAGCCGTAGATCGCATCGGCTTGAATAATTTACGGCGGCAATTGGATCACCTCTACGGCGCGGATCACGAGCTGTTGGTAACGCAAGAGGCTGGATGGTTCCGGGTCCGGCTGACGATCTATTTAAAACAGGATCAAACCTACTATGCAAAAGATAAAATGCTTGCTGGTCGATGATGAGCCGCTGGCGATAACGCTGCTGAAACAGTATATCGCGCAGATCGACCTGCTCGAAGTAGCGGGTGACTGCCCCAACGCCGTAAGGGCGTTGGAGGTCTTGCGGACGGGAGACATCGATCTGCTGTTCCTGGATATCCGGATGCCTTCGCTCAGCGGCCTCGAGCTGTTGAAGCTGCTGCGTCATCCGCCCAAGGTCATCATCACCACCGCTCACAGGGAATATGCGCTCGACGGCTACGATCTGGATCTGGTCGACTATTTGCTGAAACCCATCACCTTCGACCGGTTCCTGAAAGCCATCCAACGACTCCTCCGCCAGATCGATCAGCCGCCACCGCAGGCCGCAACCGCCGTCGCCGCAACCGCCACAAACGCCGCAGCCGCAGCAGCAGCCGAGCCGCAGCTGCTTTATATCAAGTCGGGCTATAGAAACATCCGGCTCGGCACCGACACGATCTTATATATGGAAAGCCTCAAGGATTATGTAAAGATCCATACCCCCACCGGGGCGATCACCACAAAATACAAGATCAGCGAGATGGAAGCGGAGCTGGGGACGACCAATTTCCTGCGCATCCACCGCTCATTCATCGTCAACCTTAAACATATCACCGCCTACACTTCCAGTCACATCGAGATCGGCCGCACGGAACTGCCCATCGGCGAAAGCTATAAAGAATACGTCCTCAAAGTGATCCGCAACGCCGGCTGCTGACGACCACCCATTCGAAGCGCGGCACACCGAAATCTGAGCAGAGTTTGAGTTTCATACTAAAAAACAATTATCAAACAATTATCAAATTGATAATACACAAAACACACTACACTTCCCGATCCTATTTATAGCAACTTGCGGCGTACTAAAATTTGCTGCAATGTTTGCGTATCTCACCCGTTTCTCCGGAAAAAAATGTTTGCTATCGCTCTTATTGCTTGGAATACAGCTAGTCTGTTTTTCTCAATCCCTCAAGGGCAAGGTGGGTGACGGGATTACCGGAGAATCCCTGGTCGGCGCCAATGTCTTGATCCGGGAGACCGGTCAGAAAACATTCGTGGAGCTGGACGGCTATTTCCGGGTCAGGGATTTAAAACCGGGGTCTTATACGATCATCGTCAGCTACACCGGCTACGTCACCAGGGAACAAACCGTCCACATAACATCCGCAGGCCCGCAGACGATATCGGTTCAATTGATTTCTTCGACAAAGGATCTGCAGGAAGTTTCCATCACCACGGACCGGAGGGAAACGGGTGCCAGGAGGCTGGAAAAGAATGCCCCTCAGCTGGTTAACGTCGTGTCGGCCAGGGCCATCGAACTTTCTCCGGACATCGCGGTAGGGAATGTCGCACAGCGCGTTTCCGGTGTCTCCGTTCAGCGGTCGAGCAGCGGAGATGGCCGCTATGCCATCATCAGAGGGCTGGACAACCGCTACAATTATACATCCATCGGTGGCGTAATCCTGCCAAGCCCGGACCCTACGCAACGTTCGGTCCCGCTAGATATGTTCCCGGCCGGCATGGTCCAGCGGATAGAGATCATCAAGTCCCTCACCCCGGATATGGAAGCGAATGCCATCGGCGGAGCCATCAACCTGGTGATGAAGGAAGGCTCGGACAAGTTCAACTTTTCCGCTGACTTTAGCCTTGGCGGCAGCAGCGTCTTTACCAAACGCTCTTTCTCCGAGGCGCCCAGGGCGGGCATCGATTTCCAGTCACCCACGGAAACACATGGCACGGCCTATGCCGCCAAACCCACCGATATCCCCGTGAGCCCACTGAACTTCCACAAGGTGCAATATCCCGTCAACATGGTCGGCGGTTTTACGATCAGCGACCGCCTCTTTAAACACAAGCTGGGCTATAACATCGGAACCAGCTATATCCGGGAATACAGGGGCGGCAATACCCTTTACTATCTGCAGCTCGGCGTCAACAACAATCCGCCGAACTCGCCCATCTTCACCCAGCAGGAACACCGGCAATATTCTTTCCTGCAAAGCAGGCTGGGCCTCCAGGGAAAGCTCAACTATGATTTTTCCGCGAACCATTCCATCGACCTCTACGCGCTTTTCTTACAGCTGGATAACGATCAGCATAGCCATTATGACGTTTCCCCCTTCGCCCCCGGCGAGATCGACTATTACGACCGGTTCGTCTTCGACCGTAAGAACATGACCCATTTTGCCCTCAACGGCCACGACAAGTTCACGGACCGGTTTTCCGCGGAATGGACCCTGTCCTATGCAGAAGCGAAGTCGACCACCCCCAACCAGCTTAACCTGTTCACGTACAAAGAAGTCACCTATTATCCGAATTATTCCCCGCTCTATGTCAACAACCTGCCCAGCGTCTGGCAACACAGTGACGACAAGGACAAGTCGGGCTATCTCAACCTGCAATATGATGCCGCAAAGAATATAACGCTCACCACCGGCGGCTTATACCGGCACAAGGACCGGACCAGCTATTACAACGATTACACGGAAATATCCAACACCGGCAACGCGAATCAACCCCTGCAGCCTTATACGACGATCGACAGCGCCAAATTCACCTTTCTGAACCCCTACGGCGACACGACCAATGAAAACAATTATACCGCGCACGAGACCATCAGCGCCGGTTATCTGGAGGCAAAGCTCATCTTCCTTCAAAAATTACAGGTCATCGGCGGGGTAAGGGTGGAGAATACCAGCCAGAATTATACCTCTATGATCTCCAGCGCGCTTGTCGGCAAGACCGGCAGCTTTAATTACACGGATGTCCTGCCGGGCCTCCACCTGCGCTACAACCTCACCGATAGACAGGACCTCCGCCTGTCCTATTTCGCCTCGATCAGCCGGCCCAACCTTTATGACCTGATCCCCTCCTCCAACAACACCGACCTGACCTCCCTGTACACAACGTCGGGCAATTATAACCTCAAACATTCCACGGCCGACAACATCGATTTCCGCTACGACAATTTCTTTTCCTCGACGGACTATATCATGCTCGGTCTTTTCTATAAGCAAATCACTAACCCGATCGAATATGCCACATTTACGCTCGATGGAAGCTCCGTCACGCAGAACAACAACACCAGCATTCTTTATGGGCCCACGAACCCCGGGTCCAATGCTACCAATTACGGCTTTGAGCTGGTCGCCTCTAAATTTATCGGGAAATTCGGGCTTAGCGGAAACTATAGCTATACCCATTCGACGATCACCACGCTGAAACAGCTCTCGGGCGAGACCAACGGCTACCCCACGGCCACCTTCGTCAATCAAACGAGACCCTTACAAGGCCAGGCCGATCATATCGGCAACCTTTCGTTCCTGTTCAGAGATTCCCGGAGTGGTTGGGATGCCCAGCTGAGCTTCGTCTACACCGGAAAACGGATTGCTATCGTATCCCCCTTCTATGGATTGGATATCTGGCAACGAGCCAGCGCCTCACTGGACTTCTCGATCACCAAACGCTTCAATTCCCATTTTTCCGCCTTCCTCAAGGCGACAAACCTCCTCAACAGCAATTTATACCAGGATATCCTGCATGCTAACGGGCTGACGTCTTACCAGGGCGGCCTCGAAGGTCAGACCAGTTCCAACCGCATCCTCATTCAGCGGGACGCTTATGGACAGACAATCCTCGGCGGAATAAAGTACAAACTATGATCCCCTGCTTTTATTAACTATCAATATAACTTAAAATGACACGAAAAAATCTAAATTGGAAGGCCCTGTTCCTTTACTCCGGGATAGCCTGTCTTCTTTTCGCGGCTGCTTCCTGCAGCAAGTCCGGTGGTAGCAGTAACGTATCGACGGCGCAGCGGCAGGTGGCCAATGCCGTTAAACCCGGCAATATCAGCGGCACCGTCAAAGGAACTTTTTTGCAGGATTCCATTTATTTTGTTACCGGCGATATCATCGTCAACAAAGGAGATACTGTGGTCTTTCAGCCCGGTGCGAAGATCTATATCACCGGCAATTACAATTTCTGGCTCCATGGCAATATCTCTTCCGTAGGCACCAAGTCGGACCCGGTGTGGTTCACCGTACAGAACCAGCAGAAATTCGACAACCCCACCGAAGACCCGTTGCAGGACCCGGCCTATAAGGGTCTCTGGGGCGGATTCCAGGGGGATAGCACCACCAGTTTCATGGTGTTCAAATACACGCACATCGAATTCACCGGCGGGATCTATGGCACCGCCCAGACGGCCGGTACCGTGAATGGCGGCTATTCGCCCGCCATCGGCGCTTACAATATCAATGGATTTTTAGATGTCGAAGATTCCTGGTTCTACGGTTGTATCGACGGCAAAGCCGCCATCAGCGTACAGGGCGGGAATTACAATATCATGCGGAATATCTTCGAGAAAGTCGGCCTCGTCGGCAGCGAAGGTATCGTAGTGAACAGCGGCACCACGGGCAATATCGCCTATAACCTCATCATGGGCGGCTGTTCGAATGGGGTAAAGGTGTGGAGCAAAGGCACTACCTACCAGGACTCCGTGTGTGTATACAATAACACCATTCTCAACTGCGGATACCGTCGTTACTTTTATGGCGGCGCAGGCAATTCCCTCGGCCGCGGCGGTTCCATCGATATCGAACAAAATGGGAAGGCGCTCATCTATAACAACCTGCTCGTCAACGACCGCGTCGGCCTGCGGATCGTCGGCACCGGAACGTATGAAGGCAATGCCCTGGTTGTCGCAGATACGGCGCACCTGTATTATGGCAACAACTACAACTATGGCGATAGCCTCGTGATTGCGGACCAGTTCTATCCCCCGGGATTACTCACAAAACCGCAGCCCACGGATATCCCCAGTCCTGCCAGCTATCTGCCCGTAGGCTATACCATCGGAGCGAACTATGACGGCACATCGGTGGTAGGCGTAGGCAATCCTAAATTCGTCAATTATCCTTTGCCGATCAATCTCACCGCCGCCGGCGCCTATGCTACGCTCGACCGGCTGGCCTATGTGACCGGCTTCGACTTCCACCTGGCATCGGGCTCACCGGCCATCGGAAAGGGAACGACTTCGTTTTCCATCGCCAAAACAAATATTCCCATGGACGCCAACTTTGGCGCGACAGCCATCAACCCTCCGGGCGCGGACATCGGCTGCTATCAAAGCAACGGGAGCGGATTGGGCAATTAATGATCACTAATACCAAAGGTTTATAATGAAATGTATCTTTCTAACAGCGGGCTTACTGGCCACGCTCCTCGCAACCCGGGCGCAAATCGCGCCCGGTGCTGAGATTCCTGCCTCGCTGAACCATCTTACATACGATGCCAACGGCCGGCTCACGGTACAGTCCGGCGGCCAAACCTATGCCGATGGGGCGAAGCCGGACGCCTATCAATTACCTGCTATAATGGGTGTGCTCACGGGCACGGAAACCGGCCTGTTACTCGATCTCAACCTGCCGGGTTTTAACGGCACCCTGGCCTACGGCCCCCTCGACGAGACGGCGGAATATCCTGCCATTGCCTTTTTGCCCCGCGACGTCAGGATCACCGACGGGAAGGCCTTGCTGGAAATGAAAAAGACCTTTACCAGGGCAACCGATTACTTCCACCTGGCGGATCAGGGAAAAGGTGTACTCGGTTATCGTATCATCGACAGCAGTGGCCACATCATCTATGAAGGGCGCGTAGCCTTCGAAGGCAAAGGCCCTTACCAGGTCGTCCCCACCATCACCCAGGGACCGATGGTCAATACCGTCGAGCCTACCCGTTTCGTCCTGGCGTACGAGACACAGGTTCCGCTTAAAACAACCGTCACCATCGATGGCCGCTCCTTTTCCGACGACGGGGAAGTTATCCGGCACGAACTGGCCATTACGGGCTTGAAACCTTCGACGGAATACACCTATACGATCGCTTACGGCGCACGCACCGAAAGCCATAAGATGATGACGGCGCCGGCAGAAGGCAGCCGTCAACCGTTCACGTTTGCCTTCGCCAGTGCTAATCGGGCTACCACCGGCGGCGGCGAAAGGGATTTCGGCGGGATAAATTACCAGCATACCCGCGCCGTGATGGCGGCCGCGATGCTGCACAAAGCCGTTTTCCTCCAGTGTACCGGCGATATTACCACCGGCGCCAATCCAAGCGCCGGCGGCCACCTCATGGAATATGCCAACTTCAAACGCGCCCTGGAGCCGTTCTGGGTTAGAATACCGGTGTACGTCGGAATGGGGGATCATGAGACCAATAAGACCACCCTACGTAACGGAGATCCTGCCAGCAGAGGGTACTCCGTCGAATTGTTCCCGTATGCGGAAGTCTCCGGCGAAGCGACATTTGCCAGGGCCTTCGTCAACCCCCCTAACGGACCGCAAAGCGAGGATGGCGCTGCTTACGATCCGAACCCCAACCACATGGATTTCCCACCCTACAAGGAAAACGTCTACTATTACACCTATGGCAATATTGCCATGATCGTCCTGAACACGGAGTATTGGGAAAGCAAAACCCCCGCGGTCACCGGCGGCTGCCCGGAAGGCTATATCATGGACATGCAGATGAAATGGCTCAGGGAGACCATGCAGCGCATGGAGAACGACCCCAACATCGACCACATTTTTGTGAACGTTCACGGGGCGGTATTCCCTAACGGCGACCATCTCACCGATGCGATGTACTGGAGCGGGGACAATACTTCACGGGCGGTCGTAGCAGGTGTCCCGGTACCTCGGGGGGCTATAGAAAGACGCGACGAGATCCTCGACGTCTGTGTCAACAAAAGCAGGAAATTTCTCGCCTTTCTCTCCGGTGATGAACACAATTTCTCTTTTTTACAGGTCACGCCGGAGACGCCGATCTATAAGGACGGCTATACGGGCCCGAAGATCCGGATCAGCCGACCCTTCTACAATATCAACGATGGCGGCGGCGGCTCTGCCCCCTATGCCTTGTTGAAAAGCCCCTGGTCGGGGTCGTTCAAATATTTCACCCCCCCGCCTACCGTGGCATTGATCACCGTCCACGGCAGGAATGTCGTGTTGAATGCGGTGCGGGCGGAGACCCTGGAGCCGATCTGCCAGGATATTCAATTGCGCTAAGACGCCGCAAGCGTCCCCGGCCAAAAGCCAGACATTAGCGTTGCCGGTCAGGCCTGGCCCATTCAAGCGTGAACGCGTGTATGTTTCCGCTAGACGAATAAGAAGGAACGATCCCCGTGAGATCACAGATCTGCTTTACAATGGATAACCCCAATCCGTTGTTCTCATTCTCCAGGGACCCTTTATAGAAGCGTTGGAACATCCGGGACTCATCCAATGGGACAGGCCTGCCGGTATTTTTTATTTCTAAAGTACCGCCCATGAGGCGGATCATTACTTTTCCGTTAGGGATATTGTGTTTGCTGGCGTTGCTGAATAAATTGTTCAGCAGGATATCCATCAGGTCGGGATTGGCATATAGTTCGGCATCACTGAGCTCATAGGTGACCTGCAATTGGCCTTTCCATAATTCCTGGAACTGGATGATCTTATCGTACAGTTTCTCCTTTATCTGGATAACCGCACCGCCACTGTATTGATCATTGCTGATCTTGGCGATCAGCAGCAGGGACCGGTTGAGACTGGCCAGCTTCTTGACCGAGGCATAGGCGGACTGTAAAGTGGCGCTTTGTTCCGCCGAAAGATGTTGATCCTGTATGGCCAGGTCCAGCTTGGACCGGATAATGGCGAGCGGCGTTTGCATTTCGTGAGAAGCATTTTCCGTAAACTCCTTGAGGACAACGTATTCCTTATTGACCTTGGCCGCCATTCGCCTGAATTGATCGTTCATAAAATTGAATTCTTCGATCCTGGTATCCGGAAAATCCACCAGGTTGTTTTTGCCGAGTTGAAACTGACCAATAGCATCGATAGATGCATAAAAGGGCTGCCAAAGCCTTCGAAATAGCAGGCGGTTGACCAGCAAAGAGGCGATGACCAGGGCAAAAAGCGTTACAAGGGCGGTTCTCATGACCATCAGGGCGGTTGCTTTCATCCCTTCCAGGGCCCTGGATATCGTTACCCTGTACCATTGATGGTCCGATTGCAGAAAAAAGGTCAACTCCCGGATATTGTCGGAATTCTTCCCTTGGGTCGGAGGTATTCGCCGGAAGCTTGGCGGCCCACCCGCCTGGCTGGTTTTGGCGTGGGAGATGCGCAGGTCATCCAGCGAATCCTCGACGGGAAAAGCATGGTGTACCTGCACATAGTCCTCTATTCGTTTTTCGATCTTGACTAATGATTTATCGAGCTCAGTAAAAAGAAGCCCTTTCATCAGAAAATAATAGACGAGACTGGAAAGCAGGAAAAATACCACCACTACCCACAAGGTGATACGGTTATACTGTGTAAATAATTTCATCACTCTCCTTTTGACGTTGCGGAACAGTACTTGTAACCCATGCCATACACGGTTTTGATCAGGTCCGTACAGCCCGCATTTTTTAATTTTCTCCGCAGATTCTTCAGATGCGTGTAAATAAAATCATAGTTGTCCGCCAGATCGATGTCATCCCCGCAAAGATGTTCTCCGATGGCTTCTTTCGTAACGACCTTATCCCTGTTACAGATAAAATATTCGATCAGCAGATATTCCATCCGGGTCAGATCGATCTTGCCCGCGGGACCGTTCAGGGTCTTTTCCCGGATGTCCAGGACCAGGTTATCCAGGTTGATCCTGTTCTTCCCTTCGAACGACCTGCGCCTGATCACCGAAGCGATCCTCGCCTCCAGTTCGGAGAGATGAAAAGGTTTGGAGAGAAAATCATCGGCGCCGATATGTAGGCCAAGCACCTTGTCCTCTATAGAATCTTTAGCGGAAATGATGACGATACCCGTAGGATTATCCTCCTTTTTGAGCTGCTTCAAAATATCCAGGCCATTACCGTACGGAAGACATAGATCCAGCACTACACAGGAATAAGTATAGATATGGATCTTTTCTATGGCCGAGTTGTAATCGTATACCGGCTCGCAGGTGTAATTCTCGGTGGACAGATAAGATATAATGCTGTTGGACAGCTCTTTCTGGTCTTCTACAATAAGCAGATTCATAACCATGAAATTGATCAAAATACCGGGTAAGCCAAATTAATTTGTCGATACCATTTTTTGGATAAATTCTGAGCACAAGAAAACTCCAAAATTGG
>Ga0210396_10003766_pt1 | contig 15028 bp, 11 predicted proteins | sample IncBWH17OmetaG_FD_155466 | JGI IMG/M metagenome (GOLD analysis project Ga0210396, IMG submission 155466) | Forest soil microbial communities from Barre Woods Harvard Forest LTER site, Petersham, Massachusetts, United States - Inc-BW-H-17-O ... | reverse complement strand
GACGATGAGTTTTCTCATGTTCTCCTTTGTGCCTAACTAATGAATAGATTGCAACTTACAATGAATACCCGCTCAGGAGTTCTCTGGGCCGTTTTAGGCGCGCTCTACCTGACCGGCAATCCCGTCTAATCGGGGCTTACCGTCCCTCGGATACTATGCCTTAAAGACGTGTCCCTAAGTCTTCCCGCTCTCAAAAACTCAATCACAATACGGAAAGATCGCAAAGGACACAAAGACAGAGATTTCTACAGAAGGTAACGAAGCAAACGAAGGTCTTTCCACAGACAAACCTTCAGACAAAATTCAGGTCCTACCCTTGGTTACCTCCGTTTCCTCTTGTAAAAAAACTTCTGTCTTTGCGTCCTCTGTGATCTTTCCGTATTGCAGAAATGGAATTGGGCAAAAGGCTCATAAGGTTTTACTTGTATCGGGATCTGTCGTCGGCTTTCTCTTAAGAGTTTTTTTTTCATTCCTCCGATCGCAAAAAATGCGTTAGATAGTCGACTGCGAAGTTAACGAAGGATCGTACCCGGACTGGTAGCACGCGCTGAGCGGCGTGGACGACATGCATCGGTAGGTCTTTGGCGCGCCAGTTTGGCAGCACTCTGACCAGCCGGCCTGCAACAAGATCGGTATGGATTAGCCAGTCGGGCATGAGAGCAATCCCGAGCCCGGCTAACACGGCCTCACGAATGCTCGTCACTCCTTCCGACGTAAGAACGGGAGCGATGGGCAAACTCCGTTCCGTGCGGTTTCGATCGTACAGGGTTATCTTCCCCGGTTCCCTAAACTGATATCCCGATAACTCGATCCAGGGCCATGAACGCACATCCGCTGGGCCCTTTACGCCGGGTCGACTTTTCACCAGCGCAGGGGACGCGACAAGATATTGGCCTATCGACCCGGCTGCATGGGCGACAACATTCTCATCCGTCAGGTTTCCGGCTACGATGCCAACATCACACCCTTCGTGGATCAAGCGCAACGGCCGGTTGGTGAAGGCGAGCTCCGCGGTGACCCTGGAATTCAACTGCAGAAACTTGGTTACGAGACGGGTACCGTAGGACTGTCCCGAGTCAATGGTGGCGAAGATACGCAGATGTCCGCTCAGCGTGGATTGATCCGCATTCAACCGCTGCTCAGCTTCCGCGGCAAGATCCAATATCGCCTGAGCATCGGCGAGGAGCCGGTGACCCGTCTCGGTAAGGCTCATCCGATGCGTGTCGCGCTGCAGTAAGAGCGCACCGCAGTGTGCTTCTAAGGTTCGCAGGTAACGGCTCAAGGTTGGTTGGGGGATCTTTAGCCGGCGAGCAGCAGCAGAAATGCCCCCGCTTTCCACGATGCCAACGAAAGCGCGCAGCAACTCGAGGTCGTCGAAAGTGGTCATTCAATTTCTGAATATCCGTTATGGCAACTCCGTGGCTACACAAAAGTTTCTGGGGCAGCGATCGTCCGCTTACCATGAAAACTTCAAATTCGAAAGTTGCCATCGTAACCGGCGCCTCACGCGGTATCGGCGCCGCCATCGCCCGCCGTCTTGGGACCGATGGTTTTACAGTGGTGGTCAATTACTCTGGTTCTACGAAAGCGGCTGAATCGCTGGTTCGCGAAATCGAGAGCGCTGGTGGTCGCGCGTTAACGGTCCAAGCCGACGTGAGCGACCGAGTCGCTGTGGCTCGTCTATTCGAGGCGGCGGAGAAAGAATTCGGCGGCGTAGACGTACTGGTTAATAACGCCGGAGTGATGCTGCTCTCGCCCATCGCTGAGGCTAGCGACGAATTGATCGATCGCCAGATCGCGATTAACCTTAAGGGCGTACTCAACGGTATGCGAGAAGCAGCTAATCGGCTTCGTAATGGCGGGCGGATCATTAGCTTCTCATCGAGCGTAGTTGGGCTTTATCAACCGACCTATGGCGTCTATGCCGCGACCAAGGCGGGTATCGAAGCCATGACCCATGTATTGTCAAAGGAGTTGCGCGGCAAGAACATAACGGTCAACGCCATCGCCCCGGGACCAACCGCAACCGATCTTTTCCTTAAAGGCAAACCGCAGGAGGTGGTGGATCACCTGGCAAAACTCGCTCCGCTGGAACGCTTGGGACAACCGGAAGACATCGCCAATGCAGTGGCGTTCCTTGCCGGACCCGATGGCTCATGGATTAACGGGCAAATAATCAAAGCCAACGGCGGAATTATCTGAAAAATGTGCATCATTTCCGCGTCTGAAGCCTCTGCAACGCCACGGCAAGTGAGCCGCATCTGGTGCCGCCTCCGAACCGGATCGCGGCAGTTCGGACAAAAAGCTCTCAGTGCCTCGACTTTCGACTGAGTTTACCAACTGCATCTCGCTAGTGCGAGGATAGCGAGTTGATCACGTGTGTCCTTAAATGATCAAGTTCTTAGGGGTTGTCGTTTTCGTTTGTAGCGCGGGCGTCCTCCTTGGAGCCGATCGGGAGTTCGGGCACCCACCTTTTCGAACCTTCACGGCTCACGATTATGGTGAGGTGGGCCAAATATTCGCGATCACAGAGGACGCCGAGGGTCGCATGCTGTTTGGTTGCGAAGACCGCATCTTGGTGTTCGACAATAATCGTTGGGAAACGATTGCTACGCCGGGCACCGGTTTTATCAGATCGTTCGCTGTCGATCGGCGCGGAGTAGTCTGGTTTAGTGGCGGCAGTGAGATCGGTTACCTTTCCAGAGTGGATGGGGAGTACCGGGTGGTTAAAGTCTATGAAGGTCCGCTTGGCGTAAATTCCGGCATCATTTTAAACGGTGACCGCCTTTACTTCACTAGCGACACCGGGCTTCTAACTTGGAATAACGGGCATCTTTCCAAGCAGCCTTGGCCAAATGACTCGATGAATCCATTTTCCTCGGCCATCTGCCATGGCAGGATCTGGTCCGGTGATCAATACGGATCGCTCTATGAGTTCGATGGAGACAAGTTTAATAAAATTACTGCATCTCCTGACAGTAGTGCCGGTGGGGTTCAGACTATTGTAGATTGGCCAATGGGCGATACTCTGATTGTTAAATCGTCCGGAATTTTTCGGAAAGCCGGTAGTGACCTTGTTCCGTGGCCAACCGACGTTGACTCGCTATTAAAAAGCGCTGCTTTTTTGCAGGTAAAACTAATCTTGGGCAGGTATCTAGCCGTCTTCATACAGGATCGAGGCGTTTACCTGCTAAACCAGGAAGGGCGCCTGGTCGAAAGCTTCACGGTCGCTAGTGGCTTAGCGGATGCAGGATTTGAAGCATTTGGCGAAGATCGAGACGGAGGACTTTGGGTGGGCACGGATACCGAGATCACGCGCATCCAGTTTGATGCCGGGTATTCCGAGTTTGATCAGGAATTGGGACTACCGAAAGGCTTTGTCACCGATGTAGTTAGATATCGGGGCCGAATTTACGCTGCTACCCAACACGGCGTTTTTGTTTTAAGCGCGGCCGAAGATGCGTCGGACTCTTGTCATTTCATCCGCTTGGGAGATCGGACTGACCGATTTTTAGACACAGTAGTCAGCGGCCTAAATGCGTTTGCCGTCAGTGACACGGACGCTTACTCCTTGGGTGTGGCAGATTCGGGACTTAAACGGATCGGCCCGGGGGCCTCTATAATTGTCCCTTCCAAAACAGATCCCGGCCGGCTCTTTCTCAGTACTCCGAACGGCTTAGAGTCGATTTTTAACTCTAATGGTCAGTGGTCTTCCGAGGGAGTGCTCTCGCAACTTCCTTACTTTATTGGAGGAATGGTCGAGGATGAAAAAGGGGATTTGTTTGTTAGCACCGAAAGTAATGGCTTTTATCGGATCAAATTAAACAGAGATGGGCAGCCCTTGTTTCGCGATGCTCACATCGATCAATTAGTGGACATGCAGGGCCGAAAGGTCTTGTCTGGCCAGGGGGCAGTATGTGAATGGAGAGGTCAAATGCTGTTTGTAGGGGCCGGCCGGGTCTGGAGGTTGGTAGAGGGCACAAATCGACTAGTGCCTTTTGAATTGAAAGAAAAAAGCCTGCGTGATCGGAATGTTCAGTTGATTGTTGGCAGCCAGATAACCGAAGACTATGTTTGGGTCTGCAGTCGCCCTCCTAACGCCAGCCCGGCAACCGGGTTCGAAGTCGGGAGGCTCTACGCCTCTGGAGCTTACCAACCGCTTTCGCGTGCAGTCTCTTTTCCGTTGGGAATAATAAATAGCATCTGGGATGGAGAGGTGGACGGGGAACCGGTGGCCTGGATCGCCGGCGATTATGGACTCATGCGCGTCTTGTTAGACCGTCAGGTGTTTAGTAAGAGACCCTTTCGGCTGTATCCCAGTCAGATCACGACTGAGGATGGAACGCCCATTCCGCTGCAAGACGGGAAAGGATTAGTGCTGAAATACGATAACCGTGATTTCAAGATTCGCTTTGGCACAGATCATTTCAGCGTCGGAAGCGATCTGTCTTATCAAGCTAGTTTGGATGGAAAAGTGGTCCACCGATGGCCAACCGTGGGTGTCCCTGTGTGGCGGTCCGGAGCGCTCAATGAGGGGCACTACGTACTCTCTGTGCGAGCCAGAGATAGCAACGGCCTCGAAAGCAATGAATTCAAGTTTGCTTTCATTATCGAGCCACCCTGGTACCGGACACTCTGGATGGAGATGGTCTGGGGATTGCTCGTCATTCTCTCGGCATTTCTCTTCATCCGTTGGTGGACTTGGCAGATGGCTCTACGCGAGAGGGAGTTGAAACAGACGGTTGACCTCCGTACGTGTGAACTGAAACAAAACGAAATTGAGCTCCGTCAGGCGAAGGATGCAGCCGAGTTACAGAAGGAACAGGCTGAGACTGCAAATCGAGCTAAAACGACTTTCCTGGCTAATATGAGCCACGAACTGCGCACGCCGATCAATAGTATCCTTGGTTATACGCAAATTCTGCTTCGGCGTCCGCAAATCGGCGGAGAGGTGAAATCCAGGCTCACCACCATCTTATCCAGCGGAGAACACCTTCTGCAAATGATCAATGAAGTGCTAGACATCACCCGAGTTGAAGCCGGTCGGGTTTCTGTCACGCCGCAGGCTTTAGAGCTGCGGAAGTTTATCGGGGGAGTCGTAGACGAATTCAAATTGCGGGCTACCCGCTCCAAGCTCCGTTTTGTTCACGAAACTGTAGGAGTTCTGCCAGACTGGATGCAAACGGACCCGGTTCGTCTCAGACAGGTGTTGTACAATCTGTTAGGCAACGCCATGAAATTCACTACTAACGGGGAGGTTTCTTTTCGGATCTATGTGGACTCGGCCGAAATCCGTTTTGAGGTAACAGATACAGGAAAAGGCATTCCGAAGCGGGAGCTGCCGGAGATCTTTAGACCGTTCTATCAAGCAACTAACAATGATTTAACCGGTCAAGGTGTCGGGCTGGGGCTGTATATCAGCAAGCAGATCGTGGAATTGTTAGGCGGGGAAATTACGGTGACCAGCCAAGTGGGGCAGGGAAGCACTTTCAGTTTTTTTATTCCACGACGTGACGCGCTCCCCGATTTGAGTGAGACCCAGTTGCCGCCAATAGTTGGTTATCGGGGCCGGCGCCGGCGGATTCTGGTAGTGGACGATGAGCCTCTGAACCGGGCGATGTTGAAAGAGCTTCTTTCTATGATTGGATTTATAGCCATCGAAGCCGACTCCACAGAAAGCGCGCTATGCTTGGTTAAGAATGATTTCGATGCAGTAATCTCGGACATACGAATGCCGGATATTGATGGGCATACGCTGTGCCGGCAAATGCGATCGTCTCCGGAGACCGAAGATCTTATCATTATCGCGTCGTCGGCCAGCGTGTTTGCTGAAGATCAACGCCTCGCCCTCGATTCCGGCTTTAACGACTTTTTAGCAAAGCCGGTGATGGAAGAAGAACTATTCGGGATCCTGGGGAAACATTTGGAGCTAACCTGGATCTATGCCGGGTCTAAGGAATCCGAGGAGTATAAGGAGTTGAAGGAGCTCAATGAGCTCAAGAAGTAACCGCAAATCGTATCGGTTCAGAATACAGGATGTAGTCCAGACTCTGCACGGATTCGTGGACAGGTTCTAATGCGCGCTCCGTAGTTGGTATGGCGGCTAGCGACTCGTCCTTGAACTCCTTAATCCTATGGTCGCGCTTCGAGAATCAGGCTGAACGGGGTTTCTGCAGCACGACGGACCCGCGTAAATCCGCCCTCGGATAACACCTCTTTGAGGCGCCGCTCGCCGGCTTGGGCTCCAAGGGCGAGGCCGACTTCCTGGCTGAGCGAACCAGGAGTGCATATCATCGTCGACAGCCCGTAGTATACTCGGCCGCGCGGATTGATATTTTCGGCGAGCGAATCACCGGCCATAGGCTCTACGACCATGAACGTGCCGTTGGATTGGAGAGACTGTTTGACATGAGATGCCGCACCGATTGGATCACCCATGTCGTGCAGAGCGTCGAACACAGTCACAAATCCGTAGTCATTGCCCGGAAAATCTTTCGCTGAAGCGATACTGAAATGGACGTTCGTAATTTGGTGCTCGCGGGCGTGGGCATTGGCTGCCTCGATGGAAGCGGGATGCAAATCAAATCCATAGAATTGAGACTTGGGGAAAGCCTTCGCCATAATGAGCGTGGCAGCGCCATGACCGCATCCGATGTCCGCCACTCGAGTTCCGGCGCTTAACTTCTGCTGAACGCCCTCCAGTGCAGGTATCCATTGGTCATTGAGGTTGGCCTGATAGCCGGCTCGGAAGAATCGCTCTGTTCCGCAAAAGAGGCAATTGTGATGCTTTCCCCACGGCAACCCCGTACCGGTGCGAAAACTCTCGGCAACCAGCCGCGTATCCTGGTAGACGGCGGAAATGGCATAGAAACCGCCCGTCATTGCGGCAGGACTATTTCGATCAGCAAACACGGCGCCCTGTTCCGGCGTAAGAAAAAAAGCATCGTTGGCCGCATCATAGCTAACATACCCGGAGGCAGCCTGGGCGCTTAGCCATTCGCGAAGTTGTCGCTCATGTAGTTTGGTCTTTTTAGCGAGTTGCTCCGAGGTCGCCGGGCCAACTTCGGCAAGGGCTGTATAAATTCCAAGCTCGTCGCCAAGTACAACGAGCGCGCCATTTACGGCCGCCCCGAGGTCACTGACCATCTGCCCAAGAAGCTGGTTCAGGGCATCAGGATTCAATGAAGCTTTGCCCGCGCTTGCGGGCGAATCGTTTTGCGTTGTTGGTTTCATCGTGATTGGAGAACTACGCAGACGAGTTCCCCTTCCATGGTTGCGCCCCCTTTCTCGCCTGCGTAGTCAGCAAACAATCAACCAGGGAATTCGTCAACCGATGGCGCGTCTGTCCGAATGGCCGTGATCCTTGTTCGAACGAAGACCGCCTTTGCATCCGGGGCTGCTGGGTCCGGCGCATAAGGCTATATAACCCATTCAGGACAGCGATTGCGGCCGTTGAGACAAACCGCGCAACCGGCGCGCGCTTGGATGCTATACCGATAAGCATCTATGAAAATAGGATTTATCTGTCCCGATGCACCGGGCCACATTAACCCGATGACTGCATTGGCCCGCCATGTTGTCATGCGCGATAACGAGGTCGTATTTCTTTATTCATCAGGCGCTAGAGGGTTGCCCTATATACCTTACGACGACGATGAATTCCGAGAAGCTCTAAACGAAGTTAGTAAAAAGCAGGGAGAAGACGCTCTACAATTTGCCATGCGGCACGTGATGGCTCAAACGGAGACGATAATGAAATCGTTGCCGAAAATCGTGCAGGATAACAAAATAGAGGCATTAGTAATCGATAACATCTCATTCTATGCCGAACTAGCTGCTATCCAATTGGGTATTCCATATGTACATGCGTGCGGGGCGATGCACCTTGACTTTTCCGGACAAGTACCTCTGGCTTCGGACCCCTGGCCTCATGAGAAGACAGCTGCAGCGATGGCTAGAAATCGAGAAGGCGTCAAGAGATTCGTCCAGATAGTGCAGAACGCCGGCGAGGGAGTAAGAGCTCGAGCACAGGCCGCAGGACTAAAAGTAGACTGGGACGATCTTTCAGCAACGCATTCACGTTTGGCCTTCATTACCCAGGTCCCTAAGGCATTCGACTTCGAGAGTTCATCTCAACCTTCGCATTTCCATCACACCGGACCGTTTCATGACGGCAAGGGCCGGGACGCAGCAGACTTCCCCTGGGGGCAGCTGACGGGCCAGCCCCTGGTTTATGCTTCCATGGGGACGATCCTGAACGGTCGGGTCGACGTGTTTCGTACGATAGTCGCGGCCCTCGCGAAGAATCCCGGCGTTCAACTTGTGCTTTCGGTGGGAGACCGGACTAATCCGAAGGACTTGGGACCGGTGCCAAAGAACGCCATTGTCATGCAGCGGACACCACAGCTAGAAGTGCTTAAACATGCCTCCGTCTGCATAACACACTCCGGACTTAACACAGTCTTGGAGTCTTTGACTCAAGGCGTTCCGCAAGTCGCAATTCCGGTGACTTTTGATCAACCGGGCGTGGCGGCTAGGATTGCGTATCATAAAACCGGTGCAGTTACTTCGTTAGATAAGTTAACTCCGGAGCATCTCTCGGATTTGTTAAATCAAGTCCTGGAAGACCCATCGTATCGGAATAATGCCCGTAAAATGCAAATGGCGATTTCCGAGGCCAACGGGTTATCCGTCGCGGCTGATCTGGTCGATCGGACTCTCCGAGCGGCTTAAAAAAAGGGCGGCAACCGGATTGACCGCTTTCGGATGACGAGAGCGGCAGTTCGGATCAGAAAGAGCGAGATTCTCATCGTTGGGATCCTGTTAAGACCGTATTCACCCGGCCAGAATGCGGAGTTGATGTATGTGGAAGGAGTTAGACGAATCGCAACTTTGATTTTGCCTTCCGATACTTCGTGGGGCGAAGGCGGGATACCTGCTAAAGCGCTTCCCGTCTCAGCGTTGCCTGCGGCAACACCGCCTCGGATTGCTGAAATAGCCTGCATATTACGGAGTGGTGAACCCACGGCTCTAGTGGTTGCTGGGAACGCGCTGGAGGTCGACGGTCTAGCTGCTGCCCATCGGATTGCAGCGCTGACTCAAGCAAGACTGGTTGCGCCGACGTTTAACCGTTTGATCCAGAGAGGTCGTGGACGTCATCCGATTCCGCTCCTGTCTTATCTTATTGATCATGCCCTGGCTGCGCTCTCCGGCATCCGGCATCTTGTTTTGGTTGGCGCCCAAGAGCCCGCCGGATTTTTTGCCTATCCCGGCAAGCCCAGCCTGATTCGGCCGGATGACGCGATCGTTCATGTTCTCGCCCGTCCAGACGAAGATGCCGCCGGCGCTCTGATGGCTCTTTCGAGTGAGTTAGGCGCTGCGCAGGTTGAACCTCCGGCGAGCCAGGCGCCCGAGCCAGCAAGCGGAGCAGTAAGTTCATCCAGCGTCGCACAGACGCTGGCAGCACTAATTCCGGAAGATGCGATCGTGGTCGACGAGAGCCTCAGTTTCGGGATGTCCTTCTATCCCGGGACAAATTCCGCAGCTCCACACGAGTGGCTGCAACTTACCGGCGGAGCGATCGGCAGCGGATTACCGCTTGCTACCGGAGCCGCCGTTGCCGCGCCCGGTCGCCGCGTTATCAATCTGGAAGGTGACGGTTCCAGCCTTTATACGGTCCAAGCTCTTTGGACCCAAGCGCGCGAGAAGCTCGCTGTTACCACGGTCATTCTTTCTAACCGGAAATACGCGATCTTGGAAATGGAGCTGGCCAAGGTTGGAGCTAACCCCGGCCGAACCGTACTGGATCTTTTTGATCTCAGCTCTCCTTCTCTCGACTGGCCGCGTCTTGCCGGCTCCATGGGGGTAGAGGCGGCTCGAGCCGAGACGTTGGAACAATTCGCCGATTTATTGATGGTTAGTAACCGGCAGAATGGCCCGTTTCTGATCGAGTTGGTGATACCGTGAGGTAGGAGCGATAGGCAGCGGACCTAGAGGTATTTCACAGAAGGTCACAAAGAACACGAAGGCTTTTTGGAGGACAGTTGACAGAGCGGGACCAGCCGCGCAGCGAGCTCATCATAAGGCTAGGCGCCTGTCGAACAACTGCTCCGTAGGAGCGAAATATTTATAGCTCACGACACAACGAAACGTGCAGCTCCGTAGGAGCGACATCTGATTGTGAAGGTAGGTTGGAGCGAAGAGGCGCACCCTCAGATTCCGCTCCTAACGGAGCTGACCGTATCTGGGCGCACTGGCTATAAAGATTTCGCTCCTACGGAGCTAGTTCATGGGCCATACCGAATCGGGGCCGAGGATCGGCTTACGATTTTCAACCGCCCTGTTAGGTTCTGCGTGCGCGAAATTCTGCGTGGCGGCCACCCAGGGTTAAAACCCTGGGCTGTTATGTATAGTCGCTTCCGACTTCGCCCCATCGCCCCCTTTTAGCTACGTCGGACAAGTCGCGGCAAATCCGCCGCTATTTGCGCAGGCCGGCGGCGCAAGCACTCGCTGCGCGCTCGCCGATGATGATACACGGAGCCATCGTGTTACCGCTTACCACACGCGGCATAATTGATGCATCGGCAATTCGCAGATTTTCTACACCGTAAACTTTGAGTTTACTATCCACAACGGAGAGCGCGTCTCGTCCCATCTTCGCGGTGCCGCTCTGATGCCACCAGCTCATCGCGTTATCTCGAATATATGTCTCCATCTCAGACCGTTTTATTTTTCCAGGGAAAATTTCCTGCTTTAAAAACGGACGCAGCGCAGCGGAATTACCAATGTCACGGCAGATCTCCATGGCGTCGCCCAACGCTTTCACGTCGTCAGGGTGAGCTAAAAGATTCGCCTCGATATCCGGCGGATCGAGCGGGTCTGTTCCGGTAACGTGGATCCGACCTTGGCTCTTGGTTCGGATAACTGCCGGCAACATCAGCCAACCGCTCGCCGGAAGATTGGGGTTCATTCTTCGTAACCCGCTCAAAATCGGAGCCTGAGTCGTCTGGAGATTCGGCGTATCACCGCCAGTCTTCCAGAACCAATGGAAAACGGCTTCTGGCTGGTCACCGTGGCACTCCCATACTATCGGCGGCAATGCCACGTGGTCTTGGAAATTCCGGCCGACTCCCGGCAGATGTTCAACTACAGGAATACCAAACCGGCCTAGTTCGGTTTCATCGCCGATCCCGGACTGCATTAACACCTTAGGCGTGTTGATCGCGCCCAGTGATAGGACTACCTCGACCCCGGCGCCCAGCCGATGAACCTTGTCTTGATATACAAACTCTACGGCCGATACCCGCTTCCCTTCAAAGATCAACCGGGTCACGAATGCGGAAGATAGGACTGTGAGGTTTGGCCGGTCCATGTAAGGAAACGTGTACGTGCGGAAGACAGAAAGCCGTTGATGGTTACGCGTCCGGAACTCGGTGAGTGAACAGCCGCCTGGCCCTTCCATCATTCGCCCGTTGATACTATCGAACGTTGGAATGCCGGCGGAACGTGTAGCCTCGAACATCGCGGGAATAATCGGGCCTGTGCCAATTTCCTGTTTCACATAGAGGAGCCCTCCTGTGCCACGGTAATCTGGATCCGGCGTTCCCTGCCAGTCCTCCAATTCTCGATAAAGGTTCAATACCGACCTCCAATTCCAGCCCGAGTCACCTGCTTCTTCCGCGAAATAATCCCAATCGCTTCTATGACCTCGCGCCCAGGCCAATGCGTTAATACTGGAGCCGCCGCCCAAAACTTTGCCCGCGGCGATCGAGTCGGTTCGACCGTTCAGGTGCGGGTTGGGGCGCGTTTGAAAACTCCAATCCCGCTCTGTCCTGATGTTGCTGGCCCATTGAAGGGCATCGGTAATGCTTGGCAACTCGTCGTGACCGCCAGCCTCCAGCAAGAGGACTTGCATACTCGGATTTTCGGCGAGCCGCCGTGCTACCACTGAACCGGACGAACCGGACCCACAGACAATGAAGTCGTAATGTGGTTTTAGTTCAGACGTGAGTTTCTGTTGATTGAGCCGGACGCGATCCGCAAAATTATTGTCAGGGCCAGCCGGCGGCAAATTCTGATTTGTAGTGTTCATAAATTAAGCAGTCGTGGTTTAGTCCCCTCGACACGACGTTCTTGAAGACCTGGAAAGTAAAAGCTGGGTTGACAGCGATGGGCTCGTTTTTTGTTCCAGTTGCCGCTATTTCTTCCTGAGAAGGCGGCGCTTTAAACTGCGCCGGAAGCCAGGAGCTAGGATGGGCGCCAAACGCCGGAAGCGCTGCCTCGCTTGCGTAGTACCCGCGTTTAGCCGTTTCGTAAGAGCAAGATCGCGCTCCGTAGGAGCGAAATGTTTATAGCTATCGGTGTCTCGAAGGCGACAAGCTCCGTAGGAGCGGCATATTTGAGCGAGCGGTAATGGCGAGAGATTCCGAATCTCACAGACCGGTGCTCGGCATGATTGGTGCGCGTATCGATTGAGATGGCGCTCCTACTTAGCTGACGGTGTTTTTAGGATAGCGATTGGCTATAAATATTTCGCTCCCACGGAGCCAGCCGCGCACATCCCTCCTAGCTCCTAGCGGAGTTTAAGACGATGCATCGTGAGTTCACCTTTTAGGCAGGAAAACATCCAGAGAGTTTCGGAAGACTTGCTCTCGAACATCAATTACGGCGGTTAAGACAAAGGCGAGGCGACCCTGAAGTTAGCGAGTACGGTCTGATCTGTAACTACCGGCGATACAGAATAAAAGAATATGTCATCAAAGAATTTGTTTGATCTAAGCGGACGGGTGGCTGTGGTAACCGGCGGGAATGGTGGGATCGGTCGCGGGATGGCCTTGGGATTGGCTCAGGCCGGCGCCGCAGTCGCGGTTGTAGCGCGCAACGAACAGAAAAATCGACGCGTGGTAAACGAACTTGAGGAGCTGGGTGTCCCGGCGGTCGCTGTAGAAGCGGATCTCGCGCAGCGCGAGCAATTGCCGGCTGTTCTCCAACAAGTCGAGAAGAAGCTGGGACCGGTCAATATTCTGGTCAACAACGCCGGTATAGTTGTCCTGGGCGGCGTCCTCGAGCTTAGTCCCGGAGACTGGGATCGCGTATTTGAAACAAACCTGAATGCTTGTTTCCTGCTTTCGAAACTGGCGGCTAGGTCAATGGTTCAACAGGGCGGGGGAAAAATCATCAACATTGCCAGCGAACTAGCCCTGTTTGGTTCGGCACATGTCCCATCTTACAGCGCGTCCAAGGGCGCTTTGGTCCAGTTGACAAAGTCCATGGCCATCGAACTCGCCAAGTTCAATGTCCAGGTAAACGCCATCGCACCCGGCTTTATCGATACCGATATGGTGGCACCGATCAAAGAAATGCCGCTGTATGACGATGTCATCAAACGAACCCCGGCTGGCCGGTTTGGCACGCCAGAAGAATGCGCCGGAACGGCGATCTACCTGGCCTCGCACGCCTCCGATTTTGTAACCGGTGCTACTATCTATCTGGATGGCGGGTTCGCGGTGCAGCTATGACATTCGACTACGGTGCTGAAACACCGCCAAGCGAGAACCTGTTTGTTGAAACCGTGTTGAACGCCGCGTGTGCCCAGCTTCTCCGTAGTTATACGGAAGTTCGTCATCCGCTCTCCGGTCCGCCGCGACTAACCAACGATCAACTGCGCGGGGCGATCGAATATATCCACGAAAATCTAAGGGAATCTCTTGATCTGGGTTCGGTCGCTCAAGCCTGAGGCTCGTATAGCAGCGCTGCCGCGAATTTTGGCTGGGTGCGCGAGGCGAGGAAGGAGAATACCCGCTGTGGTCTTTGACTGACGAGCAACAAAGCACCCGGCCAAAATTCGCGCAGCCCTTCGGGTTGGGGCGGCGCCGGCGACTCGCGGCGTTGCTGGCTCGTTAAATAGGGCTCAGCTATTCGCCTCCCCAGCCCCGAAGGCTTTCGGGGCTCCCAACGCCGCTATACCAGCCTCAGACTTGGTGCACTAGTTCTTGACCGGATGTCTCTTTGGCTTCGGGCGCAGCCTGGCCAACCACTCCTTGCTGCCGTGTCGCTTCCCATTATAGCGCGGGTTTACGATAGCGATAAGCTCCTGCTGGATCTTTCGCTCTTTAACAGGATTGACCGACCAGGTACGCTTGAGTGCCGGCCGCACTACCGAGTGTGCAGAAGCCGACTAACGCTCAATTCATACTCACGTCGCCACCGTACGGAGCGCACAATCGTCAACAAAAGCAGCGTCATGCACGTGATCAGAATCGGCAGTGCAAGGCATGGGACTATTACGCAGAACGGTGCTGCCACGGCCGCAATCAACCACAGAATCAAGCCGACTGCCGTTAGCGCACGGGGTCGGCGTCTCCAGAACCAAGCGATTCGATCCAGCTCGTCCTCGGGTACTGTCCGATAGTCGACCTCCACCTTTTCCAGGAGCTCAATTGGACATAACTCCTCGTATTTCCAAGTCTGATCGTGGTGTAAATCTCGCCAAAATCTAACCAGGTGTTCGCTACATTTGATCCCTGGTACAGAGTAAATATTCGAGACCTTGCTTTCCAATTCGCCCTTCTTCATCGTTCTCCAATTTGATCTATTTTTTAAAGTCGAATCCGATCCTGTTTTGGTGTGAAACGTCCGGAATTAAGCGGCGATTCCTAAGGCGATGTTGATTTGTGACCAGATCGCCGTTCTTACTGTCCAAACGGCCGATGTTTTACCTCGGTCTTTTCTGGTGACCTGATCCGTTGGGGGGCCGCCGCGTATTGCGCAAGAATCAGAAATTCTTCAGCAAGAATCCGCGGCTGACAGCCCTGCACCCGCGGCGTACTCATCTAGCGGGAGTTAAATAGATGGAAAAGACAGAACAGAATTTGAAGGTAATTGCTGCGAGTTATGGTGTGCAAAAACTGGGTCCCCGCCAAGGCCGGACCATTTCGGTAGGCGGCACTCGGTTGACTTGGAAAGCCAGGGGAGCAGATACTGGCTACGCCAATAGTATCTATGAGATGGACCTGCCTCCCGGGAAGGG
>Ga0210396_10003765_pt1 | contig 15028 bp, 15 predicted proteins | sample IncBWH17OmetaG_FD_155466 | JGI IMG/M metagenome (GOLD analysis project Ga0210396, IMG submission 155466) | Forest soil microbial communities from Barre Woods Harvard Forest LTER site, Petersham, Massachusetts, United States - Inc-BW-H-17-O ... | reverse complement strand
GGTGCTGACGGGTCTGGTGCCGACGCTTGGTGAATTCGGGCTTTGGCTGGTACGCTCTCGCGCGCGGCGGGCGGTCTCGGGCCTTGAGCCCAAGCAGGCGGAGAAGGGCTGATGGCAGCACCGCTCCTGGAAACCCGCAATCTCAGCATGCGTTTCGGCGGCGTCCAAGCGGTACGCAACGTTGATTTCGCGCTGGCCGAGGGTGAGCTGCGGTGCCTGATCGGCCCGAACGGCGCCGGCAAGAGCACGTTCTTCAAGATGCTCACCGGGCAGTTGCAGCCAAGCCAGGGACAGGTGCTGTTCCGCGGCCAGGATATCTCGCAGGCCCACGCCCACCAGATCGCACGCCTCGGCATTGGCATCAAGACCCAGGTGCCGAGCGTGTTCGACGGTTTGAGCGTGCGGGAAAATATCTGGCTTGCGGCGAACCGCATCCATTCCCGCGGGCGCACCGGGGAAGTCGTCGGCGAGATGCTGGAGCGCCTCGGCCTTACCGGCGTGGCCGAACGTCTGGTCAGCCAGTTGGCGCACGGTCAGCGACAATGGGTAGAACTTGGCATCGTGTTGTCGACGGATCCCGAGCTCATTCTGCTCGATGAGCCTGCCGCCGGAATGACATACGATGAAGTGCACAAGACCGCGCAGCTCGTACGCGAGATCAATCGCACCAAGGCGCTCATCGTCGTCGAGCACGACATGCAGTTTATCCGGATGATCGCCAAGCAGGTGACGGTGTTCAATCAGGGCAGCGTGCTGGTCGAGGATGCGGTGGAGAACATCTTACGCAATCCGCTGGTGCGCGACATTTATCTCGGTAAACAGGCGGCCGCATGATGCTCCATGTGAAAGGGTTGCGCACAGGTTACGGCCGCATTCCGATCCTCAACGGGGTCAGCTTCGCCGTGAACCAGGGCGAATTCATCGGAATTCTCGGCCACAACGGCATGGGCAAGACGACGCTGCTCAAGGCGTTGATGGGTTTCCTCCCGGCCACGGGTGGCCGCATACAATTTGCCGACGATGACGTGACGACCGCCGAACCCTATCGCCGTGCGAGGCTTGGGCTAGGCTATGTGCCGCAGGGGCGCGAGATTTTCCCGGGCCTGACCGTTTACGACAATTTGCGCATGGGATGCGCCAAGCAAAATGGCGGCGAGCAAGACATCATCGCCGAGATCCTGGAGGAGTTTTCGCGGCTCAAGCCGCTGCTCGACCGTCCAGGCGGCGCGCTGTCAGGGGGCGAGCAGCAATTGCTGGCAATCGCGCGCTGCCTTTGCGGCAGGCCACGTCTCGTCCTTCTCGATGAGCCGACAGAGGGCATTCAGCCCTCGATCATCGAAGAAATTGTCGAGATCCTGCAGCGGCTGCGCGAGAAGAGCGGGCTAACCATGATCCTGGTCGAGCAGAACCTCGAATTCATCGCCGAGCTCTCGAAGCGGATTCTCATCATTCAAAAGGGCGCCATCACCCGTGAAGTACGGGCGGAAGACCTCGGCGACGCAAGTCTCGTCACAGAATTTATCGGAATCACTACATAACGCTCGATCAGCGAGCAGTGATCAAAAGGGAGACGGACCATGGCAGTCAGAAGACCCACTCTCGATCAATTGCGAAGCGTCGCCGAGGACCTCGGTATGCATATGGGCGATGAGGAACTCAAATCCTACGACGCCCTCATGCAGGGAAATTACGCCGCCTACGACATCGTCGATGCCATGCCGGACTATGTTCCGGCCGTGACCTATCCGCGAACGCCCGGCTACCGCCCGGAAGGCGAGGAGAACAAGTACAACGCCTGGTACGTCAAGACGACGATCAAAGGCGCTTCCAGCGGCAAGCTGGCCGGCAAGACGGTTGCGGTGAAGGACAACGTCAGCTTGGCCGGCGTTCCCATGATGAACGGCGCCTCGACGCTCGAAGGCTACATCCCCGATACCGACGCCACCATCGTTACCCGCATCCTCGATGCCGGCGGCACCATCCTTGGCAAGACGCATTGCGAGTATTTCTGTTTTTCCGGCGGCAGCCATACCTGCGCGGCCGGTGCGGTGCATAACCCGCACAAGATGGGGTATTCGGCCGGCGGTTCGTCGTCGGGCAGTGCGGTTGTGGTGGCGACCGGTGAAGCCGACATGGCGATCGGCGGTGACCAGGGCGGATCGATCCGTATTCCCTCTTCGTTTAGCGGCATTTATGGAATGAAGGGAACGCACGGCCTTGTGCCCTATACCGGCGTCATGCCGATCGAACTTACGCTCGATCATACCGGACCGATGACCCGGAATGTGCGCGACAACGCGCTTCTGCTCGAAGTGCTGGCGGGCCCCGACGGCCTCGATCCCAGGCAGATGTCGCCCAAGGTTGGAAAATACACCCAAGGGCTCGACGAAGGCGTCAAGGGATTGCGCATCGGCATCGTCAAGGAAGGCTTTGGCCATCCTTCTTCCGAACGCGACGTTGATGCCAAGGTCACGGCCGGCGCCCAGCTTTTCAGGAAGCTCGGGGCCGCCGTCGATGAGATATCGGTGCCCATGCATCTGTTGGCTCCGGCGATCTGGCTGCCGATCGCCGCGGAAGGCGCCACCGAGTTCATGATGAAGGGCAACGGCATGGGGACCAATTGGCGTGGTCTTTACAATACCACGTTGCTCGATGCCCACTCCGGCTGGCATCATCGCGCCGACGAATTGTCCGACAGCCTCAAGATCACGATGCTGCTCGGTCAATATTTCACCAAGCACTATCGCGGTCACTTCTATGCCAAGGCGCAAAATCTGAACCGCAAGCTTCAGGCTGCTTACGATGCGGCATTGGGCAATTACGATTTGCTCCTGATGCCGACCTTGCCGATGAAGGCGACGCCGCTGCCGCCGCCCGACGCGCCGCGCGAACTCTACATCCAGCGGGCATTCGAGATGGTTCCCAATACCGCGCCTTTCAATGCCACAGGACATCCGGCGATGAGCATTCCCTGCGGGATGAGCGATGGGCTGCCGATCGGCTTGATGCTGATCGGCAAGTACTATGACGAATCCATCATCTATCGCGCCGCCGCGGCGTTCGAAGCTGCCGGCGATTGGACTAAAATGTAATTCAACGTCGCCTGCCGCGCCAGGCGGCAGGCTGTGCCATCGGGTGCGGATCATCAACGGAGGCGACAATGGATCTTGAATTAAAAGGCAAGAACGTGCTGGTGACGGGGGGAAGCAAAGGCATAGGGCTCGCGATCTCCGAATTGTTTGCCGCGGAGGGCGCCAACGTCGCGATATGCGCGCGCAATGCCGACGAGGTCGGCAAAGTCGTGAAGTCGCTGGCGGCCAAGGGCGGCAAGTCATGGGGCAGGGCGCTCGATGTCGCCGACGTGCCCGCGTTAAAGCAGTGGGTCGCGGACGCAGCCCGTGAACTGGGAGGGATCGATGTCGTTGTTTGCAACGTCAGCGCGCTTGCCGTCGGCGATACGGCAGAGACCTGGGAGAAGTCATTTCGCACGGACATGATGCACACCGTCAACTCCGTCGCGGCGGCTGTTCCCTACTTGGAGAAGTCGAAGTCGGCCTCGATCGTGATCGTCTCGAGCGTATCGGGTTTCGAGGTGGATTTTGCGGCCGGTTCCTATGGTGCGTTCAAGGCGGCGCTGATCCATTATGCCAAGGGACTGAGCAACCAGCTTATCGCCAAAGGCATCCGCGTGAACGCCGTGTCGCCGGGCAATACCTATTTCGAGGGCGGCATCTGGCAGAATATCGAGCGCGGCATGCCTGATCTCTACAAGACCGCGATATCGCTGAACCCGACCGGGCGGATGGGCACAGCCCAGGAAGTTGCTTCGGGCGTCGTTTTCCTCGCGAGCCCGGTCGCGAGCCGCATTTCCGGCACCAATCTTATCATCGACGGCGCCCTCACCAAGGCAGTTTAAGGCTGCGGGAAGAGGTCGAACGAGATCATATTCGTCAACCGGCCTTCATAGGGCGAAGCGCGAAGCAGCGTTCTGACGGCGATCTCCAAGATCGCGTGGAAAACCTGCGGCGTGATGGCTTGGTTGAATCGGTCTGTCAGCGAGTACACTGAAGTCGGGCGTTCAGGAAGTTGGCACCTGCCAAAGAAGAATCTCGCAATGAAGCCGCTTCCGCATGCGCCTCGATAAGTGTCGCGTTCTGCAAATTTGCTCCGTCTAGCTTCGCACCTTGCAAATTTGCCCTGCTGAATTGAGCCGATTCCAGTCGCGCACCTTCGAGGTTTGCGTCTTGTAGCTGCGCATTAAAAAACTCGCCTCCATTCAAGGAGGTGCAGCCACGTTCCGACCAATCCAGATTGAGTTCTTGCTTCGCGCATTTGAACTGCGCGCCATCAAGCTTTGCGCCGACGAATTCTGCCCCATCCAGGACTGCGCCGGTGAAGTCCGCCTTTCGTAGATCGGCTCGATTGAAAACTGCAAATCCAAGATCACGGCCCCGAAACGAGCGGCTATTGGGGCGAGCAAATCGGACAAAAGTGTTTTCCCTTCTGCCGTTGTTTGCACGCCTCGTGCGTGCGCCAGTACCAGACGACCGTTGACCTTTCCGGCCCGCAACTATGAAAGCGCAAGTAGAGCCCGCCGTACCTGTACATTGATAAGATTTGCGCGGTATTCGGCCGAGGCGTAACGGTCCGAGAGACAATCGGTTGCTTCGCTCAGCAATCGAGCCGCCTCCGAGATGTGCTCGCTTGAAAAGGCTTTCCCCATCAGGAAATCCGAGGCGACCCGGCCCTCAAAAGCACGGTTTGCCGCGCCGGTGATGCCGATGGAAACCCTATCCACAACGTTATTCCGGAGACACACGCTTGCTGCGACGCCGACGATCGCATAGCCGCTCGCCGGGTGTCGAACCTTTCGATAGGTCATGCGGGTGCCTGGGGGCGGTCGCGGAATGTTGATGTGAGTCAGGACTTCGTCCGGCGCGAGCGCGGTCGAGAAGATATCGACAAAGAACTCCTTCGCGGCGATCCGCCTCAAACCTTTGGGACCGGCCAGCTCGAGCTCTGCCTGAAGCGCAACCATCACGGCGGGCCAGTCAGCTGCGGGATCGGCATTCGCCAGCGAACCGCCGATCGTGCCACGGTTGCGCACCTGAGGATCGGCAATGACATCGGCGGCCTCACGAAAAATCGGCAAAGCCTTGTGAAGCGGCTCGCTGGCCAGCAGTTCGGCGTGCGTGGTCAGCGCGCCGATCCTGATACTACTGTCATCGCCGATCTCGATGCCTTTCAGCCGCGCGATCCCGCGGATGTCGATTAGCAGCGAAGGGGAGGCCAGCCGCAACTTCAGTGTAGGAATCAGCGTGTGACCGCCGGCGAGCAGCTTGCTTCCCTCGGGATCGTTGTTCAGCAGATCGATTGCCTGATCGAGCGAAGTCGCGCATACGTAGTCGAAAGCGGCAGGGATCATCGCGGGACTCCGTCACGCGCCGCTTGAACCGCCGCCCAGATGCGCGGTGGCGTCATCGGCATATCAAGATGGGTGATGCCGAATGGTGAGAGTGCGTCGAGGACCGCGTGGACCATGCAAGGTGGCGCGGCAATTGAGCCGCTTTCGCCGACGCCCTTGACGCCGATCGGGTTGGTGGGCGAGGGCGTCTCCTGGAAGAGGGACGTTATATTTGGCACATGCTCCGCACGGGGCACGGCGTAGTCGAGCAGCGAGCCGGTCAGGAGCTGTCCGTTGTCCGGATCGTAGCCGACTTCTTCGTAAAGCGCCTGCGCGATACCCTGCACGACGCCGCCGTGGATTTGGCCGGCGGCAAGGCGCGGATTGATCAGCGTTCCGACATCATCGACTGCGACGTAGTCGATGATGTCGACGATCCCGGTCTCCGGATCGACCTCAACATAGGCGAGATGAACGCCCGATGGCGAACCCATACCCGTCGGATCGTAGAACACCGTCTCGTCAAGGCCCGGTGTCACGTCATCAGGAAGTTTGTGGCCGGTGTAGGCCATCCGGGCAACCTTCGCAAAAGTGACTGGCGCGATGTCGGTGCCGGGCACGCTGAACGCACCTGCCGCATAGGAGATGTCAGTCTCGTCGACCTCAAGCATGCCGGCTGCGATTTTCTTGGCTTTGGCGACGATGCGCTGGGCGCACACATGTAGGCTTGAGCCGCCAACCGCCATCGAACGGGAATTGAAGGTGCCATGACCGGCTTGCACCTGGCGGGTATCTCCTTCCACCACATCGATGCTCTCAATCGGAATCTGCAGCACGTCAGCAGCGATCTGCGACAAGGATGTGATGTGGCCGTGGCCCTGACTCATGGAGCCCGAGTAAACGGTCGCACGACCGCTGGAATCAATGCTGACCCGGGCGCTTTCCCAGCCGCCGCGGTCGAATCCGATCAGCGCAAGCCGGCGCGACGGCGCCATGCCGCACATATGGGTGTAGGCCGCGACGCCAATGCCGCGATAGATACCGTCGCGGCGCAGCGTTTCGCACTCTTTGCGGCGCTCGTCATAGCGGAATGCTGTGAGCACCTTGTCCATCAGCCCTTGATAGTTGCCGCTGTCGTAGACAAGTGACGCGCTCCCATACGGGCGATAGGGAAAGTCCATGCGCTGCAAGAAATTCTTCCGGCGTATCTCGACTTGATCGAGCCCAAGGTGGCGCGCCACCGCATCAATGGTGCGCTCCGCGATGTAGGCTCCTTCAGGACGCCCGTAACCGCGGTAGGCGTCAACCGGAACGGTGTTGGTGACCACGACGCGCGACGTCGCCTGGTAGTTGGGAATCTTGTAGGTGCCGGTTCCATAAGGGATGGTGTTCGCCGTCGGGCCGCCGCTTGCCATGTTGGAGAGATAGGCGCCGACATTACCGAGCGTGTCCACATTGATGCCGAGAATAATGCCGTCGTTGTTGAAGGCGATCTCGATGGTCTCGGTATGGGCGCGACCATGGCTGGTGGATTGATGGCTCTCGGAACGGCTTTCCCACCACTTCACGGGCGCGCCGAGTTCGCGCGCGAGCCAGGGACACAGAATATCTTCAGGATAAAGATGCATCTTCGCACCGAAGCCGCCGCCAATATCAGGCGCGATGATGCGCAACAGATGCTCGGGAATACCAGTCGTTTCGGCGATCCATCGCCGGTGCATGTGAGGTACCTGGCTTCCGATATAGACAGTCAGCGTCCCGTCCGGCTCGGGACTGGCAAGAATGCTCCGCGTTTCCATGCAAGTTGGAATTAGCCGGTTGTTGACGACGCGCAGCCGAATAACCTGATCGGCCTGGCGCATGGCCATCTGATAGTCGCCGCCCCCGACCTTGAAGACTGTGGTGATATTGCCGGGCACATTATCGTGCAGCTGCGGTGCGCCATCGGCAACCGCGGCTTCCTCGTCGATGACGGACGGCAGCATCTCGTAATCGACATCGATCAGACCGACGGCGTCGTAGGCTTCGGCCAACGACTCCGCCACCACAACCGCAACGCATTCTCCGACAAAACGGACGCGGTCGGTCGCGACGACCGGTCGATACGGCACCTTCGTGCCTGGGATAACCCAGTTCGGCACGATCGGTCCAATCTGGCCAGCAAGATCCTTGCCCAAAAGCACCAGGCGAACACCCGGCGCATCCCTGGCCGCCGCAGCATCGATGCCGTTGATCACGGCGTGCGCGTGCGGCGACCGCAACACAGCCATGTGCAGTGTGCCGGGAAGCCTGATGTCATCGACATAGCGGCCCTTGCCGGTGAGCAGCTTGAAATCCTCGCGCCGCTTAAGTGGCTGGCCAATGTAAGGGAAGGTCGGCTTGTTCACGGCTGCGTCTCCGTCGCCGCGAGGGATTGCACAGCCCGCACGATGTTGTGGTATCCGGTGCAGCGGCAGATGTTCCCGACCAGCCCATGACGGATTTCTTGCTCGTCGGGATGCGGATGATCTATCAGCAGCTGACGCACGCTCATGATCATTCCCGGCGTACAGAACCCGCATTGTAGCGCGTGGTGTTCGTGGAAGGCCGCCTGAACCGGGTGCAGTTCGCCGCCCGACGCCAAGCCCTCGATCGTCGTGATCGATGCGCCGTCGGCCATGACGGCCAATACTGTGCAGGATTTCACCGCCTGACCGTCGATCTCGACGGTGCAGGCCCCACATTGCGATGTATCGCAACCGACATGCGTTCCGGTCAGACCAAGATCTTCCCTGATCAGGTGCACCAGGAGCTTTCGGGGCTCGACTGCGACAGCGTGCGTACGTCGATTGACCTCGATCGTCACCAGGCGCTTGCTTTCAACATCGGTCATTGCACCCTCCAAAACTCATGCTGGTCAGGACAGGGCGGACATTGGAAATGTCGATCGCAACGGCGGCCGCGCTGGTGTTTACGCTGCCGTCCGCACGTCTTACAAAAGCGCGTCGTCGAGTGGGAAACTTGATCCCATCGAACTCGCGATAGTCGGATGTGTAGTGCACGGCCGGACCGCTGCGTGTGACCTCAGCGGAATAGTCGAGCCGTGCGATCTGCTCGGGGCCATGCGTCGCGACCGCCGGCGAAAACGCAACCTTGAGTCGTTGCCGCCGCTCGCCGTTCTCCTCGATCGGCGTAAGCTCTTCGGTGGTAATATCCGGCAAAAGGAAGAGAAACGGCGTGTTGAGATAATTCCACATCGCGTAGCCGCTGAAATAGGCGAGATGGAGATCATCCCAACCGGTCTCAGCCTTGTGCCCCTCGAAAGCTGAACGCGGGCTTTTGCGACTCTTGACCTTTACGCCGTCCGAGTTCTCGATCGCGACCTCGTCAGGACGGTACAAGCTGCGCAGGCCTTCGCCAGTGAACGGGCGGTAGCTGAGCTGCTGCATTTGCGTGTCTGCGGTCACGCGAACGCTCCTGAGTACATCGGGCCAGCCTTTTCTGACCCAGAGCATTTTCCGGTGATCGACATTTCGCCTTCTATTGTCCGAAACCTCTTCCATCGCTTGTGTCCGCCGTGGGCTTCGATGACGAGGTCGCGGAGGTCGGCCATTTTGGACATCCTTGTTGCTTGGGGACCCGATGAGTGGTAGTAACTCTAATCATAAGAGTTACAATCGACAAGGGATTTGTTCAAAAAAACTCATCCTTCGACTTGATGGGAACCCGCTCGGCATTACTCTTGTGCCCAAGAGCGTGGGAGAAACGATGCGTTCCAAAGGCTTTGAGGGAATGGCGTGTTCGATTGCCGGCGTGTTGGACATTCTTGGCGATCGCTGGGCGGTGTTGATCCTGCGCGACCTCGGGCTCGGGCTTAGCCGTTATGAAGACTTCCGGAAATCAACAGGCGTAACCAATGCGACCCTTTCGGACCGGCTCAGGCATTTGGAACAGCAAGGACTGATCGAGCGGCGCCAGTATCAGACAGGGCCCGACCGCTACGAATATGTTCTGACCCGGAAGGGCAGGGACATCATTCTGGTGATCCAGGCACTGCTCCAGGTTGGAGACAAATGGGCGATTACCGGTGATGGCGGACCGCCACTCAAATTCGTGGACCAGAGAACCGGCCATGGCGTGAAGCTTGCGCTCGTCGATGAGAAAACGGGCGAGCGCGTGCGCCCGACGGATGTCAGGCCGCGGCCGGGCCCCGGTGCCGACGATTTGGTACGCTGGCGGGTGGCGAAATTTGAAAGCAAGTCGAGCTAAAGCGAGAGCGGCGGAGTCCGTCTGGGGCTCGGCCGCGTCGACCCTAGCGGACTGACCGTTTCGGTGCCTCGCGTCGTGGAGCATGCGCCTTCTCGTCGAGGGACGCAGAACGGAACCTTTTTCGATTGAAGGGGACGGCGCCTGTTCCGGGAACTACGTCGACATCGTCGGGCCCAAGAGGCCTGCCGTTGGCTGCGCGCAATGCAGGATATTTCACCGGCCGGCCACTTCCCCGCTCAACGAAGACGACCTGCGGTCCCTCAGGCTCACTAAGCCAGTCGTCTCCCCATTTCTTGAGCGCGAGGTAGGCGGGAAAGAATGCTCGGCCCTGATTGGTCAGCACATACTCGTACCGTCCCTTATGCCCCGGCACAGGCACTTTTCGCATCATATTCGCGTCGATAAGCTTCTTCAGCCGGTTGCTCAGGATGTTTGGTGCAGCCCCGACGAAATATTCAAACTCGTCGAAGCGGGTCGTTCCGTAATATGCCTCGCGCATCACCAGCAATGTCCAGCGATCCCCGATCACGTCCATCGCCCGTGCGATCGAGCACTCGCGATTGGCGAGCCGGCCGGTTGCAGGGCCTGACAATTTCTTCCTCGGCCTGGCTTTATCGCTGCCGCCTCCACTCATGGCTCGGCCGCGGTTGTCCGTGCATCGGCCATTGCGGAGGTCGACTGCGTTGTGGATGCAATCTTCTCCTTCGCGCCCACTCGCGGATGCGTAACCAGTGCGCCGGTCTGCGAAAGCGTCTGCAACTCAGCATCGCTGACCCCCAGCTCGCGGAAGACCTCAACGTTGTGTTCCCCCTGGAAAGCTGGGACTCCAATCGGTGAGAGCTGATCCTTCGAGAGCCGCCACGGACGTCCCGGCAACTGATATTCGCCGCCATTGCGGTCCGGGACGCGTTGCACCGCGCCCCAGTATTCACTCCACTCCGATTTCGCGAGGTCCTTGATTGAGCGAATTTCGCCCATCGCGATCTTGGCTTCATCGAATTGGGCGTCGAGAGTCGCCATGTCGGGAAATGAGAGTATCCACGACTGAATGATCGCATGTAGCGCGCCGAAATTCAGTCGTCTCGCTGCAGCCGTTGCGAAGCGTGGATCGTCCGCGAGATCGACGCGCCGCATTGCGCGCAGCCAGGACGGAAATGTTCGACTGCCCACAATCGAAGTCGCAACCGTAAAGAATTCGTCCTGAGGACCCGTGAAGAAGGCGCAATCGGTTGCCCCGAGTACCGCAGGCTCGGCGCCGATGTCGTCGTCCGACATGTCGATGTGGGCGCGCTCGTTTACCGCCATGAGTGTCGCAGCCATTGCGACGTCGATGTATTGTCCCTGGCCGGTCTTCTCCCGGCTATGCAAGGCCGCGAGAATGGCGATCACGGCTTGCAGTCCGGCATACACGTCGGCATGGGACAGGCTGTCGGTGCGCGGTTCGGAAAGCACCTGACCGTAGTGCCTGACGCTGTTCTCCGTAAAGCCTGCCTCCGCTTGAACGGTCGGGGCGTATGCCATCCGGCTGCGCCACGGACCGCCTTGGCCGTAACCGCTGATCGAGGCATAGATCAGTCGAGGATTGCGCTTGGCAAGCGTTCCGTAGTCCAGACCGAAGAATCCCAGGGTCCCGGCGCGAAAATTCTCCACGACGATATCGGCGGTGTCGCACAGCTTGAGCGCCAACTCGTACGCGCCGGGAACATTGAGGTTGATGCTGACGTTTCGTTTGCCGGCGTTCTGCTGGGCGTAGTAGCCCGACATGCCATCAATGGAAGGAAAGGCAAAGCGCGAGACGTCCGGCGAGGGCGGTTCGACTTTGATGACTTCGGCGCCCAGATCCTGCAATGTGCGGGCGCACAAGGGGCCCGCGAGCACGCGGGCGAAATCCACGACGCGAAGTCCGCTGAGAGGTCCGCTCATGGTCAGCGCCCCGTAAACTTGGCGAGGCCCGGTCCATTCTTGCGGAACGAGGCAAGGCCAGTCTTGAGATCTTCGGACGCCCAGATGGGGGCTTGCACCCGAGCCATCGCCTCGTCGGCGGCAGCAACCCCCTCGTTCACGGCGATATGGACGAGCTGCTTGGTGGCTGCGTGCGCCACTGTCGGACCCTGCGCGAATTCTTCCGCGATCGACATGGTCGTCGTTTCGAGAGAGTCCTCGGGGACCGTTAGGTTGATCAAGCCCCACTTCTCCAGTGTGGGTGCGTCGTAGCGGCGCGCCAGCATCGACATCTCCTTGGCGCGCGCGGCGCCGATCCGTTGTGCCTGGCGCTGGATTCCGCCGAGCAGAGGATGCAGGCCGAGGGTAGCTTCGACAGAGCCGATCTTCGCCGAGCTCGCTGCGACGATATAATCGCACGACAGCGCAAGCTCGAGCCCTCCGCCGAGACAAACGCCATGGACACTGGCGATCAGCGGGATTGGCAAGAGCTCCATGAAGCGAAGGAATTCGACGCCGCTCAGTCGCGAGTTTTCACTGCCGCCGTTGCCATTGCCCTGCGCGACCCGCTTGTCGAAAATCTCCAAGTCCGCGCCGGCTGAAAAATGGCGCAGCCCGCTGCGTATGATGATGGCACGGCTGCCATCCTTCTGCGCGCCCTCGATGTTCTCGACAAGAGCGTTGAAGAGCTTGCGGCCGATCAGATTGTAGGGCCGGTACTGCATTGTCAGAACTGCGACGGCTCCGCGCTGATCGCGGCTAATCAAGGCCTCCTCGGGCATATTCCTCCTCCTTCACGCTGTTGATCAAATTCCGATGTCGTTGGGGTCTACGAGCTCTCCAGATCCTGTCGTTCGACTCTGTTTCTGAGGCGGCCAATTTTCTCGACCTCCAGCTCTACCATGTCTCCGTGCTTGAGAAAGCGGTCCAACTCGAGACCGCATCCATTCCCCACGGTGCCCGATCCAATGAACTCGCCCGGCATCAACGTTTCGTCCCGCGAGATGTGCTCAATCATTTCCTCAAATGAGAACAGCATTCCTTTCGAGTTTCCATCAGACCAGACCTCGCCGTTGACGAGTGCGCGCATTTGCAGGTTATAGGGATCGCCAATCTCGTCCGGCGTAACGATCCATGGACCGAGCACATTGCCGCCGTCAAAGCTCTTGCCCTTCGCGGGTCCCAGGCGGCCTTCCATTTCGAGACGTTGGGCGTCGCGCGCGGAAAAGTCGTTGAAGATCGTGAAGCCGAAGATGTGGTTGCGCGCCCGAGTTGCCGAGATGTTGGAGCCGCGGCCCTTGGTCACGATTCCAAACTCGAGCTCATAATCCATCTGTGTGCTGTATCGGGGCCAATTCACAGTCGTGTTGGTTCCCTGCACGCTGAAACGGTTGGTGATGTAGTAGATGGGCCGCTGCCGATAGACCTCGGGCAATTCGGGAAGAGGCATCGCCTCAAGTCGCGCGAGTTCGACCTCATCCCCGCTTTCTCGCGCGCGCAGCTTCTGGGCACCCCTCGTTGACTGGAGGATATGGATCGGGAAAGACATTCCGTCCCTCATTTGCCGCGGCTCGGGTAGCGGTGCGAGCAAATCGCAACCCGCACTCGGCACCAGCAGGTCCTCATCTGCACCGAACTTCGAGAGGAGGTAGCGCGCACGCTCGATGATCGCATCTCCGCCGTCGATCAGGGAGAGCATCGTTCCGAAGGCGAGGTCGTCCGTGCCAGACCGCATCGCGGCCGCGCGAAGATCCAGCAACCTCTCCCCGCTTCGGTCGAGTACGCCCAAAGCCTCGCGCCCATTCCCTCGATATGTCGCAAACTTCATCGCTTGCGCTCCGTTAAATGACTATCATCATACAATGATAGCTTGCAAGTTGCAAGTCAAGAGCGACAGCGGCAGGTCGTTTGACGTGTAGACGGCTTCTGAGTCGGGTTCGTTTGGAGGGCGGCGCGTGGAACACCTAATGCAGGAGGCATGGAACCGTCATCTGCCGCATCTTCTCGCCATGAGAAGGGGGGACAGCTCTCCTGCAGAGCTTGGGGTGCGCCACGCATTCACGGCGAACTGCTCAAGCTCGGGTTTGAGGTGGCGCAGTCGAGCGTCGCCAAGTACATGGTCAAACGACGGGGGCCGCCCAGCCAGGGATGGCGGACCTTCTTGCGTAACCACGCGCCGGACATCGCCGCCATGGACCTGTTCGTTGTTCCAACCATCGGTTTCGACCTGCTCTATGCCTTAGTCATCGTCCGGCTCGACCGCAGAGACCTCGTCTGGATCAACGTCACAGCAAATCCCACGGCCGAATGGGTTGCACGTCAGATAACGGAGGCATTTCCCTGGGATGAGGCTCCGCATTACCTCATCCGCGATCGCGACCGGATCTATGGCAGCGTCGTCACGCGCCGATTGCGCGCCATGGGCATCCGGGACAAGCCTACCGCACCGGCCTCGCCTTGGCAGAATGGCTTTGTAGAACGGCTGATCGGATCGATCCGGCGTGAATGCGTGGACCACATCATTGTCTTGGGCGAGGCGCATCTGCGCCGAATTCTGAAGTCCTATGCTGATTATTACAACAGCGTCAGTACTCATCGATCCCTTAACAAGGATGCGCCGGTTTCTCGCCCGGTTCAGCGAGCCGGTGTGATCAGTTCACGCGCCATCCTGGGCGGACTTCATCACCGCTACGCCCGCGTTTAAGTTGTCGGTACACACAGCGCCGCGTGGTCCGTTTACGGATCGTGGTCGGCGACCGCTACGCGTTCGATCACCATCGATTGCGGCGGCTGCTGAGGTCAATCACATCGCCGTCCGCTATGCAGGGGAACGCGTAGCCGTTCCAAAATTCGGCGCAGTCAGGTCGCATCGTCGCCTTCAGGTCCCGCGAAAGGAGGCCGAGGCATGAAGATAATGACCGTAGCTCTCGGAACGGCCCTGGTGGTTAACCTGGGGACGTACAGTGCCGCAGCGCATTCGCAGAAAGCCAGAGTCGTTCGTGAACCACGGGCGATCATCAGGGCGCCCGTGGTATGGGATTATTATTCTGTTCCACGATATCGTTACGGGCCGCCCGTAGTGCCGGTGATACGCTATGGAAATCAAGAGGTATATGTACCGCCGTGGACTTGGCCAGAGATGTATATGCCGCCGTGGATTCCGCCCTGGCTATACTAGCTTCAAAAGCCGGCGAGCGCTTGGCGCTGAGGAGCCACAAGACGGCCGGCGCGCTGGCACTGTCCTGACGCTCAATGACCTCGGGGGCTGCCGGGGAAACGGATCACATCGCCGTCCGCTGCCTTGATGACCTCGGCCAAAGGCGCCGGGGTCGAACCCAAGATCGGCCAGCGTCTCGACGACACCCTGGCGGTCCAGCTCGGCGACTATCACCTCGACAACCTTCATGAGGCGAGCAGCCTTGGCGGTTTCATCGG
>Ga0210396_10003764_pt1 | contig 15031 bp, 18 predicted proteins | sample IncBWH17OmetaG_FD_155466 | JGI IMG/M metagenome (GOLD analysis project Ga0210396, IMG submission 155466) | Forest soil microbial communities from Barre Woods Harvard Forest LTER site, Petersham, Massachusetts, United States - Inc-BW-H-17-O ... | reverse complement strand
CGCGCAAAAGCCCCGGTCTGCGTGGCGAAAGCCAAGCCCGCCGCGACGACGACCGCAACACCGATGCGTAAAGCTTTCACGTCCCACCCAGACATCGCGGCTTTTGTCGATCTCAATCACGGCAATTTCATGCTGTGGCCGGCGCGTCAAGCCGATCACACAGCGCAGCAATTCCCCCTATGCGGCTGACTCCCCGCCCCTTTTCGCCCTATCCTTGCGCCGCCAATGATTGCGCTTTCGCCCGATGCGAGGATCAAAGTGACCACGCCAGACATTGCTCAGCAAATCGTGGACGCCAATCGCGCCAGCGCCAAACCTGGCAGCCCTGCCATCGGTCTCGTTCTCGGCAGCGGCGCGGCACGCGGCTTCGCACATATCGGCGTCATGCGCGCACTCGAGGCGCATGGGATCAAACCCGACATCATCGTCGGCACTTCGATGGGCGCGCTGGTCGGCGGCTGCTATGCCACCGGGCAGCTCGATACGCTTGAAGCCTGGGCGCGCTCGCTGACGGTGCGGCGGGTCTTCGGCTATCTCGACGTCAAGTTCGGCGGCTCGGGACTGATCAGCGGCAATCGGCTGACGCGCCAGCTCGAAGAGTCGATCGGCACCAAGAATATCGAAGACCTGCCGATCCGGTTCGCGGCTATCGCCACCGAGGTCGGCACCGGTCACGAGGTCTGGCTGACGCACGGTTCGCTGGCGCTGGCATTGCGCGCGTCCTACGCACTGCCGGGAATTTTTCCGCCGATGCATCTGGGCGGCCGCTGGCTGGTCGACGGCGCACTCGTCAATCCGGTGCCGGTATCGGCGGCGCGCGCCTTCGGTGCGCGCGTCGTCATCGCCGTCAACATGGATGCCGATCGCTTCGGCCGCGGCACCACTATCGCGAGCCACGGTTCGGATCCGGGCGACGCGCAATCTTTGACGTTGCCGGCGGAGCCGCGCAACGGCTTCAGCCGGTGGCGCGGCATATTCGGCGCCGAACACGCGCTCAAGCGCGAGATGCTCAAGAGCGAGAGCTTGACCCGCGACGACAAACCCGGCTTTTCAACGGTGATGATCGAATCCTTCAACATCATGCAGGATCGTCTCACGCGCATGCGGCTCGCCGGCGACCCGCCGGACGTGCATATCACGCCGCGCATCGGCCATGTTGGCTGGCTCGACTTTCATCACGCCGCGGAATCGATCGAGGTTGGGCGCGTGGCGACCGAGAAGGCGATCGAGTCGATCAACCAATCCATTGCCGATCTGAGCTAGCAAAGAGCCCGATGCGCAAAAGCATGCTCCGTCAAAATGCTTAGCGTGACGGCGAAAGCTGCGCGCAGCCCCCCTGGCAAGTGAGCTGGGCGGTGGTACAGGCGAGCTGACAGGACGTGCCGATTCCGGCTCCTGTCCCTGCCGTGGACGCGGCCGTTTGCGCGGCTATCGACGCCCCGCTCGCTCCCGGAACGACACAGGTAGTCTGGCAGTTCGCCGCCGTCGAGTTGCACGACATCATGCAATTGGTAACCGTCGAGGTCACATTCGACGTTTGCGGCGTGATCGGCGTGAACGATTGCTGCGCCGAAGCGGTGGCGAGAACCGCCGAAGAGAACACTGTTGCCAAGGCCAATACGATCGCCGCGCGCCGCATGATCGCCTCCAACATCATCTGCTCACCGGCCGCCAAAGCCACCAGCCGCGTGCGCCAAGCATCATAACGCAACCGCAATAAGACGGGAAAGGCCTTCGGACCGCGCCGGGGCAGTTATCCGCATGTGGCGATCGACAGCAGGCGCGATCCGAAGCGCGGGTTCACGCCGTCAGGATGTAGTCGTGCATCGCCGCGGAATCGCATTCCATCTGGTGCAAGCGATGCTTGACCACGTCGCCGATCGAAATGACCCCGACCGGCCGGCCCTGATCGACGACGGGGAGATGACGGAATTTGCCCTCGGTCATGCGCTCCATGATGCTCGCGACCGTTTCGTTTTCGGCACAAGTCGAGACTTTCCGCGTCATGGTCTGGCTGACCGGTTCTCCCAGCGCCGCCGAGCCGCGCTCGGCAAGCGCGCGCACGATGTCGCGTTCCGACAAGATACCGACGATGCGGCGGTCGGCGCCGAGGATCAGCACCGCACCGATGCGCCTTTCGGCCAGAAGCGCGACAGCGGAAGCAAGGCTCGCGTTCGGTTCCATGTTGACGACCTCACGGCCTTTGCCGGCGAGGATAGCGTTCACAGTCGTCATCTTAGCCTCCCTGTGCACCGCATTGCCGCCGAATCGGCTGTTCCGCTTCGGCGGATCGCGGGCTTTCATTTCACCATTCTGCCGCATGTGATGGCGACCAGCGGCAGTGAGTGAAGGTAGTGAATCTAATGCTTTCGGTCGAGGTCCGGTTCCACCGGGCGGCATCAACAAAGACGCTGCAACGCAGCATCAAACGCGGCGGCGCAACATCAAAATGCTTTACGTCAAATTGGAATCAGCCGCTGCTGGCTTCGGTATCGAGTTCGGCGCGCGGCGCCCTCGGATCAAACGCGTCGAACAGCAACAACCCGGCGAAAAAGCCGCCAACATGGGCCTGCCAGGCGATCTCCTGCCCCGCCGCCTCGCCGAAGGAAACGGTGCCCAAGCCGAACAACATGTTCAGCCCAAGCCAGACTGCGAGAAAAAGCAGAAACCGCGGATCGCGCAACGTGGCGCCGAGCGGCACTGCCGGGACGCGGTACGATTCATCGGCGCCGCTGCGAAACGCGGCAAGCGGCCCGCCCTGCTGAAACACAAAGCGCATCGCCGCCGCCATCGCGCCGGAGATCGCGGCGGACGCGCCGATCATCGGCTCGAGCGCGCCCCAATGACTGACCAGATGCGCAAACGCGCCGGCCGCGGACATCACCAGCATGAATAGAGTGTAACGCCACGCGCCGAAACGTCGCGCCAGCGCCGTGCCGAACGGCAACAGCCAAGCGAGATTGAGCCCGAGATGCATCAGGTCGGCATGCAGGAACGCGTAGGTGAAAAAGGTCCAGAGCTCCGCGCCGAACCCGCCCGGCAAAGCGCCAACCGCGACATCTGAGCTGTAGCGCGCCGGAATGAAGGCGAAAGTCAGCAGAAATTGCAGGTCCTGTTCGTCGGTCAGCGCCAACATGCGCAGCGCATGCACGAGCACCAGCACCGCTACGGTCGCGATGACAACCGGCGGAACATTGAAGATAGGCTCGCGAATTCGGGGTTCGACGTGCTGCGTCACAAAAGTCCACCGTCCTCACGTGCCGACATAAGCGGACATGGCGGCCGGGACAAGCTGTGCCACAAACAGCGCGGCATTGCGGAGTGAAAAAACAAGAGGGAGGACAGTAAAGTCCTCCCTCTTGTTCGCGCGGGTATCCGCGCCAACGCCATTGTTTTTCGGGCGCACCCGAAATTCGCTGGCGTCGGTCACATCCCTACGCCTCCCGTTATCGGCTCAGAGCCACCGTCGGTCGCGGCGGCCAAACAAGTGGGTCGTCAGTGGGGTACGAAGTGGACACAAAGCGAAGGTGCGATGAACATAGAACGCACATCGACCTTCCATGACCTCACCCTAGGCGGGCGACCGCGGCCCGCCAACGTCAAGGTTTTGTTAAGCTTAATTTCGCGTTAGCGGCACGACATTTCCGCTTCAGCGCCGGACGGCACATCCCCTGCTCCACCCCCTGCATCGCAGCCGCGAGCCGCAGCACCTGTCCCGATTAGAGACAGGTTCGCGCTCGGCTTTCGCGCAGGGAGTGAGCGACCATGAAACATGCAGGAAGCCGCGAGCTTTATGCGTATTGGGACAAGAAGCGCGGCAAGCGGCCGGCACCCGAGCGCGCCGAGATCGAACCGGGCGCAATCCGCAATGTGTTGAGCGATGCCTTCATCCTCGCGCTCGATGGCGGCGCCGGGCATCCGTTCCGGCTCGCCGGCACGCGGGTCTGTGCTTTGTTCGGCCGGGAACTCAAGAGCGAGCCTTTCATCGGGCTCTGGGCCGCGGCCAGTCAGCCCACCATCGCCGACCTGATGACCACTCTTGACGAGGAACAGGTCGGCACGGTCGCCGGCGTCAGCGCACAGAACGGCGACGGCGAGCCGATCGATCTCGAGCTATTGTTGCTGCCGCTGAGCTCGCCGCGGCCCAGTCTCGCCCGCACCATCGGGATTCTCGCACCGCTCAAAGTCCCGAAATGGCTTGGTTCGAGCCCGATCGGCGCGCTCAATCTCGGGCCGCGCCGGCATCTGGGCGCTGCGCTCGAAGCCCGCATCCTGCCGCGCTTCATGGCGCCGCGCCGCCAATTCGTCGTTCACGACGGCGGCCGCGATTAGATGACCTTTGTGCGAAAACCGGTTTCCACTTTTCGGATCATGCTCTATTCCGCCGCGCGGATCGACGCCGCGGCGGCTAACGGGACGTTAACACCGCAAGCCTAGGTTTTGCCTTCGCCGTGACAAGCGAAGTGAGAAGCATGGCGTTAGCGGAGCGACTCCCAAGTCTGAAGGCTCTGAACGAGGATCGCCGCCGCCACCAGCGCGTGCGCGTGAACCTGCTCGGCCGCTATATGCTGGCCGACCGCCGCGAATTTCCCTGCCAAGTCGTTAACATGTCGCCGGGCGGCATAGCGCTGATCGCCCCCGTTGCCGGCGCTGCCGGCGAGCGCGTCATTGCCTATGTCGACCATCTGGGACGGCTCGAAGGCCACATTGCACGGATCTTCCAGAACGGCTTCGCCATGACGATTTCGGCGACGTCGCGCAAGCGCGACAAGCTCGCCGCCCAACTCACCTGGCTCGCCAACCGCCACCTGCTCGCCTCGCCGGAAGACCGCCGCCACGGCCGGCGGCCGCCGGTGAACCCGTCGGGCCGCCTTATTCTGCCCAACGGCGTCAATCTGACCTGTCGTATCATCGACATCTCGGAATCCGGCGCCGGCATTGCCACCGACCAGCGGCCGCCGCTCGGCTCGCTGGTGACCCTCGGCAAGATCCAGGGCCGGGTGGTGCGCCACCTCGAAGAAGGCTTCGCCGTTGAGTTTACCCGGCTGCAGCATCCCGACTTCGTCGAAGAGAACGTCAGCGGCGGGTAAACGCCTTTCGGAAAATTGTCAGCTTGCCGGCGCTGTCTGACGGCGCTGTTTGCGCGCATCCTCGCCCCGCCACCCCCACATCGGCCGCACCCTCTTGCCAAACGCGACACAGCGAAAGTCCGCATATGGCGCGGCCAAGTGCATCATAGATAAAATTTGAATCAAAATAGAATAGTTATAATTTTATACTATATTCGTGCGAATACGCTCCAGTTTTATCGGAGTCTTGAGGCGATTTTACTTCAAATTGCGGGGCTCTACTTAGCGGCGCTGCAAAAGCTTTGTGCGAAAGGTGACCCTGACGAGATGGGAAGGGGTCACAATGCGTTCGGGCAAAAAAGTCCTCAAGCGCAGCGCTGCTGCGGGCGTCGTAATGCTCGCGCTGTTCGCTACGCCGGCCGGAAGCGCGGCTGCGGAACGGCCGCAATATATGCCGCAATACATTCCCGTCGGCGAAGTCACTCGTGCGCCGATCGGCTGGGTCGAGTTCTGCGTCGAATACGATCCGGAATGCAAAACCACGTCGTCGGTGGCGCGCGACATCGTGCTCTCGGCCGACGCCTGGAAGGATCTGCAGCGCGTCAATCTGTGGGTCAATACCAATGTGAAACCGATGACCGACATGGATCATTGGGGCGTGGTCGAGCGTTGGAATTATCCGGATGACGGCTACGGCGACTGCGAGGACTACGTCCTGCAGAAGCGCCGGATGCTGATCAAAGCCGGCTGGCCGCGCGAGGCGCTGCTGATCACCGTCGTGCGTGATCGCAATGGCGACGGCCATGCCGTGCTCACGGTGAAGACCGACAAGGGCGAGTTCATTCTCGACAACCAGAGCGATGAGATTCTGCCCTGGACCGACACCGGCTACCGCTTCGTGAAGCGCCAGTCGCAATCGGATCCGAATGTGTGGGTTTCGCTCGGCGATCCGCACGCGGCACCGGCCACGGCCTCCGCGCGCTAGCACGCCAGCAGTTAGGAGTTACGCGACCCCGGTCACGTCCCCACCCCTCCCCGTCCCCAGACCGGGTTCGCGCGCGGCCAGCCTCCCCCAGGGCTGGCCGCACCTTTTTTGCATTCCGAAAATACCGCTTTTGCGAATGACGGTTCGTAGGGCGTGAAATCTCACGGGAGCGGATTCAACATCTGCGCATATTGCTTGAAGCGGCGAACGTAAATGTCGGCGCCGCCGGCGATCATCTTGATGTCGCCGTCGGTCAGCGGCCGCAGCACGCGTGCCGGCGCGCCGACGATCAGCGATCCCGGCGGAAAAGTCTTTCCTTCCGTGATCAGCGCGCCGGCGCCGACCAGGCAGTTCTCCGGGATGCGCGCGCCGTTGAGCACGATCGCACCCATGCCGATCAGGCTGTTGGCGCCGATGCTGCAGCCGTGCAGGATGACATTGTGGCCAATCACGCAATTAGGCCCGATGGTGAGCGGGAAGCCCGGATCGGTATGCAGCGTCGCGTTGTCCTGGATCTGCGAGCGCTCGCCGAGCTCGATCCATTCATTGTCGCCGCGCAACACCGCGCCGAACCAGACGCTGGACTCCGGTTTAAGCCGCACTTTGCCGATGACGGTCGCGTTCGGCGCAATCCAATAGAGAGCTTCTGCGGGTAAATCCGGCCGGTGGCCGTCGAGCTCGTAGATCATGTTGTTCCCATCACAATGCAGCCCGCAGGACTCGCCTGATATGGCTCACCTGATATGTGATGGTTTTCCCGGAAGCCCAAGAAATTGCAAGCACCCGAATTGCAAGCGGCTTAGCGCATGATCCCGCGAAGCGGGCTGAGCGAAGACCTAGAGCACCGATTGAAGGGCGAGAACCACCACGGTTCCCGACATCAGGCTCCACAGGCCGGCAATGACGGTCGCGACCATGACGACCTCGCCGCGCCGGCGTTCCAGCCGCCGGCCGCGCAGCGTGTTGCGCATGATGATGAAAGGCGCCGAAAAGATCAGGAGCGGCACGGCGGCAAAGCGCGCCGGCACCGGGCCGATTTCAAGGAGTCTAAAGCTCGGAAAGTGCTTGCTGAACAGGCGAAAGCCGCTCGAGCACATGCCGGCGACGGAAAACCCGAAAGCGAGCGAAAACAGAGATTGGATGGTTTCCGGCGAAATAGCCGGCAGCGTCATATGCAACATTCGGGCGCTTCCCGTAGCGTGACGCCAACGTCTTGAGAGTTGGCGCACCAAGCCATTGCAGACCCGGCGCGCTGCCGCTACGAAATGATTAATTAAGGGTTAATAGCCGGCCGTTCCACGCGCCGTCCGACCTGCCATCTACTGCGGATTTGGGAGTTCAGCCGATGGTCATTGCCTTGCGGGCGCTCGCCGTTGCGGCGGTCTTATGCCTCGCCTCGCCCGTCATCGCGGCCACGCTCAATATCGTCGCCATCGGCGCCAGCAATACGACCGGCTTCGGCGTCGGCGAGGCCAACGCCTATCCGGCGCTGTTGCAGGCGCTTTTGCGCAAGAAGGGCATCAACGCCAACGTCACCAATGCCGGCGTCAACGGCGACGTGACCGCCGGCATGCTCAGGCGCATCGACGGTGCGGTACCCAAGGGCACCGACCTTGTGATCCTGCAGCCCGGCGGCAATGATTTGCGCTTCCTCGGCACCAAGGAGGCGCGTACCGCCAATATCGCCGCCATGGTGGCGCGGCTGAAAGCCCGCCACATCCGCGTCATCGTTTACGATCCGAATCCGGTGCCGCCGGATTTCTATCAGTGGGACCACATCCATTTTAACGCCGCCGCGCATGCGAAAATCGCGGCAACGCTGGCCGCGCAAATCTCGGCACAAGTCGCGGCATCGCCAAAGCCGGCATCGGCGGCCGCGCCCCCCGACGCCGCTACACCTGCCACGACACCAGCTGCTGCGCCCGCCGCTTCCGGCAAACCCTGAAGACACGTCCCGATACAGGCAAGACTCAAATCGCCGTGCGATACTGCGCGCTGATTCGCATCCGGTATCCCGGCACGCATGACGATCGACGCTGTTCGCAACTCACGCGGTGAGCCGCGCGCCGAAGCGCGTCTCAGCGCGCACCGCTTGACGCACGATCGACCGCACGCGCGTCGCGTTCTCACTTTGCCGTTTTTACTTCTGGTCATTCTCGTCGCCGCGGCGGCGACGGCGGTATCATATCTGTTGTGGCCGACTTGGCCGAGCACGCCGACGGCGCTCGATGCACCGGCGATTCCGATTACGGTCGCGGGCGTATTGTTCAACGTGCCGCCGGCTGCGGTGCGTGAGAAGGTGCAGCGGCACCCCGGACAGCAAGACCGGATCGATCTCGTCTTCGAATGGCCCTCGCTCGCGCCGCCGCAATCCGACAATCCTGAACGGCAGCCGCTCGACCCTGACAATGCAGCAGCACAGGCCGCGGCGACCGCCGACAAACGGCTGTTCGTGACCATCACCGCCTTGGGCCCGGTGCTGCCGCCGCTCGAGCGGTTGCGCACCATTTATCCGCGCTATGTCGAGAGCCAAGCCACAGCCGGCGCCGACGGACTCGCCATCCTGCCGTTCCGCGCCGGCACGCCTTACGAGAGCGAAGACCTCGTCTATTTCGGCACCAATCCCGAGCAGTTTTTCGCCCGCTGCACGCGGCCGGGCCGCACCGTACCCGGCACCTGCATGCAGGAGCGCGCCATCGGCGCCGATGTCGTGACGTTACGGTTTCCGCGCGATTGGCTCAGCGATTGGCGCAGCGTCGGTACAGGCTTTGACCGCCTGCTCGCGCAATTGCGTCCGGGAAATTAAGCGCGTTACAGGCTGAAAAGGCTCATTCCAGATCGGTGCTGAGAATAGCCATCTGGAAATTGTAGGAGCGCTCGTCGTCCTCGTCGTCGACGAACAGGACGCCGACGAATTCCTCGCCGATATAGACTTCGGCGGAATCCTCCTTCTTCGGCCGCGGCACAACGCGGATACGGGCATTGCCGAACAGCTTCTTCAAATAAGCGTCAAGCTTTCTGACTTCCTGAACGTCCACCGCGTGTCTCCTAATGCGCTTTCCGGGGCGATCCGGAAAAGATCAAACAATATCTTGCCTGCCGCATAGCACTTCGCGCGGCGGATTTGAAGTTCATCGGAAAACGCCAGTTAGGGCTCGGGGCTTTGCCCATCCCGTCAGATATCGTTGGGGAACATCTGGTCCATGGTGCGGGCCGGTTCCGGGCAACCGGCAACGCCGACCACCCTGGCCGGCACGCCGGCGACCGTCACATTGTTCGGCACCGGCTTGATCACAACAGAGCCGGCGGCGATGCGCGCGCAATGGCCGACTTCGATATTGCCGAGGATTTTGGCGCCGGCACCGATCATGACGCCGTAGCGGATCTTCGGATGCCGGTCTTCGTGTTCCTTGCCGGTGCCGCCGAGCGTGACGTCGTGCAACATGGAGACATCGTCCTCGATGACCGCCGTTTCGCCGACGACAAGGCCGGTGGCGTGATCGAGGAAAATGCCGCGGCCGATCTTCGCCGCCGGATGGATGTCGCATTGAAGCACGGCCGACGCGCGGCTTTGCAGATAGAGCGCGAAATCGCGGCGGCCTTTTTCCCAGAGCCAATGCGCCAGCCGATAAGTCTGAATGGCGTGAAAGCCCTTGTAATAGAGCACCGGCTCGATCAGCCGGTGGGTCGCCGGATCGCGGTCCGCGGTCGCCATGATGTCGGCGCGGAACGCCTCGCCGATTTCGGGCGTGTCCTTGAGCGCATCGGCATAGGCTTGCCGGATGAGGTCGCTTGATACCGCGGCATGATCGAGCCGCTCGGCGAGGCGATGCGCAACCGCCGCCTCGAGCGTGTCGTGATGCAAAATCGTCGAATAGATGAAGGTGGCGAGCTCAGGCTCACGGCGCACAGTCTCTTCGGCCTCGCGGCGAAGGCGCGCCCAAACCGGATCGACGGTGTCGAGCGCAGGCTTAGCTTGAGATTGCGCCATCGGATATCTCCCCGGCTGTACCGCCAACCGCGGCGGCCTACCACAACGGCGTGACGTTCTATCATATTTGGCGGCGGGCCCTCCAATTCCAAGGGGCGGCCCGAAAATGCCCTGCAATGAGCCGATGACCGTAAAATTCAGGTCAATGACCCAGTAGTTCAAAGGCTTAAGGGCGCTGGGACAGGAATTCGAGCACGCCGTTCTTATAGGTCCGGTCGCCCACCGCCAGCATGTGATCGCGGCCGGGGATGACCAGGGCCTGAGCGCCGGGAATGAGCGCCGCAAGCCCTTCCGGCGAGCCGGCGATCGGATCGGCGCCGCCGACCGCTACCAGAAGCGGCACGGCAATCCGGCCGACATCGGCGCGGCTCAGCATTTGCCGGGAGCCGCGCAGGCAGGCGGCAAGCGCGCGCAGGTCCGATTTGGTCTGTTCGGCAAAGGCGCGAAACAGATACGCGGTAGGATCGGTGATCACGGTGCCGGGCGGCGCCTCGAGCGCCTCCGCAATCGTGTCCGGCATACCGACGCCCTCGACGAGCCGCATGCCCAAGCCGCCAAGCACCGCGGACCGCGTCCGCTCCGGATGCGCCAGCACCAGAAAAGCCGTGTTGCGCGCGCCCATCGAGTAGCCCATGACGTCGGCACGCGGGAGCCCGAGATGCTCGATCAGCGCGCGCACGTCCTCGGCCATGATCGAACTGTGATAGGCCGCCGGATCGTAGAGCTTTGACGACTGGCCGTGGCCGCGATTGTCGAGCGCGATGACGCGACGGCCAGCCCGGGTGAGCGCCGACACCCAGCCGGGGCCGACCCAGTTCACTTCCTTGTTCGAGGCGAAGCCGTGGATGAGCACGATCGGCTCGCCCTCGCCTTCGTCGAGAAACGCAATTTCCACACCATCACGGATAAAACTCGGCATGCCGCTTGTCGCGCTCCTTGTCGCGGCGCGGCCATACCATCCAATCGGCCGGCGGCAAAGCGTGGTGGCCGCGCGGCAGATCAGCTAGGCTCGTGCCCAAAATAGAAATGACGGGAGGACGACGATGCGTAAGCTCAGTTTCCTTGCCTTGTTTTTGCTATGGGCCGCGCCCTTCATCTTTGCCGGCGCGATCTTGTTTCCCAGCCCGGCCTTGGCGCAGCAGATTTCCGACGATGCCGTGAAGATCGGCGTGCTCACCGATCTGTCCGGGCCGGCCGCGAGCGCAACCGGACCGGGATCGGTGGCCGCGGCGCAAATGGCGGTGGATGACTTCGGCGGCAAGGTCTTAGGCAAACCGATCACGCTGATCTCAGCCGATACCCAAAACAAGCCGGACATTGCCGCAGGTATCGCGCGGCAATGGTACGACGTCGATCACGTCGATCTGATCGTGGACGTGCCGGTCTCCGCGGTGGGGCTCGCCGTGCAAAACGTCGCTACCGACCGCAAGAAGCTTTTGATCGTGCATTCGACCGGAACGGCCGATTTTCACGGCAAGTTCTGTTCGCCCTATGCCATTCAATGGGTGTTCGACACGCATGCGCTTGCCGTGGGCACCGCGCAGGCCGTCGTCAAGCGCGGCGGCGATACCTGGTTCTTCCTGACCGCGGATTACGCCTTCGGCCATGCGCTCGAGCGCGACGCTTCGCAGGTCATCACCGAGAATGGCGGCAAGGTGCTGGGCTCGGTCGCGCATCCTTTCGCGACGGCCGACCTGTCCTCGTTCATTCTTCAGGCGCAGGCCTCCAAGGCGAAGATCATCGGCATCGCCAGCGGACCGCCGGACAATGTCAACGCGGTCAAGCTCGGCGGCGAGTTCGGCATTTTCGCAGGCGGCCAGCAGATGGCCGGCTTGCTGATGCTGATCACCGATGTCCATGCGCTTGGGCTCAAAGCCGCGCAGGGGCTGTTGCTCACCACGTCGTTCTATTGGGACACGGACGACAAGACCCGCGAATGGTCGAAGCGCTTCTTCGCCAAGATCAATCACATGCCGACCATGTGGCAGGCCGGCGTCTATTCATCCGTGATCCACTATCTCAAAGCCATTGAGGCAGCCGGTACCGACGATCCGCTCAAGGTCGCGGCGAAAATGCGCGAAATGCCGGTCGAGGACTTTTTCGCCCATAACGGCCGCCTGCGCGAAGATGGGCTGATGGTGCACGATCTGATGTTGGTGCAGGTGAAAAAGCCGGACGAGTCGAAATATCCGTGGGACTATTATCAGATCCTCACGCGCATTCCCGGCGACCAGGCGTTCGGGCCGCCGAACCCTGCGTGCTCGCTGGTCAAGGGCTAGAGCATGATCCCGAAAAGTGGGCACCGGTTTTCGGAAAAGATCATGCTCAAATGAAAGATTTAGACCTTGATCCGATTCAATCGAATTGGGTCAAGGTCTAGGCCCGCGACGGCACCGCAAGAGCGGCAAGTTCGGCGCGAGCGCGGCACAGCCTGCGCCGCTGCGAATAGCGCAGCGTGAGACCTTCGGCACAGCGCTTGCAGGATGCGCAGAAACCGGCGAGCGCCAGCGCCGCCCAGAACACCCACAGCGTCAAATCGAGCGCGCTTGCGGCGAGAACGATGGCGCCGCGGCCAAGTAGTTTGACGATGGCGCGCGTCTTGCCGCCTTTGGCGGCGGACAGCCGCGCCAGCCGCGACACATCTTTGGGCTCCTCGGCAATCGCCAAGCCGTCGAGTGCGCCGCGAACGCCGGCTTTGCTTTCGATCCGGCCGGTATTTTCGGCAAGCTCGACGAGGCCGCCGGCGCCCTCGACTTTCACCACCTCGCGCGCCGCACGCACTGCGAGCACCGGGTTGAGCCGGCCGGTGCGCTTGGCGGCCTTGATGACGGAGAGGCCGACGCGTTCCGGCGCGGCCAGGCCGGCCGACGCATAGGTCGCCGCGGTGATGCCGATGCCGGCGCCGGCGAGACCCAGGATCCACGGATCGTATTTCTGACCGGTCAGATAATGCGTGCCCTCGCGCGCGGCGTCGCGGATGTCGCCGAACACAAAGAGATCGCCGGCCGCGGTGCCGGCAAGACTTGCGAGGTCGGTCGGTTCGCCGGTCCACAGGCCATGCACGAAGCGTCCGGCGGTGCTCGCGACCGAATCGTGTTTCACCGCGGTGTCATTGACTTCATCGGCCAGCGCCGGATCGATTTGCACCGAACGGTCGGCTGCGAGCGCAACGAAGCTTTGGGCGAGATCAAGATCATCGGCAGCGAGCGCGCCGCGAATCTCGCGCTCGGCAACGTCGCGATTGAAAGCCCGATCGAGCCCCAGATCGGAGATTTTGACCGGATCATCCGCCATGGCGTCGAACTGCGCGTGCGCGGCGAAACCGCCGTGGATCAGCATGAAAGCCGCCGCCGCGAACAGCGCGGCCGCCGCCAGCGCGAATAGCGGATGGCGCAGGGTTTGAACGATCAGTTTCCAGCCCATAGTCCCGTCCGCAACCGGCACGCGCGGATAGGTGGTTCACGCGCCGCCGAGAATCCAGGGTTGAATGCCGAAAATTTGCGGCTTTTTGAGAGCTAGAGCGACAAAGTCGCCCTAGCATTTTGATTGAGCATGATCTTTTCGGAAAACCGGCCTCCACTTTTCCGGATCATGCTCCAAACCCAACGCATTGCTGGAAATCGCAAACTCGGCCCGCTATGGTGCCGACCGGCCGGGATTTACCTCCGGCGCCAGAGCCAGCAGTCGGAAATCGAGCAGATGACGGATTCGGTGGTCCCGCATTTCCATAACGATCTCGGCGTCGCCGTGATCGACATCGGCGCCAAGGAATTCATGTGCGTTGGGGCCCTGCCGCCATTCGATCATCCGCATGTCTATTGCGACATGGGTGATGATGCCGAATATATCTGCCCTTATTGCTCGACGCTGTACCGCCGCGACACCAAGCTTGCGCCGAACCAGGCGCGGCCGGCGGAATGCGCTTTGAATAGCGAACTCGTCTAACCCTAAAAGCGGGTACCGTGATGTCCTCGCGCACCGTCATCGTCGCCGGTGCCGGCATTGGCGGGCTGACCGTCACGTTGGCGCTCAAGCGCAACGGCTTTCGTGTGATCGTTCTGGAACAGGCCGAGCGGCTGCAGGAGACCGGCGCCGGCATTCAGCTCTCCCCCAACGCGGCGCGTCTCTTGATCGAACTCGGCTTCGCCGACCGCTTGCGACCGCATGTCGTCGTGCCGCAGGCCGTGCGCGTGCTCAACGCCAAGAACGGTCGCGAGATCGTGCGCATCCCGCTCGGCGAAACCGCGGCACAGCGCTATGGCGCGCCGTATTGGATCATTCATCGCGGCGATTTGCAGGCGGTGCTGAGCGCCGCGGTCGCGCAAGAGCTCGATATTTCGCTGAAGCTCGGCATGCGCATGGAGGATTTTGTCACCCATCCCAATGGCGTGACCGTGTCGGCGCGCAGCGGCACCACCGCGTGGAACGAATTCGGCCATGCGCTGATCGCCGCCGACGGCCTGTGGTCGATGTCGCGTGAGCGCTTGGGCTTTCGCGAACCGCCGCGCTTTTCCGGACGCGTCGCCTGGCGCGCGCTGGTGCCGGCCGCCGAGGTGCCTCCGGAATTTCGCGAGCCCATGATCCATCTCTGGCTCGGAGCGGACGCGCATCTCGTGCACTATCCGGTCAAAGGCGGCAAAGTCATCAATATCGTCGTCATCACCGCCGACGATTGGAATGCTGAAGGCTGGAGCGAGCCGGCAAGCCGCATCGACCTGTTGCCGCGGCTCACCGCCGCGCGCTGGGCGCCGCAAGCGCGCGCCCTCGTTCGCCTGCCCGAAGCCTGGCTGAAATGGGCGCTATTCGAGCGCCGCCCATTGATGAACTGGACCCAAGATGCGGCCGCGCTCCTAGGGGACGCTGCCCACCCGATGCTGCCGTTCCTGGCGCAGGGCGGCGCCATGGCGATCGAAGACGCCGTGGTCGCGGCGCAATGTCTGGCGCGCCGGCCTGATGACGCGGCGGCAGCCCTGCGGACTTATGCCG
>Ga0210396_10003762_pt1 | contig 15042 bp, 10 predicted proteins | sample IncBWH17OmetaG_FD_155466 | JGI IMG/M metagenome (GOLD analysis project Ga0210396, IMG submission 155466) | Forest soil microbial communities from Barre Woods Harvard Forest LTER site, Petersham, Massachusetts, United States - Inc-BW-H-17-O ... | reverse complement strand
CTTTCTGAGCGCTGCCTTGACCGGTTGCGGTCAGGGCTATCGCCGAGTTGAAGCTGCCTTCAGCCGCCGTGGTGATGGTAGAGGTTCCGGTGCCGCTTCTGGCCACCGTAATTTTCGCGGGTGCGGAGCTGATGGTGAAATCAGCGGTCGTCGTGCTTCCCGCCAACGCAGTAATCAGGCCCACTCCGTTCGGACTGCCCCATCCGGTCGCCAAATCGTAACCGGCTACGGCCGTGAAGCCGTTGCTGCCGCTGGTGATGTCATGGAACGCGGTCTTGTACCCGGAGCTCAGGCCGAGTGTATAAACAGCAGGGTTGATGAAGCCGAGAGTGGGATTGCCGTTCGCGACCGCCTGTTGATTGATGAGAGCCATGAAACCGGCCCACATCGGCGCCGCGAAACTGGTGCCACCATAGTTGTTTGCAGTGCAAGTCGTCTGATCGGCGCAAACGTAGAAGTCAAAATTGGATTCCGCCGATACATCCGGAGCGTTACGCAGAGTGGTTGAGCCCTTGTTGGCGGTCGTGATGACGCCGGTGGTCTGTTGCCACGAGGGTATTGGAATAGCGTCCTTGGTGTAATAACCTCCGCCGCCATCGGCCCAGGCGGTTTCCGAACTCCACGCGCCGCCGGCACTCACGGTCTGCAAGTCCGTGCCGCCGACCGTGGTTACGTAGTCGTCATCAGCCGGGAAAACATACTGCGAGTTGGTCGTGTACTTGCCGCTGTCGCCAGCCGCCTGGAAATAATTCTGACCCTGTGCGGCAAACTTCTGGAAATACGGATCATCGGTTTTAGGATCGGCCGGTTGCCAGGTCCACGAAGAGCTCAGTTGCGCGTCCACTGGGGAGTGAGTCGACATGGAACTCAGCATCGCCGTGTCGGTAGATCCAACATAGACGTTCAGAACCGTCAGCCCTGGCGCCATGGAGATGGCCTGAGTCATGTCGAGTGTCTGTTCGGTGTCGTCGCAGCCTTGTTTGGCGAGACAGCTAAGGCTGGTTCCGTCAGTGGAAATGCCGTTGACCGGCACGTTGTTGGTCTGGCCGGCATTCTTGAAGTAGGTTTGCAGGTCGGCAATGTCATAGCCAACGTATTCGAGCAACCCCAGCGTTTGGCCTGCACCGGTGAGAGCCGTTCCGCCGTAGTAGGCCGCGCGCATGTCACTGCCGCAATAGGAACTCGACGGACACGATCCCTTGACGGTGTTGGATTTTACAGTCTGAGCCGTGGCATCTCGGCGCAGAAGCGCTGGATGCGGAGTGGAATAATTGTCCAAACCAGAGATGTGCCAGAGCTGGAAAGAAAGCTCCACGCTGGGCTCGCGGTCTGGAGCGTAGAAGGTGCGGTTTTCCGTGGGATGTTGGTAGAGGCCCATGGTTACATGGAAGGCGGCCTCGACGGCGGACACTGAGCCCTTGAGCTGAACGTCCATAGCGTCGCGGGAGCCGCCGACGACCGTAAAGCCGTTCGCTTTTGCGAAGTCGATGACGGCGTCATAATCTTCCTGGCTGGGACCAAACCGGGCGGTAAATTCCTGCGGCGTAACGAAGTGACGGTACGAGGCGCTGGAAGGATCGTAGACTTCCTGCAGGAAGCTATCGAGCCCGGCTTGATCGCGCAGCGACAAAACGATGTCAAAACGCAGGGCGTGCGTTGCGGGCAGCCGGCCGAGGGGCTGCGCCTTCCCGGTGAGCGTTGCTTCTCGCACGTGGTGGGTTAACAACTGCTGTGGCTGGGCCTGGCAAAGAATGTTCGCGCCCGACACGATGGCTAAGAGAGTCAGCAAAAATGCGCTTAGTCTTTGGATCACGCTTTCTCCTTGGGTAGTGGGGAATTTTCGTTTCAGTTAGACGAACGGCAAGTGGCGTTTTCCGGTCGCTGGAATAGTAACGCTTCGCCGTCCCTTACACAACGAAATTGCCATCTGGGCAAGGCTTTTGAGAGATTCGCGAACGGGTGGCAGTAGTAGCAAACCTGAAGAAAAGGCTGAGTCGGAATGATCCGGGGGAAGAATAGCGCATAATCGGCGCAAGACTCGTCATTGTCTCGGCAATGTGCGCTGGGTTAGCCAGTATCGTCATTTAGAAAAATCTATGCCGCAGGCCGGGCGGCTACCAGGGCTTCGTACTCCTCTTCTGACTGAGCGGGCAGCAGCACCCAAAGAGTGTAGACGCCGATTGCTGTACCGAAAGGAATGTTGAACAGTGAGACGAATCCCAGCACCACAACCAGGACGCGGGCCCATCTCTCACGCTGCATCAAGCCCCATCCGGCAACAAAGCCGAGCGCCGACTTTCCGAGCACAAACGTGCCCAAAACAGTCATAAGAGGGTGGAGAAATAGCGGCGCGCCTGCCCGGCCGCCGGGGGCAAACAGCGTGTTGGCCACAATGTAGAGCACAACCCCGCCCACGGCATTGAATGCCGAAATTGCCAGCCACAAGATACCGAGAAGGTGAATGTGTTCCGCAACCCTCCCGCGGACGGGTAGCATTGTGTGAATCACGCCGACGATTTGTTTTCCGCAGCGGCTGCAGAATGCCTGGCCCACTTGCACTGCCGATCCACATCCGTCGCAGAACATATTCGCCTCCCGTGCATTTCCAACCGCGGAGAACTGAAGGTCATTCACGAAGCCGATGACAGCTCACAACAATATGTACGAAATTCCCAAACCAGAGTTCCGTCAATTCGCCGGACTGCTTCCGATAAGGGACTTGTGATCGCAAAACGAAGAAGCCTCCTGGCAACAGGAGGCCTCTTCTCAAGGGAGAATAGTTCCAACGGAGGCTTAGATTTTCCGTCAAAACTTTCTGGCGAAATCTTATGAGCCGAAAAAGCAGTGTGTCAAGCGATTTATGCGAAATAAATGCCTTTAATTTCAATAACTTACACAACCAATCAATATTCGACAGAAGTGTATCATTGTGAGACTAGCGCGCCTCGGAACCATCGTAACCCACTACGAACAAGCCACTTAGGAGGTTCCAGGAGAAGATTTTCTATGGTTCAGGCGAGTCAGGGGGCACCCGGCGCGAGACAACCTCGGTCAGGCGCAGGGAGATGAATTCCATCTGTTCTGGCCGGTCAAATACCCGATCGGGGTACACCTTTTTCATCAGAATCCGGATGCCGCCGAAGGCGATACCAGCAACGACGGCGAATCCTCCCAGGACGGCGCAGAGAATGACAATGTTTTTCAAGAGTGTATAGAGATCGCGTACTTCCTGATTATCGGTCCGCTCGTTCCAAGTGACTTTCGCTTCGTAGTTCACTGAACTCAACAGAGATTTCGCGTCGTCTTCGGAAAGTGGCCCCGCAGCGACTGCCACGATCGGACCAGTTCGCTTCACGAAGAGTTCGCCCAGGTGTTGCACTCCCGAGACGCCCGGCTGGAACTGCACTCCATGCGCCGCACCCATGCGCCGCAAATGTTCAGAAGCAAGCTGCGGAGTGGGATAGTAGATCAGCATCAATGTTGACTCGCCGCTGGGAGAGGTGTAACGGCCGAGCGTCACCTCGGGGCTCGCGGCGAAGTCGACGATATCAAGACCTGCTGGAGGCGAGAACGCGCCCAGTGCTTTCGGGCCGACGGCATATTTTTCCGTATTGGTCACATAGCCGCGGTGCGGCATGAAGGCCAGAACCGGGGGCAGGTTGGCTGCGCTGCCCGAGGGGCGAGGCAATGCCCCGGCGAACTCGCGTAGTTCCGCTCCCGCCATAGGTGATTCCTCGCTGAACAGCGCATCAACCAGCACGTTGCCGCGATAGAAAAGAACGCGATTGCCGAATGAGGCTCCCTGGTCGCCAATCTCTTCTTTCTGCATCTCCGCTTGCAGATAGAGTGTGTAAGCGCCAAAGCCTCCGCTGGCGTCGGCAAAGCGCGCAGCGCGAATCTTTACTGTGCGGCCGTCATCGCGCTTGTAGGTGGCAGAGGCGAAATCAGTGAAGCCGTATTCATTGAGGATTGTGGCGTTCGCCGGGTCAGCTGCGGCAGGATCGTTGCCCGTCTTTGTCGACCCTTGCATTTGCCAGCCGCCAAATTCTTGCGGCAAGATCGCGGACGATGAAGACGGCGAGGGCACGGCGGGCTTGTTGGCGGCGAACGACAGCATCGCCGAAGAGCCGGCCAGCGCCACAGCAAATAAGAACCGCAAGGACAGAAACCTGGAAAAGCTCATGAAGAAGACGTTTCTCAGACCTGGAACCTCTAATAATTAGACCACAAGCGCTGGAGAAAAGTTTCCGTGATTTGTCGCGAAGGTCAGAAGAACATCAGAAGGGAAGAGGAGCTTTCCGAAGCGAGAGTCTATTGTCCCGCAGCCTTGTCGAGCTTGCTGGCGACCTTAACCCCGCTCAGGCCGTTGGCGTAGCGGGCGACGCCGCGATAAAGCGATTCGGCAATGCGTTGGCGGTATTCGCTGGTTTCCAGCCGGCGTTCGTCGCTGGGATTGCTGACGAAGGAAATCTCGGCCAAGATCGACGGCATGTTCGCTCCAATGAGCACGATGAACGGGGCCTTCTTGACACCGCGATCGCGTATGGCGGGACTCTTGACCGCGAGTCCGCTGTGCAGCGACTCCTGCACGTCACCGGCGAACTCCCGGGATTCTTCGATCTTGTCTTTCAGTGCGATCTTCTTGACCAGGTCCTGTAACTCGTAAATCGATTTTTCCGAGACCGCGTTTTCGCGCGCGGCGACTTCTAGAGCCTCAGGAGAAGAAGTGAAGTTGAGGTAATAGGTTTCAACGCCACGCGCCGATTCGTCGTGGCTGGAGTTGGCGTGAATCGAGATGAATAAATCGGCGCGGTCCTGGTTGGCGATGGCGGTGCGGGTCTCGAGCGGAATGAAAGTATCGGTCTTGCGGGTGTAGACAACTTCCGCTCCCAAGCGAGTCTCCAGCAGTTTGCCCAGGCGCCTGCCCACTTCGAGTACTAGATCCTTTTCTTCGAGACCGTTGGGACCGATGGTTCCGGTATCGTGGCCGCCGTGACCAGGGTCAATCACGATCTTGCCGATTTTCAGACCGAGAGCGCGAATCAAAGAACGGTCGCCACTGGCCGTAGGCCGGGCTTCGCGTGCGTCTAATTCCGCCTCCGGCTGCTGAGTGCCGGTCTTGCTGTTCAATTTTCGCCGCGAATGGCTCACCACGGTGTGCGCATTGGCGGATATCTTCACGTCGGGCGCGGTCAAATCGTCGTTGGAACTCTCAGTGGATTTGTGCTTTACGTCCGCATTCGCAGAAGCCTCGTCGTCATCGTCATCCGCCTCGACTATTTTCTTTACGACCGGTGATGCGTTGTTCTTTGGCGCGACGGAGGAAGACGATTTCGTCCCCGGCCGGTCCTTTTTCACAATTGCCGCGCCGTCGCCAACGTCCATGCTGGTAACCGGAGCTTTGCCACTCTCAGCCGGTGCCGCGGAATCTTCGTTGATGAGGCTGCCTTCTGAACCTCCGGAATCGGACCTCCTGGACTCGGATTTGGGTTCGGCTTCGACATCCTCGGCGGCTGTCAGGTCGCGAGATTGTTTTTCTCTAGCTTGTAAGCCATGACCATCCTTGCCGTGAATATCGATAATCAGGCGGTAAGGATTCGGAATGAGAAAGGCGTCGTACTCCGAAAGGTCGGCAATCTCGAGCACCACCCGCGTGCGGCCCGGCTGGAATTGTGCGACTCGGATCTTCTTCAAGAATCCGTCATCTACGTCAAAGCTCTTGCCCACCAGCGTGGAAGCCAGCTTGGTGTCACGCAGATCGAAAACAATGCGATCGGGATGGGCAATTCTCTGGGAGCCAAACTTGATCTCGCCTTCGAGGTCAATGGCGACGCGCGTGTAGTCAGGGGCAGACCAGTGACGGATTCTGGTTACGCGCGGCAGCTTCGCCGGCGTCGCATCGACGGCAGCTTCCTGCGACGGAGTTGCGCCCGAAGCAGCTTCTGCCGCGAAAGATTCTTTGGCCGCTTTCTGGTCCACTGCGCTCTCATCTTTTCCGGGGCCAGCTTTTTCGCTGTTACTTCTATTTGCGGTCTGCTCGTCGTTGCCCTTGTTTTTTCCGCTCTTCTGTTGGCCGCTCTTGTTCTTGCCGGCTTTGGCCTCCGCGCCCCTGGCCGCAGACTCCGGATGCTTCAAATCGGCAATTGCCTGCTCGGCGTCCGCGGACAGCCGATTGTGCGGATAGCGGCGCAGAAAATCCTGAAACGTGGCCCGCGCCTGCTCGGCGTTGTTGAGATCGTCTTTGTAAATCTCGCCGATGGTGAACAGCGCGTCGAAGCGGTACCTGCTGCCAGGGTATTCGCGGCGCAGAAATCGGTACTGCGAAATCGCTTCTTTCAGAATTTTGTCGTCTTCAAAGCGGCGTCCCATTTCCACCAGAGTTTCGGCGACGGCTACGACGCTGGGGTCGGCCTTAGCCGAGGCAGGCGCTCCAAGGTAAACACTGCGGTAAGCGTTCAGAACCCGTTGGTAGTCATGGCGGGTCCGATCGGGAACCGGACGCCCGTTAAGCGCCTCGCGCATCCGTTCGGCTGAGGCAAAGTGGTCGCGTGCCCAGGATTCACTGTGGTGTGTTCGCGCAGAAAGGGGCAAGGCCGAGAGGAGCGCGAGCAAAACCGCCGCCCGGCGCGAGTTGCGCCGATGCGCGATGTTTCGCGGCATAATCCTTCCCGATGCGATCGTCCCTGCTGCGGCCATTAACGATGCGCTCTTCAAGCTTGCCGATCCGCAACGATTCTGTTCACGCTGCGTAGAACCCGTTGAGTGGAACCTAATTAAGAGAAACCTGGTTAAAGGAAATTTAGAACTGCCTCACAACCCTTATCCCGTAACAGATGCGTCCCGCCTACTCCGTGTTGCTGATATACAGCACGCCCCGCGCATCTCTCTGAACCCTAACGGGTTCGCGCGAGGGAAAGTTGCGCTCTTGCGTCACATTGAAACCACCGTGACTCGATCGGCCGTAATTCGATCCGCCATAGTAAAGATTAGTGATGCGGCGCACATAGCTCTGGGTTTCGGCATAGTGAGGCACGCCCGCGCTGCGTGCCACCGCGCCGGAACCGGCGTTATACGCGGCCAGCGTCAACTTCACGTCGCCGCCGTAGCTCTCCAGCAGGTGCTTCAACTGCCGTACCCCGGCATCTATGTTCTGCTCTGGGTCAAACGGATTTTGAACCTTGAGTTGCCGCGCGGTGGAAGGCATCAACTGCATCAGGCCCATTGCGCCCTTACGGGACACTGCGTTGGGATTAAAGTTAGACTCCACTTTCACCACCGCCCGCACCAGGTTCGGATCGACGTTATGGCGGGCCGCTGCCATGGTGATGGCGGCATCGATATCTTGGGGGGATTGCGCCGCCGCCCCTCCAGAATTTGCCTCCTGAATTTTTGCATTGGCGGACTGGCTCGTCTCCCGCTGGAAGTATTGGCTGACCTCAGCCGCGGCTGACCGTGCGGCTTTCATGGATGCCGCATTGGGCGGTGGTACCGGTTTCCAGCGGTTGTCCTTCGTGCTCCAGTACATTAAGGACCGCCGCGGCGTTTCCGTGGATTGACCGTGCCGGCTTGTGGGAGCCGACTCATTGACGTAGATCTTGCGTCCGTTCTCGTCGGACGTGGTTATCGGCGCAGTCGGGCCATCATCAGTTCCCGCGCACAGCTTCGTTGAAGTGAGAGAAATGGAGGTCGCAAATGCAGCCATCAGCACGATTTGCAGGCGCTTTCGCATTACCGGGCTATCACCTCGTGTGGAGGACAGACTTCACCCTCCGTGTGTTTTACCCGGAACCTGACGGAGAATTTCTAAACCAGAGTAGGTCGATTATAGGCCGGGGGCAGGGAAGCGGCAATCTTTCCAAAGGACATAGAACCACCAGAGTAATCTCGGTAACTTACTGATGGGTATAGACCTTGTTTGAGTTTCGATACGCCGTTGATTCGCCTTGCTCAACGCTCACGTTATGCCTTTTCCATAGCCGTGGCGAAAGCATCGAGCGAAAGCGAGCGCAATAGGTTTCGACGCATGCCGCGTTCGACCTCAGCCAACCGGTCAGAAGCCGAGGTAATCCACTCAAAGTCGGCGTCGTCGGCCAGCTTCTTCAGTTCGCTCTGAATATCGGTGTTGCGTACCAGCTCGGGAGTGCCCGAGGACAGGAACATCAAATCCTGCAAGAGCAAATAGATCGTTCGCAGAAGCTGGTCAGTTTTTTCGCGGCCCTCCGCGCCTGCCCGGTAGGTCTCGGTAATCTTAAATAATTCGCTGTGCTCGCCGCCGCTCAGGGCAGCCTTTAGAACGGTCAGAGCGTGGCTGCGCGCGGCAACGTAGGCCGCCAGATCAAAACTCCGGGCACGCCCAATCGCGCCACCGCACAGCCGCCCAACGAGTGCCCGTTGCGGAACTTTCCACTCGGGCCGATGTTCAGTTAAATAACGCTCGATCTCTTCGGTCGGAAGAGCCGCCAGCTGAAAAACCATCGACCGCGACCGGATGGTCGGCAACAGCTCTCCCGGATTCTCAGTGAGCAGGAAAATCGTTGCGAAGTCCGGCGGCTCTTCCAGCACTTTGAGCAGCGAGTTGGCCGCCTCCTTCATGAAAGCCGAATCCGTAAAGATATAGACGCGTTCTTTGCCCTCGGATGGCCGGTAGTAAATCGTCTCGATCACACGGCGCACCTGATCGACCTTGACCATCATCTGCGGAGGGTCGGGAGGGATGATGAGCACATCGGGGTGTGTCTGCACGAAGAGCCGGGTTTCCTTCTTATCGGCGTCGCGAAGATTCTCCCGTGCTTCCACAGCTTCGTTAAAGCGGGCATCCAGATCGCACGCCTGAGCAATACGCACGCAGTTCGCGCACTCCCCGCAAAAATCAGGCAAGCCCTCGGTCTGCGTCGGCTGCAGGCAATTCAAAGCCTGTGCCAGCATTAGCGCCAGCGTGTACTTGCCGGAACCTTGCGCTCCAGAAAGAACCATGGCATGGGGAAACCGTTCGCGCGCCAGCATATCGCGCAGGCGATGGACCGTTTCGGCATTTCCGTGAAAATCTGAGAAGCTCATGTCTTCGGTTCAATCGGTCAAGCGAAGCAAATGGGGCGCCGATCCCCGCGTACAAAATAACGTTGGACGCGATGGCAACCGTCCAAACGATCAACACAATGTGAACGGGCGGTCGATTCTCCAAAACCATCAGCCCTATGGCACCAGGCCAAAAAATGAAGATGCCCTCGCCCAGACTGTAGCCTGTTAGCAAGATGGTTAGGTAGAGAACAGGGAGCTACTAAACCGCCAAGGGCCATTCTATAGGCCAAACCCTCATTCGCAGCGGCTGCGTCAGGTTTCCAGTCGCTTGATCAGCGGATGATGTGGATGGCAACTCCAAGCTTCAGGCCTTTCCACGCCCGGTCTGCGGTATAAACAGGAGCTTTGAGCACTACCGCCAGCGCGAGGCATGCGCGGTCCCCCAACGACAGGCCGAGAGAGCGAGTTCTCGGCAATAGCTGGCCTGCAATCCGGGCCTGTTCCTCATCGAACGGCTCGATAAGGGGGACCGAGGCCGTCACAGCTTCCCAAGCCTCGGCGGGGCTGACCCCTCTCCCCAAGAGCTTTCCATACGCTTCTGATGCATTCACCGTGCTCATGGCAAATGTGCCCAGCGAATCGAGCCGTTCGGTTACCGTCTCCGCCCCCGGTTCCCCATGGAGGATTGCGAGGAGCGCAGAAGTGTCGAGCACGATTCTACTCACGCCTCGCGGCCTCTCGGCGTTCGGCAATCAGCTCGTCGACTAGCGAGACCGACGACGGTACATGCTTTCGCACGATTTCCTGTGCCCTCTTCAGACGCTGGCGCAGTGTCGTGATTTTCAGTTCACCTTTGTCCAGACGCAAAACAACTGTATCGCCAGAAACGATACCCAAAGCCCGCCGAAACGACGCGGGAATCACCAGCCGCCCATTTTCATTGATCCGCGTATGGCTCTCTTTTATGTCCATGACATTTTATATTTTATGTCACATTTAGCAGAAAAGTCAATCTTCGGTTGTTGTCACAAATGCTAAGTCAGCCCAATGCCCGACTTATCGGGGGATTGCGCTTATTTTCAACTTTCTACTCACCAACTCCATAATCGCCTGATGCGTCTGCGCCGGCGTTCCCCTCGCATCTACCGTCACCACACGCTGCGGTTCCCGCTTCGCGATGGCCCGATACCCGTCCCGCACCCGCGAAAAAAATGCCTGCGTCTCCATCTCGAATCGATTTTCATCCCCACGGCCCGCGTTTTTCAAAGCCCGCTCGTTGCGCAGCCGCGCCCGGCCAACGCTCAGCGCAAGATTCGATTCCAGCAACAAAGTGAGGTCAGGTTGCAGGTTTCCGCACAGCACGCGATGTAATTCGAGGACAGCATCGCTGCCAAGCTTTCGGCCACTTCCCTGGTAAGCTTCAGTCGAATCCGTAAAGCGATCACAGAGCACGATGCTGCCATCCCGCATAGCTGGCTCAATTACTTCCGCGATGTGCTGCGCGCGCGAAGCGAACATCAACGCCATCTCGGCCATGGGAGAAAGCCCTGCTGTCCGCGAATCCAGCAACACGCGCCGAATCTTCTCTCCCGTCGTAGTACCGCCCGGTTCCCGCGTCTCGACGACCTCATACCCCGCGGCGCGCAACGCCTCCGCCAGTTTCCGCAGGTGCGTACTCTTGCCGCTGCCGTCAAGCCCTTCCAACGTTATGAATTTTCCACGAGTGGGCACCGCGGAATGATAGCAAAGCCGGCGGTGGCTTTATATTTCCCGCCTGCGGCTGCTATATTCGTCATTTTGGATTTGGCGCCGAGCAATCCACAGCGCCCAAATTTCAGGAGCCTTATGAAACTCTCCCGCTTCGGGAGCATCCTCTGCATTCTTTGCGCCACTGTCATCTCACGAGCAGCAACTCCGCCAATCGTCACGCTGAGTCTCGACGCCACCACCGCACCTCGAAAAATCTTTCACGCTACCTTGCGTATTCCCACCAGCGGCGGGGAATTGACTCTTTATTATCCCAAGTGGATTCCCGGCGAACACGCGCCCGATGGCCCGGTGATCGATCTCGCTGGCTTGAAATTCAGTGCCGCGGGCAAGACCCTGAAATGGCGCCGCGATCTGCTCGACGGCTTCACCATCCACGTGGAAGCTCCCGCCGATGCAACCGAAGTAAACGCTGAACTCGACTTTCTTTCACCAGCAACGTTTGAGGGCGGATTTTCCGCAGGCTCTTCCGCCACCGACAAGATGGCCGTCATCAGTTGGAACCAGGTCCTTCTTTATCCCAAGGGTTACAAGTCGGACGACATCAACTACAGTGCCAGCGTGAAGCTTCCTGCAGGATGGAAGTTCGGCACACCGTTGCCCGTCACCAGCCAAAGTGGCAACGAAATCAAATTTGCTACCGTTTCGTTGACGACTCTTGTCGATTCCCCCATCATCACCGGAGAATTCCTGAAGGTCGTTCCGCTGGCGCAAGATCCTCAAACCGAGCTGGACATCGCCGCCGATAGCGCCGCCGCGCTCGATGCTCCGCAGGAAGTTTGGGACCACTATAAGAACCTGGTAGAGCAAGCAAACAAGCTCTTCGGCGCGCACCACTATCGCGATTATCACTTTCTGCTCAGCCTCAGCGACCACGTCGCGCACTTTGGCCTCGAGCATCACGAGTCTGACGACAGCCGCATTGACGAACGCGGATTGGTCGACGAGAGCACGCGCAAGGCCGAAGCCGGACTATTGCCTCACGAATACGTGCATTCGTGGAACGGAAAATACCGGCGCCCTTACGATCTCGCCACTCCCGACTATCAGCAGCCTATGCAGGACGATCTGCTCTGGGTATACGAAGGCTTGACGGAATATCTCGGCGAAGTGCTGACTGCGCGTAGTGGCCTGCTCACCGTGGACCAGGAGCGGGATCACTTGGCCCGCGTAGCTGCGGATCTCGACCACATTCCCGGCCGCGAGTGGCGCAACTTGCAGGACACCGCCGATGCCGCTCCCGAACTTTATTTTTCACCGAAAGCCTGGGAGTCGTGGCGTCGCAGCACCGACTTCTACGACGAGGACACGCTGAACTGGATGTGGGCCGACGTAATCATTCGCCAGCAGAGCAAAGGCCAGAAGACGATCGACGATTTCTGCAAACTGTTTCACGGCGCGCCCAGTACCGCGCCCATGGTAAAGCCCTACACCTTTGACGATGTGGTCAACGCGCTGAATCAGATTGTCGCCTACGACTGGCGCGGTTTCTGGACCGAGCGCCTCACCAATTACGGCCCCGGGGCGCCGCTCGGAGGACTAGAAGGCAGTGGCTGGAAACTGGCTTACGACGAAACCGCCTCTGACATGCAGCATGGCGCGGAAGGCAGCTTCCACTTCACCGACGCCGCATTCTCCATCGGGCTTGCGTTGCGCGAGGACGGCACGATCAGTGACACGATCGAAGGCATGCCCGCCGCGAAAGCCGGAATCGGTCCGGGGATGAAATTGATCGCAGTTAATGGCCGCCAATTTTCACCGGAAGTTCTGCATGATGCTCTGAAATCCGGCAAGAACTCTCCCGAACCACTGGAATTGCTGGTCGAGAACACCGACTATTACAAGACTTACAAACTCGATTACCACGGTGGCGAAAAATATCCGCATCTGGTGCGCGACGAATCGAAACCCGATCTGCTGAGCGAAATTCTAAAAGCGAAGTAAAACATACGCTTTTCAATAAAAGCCAGAGGTTTCCTCAGTGAAACTCAGTGCGCTCTGTGGTTATGTTTTTCGGCGGCGGACAATTATTCCGTGTGCCGTTTCGATATTTCTGTCAGCGGGCCCATACCTGCGTGCCCAAAATTCAATTCTCGGTTTCACTCCCTCTTCCGCAACCCGCGAATCCGCCATCGAAACCAAATTCAAAGCCATCCCCTCGCCCAACGAAGAACGCCGCCAGCACCGCATCTTCACCGTCGAACCGCACGTCGCGGGTTCCAAGCGTAACAATGAACTCGCTGACTACATCGCCGCCGAGTGGCGCAAACAGGGCTTGGAAGATGTCGTAATCCGCGAATACGACGTCTATGGCAGCAATCCTAAGAGCGCATCGCTCGATATGATCGCGCCGGTCGACTATCATGCAACCCTGCGCGAAGCCCCGCTCGACGCCGATCCGGACTCGAAGAACCCCAATATCAGCGGCGCATGGAGCGGCATGTCGATCTCCGGCGAAACCACGGCCGCAGTCGTCTACGCGCACAGCGGCAATCCGGAAGATTACGATGTTCTGCGCAAGAACGGCATCAGCGTCAAAGGCAAAATCGTGCTGGTGCGTTACTCGAACCCCTACAGCTATCGCGGATTCAAGGCGCTCACGGCGCGGCGTGAAGGTGCAGCCGCAATCCTGATTTACAGTGATCCCGCTGAAGACGGCTACAAAAAAGGCAAGGTCGATCCCGACGGTCCCTGGGGATCGGAGTATCACATTCAGCGCGGAGCAATCACCTATGACTTCATGGTCCCCGGCGATCCGCTGACCCCGGGCTGGGCCTCCGTCCCCGGCGCAAAACGCATTCCTATCGAGCAGGCGACGTCTGTGCCGAAGATCATGGCGCTACCGCTTTCCTGGCACGACGCCAAACCACTTCTCGAAAATATGGATGGCCCAGTCGCTCCTGCGAATTGGCAGGGTGGATTGCCATTCCAATATCACCTCGGCGGTGAGCGCGTGAAAGTTCATCTGAAGATCGAAATGGAGAACGGCACGCAGCCTTATTACGTCGTCGAAGGCCGCCTTCGCGGCGCCGAGTTGCCCGACGAATGGATCGTGCTGGGCAATCATCGCGATGCCTGGGTCTTCGGCGGTGTCGATCCGAGCAGCGGTACCGCTTCCATGATGGAAATGACTCGCGCACTGGGAAAGCTGGCAAAAGAAGGCGCGCGCCCGCGCCGCACCATCGTTGTCTGCAGTTGGGACGGCGAAGAAATCGGCCTCACAGGTTCCACGGAGTGGGGAGAACAGTTCGCCGACGAGCTGCGCCGTAAAGCAGTTGCTTACATTAATGTTGACGAAGCTACTTCAGGTCCGAACTTCCACGGCCAGGCTGTTGCTTCGCTTGCACCTATGCTGGTCGAAACCAGCCGCACGCTCCAGGATCCCTCTGGCAAGAGTCTCTACGACGCATGGAAAGCTACCGCAGAGCGCGAAAAAGAAAGCGGCCATCAGTCCGGCCAGATGAACGATTCCGGCGTCGCTGATTCCGGTCTCGCCGACACGCGTATCGGCAGCGGCTCCGATCACACCGTGTTTTTGAATTTCGTCGGCGTGCCCGTCATCGGCCTCCAGTTCGACGGTCCCTACGGCGTCTACCACTCCGGCTACGATGATTTTTATTGGATGAATCACTTCGGCGATCCCGGCTATCGCTACCACACGCTGATGAGCCAGTTCTGGGGAGTGCTCGCGTTGCGTCTGAGCAATGCCGACCTCTTGCCATTCGACTTCGCCAGCTATGCAGACAACATCCGCCAGTTTGTTGACGAACTAGCCAAGAACAAAGACCTGAGTCAGCTCGATCTGAAACCAGTGAGGCAGGGAATAGATGACTTCGAAACGGTGGGGAAGCGTCTCGACGAATCGTTGCAGCACGCGCTGACATCAGGCAGGGTCGATCCGGAATTGGAATCGCTTAACAAAGGCATGATGCAAGTCGAACGCAACTGGCTCAACCCAGACGGAATCCCCGGCCGCCCCTGGTTCAAGCACATCCTCTACGGTGCGCGCTTCACTTATGCTCATCTGGAATTACCGGGCTTAACCGAAGCCGTGGAAAAACAGGACTGGTCTATAGCCAAACAGCAAGCAGAAATTCTCCAGCGGGCGCTAGAGAGCAATACGAAACTCTTATTGCAGTTGGATTCAAGCTTGAAGGAACGTACCTCGAAATCCGCGAAATAGGCTACGCGATATTAGTTGTGGGCGTACCAGCCACAAGCTCTGGGTTGATTTCCGCGTCGTCATCGCGCATGAAC
>Ga0210396_10003759_pt1 | contig 15046 bp, 9 predicted proteins | sample IncBWH17OmetaG_FD_155466 | JGI IMG/M metagenome (GOLD analysis project Ga0210396, IMG submission 155466) | Forest soil microbial communities from Barre Woods Harvard Forest LTER site, Petersham, Massachusetts, United States - Inc-BW-H-17-O ... | reverse complement strand
GAAAGCCGCAAAAAGTTGCGTCGCAGTCTGTTCGCCGCCCGGGATGCGGTTGTATGTGAGCGGCGTCGCGATCAGACCCGGACAGATGCAATTGACGCGAATCTTGTCCTTGGCCAGTTCGATCGCTGCCGACCGCGTCAGGCTGATCACTCCGGCCTTCGCAGCGCAATATGCGTGCAAGCCAGCGGCTCCGCGCAGTCCGGCGATCGAGGCCGTCGAGATGATAGAGCCGCCGCCCGTGTTACGCATCTCGGGCACTGCGTGCTTGATACCGAGGAAGACCGCGCGCAGCAGGATCGAAAAGCTCCGGTCCCAGTTTTCCGCGCTGGTCTTTTCGAGCGGCCCGACCGCGCCGCCGAGGCCTGCGTTATTATAGATGATGTCGAGGTGTCCGAATTCCTTGACCGCGCGATCGACCGCGCTCTTGATATTTTCCTCGCTCGAGACATCGGTGAGCTGGAAGACCGCATTGCCGCCGTTCTCTTTGCAATCCCGTACGGCGCTCTCTCCCCCTTCACGATTCAGATCGGCGATGACGACGGCCGCGCCTTCGCCTGCGAACCGTATCGCGGTAGCGCGGCCGATTCCGCTCGCCGCACCCGTAATGACTGCAACCTTCTTTTCGAGTTTACCCATGATTCCTCTCCACCGGTGATCTAGGCTCGCCTGCTGGCGGCCGGCTCTTGTATGAATAGTCCGGCTCAGCGCGGTTGCCAACCGCAGCGCGGAGCCCACAGTTCTTGCGGACCGCCCACTTGCTGATCAGCACAGAATTCGAATTTTCTAAACGGAACAGAAAAGTCTTATGCCGCCCCTGGGACGAAATCACTTATCGCATCGCATCAACGGTGTGAACGCGCGAGCCGCAGAACAATCTCACTTGTTCAGCGTGGTGAGATCATTTATGTGCGTGCTTTCATCGATCGACAGTTTGCCGGATTGGCGCAAGTCTAGCGCGCTCTGATCATGCATCACGATCCCGATGCTAATCCGCGCGCGTCGCTACGAAGGACTACAAATTTAAATTCACATGAGATGGGAAGCAACGTAGGCAAAAGTAGTAGGGAGTTGCCTTAGTATGACTCCTTCAGCACAGATTCTTTCGTCATTTATGAAAACAAATCACACTCTTAGACCTTTGGAACCTGACTCATAGTTGATTCGTCGAAAAAAGTTTGTTCTAGTGTTTCGTAACGATTACTAGAATCTTCAGCCAGAAAATCCTGCGGTTACAAAAAGGGGCGGTTCCTATGGCTAGGATCGAATCAGTTCCCAGATTTCTGAAACTAGTGGCACTTGTAGGTGCGGTGCTCGTGGTTGTTTGTCCGCGTGCATGGTCTGCCAATACGAACAACCTATTTACCGAGACCTGGAAGGACCACGAGGACTGCGAAAAGGTCAAGGCGTCGGGTACAGTCTTCCACACCTGCGATGAAGTTAGCGGCGGCAACTTCGATATCAACGTGACGCTCTCAGAGTCAACTACTGGGGCGACAGGGAATCTCAGCCCTAGCCTGTTAAAGACTCCGAGCACGCCTTTCGCCATCACGTTGGAAAGCACATCGAACGGCGGCAGCTCGGCAGCAAGGCCAAAGCTAAAGTCAAAGAGCAGCAGCACATCCGGCTCGGGAGGCAGCGTCGGAAGCGGGTTCACCTTTAACGGTACTATGGCCGATTTCAAAATTAAGGAAAAGAAGGGCAAGGTCACCGCCACCCATTCAATAAAGACGCAAAAATGCAACGCTCAAGGCAAAGATTGTAAGAATTTCACTTACGAAGACATCGTGCTGACGATCACTAAAGAAGGTGATCTCGAAATCTCCATCAAAGCAACTACGGGATCAGATGCTAACGGCGATACTTTCGCGAATTCGATCGATGCCGAGAACTTCGATGGTGACGGCAGCGGGACCTACTCAGATACGTTGTTTCTCCAGGTAGATTTGGGTGGTTTCAATTTCAATGACGCGGACAACGGCAACGTGACCGCAACCGTCGAAGTTGCGACCACCTCCAATAATAAGGGATCATCGTCTGTCAACCTGTCGGATATATCCTCGATAGGAACACTTCAACCCTAGATCGTCGCAATGCCACCACCAGGTCTCTGCGACGGAAAGACGCCCGGGCGGCCGTGCGGGAGCGAGTAGACAACCTCATGACCCCCGACCGAGCGTTTAGTCTTGCCAGCGCTGGCGCCGCGCCGCGCGTCAATGAAGACGGCAGGGACGATGAACTCGTTGGCCGGGGCCCTAATGGCTACTTCGCGCCTTCACAACCCAGGAGTCGACCGGAATCCTCGCCGAGCAGCGACGCGCTGATTTTTATCCATCTGTATAAGACCGGGGGCACCACACTGAACAGGATCATCGAATGGGAATATAAGATTTCGAAGATCTGCAGTGTTGAGCCGACCTGGTGGCAATGGTCCTATCAACGGATCAGGCGATGGTCGCCCAGCCGGCTAGGTAAGATGGAAGTATTCAAGGGTCATATGCCCTTCGGCTTGCACCGGTTAATTCCGCGCCCGGCTAACTATATAACGGTCCTACGCGAACCGGTTGAACGCGCGATCTCCGACTACTATTTCGCGCGCCGGTTCAAACCACACCGTCACCATCGCGCCTCACTTCAGTTGAGTCTCGAAGAGTTCTTCCTGCAGAAACATGAGCATAACCTTCAGTCGAGAATTCTCGCTGGTCCGAATTCGCACGAGCTTTTTCCGAGTACTTGTGATGCCCACACTCTTGCAGCCGCCAAGGACAACCTGGCTCGTCGATTCATCGTCGTCGGACTGACGGAGAGATTCGACGAGACGTTGGCTCTGCTCAAGGCCCGGCTCGGCTGGAAAGTCCGATGGTACCGGAGTTTTCGAGTAGCTGACAACCGCCTCGCGCAGCATCAGATCGCGGCTAAGACCTTGGCACTTATCCACGAAAAAGAACAATTCGATATCGCCTTATACGACTATGGGTCGTCGCTATTCGAGAAAGCGATCGCCGCGCATCGCGAGGCGGTTGAGGCGATGTTGCCGTCGATTCGCAGGGCGAGAGAAATGACCTCGCTGGATTCTCGCTACTACTTCGCGTCTTCGATCGCTCGAGCAATCATCTGCCGCGCTCATTCATTGTTGTAAGGCATCAGTTGTCGGGGTCGCCACGAACGCCAACGCTCCAGGCAGCGCCCCGAGTGTAGTGCAGGCGAACCAAAGCAGCCCCAGCGCAATCGCATTGGTTCGATCCACGCCGGCCATGCCGAATAGCACCAGATAGGCGCCCTCGCGAACTCCCAGGCCATTTATGGTTATCGGTAAGCTGGCAAACACGCCGGCGATCGGCACACAAAACAGGAACAAGGTAAGCGGCGCATCGATTCCAATCCCAAGGGCGAGCAGGTACTGGCAGACCGCCAGCACACTTTGCACTACTACTGAGAGCGCCAAGGCCGCCAGCAGAGCGCTGCGATGCTCCAGATAGGTAACGATTAAGCTCGCGTACCGGCTGAATCGTGACGGCATCAGTCGAGCAAACCGAATAACTAAGGGACTGGCGACAAAGACAGCTAACGCGATGAAGCCTGTTAGTATCGGCAGAGTCGTCAGAGCGGATGGCAGACCACACTCTCTCAGAACGATCGCCGCGCCTGCAGCGAGCCAGAAAAGACCTATCAACCCAACGATGCGATCAGCGAGCACAGACGCGACGGCTTCTCCAAGGCGACTCGTGCGCCGGCCAAGGTAAATCGCGCGAAGAGCGTCGCCACCAGCTACACCTGGAATCAGAGTGTTGGCGAAGGTTGCGATAAAGCGAAAGGCGAGAAAGTCGGTGAACGATGCGTCGAGCGGGAGGATCGCTGCGAGCAAACGCCAGCGATACGCGCATAACACCAAAGTCGACAGGTAGACACCTATCGCGGTCGCGAAGTAGGCAGGGCGCTCGCGCGCGAGCAGCCTGAGTATCGATCGAGCATCGTAACGCCAGACAAGAAAGGTAACGATCGCGATGCCGATAATCGCCCGTAGCGCAAAGTTACGATAAGTATGACGACTGGAAGAAGCAGACGCTTCGGCACCTGGACTCCGTTTGCCGTCGATCGATTCACTCAAATTCAGAGTCACGGGTTACTGTCCGGCGGCCCGGCCTTATTAAAGCATCGACCAGCATATGCCAACGACGGTCGCAAGGAATAGAACGGCTGCACCTGCGCTACCCAAGCTACTATTGTGCAGGTGTCCCAACCCACCGAGCCGTGCTCTTTCCTTCCTCTGCAGATCGAACTCAATGGCCGACGGAGGCGGTGTGCCAACAATCTTCACGAAGCGCATATCCCGAAAAAGCGCTCTGCCAGTTCGATCGCCGTTAGAGGCCCAGAATCGGCAGGACACCTCCGCACCTGGGTAGGAGTCGGACGGTCGAAGGTACACATCGATTTTCTGCCAGGTACCTGTTGAGTGGGAGTCTGCCTTCGCAATGAAACGCCAGCGGCCGGAATGAAGTTCGAGTTGTGCTCCAATGCCTTCGCTATCATTAGCTTTGGCCTGAAACTCGCCTACAAACTCATACCAACCCGGCGAAAAGAGACCAACCGTCTGACTTACACCTGAACTTTCATCCGACCACGATGGAGTGTTGGGCAGAATATCGACCTCAACGATACCATCGTCGGCCGGTTTGATGCGCACCTCGGCTGCGGATAGGGCGCCGAACACCGACCAACGGTCGTTCAAGTTCCCTTTAAGCAGATCGATTTGACCATTGGACGCGAGTTCTAGTCTGCGCGATCGATCCAACACGTACGATAGGACGCAGACTAGCGTTGCTGTCAAAACAGCGGCGACAATGCAACCTCGTTCAACCCAATGACGTTGAAAGCGCTGACTCATAGCCAGTTCGCGAGGCCTTGACCGTTTAACCACATTCGCGACATGTAACCGGTTTGAGAGAGCGGAATATCCACCCACAAGGGAAGAAAGTACGCGAACGTCGCCAGGGTAGCGAACACGAAAATCAGACAAACAAATTTTCCATCCCAACCTTCAAGGCGTCGGCTCAAAGCCAGGTAAGCGATCGAGATCGAGAATATCGCGAGTGCTGCCCATATGAGTCTCAGGCCGAGAATCAGACACGGCAGGAGCGGTGCCAACAATAGCAAGTGTTCCCAGCGCCGAGCGTTACCGATCCAGCACTGCTCGAGATCACCGCACAACGCGAGTAGTCCGAAGTACAATGCGGGCATGTAGCTATAGATGAAAAGGTATCGATGAATCGGGATCCACATCGCCATATTTGCGACGTATCCAGCGGTCACAAATATCCAGGGCACGCTCCTGTGCGTGTATCCTCGGACGCCTGCGATGAGAATCGCCGGAATGATCGCCCACCAGAGCAACGGATTTCCCCCGCACCATAAGACCTCGACGCTGCCGTTGAGCGGGTTCTTGCTCCAATACGCATAGGGACGAAGGAGCAGCGGCCAGCTCCAGAAGGGCGACGCGTTGGGAAAGCTGGCTGGAAAATCCAAATTGTGCTGAATCACATGCCGGTGATAGGCCACGAAACCGCCGATTCCGTGCCATACGACCCAATCGAATATCAGGAAGACGGTGAGATAGACCAACAATACCAGGCCGAGCACGAGCCCGCAGCCTCCTATGACCCTCTTTGTGGCGAAGTTAGTGAGGCCGGGAATGGAAAGTGTCGGCATCGGATCTGCCAGGGTGAATGCGACCACTGAGAGTGCAAGCAATACAGCAACTTCAGAGATGGCTGCCTTGGTGCTTACACAGAGTCCTAGCAGCAGGCCCATAGCTGCCAACTCGATTCGCCGCGTTCGAGGCCGAGGATCCTGGACGAAGCGCCAGAGCACAAGGTAGGCCCAGGCCCCCGTCGTGATGTAGACGATGTTGATCATCGCCAGCCTCGACGAGATCAAAAACATGCCCTCGCAAAGAAGCAATACCGCGGCGATCGAGGCGGCTAGCCTGGAACGAAAGAGCCTGCGCACCAATAGGTAAGTGATCGGCACGAGCGCCGTTCCGATCAATGCGTTTGCGGCGCGCCAACCCCACGGATAGTCGCCGAAGAGCCGAACACTGAGAGCTACCACCAACTTCCCGAACGGAGGGTGGCTGGAATAGGGGGGACGCCAGCCGTGCAGGAATGACTGTGCCTGGGTCAGTACTTTCGTTTCGTCATAGACGGGTTCTGAGGGACTCCCGAGCCGCCAGAACCGCAGCACTGCCGCAACGATTATCGAGGTCGAAATCGCGGCGCTGTCAAACCCCGACCACGACAGCGAGTCGCTCTCGGTACCCGCAGAGCAAGCGTCGAGAGATTCTTCCGAGGTTGCGATAACTGTTTCTACTATGTTCGCACCTTGTGAGAACTGGACTTCGCCACAGCCGCTGACTTCGGAACCGAAAACGTCGGAAGGAGAATACCATTAGTCCGGAAGGCGGACCACGATTGGGTTTCCGGTCGTCGCGCTGGCTACTGAAAGACTGGCCAGCGCTATTTTTTACCGGACCCGCTCAGCGAGCATCTGGTTAGCATTCCATTGCTCGTACGCCCACCGATTTGAGTCGGCGTTGGGACGTCGAATGTCGTCGCGGTGTACTAGCTCAGTGAATGTAACTCTGATTGGCGGTCGTGAACGTATTGCCGAACCAGGTGTTCTGCCCAGCCTTGTTTTCGTCGTACATGTCGTCGATGGTGTCGGTGGCCCCGTTGCTGCCGAGGACCTTGTTCCCCGTATTGCCTAGATCGATAACGATGCCGTACGGATTCACCCCCGTACCGAAAACAGTCAAATTGTCCATTTCGTTCAACGAACTGGCAGTCGGGCATGCAACTCCGGTCGGACCAGACCTGTCTGAACATCCCAGGTAAACATCGATGGTACCGTTGCAATGCACTTCGCCGCCACTTGGCGATGCGATCGAGTTGCTACTCGATTCCTTAACGTAAACACCATAGACGCCGTTCAGATTGATGGCAGTCCCGAAAACCTTGTTGCTGTTGGACTTGAAAAGCTCAACCCCATAAGTGCCGTTGCTGTTGGCATTCAAACCCGAAATGTTAGTGACGCTCGATGAGTTCAGAGTTATCCCGGACAACGTGTTGTTATTAGTGGTTGCATCTGTGATGTCGCCACTGCTCGACGTGTTTACCTCTATCCCGGACCCGAAGTTGTCATTTGCAGTGAAATTGACAATCAAGTAGGTGTTCGAGCTCGTGATGGTCACCCCGTTTGCGCCATTCGAATTGCTAGTTCCACCAACGATCCTGCTCGCCGCTGCGCTGTCAAGCTGGATCCCATCGGTATTGTTGGTTTCCGTAGTAGGCGCTTCGAGCACCACCCGCGCGTCAGCGAGAATCCCGATATTGAAATCGCTGATAGAGCCACCCACGATCGTAGCCCCGGTACCGCCTGAAGTTACGTGAATTCCGTTCCCTGTGCTGGACCCGCCGGTACCCTTTAGCGAAACATCGGTGAGATTCAAATAGACGTTAGGCGCGGTAATCTCAATGCAGTCGCCACTGCTGCTGGTTGCCGTCAAGCTGGTCGTCATGTTGTAGCAACCCGCGTTTGAGATCACGGCTCCGCAAGCTGCCGGAGAGAAAGTGTGGGTAGTGGCGGGAGTGCAAAGGGCGTAGCTTTCTGATGCGGCAGTCAGGCATAGAGCAGATGCTATGAACGCAAGGCGCGCGACTCGCACGGTCTTGAGCAGCTTGCTAACGAGACGTCCCATGTAATGTTTCCTCCCCGCTGATTGTAAGAACTCTAGAATCGCTCAATTTGTTGCATCGAGTCAGGCGTTGCCAGCTTGCCACGTCGTGCCTGTGGTTCGCCAGCGAAATCGGAAGCGATCCCGAACACCTGAACTGAAACCCCCTGAGCTCTCAGTGAATTACCCGAATAGGAGAAAAACGTCTGTTAATTTTGACACGACCCCATGCCGACGCATTCGAAGAACCATCTGTAGATGTAGGGCGAGTTACAACTTCTTTATGTTTTTCATGCCCGCCAGGCGCTGAGTTCCTCGAGCAAAGCTTTCGCGTCTTTGAGGTCGGCGGTATCGAAGCCTTCGGTAAACCATCCGTAGATTTCCGCGAGTACCGCGCGCGCCTTATCACGCTGGCGCTGCGTTGTTAGCAGGCGTGCGAGACTCGTGGTCGCGCGCAGCTCCCATGACTTCGCGTGCTGCTTGCGCGCAATTTCGATCGCGGCGCGGAAACACCTCTCCGCATCGTCGGCATTCGATGCGCGATGCACGAGCAACAGTTCGCCCTTCAGCCGATGCACCTCCGCTTGATGGTGCCGTTGGCCGGTTCGCTCGATGATGGAAAATGACTCTTCGATCACGCGAAGAGCTTCGTCGAACTGCCCCGCCTTTCCGAGAGCGGTGGCCGTCAGGGCTAGATGATAGGCGGCTGCAACCTCGAAGCCGGCGGCCCTGAGCTCCGATAAATGGTACCTCATTCGTTCGATGCCGCCCTCGAGATCGCTGCCCAGCGTATCTGCCAGCCCGAGATAAAATTCGCTCAGTGCGCGCCCGGCCGCATAGCCCGATTCGGTCGACAATGCCATCCGCGCTGCTGCCCTCGTTCTCATCTGTTCCGGTTCGCGGCGGAGCTCCGCAAGGTAGGTGGCGTACCCGTGTATGTCCGCCAGCATTGTCTTAGTACCTGAATGCGCGATGGCTGTGGCGATATTCATTCGCTCCAGTGCTTGATCCGGATAACCCACGAACCACAGGTTCCATGCCGAAAGGGCGCGATTGTTTTGTTGAGAACCCTGCTGCCACATGAACGTGCGAGGTTGCCTCGTTTGCCCACCGCGATGCTCTACCGAACCCGTCTCCGGTTGCACCGCGGATTCCAGCAACGTCCAAGCTCGCTCGAAGCCTTGGTCAGCGAGTTCGAAGTCGCCTGAGTACATCCTCGCGCACGCCAAATATGTCCCCGCATCGGCAAGATGTTCGGCGCTCCCATTTTTCTCGGCGAGTGCAAGCAGCTCAGCGGCTACCTCGCACGCCTTGCACGGATCCGGACGGGTAAGGTGAACGAACAAGACTCCATAGAGGGCTTCCCACGTTTTCCCCCACTTGATCCCGAGCCTCCGGCTAAGCTCCACTGCGCGCGTAAACGATTGTTCGACTTCAAGCGAGGCGAAGCCCTTGCTATCCCCCAAGGCCCCAATGGCTGCGTTCCTTAGATCCAACTCCAACTCTGATCGACGGTCGTCCTCGGCGAGTTCGTGCAGTTGTTCGAGCCCACATTCGAAATGCGCGATTGCTTCGGCATTTGAGCCGAGCTCTGTGAACCGCCTCACCGATCGCAAGCAGTATCTTGCTGCCTTGGTCGGATTGCCGCCGCGCGTGTAATGATGCGCCAGTTCAGCGACATGGTCCTTAAGGCTGCCGGCATATGTCGATTCCGAGTCGACCGAACACGCTCGCTCGATCGCGTCGGCTACTTCGAGATGAAGCCGCTGGCGCCGGAGCGCCGACAGACCGCCGAGCACGGCTTGCCGAACAAGCTCGTGAGAGAACCCAAAACGGCCCTTGGCACTTTCCGCGACCGAGAAGACCAGTCCGGCCTTTTCGGCTTCCTCGACGCGCTCCAGGATCGAATCCACATCAGAGCCGATAGCGGCCTGAAGAATTTCAAAACTGAAGAAGCGCCCGATCACGGCCGCTGTCGCCAGCATTTTCTGAGTGGGCTCGCTCAGCCGCGCTAGTCGTCGCGAGACGACCAGCCGGACGCTGGGCGGCGCGTCCAGCTCGCCAATCTTGAGTTCGGAGCGAAACTTGCCTGACGAATCGTACAGCCGATTCTCCTCTTCGAGATGCCGGAATAGTTCCTCGACGAAAAATGGATTGCCTTCGGTCTCGGCGAATATCTCGGCAACCACGGCCGCAGGCGGCGCTTTTCCGCTCAAGCTGTTTAGCATCGCGCCGACTTCACCGCGTGGCAGGCCTTTGAGGCTCACTCGCGTCGCCAGCCGCCCGCGGAGTAAATGTTCCAGCGCCTTTGCCAGCGGGCGCGTGACATTGAGCTCAGCGTCACGGTGGGTGCCGATCACCATCAGCGGCAGATCGGAAAGCCGCTGCGCCAGGTGATCGAGCAGCGACAGGGTCGAGTCGTCGGCCCAGTGGAGGTCCTCGAGGATCATCAGCGTCGGTCGCTGTGAAGCGAGGCGGCCGGCGAAATCGAAAACACAGTTGAACAAATGACGGCGTGCCTGAGCCGGCGGCAACTCGAGCGGTGCCGGAAGCTGGGGCAGGATGTTCCTGAGCTTGGGGATCAAGCGCGCCAATTCACGCCCCTGCTCCCCCAGCGCTATGCGCAAGCTTTCGGCGTTCGATGCAAGTTCGACAAAGTTCTCGAGGATTTCCACAAACGGCAAATAGGCGACGGCTTCGTCGTGTTCGGAACAATGCCCGAGCAGAATCGTCATGCGCTGCGCGTCAGCAGCGGCCGCGACCTCGTCCGCCAGCCGAGTCTTGCCGACACCGGGTTCGCCGGAGATCAGAAACAGGCGCCCGCGCCGGGAGGCCGCGTCGTCGAGTCCGGTCAGCAACGATTCCAGCTCGCGCTCGCGTCCCACCATCGTGCCCGAGGGACGGGATCGAGATTGATCCGTGCCCACTATCTTCGGCGCACGAATCTCTGCGACGAACCTGTAACCCCTGGCCGGTACTGTTGCCACGAAGCGCGGCGTGTCGGGATTGTCGCACAAGGCCCGCCGAATTTTTCGTACCGCAGTGTTGATACTGGTCTCGCCATCGACGAACACGCCCTTGCCCCAGACGCGCTCGAGAATTTCCTCGCGCGTGACGAGCTGTCCGCGTCGCTCGACGAGCAGGCACAGCAATTCGAGCGGAATCCGCTGGAGAGGTACGACCACATCGCCGCGGCGTAGTTCGTAAGCGCCGCGGTTCAGCACAAAATCGTCAAACTGTAAGAGATCCTTGGACATTTCTTCCGGTCACGGATTCTACTGCGGTCGTGTGCAAGCGGATAGGCGGTTTGCTCCAGCCAGTTCAGACAGGATTCAGGAAGAGTTCAGATCTTTTTCATTGGCCGCAGTCCTCAAGTTAGGTAATGAGGCACATACTGCTTTGTAGGTTACTGACCAAACGCAAGGAGACTGCTCATGAGCGCTACCAAGCTGATTACAATGTATGGGTCGCCCTGGTCCGAGCGTGTCCGCTGGGCGTTGAAGTTCAAAGGCCTGGCGTACGAGAAAGAGAACTACGAACCAGGAGTCGATGAAGAAAAAATTAAAAAATTGACCGGCCAAGCGATGGTGCCGGTCTTGATCGCCGATGGAAAAATGATTCCCGACTCGACTGCCATCCTGGAATGGCTCGAAGCTTCCAGGCCCGAGCCGGCGCTCTTGCCGAAGTCGGAGAAAGACCGCGCCCAGGTGACGCTCTGGGAGGAGCTGGCAATCGGTGTACTGGGTCCTCATGCTCGTACGTTGATCGTCGGGCGCCAGCTCCGTATCGACCACCCCGAAGCGCAACGAAGCGGAAAGTACTTTGCAGAGAAGTACGGGCACTCGCCGTACATGGAAGAGCAGGCGAAGCTGACGCTGAGGCGCGTATTACTAGGCCTCAAGCAAACGTTGAGCGGACGGCAATATTTGGTTGGTGACGCATTCACTCGGGCCGACTTGACCACCGCGGCGATGCTGATGCTGCTCAGTCCAGCACCGCAGGAATTCTTTGCCTTCCCGGATCAAGTGCGGCGGATCTATATGGACCCGCTAGGTGACGATCCGGCCTTCTCGCCTGTATTTGCCTGGCGCGACGAGATGTACAAAAGGCATCGCGGCGAGGCTGTCAGGCCATAGCGGCATCGAACGACAACCGTGACCAGCTAACCCCGATGCGCTGCGCGAACTGCTCGACTGAGAATCCCACGCGCGCGAAGTTTTGTATCGAGTGCGCGGTTCCATTCAAGCGGCGATGCCAAAAGTGTGGTTTCGAAAATCCGCCTGAATCCAGATTCTGCGCGCAATGCGCGGCCGCTCTGGGCGGAGAAGCGGGGCAACCTTCGAAGGCCGGATCGAACTCAACTCCATCGGGGATTCGCGTCGCCGTCGAAAATTCTGAAACGCCGGCAATCGACGGTGAGCGCAAAACCGTCACAGCATTATTTGCCGATATCAAGGGCTCTACCGAATTGGAGCAGGACCTCGACCCGGAGGAAGCCCGCGCCATCATCGATCCCGCGCTGAAACTGATGATCGCGGCCGTGCAGCGCTACGACGGCCACGTGGTGCAGTCGACCGGCGACGGCATCTTCGCGATGTTCGGCGCTCCACTCGCCCATGAGGACCATCCGCAACGCGCGCTGTATGCGGGGCTGCGGATGCTGGAAGAGCTGCTGAGATATGGTTCGAAGCTTCAGGGCGAAGGTCGCGCGCCGATCGAGATTCGCGTTGGCGTAAATACCGGCGAAGTCGTGGTTCGCTCGATCGCGACCGGCGACGGACAGGTTGAATACACACCGATCGGACACACCACCAACCTCGCATCGCGCCTGCAATCGCTCGCACGCACCGGAACCGTCGCCGTCAGCGAGCAGACGCGCAAAATGGTCGAAGGATATTTTCAGCTCAAACCCTTGGGTCCGACCCGGATCAAAGGCGTGAGCGAGCCGGTCAACGTTTACGAGGTGATCGGACTGGGTCCATTGCGAACCCGGCTGCAACGCTCGGCCGGGCGCGGCATGTCGAAGTTCGTGGGCCGACAGGCTGAAATGGACTCGCTGAAGCGTGCAGCGCAGCAGGCCAAGGCTGGGCGCGGCCAGATTGTCGCGGCGATCGCTGAGGCGGGAGTCGGCAAGTCGCGCCTGTTCTTCGAGTTCAAGGCGGTATCGCAGTCGGGATGGATGGTGCTGGAGGCGTTCTCAGTCTCGCACGGCAAAGCATCAGCGTTTCTGCCGGTGATTGATCTGCTGTGGAGCTACTTCAAGATCACATCTCACGACGATGAGCGCACGCGACGCGAGAAAGTTACCGGCCGCGTGCTCGCGCTCGATCGGTCGCTGGAGGACGCGCTCCCATATTTGTACGGGCTGCTCGGCTTAACCGCGGAAAACAATCAGGTCGCGGACGTCGAAGCGCAAACGCGCAAGCGTCGCTCGCTCGACGCGATCAAGCGCATCCTGCTGCGCGAGAGCCTTAACCAGCCGCTGGTCGTGATTTTCGAAGACCTTCACTGGATCGACGGCGAGACGCAGGGATTCCTGAACCTGCTCGCCGACTCGATCGGTACCGCGCGCGTATTGCTGCTGTTCAACTATCGGCCCGAGTATCGCCATGAGTGGGGCAACAAGACCTACTACACGCAGCTGCGGCTCGACCCCTTGGGCAAGGAAAGCGCCGACGAGATGCTGGGTGCACTGCTCGGCGATGGCAAGGAGCTCGAGCCACTGAAGCGGCTGATCATAGAAAAGACCGAGGGCAACCCTTTCTTCATGGAAGAAACGGTGCAGGTGCTGCTGGACGATGGAGCGCTCGTGCGCAACGGCAGCATCAAACTCACCAAGCCGCTGCGCGAGTTGAAGATTCCACCTACCGTGCAAGCGATCCTCGCGGCGCGCATAGACAGGCTGGCGCCCGATCACAAGGACCTTCTGCAGACGCTGGCCGTCGTTGGCACCGAATTCAAACTGGGGCTCGTGCGCAAAGTATTGGACCTGCAAGCGGGAGCAGAATTGTCATCCACGGGCCGCGATACGACTGCCGGCCGGCTCTCCCGTGAAATAACGCGCGAGGTTCTGGAAGAGATGCTGTCCGAACTCCAGCTCGCCGAGTTTATCTACGAGCAACCGGCGTCCGGCGACGTCGAGTACATCTTCAAGCACGCGCTGACTCATGATGTCGCCTACCATTCCATGTTGAACGATCGCCGCCGCGTGCTGCACGAGAGAATCGGCGCGGCGCTGGAATCCACCTATGCCGAGAGCCTGGACGACCACGTTGCCGAACTGGCGCATCACTATGCGCGCGGCGGCAACGCGGCCAAGGCGGTGAAATATTGCTTACACGCAGTCAGGCGATTCACACACCTCGGCTCGAATGGTGAAGCGCTGGCGCACTTCGAGACCGGGATCGCGCAACTGTACAAGCTCCCCGACGACGACCGTCGCGCAGAGCTGGAGCTCGATCTCAGGAACGCCGCCGGCAGCTCGCTGGGAGACACCAAGGGTTACGGATCATTCGAAGCGGAGCAGTCGGCGGCGCGCGCCATGGAGCTTTGCCGGCGGCCCGGCATCAACTGGGAAAAGACCTGGATGTCACTGTTCCAAATATTTTTCGTGCAACAACTCCGTCCCGACGTTTGCAAAGCGGAGGCAATAGCCTCCGAGTTGGTTGCACGAGCCGAAGAACAGCGCGCCGACGGATATCTCGCAGAAGCTACGAACTGGTTGGCTTACGCGAAGATGGTTTCGGGCAACTTCGAGCTCGCCGATCAAATCTTCGACCGGGCCTGGATGCTGCTGGAATCCATGAATTCGGATCACGATGAGCAAGCGCCCAAAGGTCAGTTTTCGATCCAGCAGCTCGGGACTCGGCAGAACAATCGCATCCTCTCGGGATGGAACCTGTGGTTTCGGGGCTATCCCGATCGCGCTCTGGAGCGAATGAATGTCGCGACCACCATCGCGCAGGAACCGCGGGCTCCGAAAAACATCCTGGCCGACATACACGGATTTGCGACCTACATTCATGAGCTTCGCCGCGAGCCTGAGTTGATGAGAGCGCGGGCGGAAACGAGGCGGGAACTGGCGACTGAATCGGGCTTCTTCACCGGCCGAGCGCTGAGCGAAATTTACCTCGGACGCGCGGATGCGATGACGGAAGATGCCGAGGGCGGCATCGTGCGCATGAGAGACCATATGTCGGAGTTGAAGGTGACCGGCTCGGAGTATATCAGCGATCGCTATTTCACCTTTATTGCCAACGCGCTGAGCCGGCTGCGACGTTTCGACGAAAGCCTTCGCGTCGTTGAGGAGTCGTTTCCGTT
>Ga0210396_10003757_pt1 | contig 15048 bp, 10 predicted proteins | sample IncBWH17OmetaG_FD_155466 | JGI IMG/M metagenome (GOLD analysis project Ga0210396, IMG submission 155466) | Forest soil microbial communities from Barre Woods Harvard Forest LTER site, Petersham, Massachusetts, United States - Inc-BW-H-17-O ... | reverse complement strand
TATGGTCGTCAATGATTTCGATGGAGACGGCAATCCCGATGTGCTGATCTCCGGCAACGACTATGGGACCGAAGTAGGGACCGGTCGCTATGACGCGCTCAACGGACTACTGCTCAAAGGCGATGGCAAAGGGAATTTCATCCCGTTGCCGATCCTCCGGAGCGGTATCTACATCCCTGGAAACGGCAAGGCCCTGGTGAAATTACAGGGCGCTTCGGGAAGATATCTCGTAGCAGCCAGCCAGAACCGCGGCCCCCTGAAACTATACGAGCTGGAGCACTCCTCCGCCCAGCTCAAATTAAATGCCGACGACGCCTACGCCCTGCTTCATTTCAAAGACGGCCGCGTCGAAAAAAAAGAGTTTTATTATGGCGAATCCTTTTTATCCCAGTCGGGCAGATTCCTGTCCATCGACAAAAACGTGGCATCTATCGAAGTGTTCGATAATCGTGGCCATCCTCGCCGGCATCCTGCTTTTCTCCCGTTGCCTGGAGTCCGGCACCCATGATCCGCGCGGCAAGGCATACGCCGGTTCGGCCAGCTGTGTATCCTGCCACCGGGCGATCGTCCAGTCATACGGCCGCACTCCGCACTACCACGCTGCCGCCATCGCTTCACCATCCACCATCGCGGGAAGCTTCTCCTCCGACTCCAATACTTTCGTAGTAAACGATACGGCTAAAGTCGTTATGGAAGACCGCGCCGGCATCCCTTACCAGGTGCTTTATATCCACGGGAGAGAACGCAGGGCAGAACGTTTCGACATCGTATTCGGCTATTCCAAAGGCCAGGCCTATCTCTACTGGAAGAACGACCAGCTCTACCAGCTCCCGGTTTCCTGGTTCAACAACCTTCATCGCTGGACAAGCAGCCCCGGATACCCTGACGGTTTGCCGTTTTTCGGCCGGCCGGTCCTGGAACGGTGCTTCGAATGCCATACCTCCTACATCGCGCCATCCGATCCGCACAATGTAAATGCCCTCAGCAGCGCGTCGATGATCGTCCAGATCGATTGCGAAAGATGCCATGGTCCCGCTGCCAACCATGTCGCCTACCACCGGGAATTCCCCGCAGACACACAGGCCCGGTATATTGTATCCTATCGATCCCTTCCGCGCGACCGGAAAGTCGATCTTTGCGCTTCCTGTCACGCAGGCAGCAATAACATCCCCCTACGATCCATATTCGGTTTCCGGCCCGGCGATTCGCTGGCTCATTTCGTCGTATCCGCGCATGTCGGCGTCCACTCACCCGACGTACATGGCGATCAGGTGGCCCTGCTGGCTTCCAGCAAATGTTTCCAGATGAGCAATATGGACTGTTCGACCTGCCATGACCCGCACAACGGCAGCCACAACGATTACGCCGACTACGCCCGGCGCTGTCAGGGATGCCATTCTCCCGACAAACATAATTTTTGCAAAATGGCCAACGACGAAAACCTACCCGTTCTCCAACGCAACTGTACGAGATGCCATATGCCGTCGCAGGCATCCAATATCATCCGCGTCAAGACCGGCGAAACCGGCAAGGACACCCCCATCTTCATGGTGAACCATCGGATAGCAGTCTATCCGCTCACAGCTGTGCATCCAGCACCGCCCACGCAGTGAGCGCACCATTGTAGCTCGTATAAAGGCCATACACCGAATAGACCGCTTCTCCCCAATTGCCCTGCACCTTCGCCGGCAAAGCGACATTCTGAACAGGATCGGAGATGTTACGCACAAACCCAAAGGCAACCTTCGCGGCAGCGCAGGTCTCGGCGATGATGGCGTCATCCATCTCCACACAAGCAAACGAAGCCAGGTTCCCGGCCGTGGTGGCCACGACAAAACTATCGGTGGTCAGCAACGCCGTTCCCGCCGGCGTCAGGTTGTACAGCGCGGGTTGCGCATCACCCCTGTTCAGCCCGTCGGGATCGAGCTGCGCCAACGTATAATTCGTTTGATAGAATTGGTTGAACTGCGAACACAACGATTCCAGATCGGTTTGGACTGTCGGTATCGGGAACAACAGCTTTTTGAATCCCGCCAGATCGACGTCATTCCAACCTGCTTCCCAGGCATTGGAATAATCGGGCCATTGATCCTGCGGCTTCCCGGATTCATACAACGTTCCCGCCCTGACGACCGCGACCGTCCCGATATGGTCACCCGTTTTCGCGCCCCCGGCCGTACCGGCAGAGAGGATCAGCTTTGGCTGGACGACCGTGATGAGCCTGTTGATCAGCTGGGCCAGGATCGTCTCCCCCGGCCAGTCCAGGTGCGTATTGGATTTGAACAACAACACCCTGCTGCTGCCCATTTCCACCAGCCGGTAATAACCCCAATAGGTCCAGGTGTTATCAGCATGGGCCGGAAGGTCCTTGTCGTATTGCACCCATCCGGGCCAACTCCCTTTTGCCCGGTCGCTATAAGACAAAGGAGTGCTGCTGTTGCAAAAGACATGATCCAGCGCGGCCCATTCGGCACCCGCCCAGGTGATCACGACCGCATCGGCCTTGGGCAGTTCTGAACCCGTGGCATTCACGGGAACAGGCGCCTTTTTACCGATGGCCGTCCAGTCGATGGCCGGCACGGAAGGGCTGTTTTTGATCGTAGGGGCAAATCTTTTGGTTACATCGGCCGTCAGCGAATGGGTGACGGGAAAAAGCCTTGTGACATGATTGACGTGAATGTCATGGTTGAGATTCGACATATAGTAGGATATATTTAATGGCCTGACAATGCCGCCAGCAGCTTATCCCCATCCGGGCTGCCCAGTCCGGTACAGGCATCCCAGCCGGGCCCGGCGGAATATGCGCCATTATTGCCGGTGGTAATGTCCCGCAATACGCCCGTGGCGAATTTCGTATACAGCAGCGTGTTGAGGAACCCGCAGGACGCACCCAGCCCCTGGTTGATCCGTGCGATCAACGCGGCCCACAACGGCGCGGCGGCGCTGGTGCCGCCAATGGCATCGAGACTTTTGCCATCGACATGCATCACCACCAGGGCCGTATCCGGATCGGCTACGGCGGCAACATCGGGAACGCCCCGTCCGATGGTATGCGGAGCCACCACGGAAGGCGGGACTTTGACGCCATCCTGCCAGGATGGTTTCGAAAATACGACACTGATGCCGCCGCCGCCCGCGCCATTGCCCTGCAACAGATCGTTCCAGACCGTTTCTCCGGTGATCACCGGCTTCGCACCCGGCGAAGCGACCAGCCGCGTACCGCCCACCCCCATCACATAGGGACTCGAGGCGGGGAAATCCACTTCCGGTCCACCCTTCCCTTCATCGCTCGAGCCATCGTCGCCTGCCGCGGAAAAGACGGTGATGCCCTTGGCCACCGCCGCTTCCAGGGCCTGGTTCACCACCGAAACACCCATCTTGGACCAGGCGCTGTTGGGGTCCTGCTCCGGATTGCCATAACTGTTGGATATAACCGAGATTTGATTGGGACCGGTGATCGCCGAATGCAGGATATCCACCCAGCCCTTGCTGGTGAATTCGGAGAAATACATATAAATATGCGCTCCCGGCGAAATGGCGCCCACTGTACACATGTCGAGCATCACCTCGCCCGTGGCATCGCCCTGGCTATTCGACGCCTGCGTATCGGGCCCCGGATCATTCCCCGGCCCCTGCACCACGACATCCGTGATCGCCGGGGTTTTCAGATTTAAGATCTTGGTGAAGTATTCCTGCAGCGCCGGAAGGCTATAGCCGCCCTGCTGTTTCTTGTTGGGACCATTGAAGGCAAAGACCGCGACGTTCTGGCCCGTGCCGTCATAGGCCGTCGGAAAGTTGTACAAGGCCGCGGCCTGCGTCGGAAAAAAACAGCCGGGATAAGGGTTGACACCCGCCTGCAACGCCATCGCGCGGCTGCGCCGCCGCCGGAACCTTGGTTTCCCCACCGGCCGGTCGTCGAGCCCAAAGACCCCCTCGATGACCCCATAGACCTTCGCCGGCAGATAGATCTTGCCGCTACGGCCGCGGTAATGGCCTAACTCGGGATGGTCGTATTCATCCAGCTGCACCTTGAACGCCTTGCTAATATTGCCGATCGTTCCCTCTACCACGGTACGCTTGCTGGCAGCGTCCTGGCTCACGACGGTCAAATGATTTTCGACAGCCCAGGACGCGATAGTGGCCAGGTCTTCCTTCGAAGCGCCATAAAGAGCGGTAAAATCCGCATCGCTGAGATAATGCCGCTCACCCGGCAACGCCGTGGTCAACTTGTCCACATCGGTCGCCAAATGCGCCGGCGGATGAGGATTGCGGCGGGCGTAAATACTGAGCTGAATTTTTTCGTTGGGGTCCGATGCACTGACATGTTTGGCATTGGGAACAGCATTCCGCTGGCTGCCCGCGATCGGCAGCATCGATTGATCCTGACTCATACGACAAAGTACCTATTTATTCCCAATTCTCCATGCCCGCGGCCGCCAGATACTCCTTACTGGCGGCATCTTCCGGCTCCAGCGAGATCGAAGCGGTGGTGGACTGCTCGCGTCCCCAGGCAAAGACCAGCGGTAAGACGAATAAAGCCGCAAACGTGGAAGCGATCAATCCGCCGATCACCGCACGCCCTAACGGAGAACTCTGGTCGCCGGCCTCGCCGATGCCGCTCGCCATCGGGATCATCCCCACCACCATCGCCAGCGCGGTCATCATAATGGGCCGGAGCCGGAGGGCCGCGGCTTCACGCGCCGACCGCAATGCATCCCCATTGTGTTTCCGCAGCTGCTCGGCATTCGTGATCAGCAGGACCGCATTGGAGATGGAAACCCCCACCGACATGATGATCCCCATATACGATTGCAGATTCAGCGTGGATCCCGTGAGCGACAACAAGATCAGCGAACCCAGGATCACCGCGGGCACCGTTGCCAGCACCACGGCCGATACTTTAAAGGATTGGAAATTGGCGGCCAGCATCAAAAAAATGACAATGATCGCCACCACCAGCCCGTTTTGCAGACTGTCCAATGTTTCCGTGAGGGTCTGCGTCAACCCAATTGCTTCTACCGTCAGCCCGCGCGGCAGCGGCCCCAGCGACTCTATGGCCTTGCGGACATCGACGGACGCAGCCCCCAGGTCTTTGTTATAGAGATTGGCCGTCACACTCAGATCAGGGATAGCACCTAAATTGTCGTTCTCGCCATACGTCGTATCCGTCTTGATCGAAGCAACATCGCCCAACACCGGACGCGGCGCATTCGGCAACACCGGGATCTCGCCGATATCATCCACGCTATTCATCTTGTTCTCCGGCACCTGTACCTGTACATTGTAAGCATTGTTCCCCGCCTCGTCGATCCAGATATTCTTCTCGGTGTACCGGGACGACGAAGTCGACGCCACGATGCTCCTCGAGATATCATCCAGCGTTACCCCCAATTGTGCGGCCCGCACCCGGTCCACTTCAATATTGATGGCCGGATATTTATTCGACTGACCAAGCTGGACATCCCGCATATACGGTATCGCCCTGAGCTTTTCGATGAGCCTGGCCGCATAGATCTCATTGTTCTTCTTGATCCGCCCGGAAAAACGGACCTCCACCGGCGTCGGCGACCCTTGACTCAGGATCTTGTCCGTTAGCTCGATGGGTTCGAAAGACAGCTGTACGTCGGGCATCTCCTGCCGCACCCGGGCCCGGATCTTCTCTTTGAGATCATCTAAAGAATTCGTTTTATAATGCTCATCTACAGCCACCTGCATCACCGCCTCCTGCGGACCGGCCATCCACAGATAGATGGGGTTCACGGAGAACAACGATGGATGCTGACCGATATACGCCGAGCTGATCGATACATGATCCGGACCTACGATGTCTTTGATGATATGAAGGGTAGCCAGGGTCTTCTCCTCCGTACGCTCGATCCGGGTTCCGTCGGGAGCCCGCAGCCGCACCTGGAATTGTCCCCCATTGACCTTCGGCAAAACGTCTTTGCCGATATGCTGCAAAAGCAGAAAAGCCGCTCCCCCCGTGAGGACGAGATAGGCGATCACAATGGGTTTACGATAAGGCATGATCCGGTCGATAAAGCTCAGGAACCGCGCCCTGATCCGGTCGAAAAGCGAAGGGCGTCCATCCTTTCCATGCGGCTGCAACAACATCCGCTCCTTGTCCCCGCCGCCATCCTGCTGCGCCGCCAATACCATGGCCGGCTTACCTCCTTTATGAAATTTCATGATCCAGTTAGCCATCACCGGTACAAAGGTCTGCGCCAAAAAATAAGAGACGATCATACTGAACCCGATAGCCAGGGCCAGCGGCAGGAACAACGATCCCGGTATCCCACCCATCGTGAACGCGGGTGCAAAGACCGCCAGGATACAAAAAAGGATCAACAGCTTGGGGAAGGCGATCTCCTTACAGGCATCCCAGATCGCCAGCCGCTTGGGCTTGCCCATGTCCAGGTGCTGGTGGATATTCTCGATGGTCACGGTACTCTCATCGACGAGGATGCCGATCGCCAGCGCCAGCCCGCTCAGTGTCATTATATTGATGGTCTGGCCAAAAAGATTTAAAAACAGGATACCGGAAATAATAGAGGTGGGGATCGTCATGATCACGATGAGCGCACCCCGCCAGTCGCCCAGGAACAACAACACCATCAAACCCGTGAGGATCGCCCCGATGGCCCCCTCGGAGATCAGGCTTTTTACCGAGTTGATCACATACACGCTCTGGTCGAAAGCATAGGTCAGATGGACATCCTCCGGCAACAACGCCTGCATCCTGGGGATGGCCGCCTTCAACCGCTGCACCACCTCCCAGGTGGAAGCATCGGCACTCTTGGCTATGTCCAGGTAGACCGAACGCTTTCCGTTGACCAGGGCATACCCCACCGTGATATCGGCGGCATCCTCTACCGTAGCCACATCCCGCAGATACAGGTTCTGCACTCCGCCCCCGACATACAAAGGGATATTGCCGAAATCCTGGACCTTGTGGATCGTCGTGTTCACCGGCGTCAGATAGTTCTTGTCCCCGATCCGAACATTGCCCGATGGCGCCGAAATATTGTTGATACGAAGCGCCGCGACTAATTGATCCGGCGTCAGGTTATGCTCCCGTAGTAATGCCGGATCTGCCTTGATCACCACCGTCCGGATATTCCCGCCAAAAGGGGGAGCCGACAACAAACCCGGTATCGAGGTAAACGACGCCCGGACATAGACATTGGCCAGATCCGCCAGCTCGTTGTTATTCCGTTTGTCGCTGCTCAATACCAGTTCTCCTACCGGCAAGGTCGACGCATCGAACCGGATGATGAACGGCGGATTGGAACCCGGCGGGAACAAGACCTGCGCCCGGTTGCTGACCGCGGTAGCCTCCGCCACCGCCTGCGCCATATTGGTGCCGGGATAGAAATTCAATTTAATTAAAGTAAGCCCCTGGACATTCTTGGTTTCTATACTTTTGATGCCATTTACATAAAGCAATACATTAATATATTGTTTGGCAAAGAACGTCTCCATCTGTGTGGGGGTGAACCCGCCATACGGATGTGCGATATACAACACCGGCAGATCTAATTGGGGGAAGATATCGATCTTGATGGTATTCAAGGCCCGGATACCAAAGAAAAATAAGGCGGCTACTACGACCAAAATGGTGATTGGCTTGCGTAATGCGAAGAGGATCAGTTTCATACACGTTTATTTTGACATGCTTCCACGTGATAAGACAACCGTTTGAGCAGACAAGTCTATCTACTTATTTTGAAGCAAATTTGAACTTATTGCAATCCCATGAATCATAATAGCTTTTCGGCGATCCGTCGCGCCTTTTCCGCGTCTTCCGAACTCCGGAACATGGCCCCTACGGCAATCCCTCCCTCCAACAATAGAAAAAGCGTATCCGCCAGGATCTCGTCCTCCAGCACACCCCGGTGCCCCGCGGCAACTACCAGCTCCCCGATGTATTGCCGGAATCTACCCTTATGGGCCCTCACCCGTTGATAGACCTGTTCGTCGTCACTGGTTTCCGCGGTGATCTTGTTGAAATGACACCCCTTGTATTTCAGTTTTTGCTGTCGCTGGATGCGGTAATCGAACAGGGCCAGCAATTTTTCCCGCGGCGTCGACAGCGGAGCCAGGAACCGGTCCAGCTCGAGAAACCATTCGGCATGCGTCCGGTCCAGGTAGGCCAGCAACAGATCGGTCTTGGAAGGAAAATGGTTGTAAAGCGAAGCCCGGGCGATCTCCGCTTCCTCGATGATCTGATTGATCCCCGTAATATGATATCCCTGGTCGTAGAACAACCTCGAGGCCGTATCCAGGATCCTGTCTTTTACCGCTGAGTCACGCATAATACCATAAAGGTATATATTTTTCTGAAAAGTAGACAACTCTGTCTACTTAGTAAAATTAGGTGCTTCCACTTAAATAAATTTACCTGTTCCTGCGTTATTGTCTCATCAGGACATCCTCCTATATATGGCCTGGTAACACGTATGACGTTATCCTTCAGTATGAAAAACCGCCTGGTCACCCCGATGACCGGTAGCTCACCCATATCGATCGTGGATCGCGACGAGTTGCAAACGCAAACGGATTATTTCCGTGCGCTGGTGAAACGCCGGTCCGACAACCTGATGAATTATTTCCTCATCGGGTTCTTTATCGTGGGCCTGCTATTGGCCGGTTATTATGATACCTGGGGGATCGCCGTTGGCGTGGGGGGCCTCTCGCTCGTAGCCTATTATTCAGTGAAACTGCTCCTGCCCGCATCCGACCTTTATCAATATGTCCTCAGCGCCACCCTCGCCATCTTCATGGCCCAATACATCTATCAGCTGCACGGGCTTTTCGAGATGCATTTCTTCGCCTTCATCGGCTGCGCGATCCTCATCACCTATCAGAACTGGAAATTGCAGATCCCGCTGCTGATCATCGTGGGCTTGCATCACGGCATCTTCAATTATCTTCAATACAAGGGCAATACCGATATCTATTTTTCCCAGCTGAATTACCTGGATTGGCAAACCTTCGCGATCCATATCCTGTTGACGACGGTCATCGTATTCATCTGCGGACTATGGGCCTATCAGCTGAAAAAATCCGGTGAGATCCAGATCGCCCAGACCGTACAGATGGCCGGTCTGCAACGGGAAGCCACCGTCCTCATGGAGCGTAAACGCAACGCCGACGAGCTGGAAGCCGCCTGGCGCAAGGCTGAGATCGCCCTGCAGGAGGCGGAAAAAGCCAGGATAGAAGCGGAACGCGCCAACCGCGCCAAGAGTATCTTCCTGGCGACCATGAGCCACGAGATCCGCACCCCGATGAACGGCGTCATCGGCATGACCTCGCTCCTGGCCGAAACTCCACTAACCGGCCAGCAACATGCCTATACCGAAACGATCGCTGCCTGCGGCGAGACCTTGTTGGGCGTGATCAACGATATCCTCGATTTCTCCAAGATCGAATCCGGCGGCATGGAGCTGGAAGAAGAAGATTTTGATTTGCAAAGCAGCATCGAACATATCCTCGATATCTTCGGCGCCCGCGCGGCACGATCGGGCATCGAATTGCTCAACCAGGTGGAACGGGACGTGCCGGCCTTTATCCGCGGCGACGATCTCCGGCTACGCCAGATCCTCACCAACCTCGTGGGCAATGCGATGAAGTTCACCGAACAGGGAGAGATCTTTATCGGCGTGCGTGTCGAGCATGGCGCGCCGGACGGCGTCCTGACCCTGGGTTTCGAAGTTCGGGACACCGGCATCGGCATCCCGGCCGATAAACAGGAGCGCCTCTTCAAAGCCTTTTCACAAGTAGACTCTTCCACGACCCGAAAATATGGCGGCACCGGTCTTGGTCTCGCTATCTCCCAACAACTGGTCCGGCTCATGGGCGGGACGATCCGTGTAGAAAGTGAACCGGGCAAGGGCTCGACCTTCTATTTTACGATCCGGACCCGCGCCGGCGTCAACCAGGAACCGCCCATCCCCATCGACGGGCTGGCGGCACATGCCGGGAAAAAAGTGCTGATCGTAGACGACAACGGTACCAACCGCACCATCCTCCGGACACAGCTGGAGTACTGGAACCTCACACCGGTCCTGGCCGCCTCCGGAGTGGAAGCGCTCGATCTGCTGGCCGGCGACGAGCGGGTCGATCTCATCCTCTCGGATATGCAGATGCCTTTTATGGACGGCATCCGCCTGGCGCAGAATATCCGTAACCGACATGCGCACGTCCCCATCATCCTGCTGAGCTCGGTGGGTGATGAATATAAAAAGAACCACCACCAGCTCTTTAGCGCCGTGATGACCAAACCCATTAAACAACAGGTATTGTACCGCCATATACTCGCCGGGTTACAACATCAGGGACGATTCACGGTGGACGGTCGCCAGGGTCCCTCCCGTTTACCGGAAAACCTCTCGGCAACCTTCCCCCTCGACATCCTCGTCGCAGAGGACAACGCGATCAACCAGCAGGTGATCCAGTATATCCTGCAAAAGATCGGCTATACGCCCACCATCGTATCCAATGGCCAGGAGGCCGTGGACGCCGCCGCCGGCACGTCCTACGATATCATCTTCATGGATCTCCAGATGCCCGAAGTAGACGGCCTGGAAGCGACCCGGCTTATCCGCGGCGACAAAGCCCTCCATCAACCCGTGATCATCGCGCTTACGGCCAATACCATGGAAGGTGACGAAGAAGAATGCCTGCTGGCCGGCATGAACGACTATATCGGCAAACCGGTAAAACTGGAAGAGCTGCTGGGCAAACTCCGCAAGTGGGCACTCCACCTGCAACACCGGGCCTGACAATAATTGATTATCTTCGTTACCTCTGGTATGAAGAATGCTTCCCTTGTATTGATCACGCTGATGCTGGGCACCTCGATGGCGGCTATCGACACCAGCATCGTGAACGTTTCCCTGCCCGTGATCCGTCATCAGTTCCGGGTAGACGTCGACGTAGTGGAATGGGTCATCACCGCCTATATGATCGCTTTCAGTCTTTTTATACCGCTGATCGGCTGGTTGAAAAGCCGCATCGGTTATTTCTATTTGTTTATCGCCAGCGTAGCGGTCTTCACCCTTGGCTCCCTGCTGTGCAGCCTTTCATCCAGTCTCACGGTGCTGGTCATCTCGCGGGTGATCCAGGCCAGCGGCGGTGGTGCCATCTCTCCTACCTCGCTGGCCATCCTGAGCGAAAGCTTTCCACCGGAACGACGCGGCAATGCCATCGGCTGGTGGGGCATCGGCAATGTCATGGGACCGGCGCTGGGTCCTACACTGGGCGGCGCGCTTACCCATTATTTTGGCTGGCAGTCCGTGTTTTATGTCAATCTTCCCATCGGTATCGCCACCATACTGCTGACCATGCGTTATCTTTCTTTTTTGCGCACCCAGCCACGGTCCAAACCGCGCTTCGATTTTCAGGGCTATGCCTGGTTCGCGCTTTTCATCGTCTCCGTACAGGTAGCCGTCTCCGCGATTGCGAAAGGCGGCGCGATAAAAGGGATCGCCGCCGGCGCCACCGCCATCCTCTCCATTTGGCTTTTCATCCGCAGCGCCCGGCGCCCCCAGCCCCTGATGGACCTCACCGTCTTCCGATCCGCCAACTTCAATTATTCCGCCATCATCATTGTCATCCGCTCCGTGGCGCTTTTCGGCGGGATGTTCTTCTTACCCTTTCTGCTGCAGGGGTTGCTGGGGTATACTACGATCCAGAGCGGTCTGCTGATGCTGCCCAACGCGCTGATGATGCTCGTATCCCGGCCCTATGCCGGCAAAAAAGCAGACGAAGGACTCATCCGCAATATCTCGGTCATCGGCATTCTGATCGTCGCCGCCAGCATGTTCGGCTTCTCGCGAATCGACGTAGGCACTTCCATCATCTGGATCCTCCTCCTCATGATGGCCCGCGGTCTCGGCATGAGCCTGCTCGTCGCACCGGTGTCCACCGCCCTGCTGAACGCCGTTACCCGCGAACAGACCGCGACCGCCACGTCGATGAACAGCCTGTTACAACAGCTGGGCGGCTCCATCGGCATCGCCGTCTTCGGCGTCCTTCACCAATTCATCTATACGCACTACCTGGACAAACAATACCAGGCGCCCATCGCCGAACACTTTGCGCTGCAGGACGGTTTTCTCATCTCCGCCTTCGTGATTGCGCTCGCCCTGATACCCGCGCTTCGTCTGCCACAAAAACATCCCGTTAGGATCAAAGAAAATTTGGAACCCAAACATCCTGTTTAGATTTTTTTTCCGTAACTTTATAGCTATTATTCACCAAAAAAAAGGAGGTATTCATGCTATCTACAGATAAATCATGGAAACCTTCGGTTAATTTCGCTTAACCGGGTTGCTCCAAAAAATAATCTGCTGACAAAGGTCAGGGAGAGGCTGTCTACGGACGGCCTCTTTTATTTTTTCCCGCCGCCGCCGATCTCTCGCCCGTCCTCCTATCCGCGTCTCCCGTCCCCCTCATTTTTCCCCCCGCCCCGCGAACTAAATGTCTAAATATTTGTATACGTTCTTTTTATATTGTTCAAAGTCCTCCAAAGAAGTGAATTCTTCAAACCGGTACGAGGTCCCATTGCGCTGCTCGCGTACCAGCGCGACCGTCCCCCCGCCGACGAGCGTTCGTTTCGCCCGCTGAAATACTTCATCGAGCGCGGCAACGTCTTTGATGGTTTGCCATTCCTCCACTTTGCCTACATTTATGATATAATCTTCCATAGTATATGCAATTTAGAACACTTGGAAATACCGACGTAAAATTATCCGCCATCGGCCTGGGCTGTATGAGCATGAGTCACGCCTATGGCCAACCCAATGACGAAGAGTCGATCCTGACACTGGAAAAAGCCATCGAGATCGGCATCACCTTCTGGGACACGGCGGACATCTATGGCAATGGCGCCAACGAAGAACTGATCTCGCGGGTCCTGCAACCCAACCGCGAAAAGATCTTCCTCGCTACTAAATTCGGCTTTACCGCTTACACGGATGGGAAAATGGGCGGCTTCGACGGTTCGCCCTCCTATATGAAAAAGGCCGTGGAAGCCAGCCTGCGCCGTCTCCGCACGGATGTCATCGATCTCTATTACGCGCATCGCGTCGACCCCAACGTGCCGATCGAAGAGACCGTAGGGGCGATGGCCGAACTGGTGCAACAAGGAAAAGTTCGTTTCCTCGGCCTGTCCGAGGCTTCCCCGCAATCTATCCGCCGCGCGCATGCCGTCCATCCCATCAGCGCCCTGCAAAGCGAATACTCCCTGCTGACCCGCGACGTGGAAAAGACCGTGCTGCCCGTTTGCCGCGAGCTACACATCTCTTTTGTCCCCTTTAGCCCGCTGGCCCGCGGTCTGATGACCAATACCCTCGATCTTGCCAGTCTCGGGGCTACCGATTTTCGCCGGGGCCTGCCCCGCTATCAGCCGGAACATGCGGACAACAATCAAAAGCTGGCCGCCGGTTTTGCCGGGCTGGCCGCCGCCAAAGGTTGCTCCCCTGCTCAGCTTGCCCTGGCCTGGGTGCTTGCGCAAGGCTCCGACATCATCCCGATCCCCGGCACCAAACGACGGAAATACCTGCTGGATAACGCCGGAGCCCTCGACGTCATCCTCGGGCAAAAGGATTTCGACGACATCGATCAATTGTTGAAGCGGTACCCCGATATTGGAGACCGCTACAACGAAGCCAACGCGAAATTGGTCGACAGGTCGTGATCACTCATTCGTCAATCCCCAGCCGCCGGCTCACCCGGGTATCACTTATTCGTCGATCCCCAGCCGCTGACACACCTGGGCATAGCTCATATGCTGATAATTCCGGATGACGCCATTGACGGCATTCGCATCCAGCTGCCGGCCGTTGGAATAGTAGATGCCGGACTTCACCGACGCCACCGTGCTCTTCTTGCCGCCGGGGATGATGATGTACCGGAACTGATGCGCATTGCTGATGGAACCGTATAGATCGAGGTCATCCTGGAATTGGATCGTCAGGTTACCCAACGTCGCAAACGCCTGCCACGTATCGACGTATGTCGTGGCCCCTTCCTGATAAGTCACGGTGATGGGTAATTGCCCCACCTGGCTGCTCGGCCAGATCGCCGTGGTATATCCATCCAGCTTACCATAGGTCAGCACCATCCCGCTATCGAGAACCGCCTGGGTAATATCGGTGGTGGCCTTGTTATAAATGAATCCATAGACGCCGAATATCGTGTCCTTGATATAGGAGGGTGGCGTGAACCATTGTGAATAAACGACATTGGCCGACCCCGTGGGTCCCTGCGCGCCCGTAGCTCCCGTGGGTCCCGCCGGACCCGCAGGACCCTGATCCCCTTTGCTACAAGAATTCAATACGAGGGCAAGGACAAAAGGCAAAAAGAAAAAGGCAAATACTGCACGTAACATTGTTTTCAATTTTAAGTTGAGGAAAATTTTGTAGAGGCAAAACTAAGGAGACCTTGCAGCCGGGTCAATACCACTTTAGTGTACTTTATTATATATTATAAATTGAATAATACTACTTTAGTGTTATAATATAGATTATTTCAGTAGTATGATAGATCTCGGTTAAAATCGGGGACGAAGCGGCTAAAATGCTGGCGTTGTTTTTACCCGTGATCACGGATATTCGTGTTAATCTATTAAGCATGCACCGTCTAAACTCTTGCATCGGGTATTTATCGGTATTCCTGATCGTCGGGGCAACAACGACCGCCCAATCTTTGCCGATGGCCGGTGCCCCCGCGCAACTCCTCATCCGCGAGGCGGCGGCGCATAGCATTCGCATCACCGTAAAACCACAAAGCTGGTCCGGCGATGAACCGTTCTCCCCCGCGCTGGTCGACCGCTCCTACCCCGACCCGGCAATCAGCCTCACCGAACTATCGGCGCCCATCACCCGAAAAATAGGCGGCATGGAGGTGACGGTAAGCCCCGATCCGCTGACGATCCGGATCACCACCGCCGGCGGCCGGCCCATTCAGGAGCTGCGCTTCAACGACAGCACTTTTTCCTTTGCACTCGACGACGCCCCCGTGCTGGGGCTGGGTGAAGGCGGA
>Ga0210396_10003754_pt1 | contig 15052 bp, 16 predicted proteins | sample IncBWH17OmetaG_FD_155466 | JGI IMG/M metagenome (GOLD analysis project Ga0210396, IMG submission 155466) | Forest soil microbial communities from Barre Woods Harvard Forest LTER site, Petersham, Massachusetts, United States - Inc-BW-H-17-O ... | reverse complement strand
CGGACGTTATTTTCAGCGGCCAGAGAGATGGCAGTTACGAATATGTGAGCGAACGCTTTCACGAGTACACCGGTTCAGTCGCGGTCCCGGGCAAAACCGTTAACTGGTTGGACCATGTCCATCACGAAGAAGTTGACCGGATCCGAGCCGGCTGATGCGGGCGGTCGAGTCGGGCGGGAGTTACGAATCCGAATATCGCCTGCGCTCCAAAGACGGCGCCTATCGCTGGTTCCGCTCCAGGGCCGTTCCTATCAGGGATAGCCAGGGATCCATCGTGAAGTGGTACGGCACATGTTCCGACATTCACGACAGTAAGCTGCTGGAACAATCCATTCGCGACAGTGCTTCCGAACTGGAAAAAATGGTAGACAGCCGGACGGACGAACTGCGTCGGCTTTCGGTCCGCCTTATGTCCCTGCAGGATCAGGAACGGCGCCGCATCGCGCGCGATCTGCACGATGGCCTGGGCCAGGAGCTAGCGGTTGCGAAAATGGTATTGGACAAAATACTTTTGCAGAAGTCCGCACAACCTCCAGATGAAGCATGGAGTCAGGCCAGCAGCATTATCGATCGCGCGATTCAGCAAGTTCGCACCATGTCCCACCTTTTGCATCCCCCGCTGCTCGACGAAGTGGGTCTGCTTTCGGCCCTTGCCTGGTACACCGATGGCCTGAGCAAGCGTAGCGGCATCGAGACTTCTCTCGAAGTGCAGCCTCGTGATTTTCCCAGACTCGCCTCCGAGGTAGAGACCGCAATTTTTCGCATCGTTCAGGAAGCTCTCACTAATGTTTTCCGCCATTCACAAGCGCACAGCGTACGGATTAACCTGACTCAACAAAATGGAACTATCGGAGTGGCCGTGCGCGACGACGGCAAGGGAATCAGCAACAAAATTGTCGAATTGCGACCCGACAGCGTTGGTGTTGGCATCGGAGGTATGAAACAACGAGCTAAGGAGCTTGGTGGACACCTTAAATTAACCAACCTCGATCCTGGCACACTGCTTGAACTTGAGATTCCTTACAGCTCGGTGTTGCGCGAATCAAGCGAAATGAGGGGACGTAATTCCGGCTGAGGATCCAGGAACGCGCCGCCTCTGTCGGTCGTGAGCGGGTCTAACGCCAACGCGCTGTTGCGATCCATACGAGTTGTTCGAAAACTCCTTTCTACCCCTTACCTTACTTGTCTCTAGGGATTTCTCCCGATTGGCATATGCGTCGACCTAGCCGACTCTAATTTCTTGAAGAGTCGACGCGATTGCCCACCGCGCCACAGCTCCGAGCTCGTGCTTAGAAAGGGATCTCCTATGACCACGACGACGACAACAAAAACGACCAAAAATAAATCCGTATTTGGAATTTATCCGACGCGCATCAACGTTGAATCCCCGGTCAACGCATTGCAGCATGCCGGATTTTCTAACGCGGATGTCTCCATTCTTCTCCCCGAAGGTCTTCAATCCGGAGAGGTGGCCACCGAGCAAAGCACAAAAGCTCCGGAAGGCGCCGTCGTTGGAGTTGGATCGGGTGCGGCCGTTGGCGGCGCTCTCGGGTGGCTCGTCGGAGTCGGAGCGCTGGCGATTCCCGGGATCGGTCCGGTGATCGCCGCCGGGCCCTTGGTCGCCGTCCTTGCCGGAATCGGCATTGGCGGAGCGCTGGGAGGATTCGCCGGCTCCCTGGTCGGCATGGGAATCCCGGAGTGTGAAGCCAGGAAGTTTGAAGGCGAACTCCTGAAAGGCGCCATTCTGGTTGCAGTTCGTTGCGAATCCGACGATGAGACCAACCGTGCCAAAGAAGTGCTCCAGTCGACCGGCGCCCAGGACATTGCGGCTTCCCGTGAAAGCTCTGCCGAAATCGGGAACGCCGCTTAGCTGGAAACTTTTTCCCCGACAAACATTCGCAGCCGGCTCCAGCCTGCGAATGCCGCGCGGTCGCGGCAGGCAATACGGACAGGACTGTAGGCTCTGAATCTAGGAGCACTAGGACGGCAGCACTACTCATAGAACGGCGCCCGCCTCTCGGGAGCACGCCCGGCTCCCTTTACAGCTTGCACCGGATGGAAGTAGCCGCACAGGGAAGTTACGGTTATGGTCGTACGAAATCAAAACAGCTGCTCACTTCGAGCACGGAAGAGGTCCGCTTATGAAAAGAATCAAATCAACACTGCCGAGATATCTCTTGGTGCTTGGTTCCAGTCTTCTACTCCTCGCCAGCGTCTGCTGGGGTGCGGACAATGACAAAGACCAGTCCGATATCGACAAGCGCCTGGATGCGGCCACCAAAGTCCTAACCGAAATCATGGGAGTTCCTGACAAAGCAATTCCTGACAAGGTTATGCGGGATTCCCGGTGCATCGCGGTAATTCCTTCCATGGTGAAAATTGCAGTTGGTTTCGGTGGCAACCACGGTAAAGGTGTGGCAACTTGCCGCACAGAAGCCGGAGCCTGGAGCGCACCCGCGCCAATCACCATCACCGGCGGAAGCTGGGGATTACAGCTCGGCGGTCAGGCTGTTGACCTGGTAATGGTCGTAATGAATGAGCAGGGCATGCAGCACTTGCTATCCAGCAAGTTCAAGCTGGGTGCAGATGCTTCTGCCGCTGCCGGTCCCGTTGGTCGGGATGCTGCAGCGGATACCGATTGGAAGATGAAGGCCGAAGTATTGACTTACTCTCGCGCCCGCGGTGTCTTTGCCGGAATCGATCTAAACGGCTCGGCCATCACGCAGGATAAGGACGAAACGCGCCTTCTCTACGGAAAGTTTGTCCCCTTCTCCGAGATCTTTGCCGGTCAGGTGCACGCGCGAGAAGCGAGCCAGCCCTTCCTGGAAGCTGTCAGGCGCTATTCGGGCGCGGCCCGGGAGCATGGTGAAGTAAGGACTCCGTCTGGAAGTGCCGAGGCCAACAATCAATAAGAGAAGCCTGGGAATCACGTAAGGCCCGGTTTGTCTCGTTCAAGCCGGGCCGGTTTTTCGACGCGAAATAAAAATTCATCATTCGGAGGTTTTCAATGTCGACCATTCTACTCATCGTTCTGGTGTTGTTGTTGGTGGGAGCGCTGCCCGCGTGGCCGTACAGCAGAGGTTGGGGATACTACCCGAGTGGCGGACTCGGTCTCGTGGTAGTCGTGTTGCTGGTGCTGCTACTCGCCGGCCGCCTGTAAATCAGATTCACCTTCGCAAAGAGGAAGAAAGAAGGCAGGCCCTGCAAAAATTTGCAGGGCCTGCCTTTACTTTGTGAGTCACACCAGAGTTAAGCACTGGTGGGTGTCGGCGAGCTGCCGTCGCCTTCCTCAACCCCACCTCTTATTTTTTTCGTGAATTGTTGCCCGAGACCGCACGCGCTTGTTCATTTTGCGCTGACTCAGCCGAGGGTGTCGCCGGCCGCGGCTTCTGCTCCACATACTTCGCATTCCGATCGGGATCCGGCACCGGCTGCGGAAGAGGAATCGGACGTGGCTTCTGTAACTCCGACCATGCAATCAACTGCGGTCCAATAGCATTGGTGGGAGGCACAGGATCCGGCTGGCTTTGCAGATCCTGTGCGCAAATCGGCGGGACAATCACTGACAGTAAACCCAAGGTTAGCAAGAGGCTTGTCTCTCGTCTCATATCTTCACCTCGAAAGACGAAGCGGCCAGCGGCAGATACTCTCGGTATCGCGGGCTCATGAGTAGCATCTCCAACCTCGCGAAACACCAGTTAGGACGTTCTACAGCTTGGCTTGAAGAGCGTCCATACATCGTTTCCTGTAACCGTCTGAGAGATCCGGACGCGGTGGCCCGAAGAATTGAATTCGGACAATCAACTGACGGATGGGCTTTTTCTGGATGAAATACAAGTTTTACAGTATGGGCATGAACCCGTTTGTCGGTTAGCCTGGTGGTCTACTCGACAGACGCCCCCATCGAGCAGGTGCCGGTTCTGGGAATCGTCGCCTGCTCCCTCCTTACAGAAGAACAATATAGAAGAACAATTCACCGAATTACAGCTATCGACTTTTCCTAATACAGGTTGAAGGGGATTCTTCCCGGCGCGCCTCGCAACTACATTTCCATCTGGCAGGATTCACTTCAGGAGGAACCATTATGCTTTACTGGACGCTAGTATTCCTGGTCGTCGCCTTGATCGCAGGAGTCCTGGGCTTTACCGGCGTAGCAATTGCAGCCGCAGGTATTGCGAAGCTGATATTTTTTATTTTTCTGGTGCTCTTTGTGTTGTCGCTGGTCACTCACATGACGCGCCCGGGCGGCGTCTAATTCGCCTACTCCGGCGGTTGGCCGGACTTTTACATGAGCGCCAAACCTTCTCAGCGAGCTTCATCTTTCCATCGTGAAGCCTGCTGAACCAGCGCAGCGTAGCACTCGCACGCGGCCTCTTCCAATCCTTTCGGATTAACGATATTCACCCGGCCGCGAGTGTACTTGATCAAGTCCGCCGTCTGCAGAATGGAGGCGGCCACGGTCACGCTGGAACGCCGTGTTCCCAGCATGTGTGCCAAAAACTCCTGCGTGAGTGGCACCAGGTCCGAACCGATCCTGTCCCGGCTCATGAGCAGCCAACGCGCCAATCTCTCATCCACCTCATGCAACCGGTTGCATGCAGCAATCTGCGATGCCTGCGACGCCAGCACCTGCGAAAACCGGTGCAGTCGTCTTTCCAGCGTACGGCATTTAGGCAGAATTTCCATCAAAGCACCCGAACTGATCCGGTACGCCGACCCTGCAATCTGAACGATTACCCGCGCTGGGCTCGACTTAAAGCCTACGATCAATGGTAGTCCGACGAAGCCTTCTTTTCCGGTGAGTCCTACTTCCACGCTCTTTCCATCCTCCATAACATTCAGAACGGAAGCCAGACCGCTGTTCATGAAGTAGGTGTGTCGAATTGGAGCCCCAGCTTCGTTGAGAACATCGTGCGTCCTCAATGGCATGAAAACCAGATGCGAATAAACAGCTTGGCGCTCTCTGTCCGGCAAGTTGAGCAGAAGCTCGTTCTCTAAGATTTGTCCGTCTACCTCCGTGTCTCTGGGTTTGGGACGGACGTTACGCGGGCTCTTGGCCATCCATCAGCTCCTAAGCGGCTTAGTCTCGGATTGGCAAGGCAGCGCTCTGTCCGCGGACCAAGCGGCGTCCGCGATTGCTCCCATCCTGAGACCAGTCAGCAAACCCGCGATACTACGGCTGCGCAGGAGATCTGTCTGTACGATACGAAGCCCAAATGTGTGCGATATGGGACATACAAGAGCTCGGGCACAGAGTAGGCTTGTCCTGTCTCTTCTAGCCCTTTCCGCGACGCGCCCTTGGCTAACGGTTCCTGCGAAATCAGATGGCGTTAATCGCTGTGTGATGTGAAAGGAACCAGCCATGGCCCAGCTGCCCCGCGGTTTTCTGAACAAATCCGACGACACCGACAATGATCACCGCGAGATTGGCAACATCATTCTGCGCGGCCTCCCTCGAACCGAACGCGCCCAGATCTCTTCTTCGCTCGAGTTTGTCCGGCTAAGGCTTCATCAAGTGCTGCACGAAACCGGTGAGGTTATCAAGTCGGGATATTTCCTGAACGATGGAATGTCTTCCGTTCTGACTGTCCAGCCCGACGGAGAAAGCGTTGAAGTTGGTTTGATCGGCAAAGAAGGCTTCGTCGGCCTGCCCGTAATTTTTGGTTTTAAAACCAGCGCCCTCAGAATTATCACCCAAGGGGATGGAACCGCTTACCGTGTGGATGTCAGGGCCTTGCAGAACCTTCTGCCCCAGTGTCCCGTACTGCAGCGCCAGCTGCAACGCTATTCCATGATCCTCGGCATCCAGTCAACCCAGCTTGCCGCCTGCAACCGACTGCATGACGTCGAGGAAAGATTGGCGCGATGGCTGCTTATGAGTCATGAGAGGATTGGCGGAAAGACTCTGCCTCTCACCCAGGAATTCCTCGCGCAGATGCTCGGAACCCGGCGCTCGACGGTCAGTGTGGCCGCCAGCATCCTTCAGAAGGCGGGAATGATTTCCTACACGCGCGGCAACGTAACTATTTTGAATAAAAACAAGCTCGAGGCCGCTACCTGCGATTGCTATCAGATCATCCGCCAGCAGCGAACTCGATGGCAGTCTGAAACCTCGTAGAATCTCCGCGGCGCGACCACGTTCCAGCCCCGCGCTCCTGGCGATGATTTTCTCCGTTCGCGGTCGCAAGCCGGTAACTTCAACTGGCAGACATCGCAGGCAACGCGGTTCATCAACCCAGAATCAAAACTTCGCCAACAACTCTGGGCGAAGGACTGAATCGTGAAACTTCCTTTTCTCCTCGGACGCTTCGTCTTCGGCGGATTCTTCCTCTATAGCGGAATCAATCATTTCATCCAACTAAGAGCAAAGAGAAATTGTCCCTAACACTCTGCGGCATTTTTTCTTTACCAATCCCATCGGGTAAAACACGTAACATGCGACGGATATTGCCTTACAAAACGGCTCACACATACTTCATACTTCAATTCTCAACCCCGCGCGCGTAAACCGCTGCCCTCTTCCCGGCATCTATAGCATGGTCGGAAATTTTGCCAAGCGCCACTTCAATTTCCGACAATTTTTTAAGGAGCGTCCTTTTTAAGGAGCGTCAATGTCGAACCCGCAAGGTACACATCCCAGCGCGCACGCTCTATCTCCACTCTCATCATTCGACTCGCTCAATAGTTTGTACGTCCCTCGCCAGACTTATGACAGCCGGGGGCGAGCAATTCCACAGGTCCGGAGGGGTTCCCAGGTGCGACTTTCCCAGGTGCGACAACAGAGCCAGTTTGGCCCAGATGCAATCTGGGGTCATTACAATAACTATCGCTCAAACGGCCTCGTCGGATCGGCGGTGGTGCACATCGTACTGTTGGCGTTGCTCGTGGGAAGTACGTTTTTGGGCCACAAAGTGGTGGCAAAGGTTGAGCAGCACGAAACGGTAACGCTGATCGCTCCTTCGCCAGACTCTTATGCACTTCCCGTAGCGAAGAAGGTGGTTGGCGGCGGTGGTGGTGGTGGTGATCACGACCCATTGCCCGCGCCCAAAGGGAGATTGCCGAAGCTGGCGATGCAGCAGATTACTCCGCCTTCGATCATCCTTCGAAACCCGCATCCCAAGCTCACCGCGGAGCCAACTGTCGTGGTGCCTCCGCAGGTGCGCGTGGCCCAAAATAACATGCCGAACTTGGGCCTTCCAACCGCTAGTGCCATGCCTTCTGCGCCTCCTTCGAATGGAACCGGCTCAGGTGGCGGGATTGGCTCAGGCTCAGGGGGCGGAGTAGGCGTTGGTCATGGGCCAGGAGTTGGCGCCGGGAGCGGTGGCGGCATCGGCGGAGGCGTCTTCAAGGTTGGCGGCGGTATTTCCGCTCCGCAACCAGTCTCTACGCCCGATCCCGAGTACACCGAGCAGGCTCGCATCGCCAAAACTCAGGGAACCTGCATCCTGTGGCTCATTGTGGATGACCAGGGCCGTCCGCGCGACATTCGCGTAGTCCGCGGCCTGGGCATGGGCCTGGACGCGAAAGCCATCGAGGCCGTCAAACAATGGAAGTTCCAGCCTTCCATGAAGGATGGTCGTCCGGTGAGTGTGCAGATCAGCGTTGAGGTTGGATTTAGGCTTTATTAAGAGCGAAGTCCAATCATTGGAACAGATTTGTCGCGGCCGGCCTGTTCAGGCCTGCCGCATTTTGTTTTTGATTTCTTGAAATTTCGCCCATGCAACCCCGGTTGTGATCAAAAGTTTCGGTAAACCTTTCGAAACAATTCCTCATCGCCGGTACAGCAAAACTCGCATTCAATTACAGGAGCGCCCTGATGGGACGCGGGTCGGCACTCCGCTACTCTCTGTTTCGACGCTGAATGTTCTCGAAGTTTTCCGGGAACAGCAAACACAGCGCAGCTAGATCGTAAGGAGACTAAAAGTGGCGACTTGCGTGATTTCCGCGACTGAATCAAGTTTGATCCCCGCCCGGACCGAAACCCAACGAGACGATTCCGAACGCAGTCTCGTTCAACGCGCGCAATGCGGCGACCAGGAGGCTTTCGCCACGCTCTTCAAATTGCATAAGAAGCGCGTCTACTCCGTTTGCCTCCAGATGACCAAGGATGTGGCTGACGCCGAAGACCTCACCCAGGAAGCCTTCCTGCAGGTCTTTCGCAACGTCAACTCCTTCCGCGGGGATTCGGCTTTCTCCACTTGGCTTTATCGCATCGCGGTAAACACCGTGCTTATGAAACTGCGCCGCCGTAAGACGCCGCCCATCCTCTCGCTGGACGAACCGGTCTCGGCCGAGTCTCCAACCCTCAAGCGCGATGTCGGCCGAGCCGATCCCAATCTCTCCGGAGCCGTTGACCGGATCGCTTTAAGCCGCGCCATCGAGGAACTTCCCGAGGGCTGCCGTCAGATCTTTGATCTCCACGAAGTTCAGGGACTTCAGCATCACGAAATCGCGTGCCAGCTCCGATGCTCGATCGGAAATTCGAAATCTCAGCTTCATAAGGCCAAGATGAAAATGCGCGACCTGCTGTTTCCGAAGACGGGCCATATCCGCCCATCCAAGTCCAATGCGAAGGTCTTGGCCAAGGGTTAAGAGGCCAAGTTTTTCGTGCGCCTCGGAAATGTGTTCGATGACGGTCGGTACGAAGATGACCGAGAGGAAGGAAAGTCAGTGGGACTGGGTGCGGTTCTAACGATTGGCGCGAAGAGTCAGGATTCTTCTCAAGATGGTGCCGGCTCCGTTGAGTTGCCGGAGAGTGGAAATTTTCTTGATATTCCGCTCGAGTGTGTTGAAGTGGCCGGGCGTTCCTTACTCGAACGCTTGACCGAGCGATTGGTCGCCATCGATGTCGAATGCGCGACGATTCTGGTGGACGCCAGGGTCTCCCCGCGCATTCCTCCTTTTCGGGATGAGTACCCCAACGTCAGCGTAAAAGTGGTGAGAGATCTCTACTCCGCAATCACGCAGGAATTAGCCGACTTCTCACAAAAAGGAATCGGGCACGCGTTCATCAACTCCGCCGAGGCCTACACAGAAACCGATCTTCTGGACCTTTTCTGCTTTCATCGCGAGGCGCGCCAGTCCGTCACGGGTACCTCCGACAAAGAAGGTCCGCTAAATCTATGGGTTGTCGATTGCGCCAGGGCGCAGCGCGGCGAGCTCGAAGGCTTTCTCCGTGACGCGCTCTATGACGCAGGGCGAGATGCGGCGCCCAGATATTTCATCCGCGAGTATGTATGCCGTCTCCTCCATCCCCGGGACTTGCGTCAACTTGCCGCCGACATCCTGCGCCGCAGCTGCGTTACCGGACCTTCCGGGAGGCAGATCAGGCCGGGTGTCTGGATGGATGACGGTGCTGACGTGCACCGTCGTGCGCGCATTGTCGCGCCGGCCTATGTCGGACGTGCATCTAAGGTAAAAGCGGACGCTTTAATAACGCGCTTCAGCGATATTGAAAGGGAGTGCTGCGTGGACAGCGGTACGGTTGTCGAGGACAGTTCCATCCTGGCCAACACCAGCGTTGGCATTTGTCTGGATCTGTGTCACGCCGTCGCCAGCGGTAACAAATTGTGGAATCTCGAGCGCGACGTACTGGTCGAAATTGTCGATCCCAGCGTCATGCGGTTTTCCTCAGCCCCTCGCAAGATCGCCGTCCCTGGCGGCGAACGCATCCAAGCATTGCAGCAAAACGTTGTTTTACAGAAACCACAAATGCCAGACACATGGCAATTCGATAACAATCTCATTCAGGAGTGACTTTCATGTATACCCGAGGCCCCGTAATTGTGATGGAGTTACCAGAAAAACTGAATCATGTGGAAGCGAAGACTTTCCTGAATGAGTTGCAGCCGCTCTTAGAGATGGATCATCCCAGCATCGTGCTGGACTGCTCGCAGATAAAACACATGGACAGCGCCGGAGTCGAAATGCTCCTCTATTGTCTGGAACAGGCCATGAAGCGCGATGGTGACTTGAAATTGGCCGCGGTATCGTCCGCCTCGGCGGTGATCATGGAACTCATGCGAGTTGATCGGCTCTTCGAAGTCTTTGAATCTACCGAGGAAGCCGTACGAAGTTTCCAACTTGTTGCCTCCGCGGCGAGTCTTCAGACGCAACCGTGGTATGCCGCACCACAGGGCCTTACAGATCTGAAAGCTGCCAGCTAAATCTCCTTCACGCGGCGGCAGGGGAGTACCCATGGAAATATGGAATAAAGTCGTCGAACGAACCGCATGGAGTGGGGTGCTTCTCTGTGCGGTAACTGCGGCTGTGTCGGCAGCGGCCGCCCAACAGACTTCTACGCTGGAGCCATCCCCCAACATCATTCAACTTCCCGATAGCCCTGGCGCCACGCTTGCGAGATTACAAACGCCAGAGCCGCCGCAAGCCGCTGCCGGACAAACTCCGGGTGCGCCCGTTTCAACCGAGCCTCCTTCGGATCAAGATCCGCGGAATCAGCAAGACCGGCAGCTCCAGGCGCCGCAGTCCCAACCGCAGCCGCCCCCGCAAAAGCCGGTGGGAACCGCTGCGGCCGAGCCTGCGCATGCTGGTGGAATCGCGGCATCGCAGCCCGCCGGCGTCGCTGTCGCGCCAGTCAAGCAGCGCCGCACGCGGACCATCGTGATCAGGACTGCGGCAATTATCGGAGCCGGCGTCGCTGTGGGATCAGTGGTCGCCTTGACCGCTGGGACTTCCAGCAAGCCTCCGGGGGCCCATTAGAAGCTTGTTTGTCGACTGCCGTGCGTGCGGCGCACTTAGCGCATTCGGGAGCGGACTGCTTGTGACGATTGTCAGTTTTTCCGGAATCGACGGGGCTGGTAAGAGCACACAAATCTCCGGTCTCGAAGACTGGCTTCATCGTTCTGCCCTTCGCACCAGACTCGTCACTTTCTGGGATGACGTGGTTTGCTTCTCCCGCTATCGGGAATTCTTGAGTTTTAAGGCCTTCAAAGGAGATCGCGGCGTGGGAAGCCCGGAGAAGCCTTTGCACCGGCGCGACAAAAACGTAAGTTCCTGGCCTCTCACCCTGATGCGTTTTGGACTCTACTTCGCCGACGCACTGAGTCTTTGCCTGACCGTCCGCAAGGCGAGAAAGAGCCACGTGGATGTCCTTATCTTCGACCGCTATATTTATGACGAACTCGCGAATCTCCCGCTCACCCATAAATCCGCGAGACTGTTTGCCTGGCTCGTGCTCAAGCTTGTCCCCCAGCCTGACATCGCCTACCTGATCGATGCCGATCCGGTTGCGGCGCAGACCCGGAAACCCGAGTATCCTCTGGACTTCGTTCGTCGCAATCGCGAAGCCTATTTTCGCCTCGCCCAGCTAGCTGGCAATATCACGGTCGTCGAGCCGGATTCGATCGACGCAATGAAGACCAGAATCAGAGTCGAAATGTTGCAAAAACTCGTGCCACCGGACCCCAACACCGCAGCCCGCCGATCACCCGTTTCCGCTCCAACCCCAGCCAACATCTCGTCCCGTGAACTCATCGAACCTTGACGGTCCAGGGACGGATGGTCCAGGGACGGATGGTCCAGCGATGATCCTCAAACCTTGACGGGTCGTTCCGGATCGATTTGGGGTCGGAGAGCGAATGAAAATTTGTTTGGTTACAACTTTTCCACCCAGCAAGGGTGGACTCAGCGAATACGGACTGCACATCGCGAACGAGCTGCAAAGAAATCCCTTTATTCGTCTTACTGTTCTCGCTGATACCACTACCTCTCCCGAACCCGAGCTGGAAGGTTTCGCGGTGGAGCGGTGCTGGTCATTCAACGAAGCTTCGAGCCCCGCCCGGATTCTTAATGCGATCCGCAATCAGAAGCCCGACGTCGTCTGGTTCAACCTCCTCTTCAGCACCTTCGGTCACAATCCGCTCATCGCCTTCGCAGGACTTCTCACTCCACTCTTGTCGCGTCTGAGTGGTTGCTACACCCACGTCACGCTGCACCATCTGATGGATACCGTAAACCTCCAGGATGCCGGAGTTCGCTACACTCGTACCTACCGGCTGGCGGGCGCCGTGGCCACGCGCATGCTCCTCCTTTCAAATTCCGTATCCGTGCTCATGCCCGGATATCGCAAAATCCTGCACGAAAAATACGGTCGCGATAATGTGCACCTCCGCTCGCACGGCATCCTTTCCAGGGAACCCGAATGCCCGGATTCAACCCGCCGTGGAAATCCCGAGCACCGCATTCTCGCCTTCGGCAAATGGGGAACGTACAAGCGCCTGGAATTAATGATTGAGGCTTTCCAATATGTAGTGGAGGCCTTGCCGAACGCCAGATTGATAGTCGGAGGAGGGAACCATCCCCACTCCCCGGGCTACGTAGAGTCAATGAAAAAGAAGTGTGAGACCAATCCGCATATCGAATTCACCGGCTACGTCCATGAGGATGGGTTACCTGACCTGTTCCAATCTTCTTCTGTCGCCGTTATGCCCTACTCGTCGTCCACCGGCTGCAGCGGAGTCGCTCACCTGGCCTGCGCCTACGGCGTTCCTATCGTTTGCGCGGACCTCGAGGATTTTCGCCAGATGTCCGATGGTGAAGGGATGGCGATCGAGTTTTACAAACCCGGCGACGCCAAAGATCTGGCCGCTTGCCTGATTCGTTTTTTATCGGATCCTGTCCGGCAACAAGAGATGGCAGAGCAGAATTTTTCCGCAGCTCTTCGCATGACCATGCCGAACATCGTTCTGAAATACCTCCGCCATTTCGAATTGGAGCAGAGGACGATCGCTTTGCGGCACGTAACCAGATTCCGCAGGCTGCCGAGTTGGGTCCCGTCGAAATCGTTCTTGTTAAGATTGATGACCGGCAAGTCTCTGGGTTGGGTTCATCGCTCTGCCCTCCACCGCCCATCGCCGCGTCCCGAGAATAACCAGCTTCTATTGAACGATGATGTTGACGGTAGTCGAAAGATTGCTGGCACTCGAACTCCCATTAATGGTAACGGAGTAAGTGGCCGAAGCAGGAACGGCGGCGCTGACACCCTGAGCATTTCGCGCGCTCCCGCAAGAAGCTCCAATCATTCCCAGGCAGAGAACGCCGCCGAGGGCGAGCGCCTGCATCCCGCGCTGGCGCGCCCCCTTCTTCCGAAAGCCGAAGCTGACCAGTCCGAAGGGCAGTAACCAACTCGCGTACATGGGAACAAATTTCCTGGGCTCAGGCAGATTCCTGGCAGCCGTTGTCGTCGTAGAAATTGTCAGCGTCGAAGTTGCGCCGCCGGAGCCAGGAGTAATTATCGCGGGATAAAAAGAACAGCTCAACGTATTCGGAATGCCGCTACAACTCAGCGAGATCGGGTCAGTGAATGATCCCGATTGCGGTGTTGCCGCAACCGTCAGACTTCCCGCCATTCCCGCCGGAATCGTTAACGACCCGGGCGACGCGCTGAACGTCATAGTCGGTGTCGGCTGCACTGTAAGGCAACTTGCCGCATAGCTGGTGGCCGGGGTGATCTGGTTCGCCAGACTCGGCTTGCCGATGGCCTGCACAAATAGTTGGTAGCTTCCATTTGGAATCGGAAATCCACAAAGATTCAGCGAGTGGATTCCGCTCGCAATCTCCGTCAGCGGCATCAGGTTCTGACCATCCGAGCTGATATACACCGTGTAGTGATCGACCGTGCTCTCGTCGCCGCTGAGCGTCCACTGCAAAGAATTAGCCGCTACGGCGCCGGAAAGCGTCACACAGTTGTCAATCCCCGATTCGATCTCTGAACCCTCTTCATAATCGTTCCACGTGACCAGTTGAAGATAGGGCAGCGGTTTCCCTGCGCTGTAAATACTGTTCACTTTGGAGAATGTTTCCAGCCAGGTCTGGCCGCATTGCTGGCCCATGATGCGGTTCGATCCCCACGCTGCCAGAGTATCGTTGAATCCTTTATAAGCGGCGCCGAGCGTTTGTTCGCTGGGATGCGAAATTCCCGTATCGTAAAAGCTGGCCAGTTGGCTCATTCCATGGTCGGTAGTTGTCGGCATCACCCACGAATAACTGCCATCGCTAAGCACGTGGGTAAATCCGTCATTGTTCTGAAAAATAAATGCGGGATGCGTGCTCAACGCCCCATTAGCCGCATTCCAGTCGACCGAAGGATAGGAAAGATCGACGTTGAAATTAGTAACCACCGGCTGTCCCTCGATCGTCATGTAAGCCGGCGAAATAAAGTAGGTCTTTTCGATGTACTGCAGATCGCTGATCAAGGCCTGTTGCGGCGAACATCCCGAACAGGAGTACCACTCGATCGCTCCCTGATCGATCATGATCGCGAATGTGAATCCGGGATGGTTCTCCGCTTGCGCCATCACCAATTGTGTCGCTTGATCGATGGAATTGTTCTGTCCGTACCAATCGATGATCACTCCATCGATTCCACGGCTCACCATGTCGTCAATCTGACTCTGCACCTGCGCCGCATCCGTGGAGCTGTAGCCTACATTCATGTGGTTCGATCCCCCGAACCACAACAGCAGATGGGCATAAATCTTCGTCGTCGCCCCCGGGTAAAGCAGAGTGTGAACGTCAATCTTGCTTATGTTTCCCGCGCCTCGATTGTTATTCGATTGAGTCGCAAAGCCATTTGCCGCGCTAGTGTTGTTGGAAGTCTGGGCCGCCAGAGTTGTGGTGGGTACGACGTAAGAGGAGCTGGCCAGACTGAAGGTCGATACAGCCAGGAGTGTGACCGCAACCACCAAATGCTTACCGCGCATCGGTCCTCAGGGGCGGAGTAGAGCCGAGGATCTTGCTTCGGATCTTGGACCAGCACAGGGAAAGGCACGCCCGCCTTTAAATTTCCCCACAACTGGGATCTGTCTATCTGGGATCTGCGGTCAGCTTAGGCGGGACAGCGAATAAGAGACAGATAACCTTGGTAGGAGCCCTTTTGGTCAGCTAGGGGCTCTGTTGGTCAGGGGTGTATGCAGAGTTGCTCGTAACGATCGTAACGTCGACGGCTCGCGAACGATCTGGGACACCTGTACCGTCCGCCTCGCGGCTATCGGGAGCCGCTCGCCTTCCACGCCTTCAGTTGCCAAGCTCCGTG
>Ga0210396_10003752_pt1 | contig 15054 bp, 8 predicted proteins | sample IncBWH17OmetaG_FD_155466 | JGI IMG/M metagenome (GOLD analysis project Ga0210396, IMG submission 155466) | Forest soil microbial communities from Barre Woods Harvard Forest LTER site, Petersham, Massachusetts, United States - Inc-BW-H-17-O ... | reverse complement strand
CGGCCCCGAATGGTTGCGGAGGGCCGAACGACGCCACCCCGCCTGGTTGGAGCGGATTACCAGCGGCGTCCTCGATACTTCCGTTGTCTACCAGATCCAGGCCCAGCGTTCCTGTGCCGGAAACGCCGTTAACTATGACGGTATACACTGCACCGCTGCCATTGACCACGAGAGGGGCAGTGGCCGTGACGCCGCTGAGCGCAAGAGCGAAGTCGGATGGGCCAACACCGGTCACGGGCTCGTTGAACGCGACCGTGTAGGTCACGCTGCCGTCACTGGTAATCGGCCCCGGCGGGCTGGTGCGGTTGATCGACAGCACCATCGGCGGAAGGTCTCCCAATAGCACTCCCACGTTGTTGCTGCCTTCATTAGCAACGAGGATGTCGGGCCTGCCATCCCGATTTACGTCGGTGACCGCAACGGATCGCGGATTGAGTCCAACCGCAAAGGTCTGACCGGCTTCAAAACTTCCATCGCCGTTTCCCAGTAGAACGCTCACAGAGTTGGAGCCGCTGTTTGCCACGACCAAGTCGGGCTTACCATCTACATTCATGTCCGCCACCGCGAGGGACACCGGTGCCGACCCTGTGACGAACGTCTCCTGAGCCTGAAAAGTTCCGTCGCCGTTGCCCGGCAAAACGCTTACGCAATTGCCGGCATAGTCGGCAACGAGAAGGTCCGGCTTGCCGTCACCATTTACGTCAGCGCACATAAGCGCGACGGGTCCGTTGCCCGTGGCGACGGTGAACGGTTGCTGAAACGTGCCGTTGCCGTTGCCTAAGAGCACACTGACGCAATTGCCGGCATAGTCGGCAACGAGAAGGTCCGGCTTGCCGTCGCCGTTTACATCCGCGACTGCAACGGCATCTGGGTACGAGCCGGCCGCGAACGATATAAGCGGCTGGAACGTCCCATTGCCGTTACCCAACAGCACGTCCACCATGTTGGAAGAGGCGCTGGGGACGACTAGATCGGGCTTCCCATCTCCGTTTAAATCCGCGACCAAAACATCGCGAGGGTTTGGACCGGTCGGCTGCGTTAGAAAATTACCGGTCTCGTTCAGGAATACCGTGACGCTCCCGCTGCCGAAGTTGGCCACGGCGATATCAGAATTGCCGTCGCCGTTTAGGTCCGCGACTGCCACGTTGCTTGGAGAAATACCTGTCGCGAGCGGGAATCCCAAGGTTCCCTCGGAGAAACCTCCGTTCCCGTCACCGACCCTGATGGTTACGTTGTTGTTCGCATTGGCGACAACGAAATCGGGCTTACCGTCCTTATTCACATCGGCGACAACGAGGGACACGGGGCCTTGGCCAGCGGCAAATGTCTGCTGCGCCCCGAACGCCGCGATGGCGGTGGAGAGCAGCACCCGGCGTTCAAGACCTTCGACCTGGAAATTCGCCGCCGCCCGCAGGCGCTGGCGGCGGGCCACCAAACGTGGGAACGACATCCTTCCCTCCTGCAACGCGTTTCAGATTCTCGACGTTGAGTCCCCGATCGACCGGATTCGCATGGATCGTAATGCATACCGGCGCGGCGTTGCAATAAGATTCCGCGGTGCATCGCAGCCAGTAATTAGCAATAATATTTAAAATGTCCCGTTTTGTCCCATGTTTTGAGCAAAATGGGACATTTGCTGTAAATCCTGTGGCAGACGCGTGTTGAGATGTCCCATTCTCTTGGCAAATAGGACGTTGTGGGACATTGGTGGCTGGCGCCGGGTGTAAACCCTGTGGCGAAGCCTACTTCGAGTGGGGTCGGTTCTGGGTTCAGCGGGACATTCGTGGGACATCTGGGGAGTGCCGACAAGAATGTCCCCGCTCGGCGATTCGATGACAGGCAAGAATGCCTGTCCCACCTTGCATTGTTGACTGTCCCGAGATTCTGGGCACACCGAACGTTCCTGGTTCTCCTGATATGCTTGACAGGCGACATTTGCCGTCACGACAATTGCCTTCACAATCCGCGTTCCAGTCGCAGTCGTTCCGCATCACGCGTGTTGGGGGCTCTGAAAGAAGAGCGACGACATGCAATTGTCAGTTGACCTCCCCAGCCGGCTTTGCCGCGCGCTGTTCGCGATGCTGATGGGCCTTGCCTGGTGTGGAGCACCCCGGGCCGTCACGGCGGCGCCCCCTTCGCCCTCGGTCCCAGCAGCGCGGGACCTCGGGCCCGAGCAGTACGCGCAGCTCGCCGATTCGCTGGAGGCCATCGCCAGGAGCGATGCGCTGATCGACCGCGACTTGCCCCGTGATTCGTTCGATCCGCAGGCAGTCGTCCTTCAGGTCGGCAATGCGCCGGAAAAACTGTTTGACTGGGTGCGCGGCCAAACGCAATACGTCCCTTACCGTGGAGCGCTGCGCGGGGCCGTGGGCGTCCTGATGGATCGGATGGGCAACAGTCTGGACCGCTCATTATTGCTGGCCACCCTCCTTCAGACGACCGGCCATGAAGTGCGGCTGGCGCGCGGGCAATTGCCAGACGAGCAGGCCGAGCGAATGCTCCAGGCCGCCTGGGACCGGCCCGCTGCTGCGCCGGAACCCGCTCAGCAGGAACCCGTCGACAACATCGCGGATGCGGTCGTGAAGCTGGCGGCAAAATACCAGTACAACGCCCAGGACGTCCGCCGTGCCGTCGAACAGCAATCTCTCTCGTCGCAGAAACTGCTGGAGGGGCTCGTGTCCGGAGTGATCGAGGAATCGGATCGCTTGCAGGGGCTGGTCGGGCCTCCCGCCGCCGTCGATGCCGCCGCAGCCAGGATGCGACAGAAAGCCGCCATCGCAGAACACTGGTGGGTGCAGTGGAAGAACGACCAGCAATGGGTCGATCTGGATCTCCTGGCAGACAAACCGGGGGAGAAGATCACTCAGACCCTGGAACAGATTCCCCTGCGAGCGGACGCTCCGACGTTACCGCTTGACGGCTCACGCGTACACCAGATCGAGTTGCGCGTGGTGGCCGAGCGCTGGCAGAGCGGCCGCGTCGAGCCGCGGGTCGCGCTGCGATACACGTTGCGTCCCGCCGAGTTGCAGGGCCGGCCGATTACTTTGGGCGTCCTTCCCATGGACTGGCCCGCTCAGATCGACTTCACCGCTCCCGACGCGGAAACGCAAATCAAGACCGCGCTGCTCGCGCAGAAGGAATGGGCGCCGTCGCTGCTGGTCGGCGATCAGCAGATCGTGCAAAGCAGCTTCGACGAGACCGGGGAGCTGCACGAAAAACCGATTGAAAACGCGATCTCGCGCAGCACCAACGGCAAGATCAACATCGCCACGGATGCGTTCGGTCTCACGACGCCGGCGGCCTCCGGGAAGCTGACCGCCGTGTGGCTTGAGTTTGAAATCCAGGTGCCGGGAGAAACCCCACGGACGATTCGCCGCGACCTGTTTGACTTCTTCGGTCCGGCCCGGCGCGAAAGTAGTGCGCTGGCCGAGGCGACGCTGGATGATCCGGCGCGATTGGCCAGAGCGGCAGCGCTGATGCGTCGGGTGGATCTGCTGCCGGTCGGGTGCGTGCTGCCGGAGGCGTTCGCGCTGCACGTGCAGTTGGCCAACATCGTCCAAAGCGCCCCCAAGGCCGCCGCCATCCTGCGGCAGGCTTCCCACCTCCCGCTGCGGCAAAGCGCGCAGCAGCTCACGCAAATCCCATCATTCCCGGTGGCGCTCTTTTTCCTCGCCTCAAACCGGGCGGGGCCGCGCGGATTGAATCTTCCCCCCGTGGTCGACCGACCGAATCTTTTTGCCCTGAATCGACGCGTCGCGCTGGGACGCGGGGGAAACCTGCTGGGCCGCCAGACGGTCGATATCATCGCCAACGAAGCGTCCGTCCGCACGGCGGGCGGCGCCGACGCGTTCGCCGCCCGCCTGAAGCAGGGCGTGCTGGAAACCCATCTGGAAACCATCGCCCAATTGCCCCGACGCGGCACGGCCAACACCGCGGCGCTGTTTGCCGCCGCGCCGGGCCAACCGGTCCGCTGGATCGCGCTTCGCGGGCCCCAGGACGGCGCGCTATCGCAAGTCAAACTCGACCCGGACACCCGCGCCCGCATCGCATCCGACCTGAAATCGGGCTATGTCGTCGTGGCGCCGGTCGGGCCGGTCAGCGTTGCGGGCCGGCCACAGGCCGGGTGGTGGCGCGTCGATCCCCGGGACGGCAACTGCGTCGGCTATATGTCCGATGGAATGGGTTCGGAAACCGTGGAATATGTCTTCCTCCTGCTCGCCGTGGCTCACGCCGTCGTGGAAGTCGTCGGGTGTATTCATGGGAACAAAGGCCTGGCGTGCTACGTGTGCGCCGCGGTTACGCTCGCCTGGGAGTGTTGCGCATTCGGGGCCGCCGCCGGCAAGGCGGTCGGCACAGCCGCAGCCATTTCCGGCGGCCTGGCGAATACCGGCGCGGCGAACCTGGGAGGCGCCTTATGTGAGTCAATTGGCGAAGGTGGCGGCGGTGGAGAAGGTGGCGGTGGAGGAGAGTGATGAAGCGACGCGACAGCCTTGACAGCTTCCCACGACGAGCCGTTTGTGCGGCGTGCCTCTGCGCAATGGCCCTGTGCCTGATCGCGCCACTCCGTGCCGCTGGCGCGCTACAGGTCCTGCTCACCGCTGACAATGAAGGGCACGTCGGTCCGTGTCAGGTATGCCCGATGCATGCCGGCTTCGGCGGACTCGCCCGCCGCTCGACCTTGATCGCGCGACTCCGCGGGACCGAACCCCTCCTGCTCGACGCCGGGAACGCCCTGTTCGGCTCCGACAGTCTCGATAGCCGCGGCGAGGTGATCATCGCGGCATACAACGCACTGGGCTATGACGCGGTCAACCTTGCTTACTCTGACTTTCGCCTGGGTAAGCAGCAGACGCTGGCGCTGGTCGGACAGGCAAAGTTCGCGGTCGTGTCGGCCAATCTCCTGGACGCTCAGACCAATGCCCCGCTGACCAAGCCCTACTGTGTGGTCACGCGGCCGGATGGGAAAGTCGCGATCGTCGGAGTGACCGAGCGGCCGGCGGGCCTCGATATCCTGCCGCACCTCCGCCGGCAGTTTGCCGGCATTCGCATCCAGCCGCCCGTCGACGCGCTGGGCCAATGGCTCCCCAAAGCTAGGGCGGAATCCGATCGAGTCATACTTCTATACTATGGCTCGTCGAGTGGGCTTCAGGCGATCCAGCAAAAGTTCGGCGATCAGTTGGCGGCGATCGTCGTGGGCGGTTTTCGGCCCGAGGATCCCTCGCCCGCAACGGCGCCGCCCCTCGTCGGCGCCGAGGAGCACGGAAAGTCGGTGGCGCGCCTGACGCTGAGCGGGACTGCGCCGCCGGCGGTCGAGCAGTTGCCGGTGACGCCGGACCTCGCGGCGGATCCGGCCATCGAGCAGATGCTGGCCAAATACGAGCCCGCGCCGGCTGCGATGGCGTCGACGCCTCCGGCTGCCACCCAACCCTCGCCGCCGATTGCCGGGACGGCGGCTTCGCCGCCGACGCCATCGCCTCCCCAAGGCTCGCCGCCACCGGGAAAATCACCTTTGTCAGGATTGTCCAGGGTCGCTTCCGGCGCATCGCCTCCGGTTCCTGCATCGCCGCCGGTTCCGGCAACGACGCCACCGCCCGCTGCGATGGCTGCTCCCCCGCCCGCGGCCCCCCCGCCGGTGGCCCCGCCATCGCCTCAAGCTTCTGACGCGCCCAAGCGCGTCGCCGCCCACCAGAATCTCACCCCCCGGGGCCTGGAAGGCGTCGGGCTCACCGCCGAGCAAGTCAACTCGGCGATCGACCGGGGCGCGGCGTTCCTCTGGAACTATATCAAGACCGAAGACCTCGCAAAGCACCACCACAAGCTCGGCGACGATCAGGAGCACGTGCTGGCGTGCCTCGCCCTGGTCCATGCGGGAGCGGCAAAGAAGTTCCCGGATTTCGACCGTGAGCTTCGCGCCTACCTCGCACGCTCGAATTCCCAGGCCGTCCAGGAAACCTACCAGAGCGGTCTGCTGTGCATGCTGATTGAATCGTATGGTGACCCTACATTCTTCCGCGCGCAGCGGGCCGCGGCCCGTTATCTCGTCGAATCTCAAGGCCCGCAGGGAAGCTGGACGTATATCGTCAATGTGCCGCCGGACCCCGGCGGGAACGCCGACAACGGCCCGGCCCTGCGCGTGCTCGGCGCCGCCCCGGGATCGGCCTGGGCCGGTCAAGGGTTGTCGCGAACTTCCGACTGGAAGGCCGGACAGGATGGCGACAACTCCTGCTCCCAGTTTGCCCTGCTCGGGCTGCATTCCGCGTCGCGGTGCAACAACCGGATCGCCGCCGACCTCTGGCGGCGCAGCCTCGAGACCAATCGCCGCCGCCAGGCCCCGGACGGCGGCTGGGGATACCGCGAGGACGATCCCAACTCCTACGGCTCCATGACCTGCGCCGGCTTGTGCGCTGCGGCAATGGACCTCTACGAGCTGGGCAACCCCCACCCCGAGCTCGACGAGTCGATCGAACGCGGGCTGGCGTGGATGGACCGGAATTTCTCGGTCTCCGACAATCCCCAGAAGGGGAACTACCTCTATTACTACCTGTACTCCCTGGAGCGCGTCGGCCGGATTCTCGACACGGAATTCATTGGGAGCCATGAATGGTACCCGCTGGGGGCCAGGAAGCTGGTGGACAGCCAGGAGCAGGACGGCCGATGGCTGGAAAAACTCTCGACCGGCGATGACCCGCGCGTCCCCTCCAGTTTTGCCCTGCTGTTCCTCACCCGCGCCACGCCCAAACTTCAGGTGGAGGTCAAGCACGGCGGCCCGGGCACGTTGCGGGCCGAAATCGAATCCGCGCCCCCCTCACAGTTGTACGTCATTCTCGACGCCTCCGGCTCGATGGTCGACCTGATGGACGGGCAGCAGAAGTTCGACGTCGCGCGCAGCGCCGTCAGCGCGTTGATCGACGCACTGCCGGACACGACGCTCGCGGCGCTGCGCGTCTACGGTCATCGCAAAAGCTCGATCGAACCCGATTCCGACGAGGACAGCGCGTTGGAAATCCGCATGGGACCGCTCGACCGGCCGGGCTTTGCCGCGAAGCTCAAATCGCTGCGCGCCCGCGGCAAGACCCCGCTGGCGCTGAGCCTCACCCAGGCGATGTCCGACCTGCGCGACACGACCGCCGCCGACCCCGTGACGCTCGTGCTGTTGACCGACGGCGGCGAGGACACGATGCCGCGACGCGACCCGGTCAAGGCCGCCGCCCAGCTTTCCAAGCATCCGGGGATCACGTTCCACATCGTTGGATTCGACATCAATCAGGAGGATTGGGGCCGGCAACTGCGGGCGATGGCCGACGTCTCCGGCGGGCACTACTGGCCCGCCGCCCGGCCCCGGGAACTCTCCGCGCAGCTCATCGCCGCGGTCTTCGGCCGGCCCGACGGGTTTGTGGTGGTCGCCCAGGACGGCCGTCAGGTGTGCACCGGCCGCTTCGGCCAGCCGCTCTCCCTGCCCGAAGGCGCTTACGTGCTCAAGACGGTGTACGGCGAATCCGAGTTCGCCGTGCCCTTTGCCATCGCCACCGACACGACGACTTCAGTGATGTTCGACGCCGCCCATGCTCGCGCCCAGCCCGGCGCCGCTCGGCTGGGAAACGTTTCCCCGCAGGTGAATCCGCCGTCAACCTCCGCGCCGCCCCGCTTCTGCACCCACTGCGGCCACGCCCTTCCCCCGGGCGCCAAGTTCTGCCCCGCCTGCGGTCAACCCGTGGGGCATTGATCGACTGCCGTTACAATGCCCCCGGTGCCCGACCAGAATCCCGGTCCAATACCGTATGCAGATCTTCTGGAATTGCTGGCGGCGGGCGCATCGCACGAGGAGATCCTCGCCGACTATGCCTTCCTCGAACCGGCCGACGTCCACGCCGCCCTGCTTTACGCGGCACGACTGCTGGATCACCCCATCGTGCCCGCCGCATGAGGTTTCTCATCGACGCTAGTTTTGGGTTCGTGTTGGCAATTGTCGCACGCCGGCCCTGCTGGCCCGCTTCGCCGTTGCGTGGCCGACCATTCAAAACGCCTTCGATTCCGGACGCGCGTCGTGGAATTGCGATGAGAACACTGTGGCCACGCCCTTCCTCCGGGCGCCAAGTTCTGCCGCGCCTGCGGTCAACCGGTGGGGCATTGATCGACTGCCACGCCCGCCGCCTCCTCTGCGATTCCGGTAGAATGATCCATGATGCGTTGCCGATTGTTTGCCGTGGCATCCGCAATTTCGCCGCTGCTTTGCTTCGCCATGGTGTGGCTGTGGGTGCGGAGCTATAGTCATGGGTACAGTTACGGGTGGGAAACGAGCGGGATGTTTGATCGCACTGGAATCTATTCAAATCTCGGTCTGCTGGTAATCTGGTCTAGTAATATGGCCGACCACCCTGACGGTTGGGAGCCCTTTGACCCGAAACGTTGGCCGGTTACCCCGACAGCGTTAGAAATTGGGACACCATCAGCACCCGGCATTCGTATCGGCGATTTCGTGTACGCTCGCTTTTCGGAAGGATCGCTTCCATCGGAGCACCGATTTGTGAGCGCGCCCGACTGGTTTCTTGTGTTTCTGTCTGGGGTGACGCCAGTTTTTTGGGTGGTCGTCAGGATACGACAACCTGAATTTGGCCTCTGCGCAATCTGTCGTTACTCCCTTCTATGAGCCGAGCCTGTGTCAAGTGGAATCACGTCGAATGGTCGATTAGTTGAACCTTCTATTCAGGGCTGCCGCGTTGAGGGCTTTGTGAGCCTCGGGGTTCGCGGGCCTATTCAACTGTTCAACAGCGCCAGCTCCATTCTCACCGACTGGCTCTGTACGTCCCAAGGGAGTAGTCGGAGTCTGGCATCTTTCATCGGCCTTCACGACGCATTCCATTTGACATCTACTCTGCTCGGTTCGCTGACGGATCACTCATGCCCAACCGAAGCCTTATTGCCTCTCTTTTTCGCCGGCGTTACTTTACCACTGTCCACGCGGAGGATACGGCTCTGCTGGGAAGCAACCGGAGCGCCGACGTGGATCATCCGACGGTTGTCAGGCCGGTCCTCTTTGCGGGCCGGCCTGCTTTCATTTTCACAACCAGAGGATGGGCAAAGCGATAAATCCAACGCCTCCTTTCCCGGGGTCTTCTGCTCTGTCCACTCGGTCCCATCCCGCAGCATCGCCCATAGACGAACCAGCAGCCGGCGGGCGACCGCCACGATGGCGATCTTCTTCCGCTTGTCGCTGCCGCGGCGGATCCGCTCATACGCCTCCAGCATCCAAGTCCGCTTCTGCACTCCCAGCCAGGCAATTTCCACCAGCAGCTTGCGCAGCAACCGGTTGCCGGCCTTGGTGACGTGTCCCTGGCGGTCGCTCTCGCCGCTCTGCCATCGACGCGGCGTCAGGCCTGCATAGCATCCCACCTGCCGGCCGTTTTTGAAACGGTGCGGATCATCCAGGATCGCCACCACCGCCTCGCTCAAACGCGGTCCCACGCACGGCGCCGTCTGCAACCGCTTGACCGCTTCGCTGCCTTCGGCGATCTGCTTCAACTTCGCTTCCACCTGCTCGATCTGCTCCTGCACCTGCCGCAACTGCTCCAACTCGCAGCCCACCTGGAACAGCCAGATCTGCTGCGACGACGCGCCCGAGACTTCTTTGTCCAATTCCGCCAGCGCTTGCTCCGTCCAGGCGTTGGTTCGCGAGGGCAAGCTCAATCCCTGTCGCTCATAGATCGAGCGGATCGAGTTCTTGATCGCCGTGCGGCGGCCCACCAGGCTGTGGCGGTACTCGATCAGCGACCGCCACTGCCGCACGGCCGGCTTGGGCACGTGCACTGTCGGGAGGTTCTCCATCTCTGACAACTGCGCCAGCTTCAGGGCGTCTTTGCGATCGCTCTTGTCCTTCACCGTCTTCCACTTCCATCGCTCGTCGTTGCCGTTGGCCACCTGGATCGGGATATTCATCCGCTGCACCAGGTCGCAGACCCATCCCGCCGCCGGGCAGGCCTCGATCACCACCCGGTCCGGCGGGCAACGCGACAACAGCTTCTCCAACTCGGGCGCGTTGGTGCCAACCTTGCCGAAGCTGCGATCGCCGCCGCCGGTGAAATAGTCCAGGTAAACACTCTTGTTCTTCGCCAGATCCAAAGCGAGAATCCTCATGGCCGAGTCCTTCCTCAAAAAGTGACGTTTGAGCGGCCCACGCGGCCAGCTCGTTATTCATTGGGGCATTTTGACCCCGTCAACGTCCCGAGGAAGGCTCGGCTTCATAGTTTCTCACCGGCAACACCAGCGGCACCTGCCCGGAATGCGGCACGCCCGTCGCGAAAGAATCCGCCAAGAAAAGCTCCCGGCTTGCGTGATTCCGTATCCAATCGCGGATTGATCCGGCCAGGTGCGTTTTGGGTACCGTACCGCGAGTGGGCGAAGCGATTGGGAAGGTACTGCCTGGCGAATTGCGACTCTCGCCCAGTCGCGCCGGCGGCGCGGACCCTTGGAAACTCCACGAGCAAATCCGTCAATTCGGATGTCCACAGCAGGCATGCCGCCTATCCTTGTTTATGAGGATCCTGACGGCATTATGGAAATCATCGACGGTGTCACGCGGGCCACACGGATCGCAAAGTTGGCGCCAGACGAGCCGGTTCCTGTCATCGTGATCGGCCGATATCGGCACAGCCGGGCTAACAGTCCTCGCGTCAAGGATCGCTTATGAACGACGCCGAGAATAAATCCGAGGTTTACACGAGGTTTCACGAGCTGTCGGAGCTGATCCCCGAAATGCGCTGCGGCCAGTTGATCGCAGCCGTGGGGGAACTGTGCGCCGACCTCCATGGCCGCGGCTTGTGGGACGCCATCGACGCCGAACTCCTCGAAGCGATCTGGCAGTTCCGCCGCAATTATCAAGCCTCCACCACTGGCTCGGGAACGACACAAGGCTGAACTGAAAAGGTGACATCCATGTGGATGTCACCTTTCCAGCTTCTGCACCGCATCCTCCTTCCGGCTACTCCAGCGGGCGGGTTGTTGGGACGGGATTGGGGTTGGGCGGAGCCCAGAGGGTGACGTCGCGGAATTGGCCGCCTTGCTTGCGGTTGTCACCGGAGCCCAGGCCGGGGTCCCAGGAGTATTGCGGCTCGCTCGTGGAATAAAACATGCCTTCCCGGGAATTGCAGTGGGAATAGACCAAGGGGCGCTCGGCGTCGCCGGGCGGGCGCTTGAGCAGCACATAGCCAATTGATCCCCATGCATCCCGCGGCGCCGCGGGGAGATAGGCGGTTAGCTCCTCGAGCGAAGCGGGCCAGCGGTCCTTGTCGAATTGGAACAGGTGGCACGCCAGCGACATCGCGGCGAGGTTGTACTCCATCTGGCCGCGGCGCAGTTGGGTCAGGAAGCGATCCCGCTGCGTCGTGTTGAACTTCCCGGTGGCCGCCTCGCGGCCAAGCAGGTCGGCATAGCGCGGCTCGGGGTCCTTGTCGTCGAACAACTGGCGGATCAGGGCTTTGGCGGCGCTGATTTGAAGCTTTTTCGCCTCGGCCGGATCGCGCGTCAGCGCCACGTCGGACGTGATGATTTCCAGACGATTGGCGGCGAGCATTCGCAGACCCACCGCGACCAGCGGCTGAACGATCGCGGCGTTCGCGGGGCCGTCGAGCAGGTCGGCAAGGTGCATCACGTCGCGGACGCTCTCGATCGCCGCGGCGTCGTCGCCGTGCAGGTGTTGAAAGAGGGCGGCGTCGCCCACCTCATTGGCCAGGTTCCGGCAGCCGTGCAGATAGCTCATGTCGAGCTTGCCGCCCTCCAGGTGCAACACCGGCCAGTTGGCCATGTTCCGCGAGCGGGCCTCGCGCACCAGCGCGCGGGCCGGGGCATTGAAGGCATAGCTCGCCGTCTCCATTCGGTTCCACTCGGCGGGATAGGGCGGATAATCTTCGTACACCAGCGACGAGGCCGCGGGGGAATAGGTATTCGCCCGGTCGCCTTCGGCAATACGCTGGATTGCCTGCGAATAGAGCGGCCAGGCGTCCTGCGACGGTTGCGTCGCCGGGGCAGCCCATGCCGGGGAGCACAGCAGGCTGATGCACAACGAAAGCGGGATGGATCGACAGAGCATGGGGAAATCCTTCTGTAGCCAATGATGGGACGGAGCGGCCACCCCCACGTTTCACAATTTGCGGGAAACACAGGCACAATACGATCGAATTGACGGCATGGAGGGGGGGAACCTGAGGGTAACGCGAACCAGGGGGAACTGAAGGTGACGCGAACCATGCCCGGCACGATTCCAGTCGCGAACGCTCATGACGGCGTCCTTGAGAATGGTTTGCGTCACCTTTAGTTTGGCTCACCTTTAGTTTGGCTTCTTACCGTCGCGCAGGGGCTTCACCAGGACTTCAGCCAATGTGAGTTCGCTCGTGACCGCCTGCAACTCGCCTCGGTCGAATCGTTGAAACAACGTGGTCAGTTTCGCGCCGACGCCCGCAAAGCCCTCGACGGCGTAGATGAACACATTGGCGTCAAGGTAGACTTTGGTGCCGGCGATAGCGTTTATAGATCCCATGCGTCGCGCTCGCCGCGGATGAACGCATCGACTTCCTGAACGTCGGTGAAGCACCCCTTGCCGGACCCGATAAAGCTGGAGAGGGAACGCGCCGGCTCCGATGCCGATTCAACCAACACAATCACTTCCGCCGTTGTCCCGGCCTTTAACTCATCCGAGCGGACTTCAACGACCCCGCCCGGCTTCACTGTCACAAGCTGTTTCAGTGCGGCAACCATGCCTCAACTATACCACCCTCAGGACCAGAATTGAAGGTGACGGCCAGAAGTGAAAGTGCCGCCGTCCAGCCGCAGCACAAAAATCCCGGCCACAGCGCGGTTCGTCGATAAAGCTAAAGGTGACGCGAACGTGACGCGAACCATTCTCTCGACGATTGTAGGATTCGAGTCATGACCACATTTCGAGACATTCGAGACGGCCCGCCGCGGGGCAGCGGCAAGGAGGCTGGATCAGCGAGCGGCGTGGAGGATCATGGCGGCCATGAGGTCGGCGGCGGTTGGGGGGTCGTAGCCGATGATGCCGTCGACGTTTTCGCCCACCAGGCCGGCACTGAGGTCCTGGCGGCTGAAGAAGACGGCGATGCGATTGCCCAGCGTGATCCCCATGAGCTGCGGGCGCCTGCGGTCGGCGATGTGGTCGAGGGCGTAGTGCCGCCAGCCGACGCGCGGGATGGGAATCTCCTTCTGCGTGTAGAGCGGGCTGGTCGGGGGAAGCAGTTTCAAATTGCCGGGGCCGAAGATCGCTTCCAATTCCGTCTGGGCGGCGTCGGCAAAGATCGAGTCGCCGCCCGCGGCGTCGACGATCAGCGTGCCGCCGGATTTGGCAAACCGCAACAGCGCCTCGCGATCCTGGGGTGCGAGCGTCAGGGCGCCGGTGCCGGTCAGATGGGCCACCTTGTAGCCGGAGAGCTCGCCGGGCTTGAGCGGCTTGATCTGAAGATCGGTCTTGAAGCGGTTGTGCATGAGGGCGGCGAGTCGCGGCCAGCCCGCCGGCTCGGGGTCGGGATTCTCGCCAACTTCCAGCCGGGCAACGGCGATCGTGCGCGCGGGCTTGACCTTGGGATCGGGCTTGACGAGATACGTCTCGCCCCGCGTCAGCACGTTGCGCTTGTCGCTGGCGTAGAGGAAGATGTTGGCGCCCAGCTCGAGCAGCGGCTCGTCGCGGCGGGCGTCCTTGGGATCGAGCCGCGTCTGCCAGGCCCGGCCGGCGTCAACCGTCGGAATCAGCAGCATCAGCTTCCTCACCCCATTGCTCAGCTCCATCAGCCGCGGCTTGATCTGCCAATGGGAAAACTGCTCGCGCCAGATCAGATCGCCGGGCGAGGGCTCCTTGAAGGAATAGCGGGGGAACAGCTCGCGGCCGAGCTTCATGAACGTGTTGGCGAAACCGGCCTCGCCCACGTCGGCGTTGCCCAGAATCATTCCGCCCTGCTCGACGTACTGGCGCAGCGTCTCCTGCTGGCCGGAATCGAAGCTCAGCGGCCGGCTGCCGCTGATATACAGGATCGGCGCATCGTGCAGTTGCTCGGGCTTGAGCTCGAGGTTCACGACCTGCCAGTTGAAGAAGCTTTCCTGCTGCGGGCCGACCCACGACGCCAAGTTGGCCACGTCGCGCGGCCGCTCGTTCCAGACATCCGGCGGCGGGGAAAACTTGGGATCGGCCTGGTACTCCAGCTTCTCCATCAGCAGCGGCTCGCGGCCGCGGGCCAGAAACAGAAGCCCGAAGCACGTGTCAGGTATCGCGCCGCGGTCGCCCTGCCACGAGCCGTCCTCCTTCTGCTGCGAGACCAGAAAGTCCGCGCCCAGCTCATACCAGTCGGTGGTGCCGAAGAACCGCCGGCCGCTGGCGGCGCCGATCCGCTCGATCCCGTAGAGCGTGTAGTAGCTGCTGCGGATCGCTTCGTCGATGTGATTGTCCATCCAGGAGAGGCCGCGTTCGATGAACGGGTCTTTGACGCCGCCCTGGGCTTTGCTCCAGTCGCGGCGAAGCGTGTAGTCCTGGGTGATGAACAGCGTCGCGATTCCAGCGGCGGTCATGGCGGGCGTGACCTCGCCCTCCTCGCGATAACTCCAGCCGCCTTCGTTGGTCTGGGAGCGCTTCCAGGCAGTGTCGACGATCTGCCAGTATTGCGAGGGCACCTGCCCGCCCGCCTGCTCCAGCGCCCACATGCCCAGCACCGCGTACTGGCTGTTGCTGCGGTCGTACCAGTCGTTGGGCTGCGGCCCGCCCGTCATGCGGGCGGTCGGATCGAACAGCGGCTGGTCAGTTCCCGCCGGCAGGCCCGTCCAGTATCCGTAGAAGCCCGTCTGCGAAGGCCACTTCTCTACGATCGTGCGCGGCGGGGGCATGATCAAGCCGTCGCCGAGCATCAGCACGTTTCGGTTGACGAACTCTCGGGTCTTTTCCTTGGGGAGGAAAAGGACGATCTGCGAGTCCAGGCCAAGCGCGTAAGTTCCCTGGATGTTGGCGTGGAGCAGGAATTGCACCGCCGGCGTCAGCTCGGGGCTGCGCCAGTCCTTGCCGCC
>Ga0210396_10003749_pt1 | contig 15057 bp, 16 predicted proteins | sample IncBWH17OmetaG_FD_155466 | JGI IMG/M metagenome (GOLD analysis project Ga0210396, IMG submission 155466) | Forest soil microbial communities from Barre Woods Harvard Forest LTER site, Petersham, Massachusetts, United States - Inc-BW-H-17-O ... | reverse complement strand
AACCGGCGCAAATCACGATCGATGTGTACGACTACGCCCATGCCAACCCGGGCCAGCTGGTTGAGGCCGAATGGGCGGCCACTGCAATTCTAGCGAAGGCGGGTGTGCAAACTGTGTGGCTAGCCTCTCCAAGTGGAGACGCAAGGACGCGGGCATGCCTCGGCCCCGCAAATCCTACCCATCTCGTCTTGCGCATCCTGCCAGATTCCATGTCGAAGCAGATAAAGTCCGTGGAGGGCGACGCACTCGGATTTGCGGGGCTGGAGATTGGCGAACAATTGAACTGTAACGCATGGATTTTCTATGACCGCGTGAAGGATTTCGCGGCGCGTCAAAGAATCAGCTCGCAGCATCTCCTTGCGGGTGTGATCGCGCACGAATTGGGCCATCTCCTATTGAGTCAGAGCGCCCATACAAAGGCAGGGTTGATGCACGCCTATTGGTCGCGGGCAGAGCTCTTTGACATGGACTGTGACCGCTTATTCTTTTCTGACGCTGAGTCTAAGAAGATTCAAAGCGGAGTCACTGCTCGTAATCAGGCAGCGTCCGCGATCCTAGCCGAGGAGGCTTCTTTGGACTCGCAAGCCCTCCTCTCTCAGCTACTAGGCTCGGACAGGATGCGATAGCGTGAGACACTTTTTCCGATCATAGCTGCTAAAAAGGCAAGAAACCGCCGCCACGTGGCGTCACTTTCGGTGCGCCGCTCCGTTGACAAGTCCTGAGAAACGGGATTATCGGAATGTGGCTTGGGTGTTAAGAAACGAGTGTTCACGTGCCGATTACTTCTTTATCTCCACCTCACGAGAATCTTGTCCGGCATTCCAACCAGGAGAATCACTTGCGGGGAATGATTCCTTGGAGGCTTCCTCGACGGGGTCGTCTGTCAGGACCTGAGGTTGCATCTTCGGTTTAGTTTTCCTGTTGAATGCATGTTTGACGCGAGGCTTGATCATGTCGCTCCGACCTTTGTGGTGTCGCCCGCGTGGGGCGAAAAGTAACCTTTTTAGGTCACTCAAACGAGACAAATCCTTTTTCGTCCACAACCACACGGTTCCACTCTTAGACAGGATGAAAAGTTTCGGTTTCTTCACGGAACCGGAACTCACCCACCGCATGACCGTCATTTTGCTGACTTTTAGATGTTTAGCAACTTCTGCGGATGTGTAAACGCGAATGCCATCCGTTCCTGGCTTGTCTGGTTGTCTTTTTGGTGTTGATCGTTGGACTGAAAATTCTCTCGCACGCTCAAGGTCACTTTCTTCCCAAAGCCGGACAAAGGCGCCGTCGACGTATCTTTTTCGAGGGAATTTCAAGCCACTGAGAAGCCATTCTTCTAGCGTTTGTGGGCGAACGCCAATTTTCTTTGCGACTTGTGGCGTCGTGTAGGTCACTTTGAAGTCCGATTCTATAACAGCTGCTGAGCGCCTCAAAAATATCAATTCACGAACTGATGGATTTGATGGCTTGATTCCTCGGGAGATGCCCAAAGATATTGTGAAAAGGCGAAAGAATTACGATTGAAACTTGACGAGCCGTACCGCCCACATCTCGAACGGCGAGCGCGATTGAATGTCCAAGTCCCGAGAAACGGCATTACCGGAATGTATGGTCCGCCGCAGTGTTGCAAGCGAAAAATGAAGAACGGCAGTTGGTCTGCGCCAATGTATTCGGCCTTTGCTGGAGTCACTGACTCCGGGCCATGATGGATGTCCGCTCGCTTTCGTCCTCATAAACTGGACGGCCTGTAGTGACCTTTTCCGGTATCGGGTTTCGAAAGCGTGGGAGAGACCCATTGCCATCTCTATTTTCCGCCAGCAGACCTGGCAGGAACTTTTTTCTTCTAAACCAGGGATTTTAGGTGGTCACCGCGAGAACGGGAGCGCGATAGCGTTCGTTCTTACATAAGACCGCCCAAGCCATGCGAACCAGTTTATTGGCCAACGCCACGACAACCACATTCTGATGTGTGCGCGCCAACAGTTGCGCGAGCCAACTACTCAGACCGGGAGTTTGCTTGTGCCTCTGTTGCAGCACGCTGCGTGCGCCTTGCACGAACAATCTTCGTAAATATTTGTTCCCGCGTTTACTGATGCCCAGCAACTTCTGCTTGCCACCGCTGGAGTGCTCCCCTGGAACGATCCCCATCCAGGACGATAGCGCCCGCCCTTTTCCAAATGCGCTTGCGTTGCCGATCGCACCGATCAAAGCCGTCGCCGTCACCGGGCCGACCCCCGGGATCTGGGTGAGTCGTTGGCAGGCTTCATTTTCTTTCGCAGTTTTCTGAATGACCCGATCCATCTGCTCAATGCGTGCCGCCACCTGTTCCAGTTCCAGCTTGAGCTGCACCAATAGAACACGGAACGAGCCGGACAGATTCAATTCGGCGTCTTCCAAGATACGTGGCAGTCGCTCATCCAGATGACTTCGGCCCTTGGGCAGCGTCAGTCCACGTTCCAGTAGAAGACTACGAATCTGGTTCACCACCGCCGTGCGTCGCATCACCCAACGCTCGCGCACCCGATGCAGGGCTTGCAGGTCGAGCTGCTCCTCGGTCTTGATCGGCACAAAACGCATCCTCGGCCGTTGCACCGCTTCGGCAATCGCTTCCGCGTCAATGTAGTCGTTCTTGTTCGTCTTCACATAAGGCTTTACGTATTGAGCCGGCATCAAACGCACTTCGTGCCCTTGCGCTCGCAGAGCCCGCCCCAGAAAGTGCGATCCACTACACGCCTCCATGCCAATCAACTGCACTTCGAGATTTGCGGTGAAGGCCAGCAGTTGCGTGCGCGAACATCGCTTCCGGACTACCAACTGCCCACCAGCATCCAAACCAACCAGATGAAACACCGTCTTACCCAAATCGATACCCAGAGCGTAGATTTTCATGAGATGCCTCCTTGCCCCGCACTCTACAACTTCTAGAGTCCTGCGGCGGACCATCCCATTAACTGGGAATCGTGGTTTCCGACATGACGATAAGCTGACTTCACGGGAATTGGCTTGCGATTTCTTCGACCCTCCTCGTTTCTCAGTTCTGGAGTAGTGACACGAAAGGCTTGTTGCAGGCGCGATAACTGGTGGTTATAGTTCCAGCGCTGAAGTCGAACAGGGAGGATGCATGAATAAGACAATGGTACTAGCGGCTGTCCTGATCCTTTGTGCTCCTGTGATAGCCAAAGAGAATCCAGCCGACTATCCCTTTAAAGCGCACGTGGTTTCTGTGGTAACACCTAAGGACGGTCCGATACCGGGACCGCCGTTGAGATGCCTGCCCCCCCGGCTAGGGGAAACCATGATTCAAATCGACAACGCACTGTACACGGCTGAGTGCAGACACAAAGAAATCCAAGTTGGGCAAGACTATCCGGCCCAACTGAACGAAAAAAGCATTGCTTTGTTGGTTGACGGGAAGGCTTTTTCCTTTCGGGTGCGCGAAAAGCGAGATGCCACTAAACAGTGAGCCTATCGGTATGGCACCCAGAAGCCGTCCCAGCCGAAGCCCACGAGGAAATACTGGACGCATGGTCCAATAAACAGCTGCGCCGACAAACCGGGGGGGTAAGTTTCCCAGCTATGGGATTATCGGAATGTGGGAATTACTCAAACTGAGAGGCGGAATATCGATTTTTTGGCCCCGGACCACTGACTGCGGCGGGGAGCTACTACTCAAATACAGAGTGGTCATCCGAGAACTGCCGAGTGAGTTTTTTGCGAAAGGCCGAATCCTGAACGAGCTTTTGAATTTTACGATTATAGGTAGTTTGTGCTTTCTCTAGATCTTTCCCAGTCTCGATGGCCCGGGCTTTCTCCCACTCCATTTCGAAGAATAGTGCACCAAGGACGTGTTCGGCGTGATGAGCTGAGATGCCAGTGCCCACTAACTTTTCAAAGGCGGCTCTAATCGAAGGATCCTGTTCGATCTGTTCTTTGACGGCTGAATGCGCGGCGATATGGGCCATTGGATTCACGGTTTCGCCATTTACCGTGATCTCGTACTGTTCTCCCTCACGCACGTCTGCGAATTCAAGGGCGTTGTGAATGTGTTTTAGGTGCATGTGTTCTCGAATTGCTTGCGCGTAGTGCTGACTTTCCTCCGGGAGTTCACCCACCGTTCCCGCCCTGATTGCATCGTAGACGAGTTTCGCATGTAGGCCAACCAATTCGCGAAGTCCTTTGAACAAGTCGTCGTCCATTCCCTTCACTCCCTTCTTAATGACCATGCTACTACGCTGTGGCTCGGTATGTAGTGAAAGTGCTGCGCTTCAGCCATCCTTGCACTCGCATGAGCAGCTCACGGACTTCCCCATCCCGGAAGCATGCGAATCAAGAGCCGAGAAGAGGATTTACGAGTATGGCCAGGCCACACCTATTGGGTTTCCAGCCCGATCTTGTCATTGACTGCTTCCCGTAGCCTCTGCTTGCAGCCCAGGTAACGTTCAGTCGTTTGCACACTGACGTGTCCTAGCAAGAACTGTATCTGCTCAAGCTCTCCTCCTGACTCGTGGCAAAGTCGCGCGCATGTACGCCGCAAATCGTGCGGCGCCAGCCTCTCGATCTTGGCCTTCGAGGCACACTCCCGAACCATGCACCAGACGACTTTTTCGGTGATTCCCCGGCCCCATATGGAGCCTGTTTTGTTCACGCACCGAAACAGTTTCCCAGTCCTGATATTTGCGGCCGTGGACCAGATATCGATGGCCTCTTTAACCCACGTCGGAATCGGAACAGTTCGCACGTGGCCACCTTTGCCAACCAAGTCGATGATGGCCCAGTGTTCCTCTCGTTGCTGCACATGCTCCATTGACAAATGAACCAGTTCCGAGCGTCTTAGACCGCAGCCCAGAAGCAACGCCAGCATTGCATAGTCTCGCTTTCCCCGTACCGAGTCGCCGGCAGGAATGCTTAGAAGCGTTTTCCCTTGTTGAGCGGTCAGCCAGTTTCCGAGACGAACCCCGAGTTTTTTGGGACCCTTCACTCGGCGAATGCTGGCGGCAAGCTCCGGGCTGAGCAAGCCACTATCGGCTGCTTCATATGCGAGGCGACGAACCGCGGCCAGTCGAACATTGATCGTGGATGCTGACAGGTGGCGACCTTCGAGTTGCAGCCGGTAGCGGAGAACAACAGTCTTGTTGAACGCGAGTCTGGGTTCGGAGCTATACCAAGCAATGAAGTCGTCGATCGCAAACCGATATGAACGTTCGGATTCGGGCGACCCGAGACTGCTAAGAACTGTGTTTTTGGCGTGGTCTAGATCCGGGAGACGGAGTACTCGCTTGGGCTTCCAGCGATATGGTTTCTTCTTCATCGGTCAGCGGCCTCCCGACCGCCGACCTACAATGTGACCTCAAAGCCATATTCCGATAATCCCGTTTCTCAGGACTTGGCCCGCAAACCGGTCGCTGCGGCACACTTCTGCATATGAACTGGACCGGCATTCGAAGGGGTGAGCGGTTCGATTTTCATCCCCTCGCGGTCGCGATCGTGAGCTATCTGATCATTCGACGACGGGGAGCCCTTTCGCTGGACCGACTCCTCACTGTGGCAGGCCCTTTTCGCACCACCGAGTCGCGTCTGTCGTACTGAGGAATCTTTGAATCGGGAGAAAGCAAGCGCAACCCGGCAAATGCACGGTGGCGGAAATGTGATGTAAAATTCACAAATCCACCGTTTGACAAGGAGCGGGCCGAAATGCATTCGAAGACGGAAAATCTCACGAACGGAACTGCGGCGGAAATGGAATTCGGCAGGATGTATCAGGAGATGGAGCGCACTCACATCAAGCCCCTCTGGACCGACGAGGCGCGAATCCTGCCGCGCAGCCCCGAGCCGCAGGCTGTGCCCTGGCTTTGGAAGTGGTCGCAAATTTACCGCCTGGCAAGCCGGGCCGGCGACCTGGTGACCATCGAGCGCGGTGGCGACCGGCGCGCCCTCGGACTGATCAATCCGGGCCTGAATGGCCAGCCGTATGCCACGCCCACGCTTTGGGCCGCCATCCAGTGGTTAAACGGCCACGAAATCGAGCCAGCTCATCGCCACAGCGCCCAGGCCGTGCGCTTCATGATCAAGGGCAAGGCCTACAGCACGGTGCAAGGCGACAAGATCGAACTGGAGCGCGGCGATTTCGCGCTCAATCCCCCTATGGCGTGGCACGATCATGGAAGCGAGAACGATGATCCTGCCGTCTGGATGGATGGTCTGGACATCCCGCTCAACAACTACTTGAACGCCACTTTTTTCGAGGAAGCAGCGAAGGATCGTCAGGACGTCACCGCAATTCTTGACGGTTCCGTGCTCAAATACGGCGCCGGTTCGCTTCGGCCCGCGTGGGAGGAACCGGTACAGAAGTATTCGCCCATGTCCGCCTACAAGTGGGCCGCCACAGAACGAGCGCTGACCAATCTGGCCAAGGTCGATACCAGTCCGTTCGATGACGCGGCCCTCGAATACACCAATCCGCACACCGGGCGATCGGTGATGGACACGATAGCAGCCTGGATTCAACTGCTTCGGCCGGGGATGCATACAAAGTCGCATCGCCAGGTGAACAGTTCCGTTTACCACGTATTTGAAGGACGCGGCGCCACCGTGATCGGGGGAGTTCGTTTTGATTGGGAAGAGGGCGACATTTTTGCCATTCCCAGCTGGGCGTACCACGAACATATCAATGCTTCGTCTACAGAAAGGGCGATTCTGTTCTCGATTCAAGACACACCTGTCATGAAAGCGCTCGGCAAGTACCGGGAAGAAGCTCTTTCAGCCGACAACGGATATCAGAATGTGACGAAAGTGTTCGATGCGGGAGCTCCGGGCAATGCATGAAGAGAAGCGCTCCGTACTCCTGCTCGAGGAATCCATTCAGTCCATTCAGGAATTGGCCGATGAAGTTACGCAAACCGTGACGGAATTGCCAGAGGGTGCCCTTCGCTGGAAACCCGCCGAGGACATCTGGTCCATAACGGAAATCCTCGGTCACATGGAGGAGGCCGAGTCCTACTGGGCAGGTGAGATTCAGCGCGTGATTTCAAACCCCGGCACAGAGTGGGGCCGCAACCACCAAAATGACGCCCGGCTCATGGCAGTCGCTGCGACGTCGCAACGCAGCACACGTGACGTGATCGCAGGATTCGGCCAAGCGGCGAACGCCGTCGTGTCGGTCCTGCGCACGCTACGGGAAAAGGATTTGCAGATCGAATCACCTAGCAGGAATCCCCGCTGGGGAGTCAAATCCATGTCTTTCGTGCTGGACCACCTTATTGTTTCCCATCTGCGCGGACATCGCGATCAGATCACGCGGAACCTGAATCAGTTCTCCGCCCAGGCGGGTGAGCTCAAGAGATAGCTCGGCGAGCTGAATTCATCACAAAAGGAGCTTTCGATGGGATTGGCTCGAGCGCGAAGATCCTCGTTCGCTGTGCCGCTGGCTCTGATCTTTAGTAGTTCACTTGTTTCCGCTCGTCAACGGCCGCCGGCGGCGAAGCAAGCCATTGCGGTAACACCGGAAGTTGCTGTTGGCCCGCAATACTACTCAACGCACGTATACGTCAATCCAGAAGATATTGATCGCTTTGTGGCTAGCATCCTGGCGACTTTCGGAGGCACTGCTTCCAAACCGGCGGTGACCACCGTGACGCCAACCCCCAGCACCACGATTTCGCAAATCATCCTATCGCCCGCCGGCATTTTTTCCGTTTTCGGCTACAAAACGCCCGTCCCGTATCCTTTTGGCGCGGAACGAACCGGTTATCTGGTGACCGATTTGGATACCGCCGTCCGCGCGGCTCGAGCGGCAGGGGCAAGTGTCCTCGTGGCAGCTTTTGATGATCCGATCGGGCGAGACGCAATTATCCAATTCCCGGGCGGCGTGAACACGCAACTATATGTTCATACCACACCGCCAACCTACAAACCTCTCGAAAGGAATCCCGAAAATCGCGTCTACGTGCCCGTCGACAGCGCGGACACCTTTATTCGCAGCTTTGTTGCCTTCTCCCATGGCAAAGTCGTCTCCAATGATGAGCATGCTCCTGGTGCGGAGATAGGGCGACCGAAAGAAACGTACCGGCGAGTTCGCATCGAATCCACATTTGGGGAAATGACCGTCATCGTGACCGATGGCTATCTGCCTTACCCGTATGGACGGGAAACGACAGGGTATGAGGTTGCCAACTTCAACGAGACCCTCACAAAGGCCAAGAGTGCCGGAGTTCAAATCTTGGTTGCGCCGTATCAAGGCGATCAGCGGCAGTCTGCCATCGTTCAATTTCCCGGAGGCTATATCGCTGAGATCCACTCGGAGATCAAGAAGTAGTCCGCTGGAGTCATTTGGAAATCTTCAAATTCAATTCATCTCTTACCACATAAGTGGATATCCGCAAAGGAACAAGAGCACTGAAATTGGGCTGAAACGGTTCGAAATTTCAACGTGATCGGCGCCAAGTCCCCTGAAGTCCGCTTCTCGGAATATGGCTTTTCAATCGAGGCGTGGCTCAAAGCGTACCCATCAAGGTAGATCGGCTCAATGAGTAGGGCGGGGTTAGCTGATTTCGATGACGCGGGCCATTTTTACGACTGGGGCTTTTTCTGCCGCTCCGCAAACGCAGCGGCTTTAGCGTGAACTGTGTAGGTCCGAGCGAACCGCTCAGCGTCATTCTAAAACAAGGTCACCTGCTAGTGAATTCCCTATCCAAACAAATAACAAACGAGCAGGAGAAGGGCGGGGATGGCGTCCGCAGTAAGGCAGAATAGAAATGTTTTGAAGTCGTTGATCCTGCCAGGAACTAGCCCGAGAAGCACGCTGAATACAAGAAGTAGACTTCCAACTACATAGAGGACCCAGAAGAGCACTCTTCTCAGTAGAACAGGTTGCACGGTTTTTGCTCCGACCAATCATGCACAATTCCCTATGGAAAATTGATTATATATTCTCATTCGTAGCGCGTTTCGAGAAACGTCCGGCCAAGTCCTGAGAAGTCGGCTTCTCGTTAGTCTCGACACCTGCCGAGAAGCGCGTTAATCAGGATTAGCCTAAAAATACTACATCCGAGGGGGGCACTTGAGCATCCTACCGAAAGCAGCCTGGTGATTTTCATTGCAGTTGAGAGCACCACATCGTTCTTGGAGAGGAGAATACGATGCAACTTCAAAGTAGCTACTTCAATGCTTATCACAACCTAAAGCTGACACGAGATGACAAAGGTGTGCTGGTCGCTGAATTCCACAACAACGGCGGGCCGTTCATTATGACCGCGCCAGCTCACACGGAATTCGTCGATGCCTTCTTCAGGATCGGGCAGGATCGAGCCAACAAGATCGTGATCCTGACGGGCGCAGGCGGGGAGTTCATCACTGACGTCGATTGGTCCTCTTTCGGCGATGCCTCCGATCCCGGCATTTGGAGCCAAGTTCACGACGAAGGCGTTCAGGTTTTGGAAAATATAGCCAACATACGAGTGCCGGTCATCGCGGCGATCGAGGGACGCGCGTATGTGCATTCAGACTACGCGCTGCTTGCCAGCGTAATTGTGGCGGCGGATGGTGCGACCTTCCAGGATGTGGCCCACTTCTCCGCGGGCGTTGCGCCCGGCGACGGGATCTTTACCACCTGGAGTTATCGCGCTGGAGCAGGACGAGCGGAGGCGTTCCTGCTGAACCCACAGCCGCTGGCGGCGCGTATCGCGCAAGAATGGGGCGTGGTTGCCGAAGTTGTGCCGAACGGGAAGGCGCTCAGTCGGGCGCGGGAATTGGCTGAGCTGTACCTGAAGGCTCCGGAAGTGACACGCCGCAACACGCGCATCCACTTTGTTCAACCGTTGAAGGAACGAATCGTGCGAGAGGTTGGCTACGGACTGTCGCTGGAAGGAGCATCGTCTGCCGCCCTCATGAAATCAATTCGAGCCAAGAGTGAAGCTGTCGCTCGGAAAGGAAAAGGCGCATAACGAGCGCGAAAACACTTCATTGGCCTGGCCTTTCCGAGTCAACTCCCGATAAGTCCGCTTCTCGGAAACTGGCAAATCCGAGTTTCCGAGATGGCCGTCTACCAGACGCTATCCGGTCAGGCGGAGTTACCGGCGATTGGAGGTTGTTTGCTCAGGAGGCGCTCGCAACATGGGCTGCCTGTTGGCGGGCCATTTGTTCCTTCATCTTCTGTTGCATTTCCTTGGGTGTGGGTTGCGAAACGTGGGTAGCCACCATCCAAATGTAACCATCGGGATCGACGACGGTTCCACAACGGTCGCCCCAAAACATATCCATCACCGGTCCCTTGGACGTGGCCCCAAGCTTAAGGGCCTTCGCCACCAGCTTGTCTACATTTTCGGTCAACAGATACAAACTCGTCGGCGAAGCGCCGATTGTTTTTGCGGCGCGGGAACCCATCTGCGGCATCTCCGGGCCCAACATTAATGTCGTGCCCCGAAGCGTCAGCTCGGCATGGATCGCTTTGCCGTCCGGGCCGTTCATGATTCCCCGTTTGGCAAATCCGAATGCCTTTTGATAAAAGGCCGCTGCCGCTTTCACGTCGGTTACCGTCAGTATTGCCGTTACGGAACCGTATAGCTTCTTATTGAGCGGATCAACTTTCTTGGGCATAACGCTCCTTTTGCGATGTCGGTATTCGAGCTGACTTTCGGCGGAAGATGTTCACGAAGCAACGTTGGCATTCTAAACCTATCTGTCCGAAGCGCCAACTCCTGATAAGTCGGCTTATCGTCATGTGTGAAACCCTGATTCCCAGTTGACCAGAATCCCGTTTCAAAGGACTTGGCACACATTGCGACCACGTGCAATATTCATCTGATGCGATACCAGATCCACGGCTCACGATTCGCCACTCTGGAAGGGTTTTACGAGGAAATCAGTCGGGTACTCATTCCGGGCGAACCGTGGGGGCGCAACCTCGAAGCCTTTAACGACATTTTGCGTGGGGGTTTCGGCACGCCATCTGGTGGCTTTGCCATCGACTGGAAAAATCACGGACTTTCCAAGCAACGACTTGGCTACGACGAAACTGTTCGTCAGTTAGAAATCAGGTTAGGAATCTGTAATTCAGAGAGCAGCGATAAAGTATTGCGTGATCTGGAGCGTGCCCGAACGCATCAGGGACCAACGGTATTCGACTGGTTGGTGGACATCATCCGTATCCACTGTCGAAGCGGTCACGAAGAGGAAGATAGCGTCGAACTTTTGCTCGACTGACAACGTCAACTTGCAAATGTCCACATTCCGATAACGCCGTTTCTCAGGACCTGGGCATGTTGTCTTAACCGGAGGCGAAATTATCCCCGGCGCGGGCCCAATCTGAACTGCGGTTCCTGGCCAAAGAAGAACGCAAGAGTGGTTCGAGGTTTTGACTCGACAAGCCAATATGCGTTGAGTGCAGCGCAACCATCCTGCCGCTAGGCTCGGCAAGCATCTCCAAATCGCTTCTCGACGTATCCAACGGATTATCCGTGGAGTCCCTAAACGTATTGGTATCGTTATTCGAGAGAAATGCCGAAGTGGCCAGAAGGTCCGCTTTACGGCTCATTACCATCCGGCGCTGATATTGCAGTATTTCGGAGATCATCAGGGAGTTGTTGGCGCTCGTCGTCAATTCCTCCCGCGCGCGATCCTGAACTGTTTGGCGCACGATAAGTAGCGCGACCCAAGTAAGGCCCGCAATCACTGATATCATTGAAAACAGAAACTTGGTTCGTACCTGGAGGTTGGCGAGTATTCTTCGTCCATATTCCGCGACCCATCTAAGTTGCTGATTCCATTGAGGCGAATTGGGATTAGGCAACAGCTCCTCCTATGCCCCCGAAGAGTCAAACGGACGTGCTCCTTGCCGCACTTAGTCTTCGATAGCGGTAACATTGACGTTGCTTATCGTAAACACAAATGGAACTCTCTTACTCTTCACTGAATCGGAGGGACTATCGCGGAATTTCTACCGGCTCAATGTGGACATGCAAAACAGGCACATTCGCGCTAAGACGGTATGATAATCTCCCGGCAATGGCCACGCTTTCCACCTATGCAAATCATCCTGAACCAGATGACAAGCCTTTTTGGATTTTGTAGGTTCTAAGTCATTCTCGTTGAATCGTTTGCTGCTCGCTTGTTGAACTCTATTGAATCTTGTTGAAGCCTGGTGCTTTCACAGTGACAAAATCGATCACAGTCGTCCGCGAATCTATTTTCCCACCCGTTTTCTATGTGAAATCTCCTGGATTCCGAACTGATGTATACCCTCACCACCGCTCAGGCTGAAACTTGAAGCCCACGCAATTTCACCCTCAAGGGAGCGCCCATGGAATCTAAATCATCTGGACGCAGGAAATTCCTGAAGACAGGCGCCGCCCTTGCCGGCGCAGCCGCCGCCGGAGTAAGACCGGCCGGCGCGGCGACTTCGACCCCTGACATGGACACGCCAGACCTCGAGGCGCTGATCGCCTATGGCCAGCGCTCGCCATTCGTGAAGTCAAAGCGCATTTCCGTGATGGAAAGAATGACTCCGGACGAATTTGGGATGACGTTTCACGTGTTGTCGCCGATTCAGGATTCGGTTGGAATCATAACGCCCTCGTCGCTTCATTATATTTCGACGCACCGCGGCTCGTATGTTCCGAACATCGATCCCAAGGAACACCGGTTGCTGATTCACGGGATGGTGGACCGGCCGTTAATTTTTTCGATGGACGAGATCAAGCGCTTCCCGTTCGTAACCCGCATGCATTTTCTCGAGTGCTTAGGGAATCGCGCGAAGCCTTCCCACAAAACCGTCCAAGAGACGCACGGCTTGACCAGTTGCTCGGAATGGACGGGCGTCCCTCTGTCTTTGTTGCTGAAGGAGGCCGGCGTGCAAAGCGGCGCTGCATTCATCGTGGCGGAAGGAGCCGAGTCGGTAAAAGGAGCGACGAGTATTCCGATCGGCAAGGCCATGGACGATTGTCTGATCGTGTATGGGCAAAATGGCGAGGCTTTGCGGCCCCAGCAGGGCTTTCCGATCCGTCTGCTCGTTCCCGGATTTGAAGGAATGCACAACGTAAAATATTTGCGGCGGATCAAGGTCGTCGAGCAAGATTATATGACCTACAACGATTACGGACATCTTGTACCGGATCCACGCGTCGCCGCCCTCACCCGGATCATCGGTCCGAAATCGATAATTACATTTCCCTCCGGGGAGCAAAAGCTGCCGGGGCCGGGGTTCTACGAAATCACGGGACTGGCGTGGTCGGGCTCGGGCGCTATTCGCAATGTGGAAATCTCAACCGATGGCGGGCAGACCTGGAACCCTGCGGAGCTTCGTACGCCGGCCTATCCCATGGCTCATGCACGGTTTGCTTTTCCCTGGACATGGAACGGCAAGGAGTGCGTGATCATGTCGCGCTGCACGGACGAATTGGGCACAAGGCAGCCCACGCGAGCCGAGTCCGCGAAGTATTTTAATAAGCCGGACGACAAGGATTTCCGCGTGCCCGGGGCGGACAATTCGGTATTTCCATGGCGCATCGCTGCCGATGGGAGCGTGCAAAATGGGATGGCGTAAGCTTCTTTTGCTGATCGCGGTCTTGAGTGTCGCGCAATTGGCCAGCGCGCAGTCTCCCAAGTACGGCGTCGGGCGAACGCCAACCGCGGAAGAAATCCGCGCGTGGGACATCTCGATTGGCCCGGACGGGAAGGAACTTCCGCCAGGTCACGGAATCGCCGCGGAGGGCGCCAAGCTTTTCCGCGAGAAGGGATGCGTGGTGTGTCACGGCGGCACAGGTTCCGGGGGGCCGGCGCCAACTCTGATCAAGAGCGACGGTAAGAAAAAGTCGATGTATCCCTGCCTCGTGCCTTGCGTAGACGATTCCAACGTGATGTCGCTGCACGCGCAGTACGCCACGACCATGTGGGACTATATCAACCGCGCCATGCCGCTCAACAAAGAGGGGACGCTGAAGCCGGACGACGTCTACTCTATCGTGGCGTTTCTACTTTTCAAAAACGGCGTCATCGCGGAAGACCAGGTGATGGATCCCCAGACCTTGCCGAAGGTGAAAATGCCGAACCACGATCACGGCGCCCTGGCTCCGGACTGGAAGCACGCAGCGCCCAGGCTCGCCGGCTATCCCTGATGTGAGCTAGCGGGGATTCCCACCGATGGTCCTTGACCGTTCCCGAAATTCGGCGTTTACCACGCTGAGCCCATTATCCTCAATTTCTTCTCTCTCTTAAACTAAGGATCCAAGTTCCTGAAGCGCAGCTTTGTTGGCGCACGACAATCTATGAAGCTGACGGTGAATTGAATACCGATCATCCGACCCTGTCTGGGTCTTCAAGTAATTTCCGTGCATCTTGACTGATGGCGATATTGCGGAGTGCAACTTTCGATGTCGGGCACGCGGGTGACTAGTTATGTCACAGTTGCTAGGTCCATCTTCCGTGACGGAATTCGACGATGGATGCCTTGTCTGGGAATACTCAACGGCTTACTTCGACGGCCCTGAAGCGGCCCATACCCGGCATTCCAACCAAAGGCAAGAGGCGCCGCCAATCGAATCTCCAGTACGACACGGGTTTGACGGCCTACGTTTCATTCCCTTTATTCACTGCGAGAACAAGTTTTCGCACGGGTGCAATTTGAAAGCATCGCAGTTTTCGCCGCCCGGTTGCTGCTTGGCCGGGCCCTTCGGCGCGTGCTGATCAGGGCTTGCTCTTTTATTGGTCGGACCGGGTGGACTCTAGCAGGATTCCAAAATAGAGTTTGTGGTACTTTGGCGGCTGCAGCTCTGCCAACGCAATCCATTTGCACACATCTGAAATTCGGTGGGTTCTTCCGCCGGAAACCTCCACGAGCATCATTAAGTCAAAGAGGGCCTCAACGGGATTGTTGTGGCCTCCTTCGGGGGCCAGCACATCGAGGATTACCAGGTTGCCGCCGGGCCGGACGAGTTTCGCCGCGCGCGCTACGATGGCGGATGCGGTCGATGCATCGAAATCGTGCAGAACGTGGGAGACGAAAACGCAATCAAATGTTCTTCCTCCAAGACCACAGTCGTCTTTCAGGAAATTGGCTGCTACCAGTTCTAC
>Ga0210396_10003748_pt1 | contig 15058 bp, 10 predicted proteins | sample IncBWH17OmetaG_FD_155466 | JGI IMG/M metagenome (GOLD analysis project Ga0210396, IMG submission 155466) | Forest soil microbial communities from Barre Woods Harvard Forest LTER site, Petersham, Massachusetts, United States - Inc-BW-H-17-O ... | reverse complement strand
GCGAGACCTTAGGACGCCCGCCTTGCTGGAGCTGATCCGTCCATTCCTAGATGCCATGGGTCAACTCATGGAAGAGCAAACCAAGGTTCCGCCGCCTGCTCTGCCGAGGAGCGAGCTCATGTTGCTCGGAGAACAGATCGAAGAGGCACTCTGCTTAAGCACAGATTTGGGGATACCGGACAGCCTCGGACATCTCGACCTCAATCCGGGAAACGTCATTGTGTCTGAGGGTCAGTCTGTATTCCTGGACTGGGCGGAAGCATACTTGGGAAATCCGTTATTCAGTTACCAGTATCTCGCTGAACACCTTCGCCACCTGAGCAGCATGGGTGTGACAGCCGGATCGGTCCTGACCACGGCCTATGCCGAAGAGTGGCGATCATTGGTTTCGAGTGCAAGCCTGCAAGAAGCCTTGGTTCTTTCGCCGTTGCTTACGGTATTTGCCTATGCGACCGCGACCGATGCGTGGGGCGACCAAGCCAGACTTCAACAACCCAAGGTTGCCGGATACCTACGGAGCCTGACCCGGCGGATGCATCGCGAAGCAAACCGGCTGAGCGATCGGGGCGCGCTATGTTCAAACTGATGGAGCCTCCGCCGTGTTCGCCGGTTGATCCTGTGACCGAAGTGTTGCATGGCGTCACCATTACCGACCCGTACCGCTGGCTCGAAGACCAAGACTCCCCGCGAACACGTGCGTGGATTGAGGCCCAAACGGAATATGCGCGTGCTTACTTAGACTCGATCCCAGGCCGAGGGCGGATTCACACGCGCGTTCGTGAGCTCCTAGATGTGGAGACCTACGATTCTATCCAGAAGGTTGGGCAGCGGTATTTCTTTCGTAAGCGCCTTCCCCAGCAGGAACAGCACCGCATTTTTATGCGCGTAGGCCCAGACGGAGAGGATCGCCTTCTCATCGATCCGGCCGAACGCGGGACCGGAGAGTATACGGCAGTCAAACCACTTCGCGTCTCGCCGGACGGCCGGCTGCTCTTGTACGAAGTCAAAGAGGGAGGAGAACGAACCGGGACATTTGAGTTGCTGGGAATCCAGAACCGGGAAACTCTACCCGATGTGCTTCCCCGCGGCTACCTGCGGGGCTTCGCATTTTCGCCTGATAGCCAAAGTTTTTACTACGTTCACGAAACGATTGCTCCGAAGCCGAGTGGACAAGCTGTCTATCACCACGTTCTGGGCACGCGCTTCGACGACGATCAGCAGATCTTCTTTGCGGGTGACGGTGACAAGGTCCGACTGAGTATTGTCCCAGGAAAGGACCAGCTTGGATTTCTTGTATACCGCTTTCTAGACAAACCGTACACGGACTTTTACCTCTGGCGATTTGGCAGTGAAAAAACTCCAACGCCAGTGATTGAGAACGCAGGATACAAGTTCGGGCCGCTACTCACAAACGATGGCCGCATTCTGGCACTCTCTGACCGAGATGCGCCGAATTTCCGGATTGTCAAGCTTCGCAAACGAGAGGGTCTGGAACTGGAGTTCGTGGACGTGATCCCAGAAACGGACGTTCCGATCCAGAACTGGGTGGTGACCGAGAGTCGAATTCTTGTTTCCTACACTCGGGAAATCAGAACGCAGATCGCCGTCTTCGATCTCTTTGGCAAACCTCTCGGCGAGCTACCTATCGCCAAGTCGGACACGGTTCGCCTCGCCGGTGGCTCTCTCGACGAGGACGAGTTGTTCGTCGAACGAGAGTCGTTCACAAGGCCCATTCAGGTTTATCGCTATTCGTCCCGGACTGGCGAGGCGAAACTCTGGGCGGAGCGGAGGGTCCCGTTTCGCTCGCAAGGGTTCAGGCACACACAGGTTTGGTTCACTGCAAGAGATGGTACCCGTGTTCCCATGTTTCTTGTCGGGCGCTGCGATGTTCTCGAAGGTGGACAGCATCCTGTGATCATGACCTCGTACGGCGGCTACGGCGTCCCAATGACGCCGCAGTTCAGCGTGTTTGTTGCTTTCATGCTCGAACGCGGATGTTTCTTCGCGCTTCCCAACATTCGTGGCGGCTCGGAATTCGGTGTCGAGTGGCACGAAGCAGCAAAACGACGGAACCGGCAGGTGGCATTCGATGACTTTATTTGTGCTGCCGAGTGGCTCATCGAGACCGGCCGAACTGAGCCGCAGAGACTGGCCATCTTCGGTGGTTCGAATTCGGGGCTTTTGGTTGGAGCGGCCGTTACGCAACGGCCTGAGCTTTTCCGGGCTGTAGTGTGTATGGTTCCCATGCTTGACATGCTGCGCTACCACCTTTTTGACAATGCGCATGTCTGGAAGGAAGAATTTGGAACCGTCGAGAACCCGGAGGACTTCGCGGCCCTACTGCACTATTCGCCTTATCACCATGTGAATGATGGGACCGCCTATCCGGCAACGATGTTAGTTTCGGGCGATGCCGACCGGAACTGCAATCCTTTGCATGCCCGGAAGATGACGGCGCGACTCCAGGCCGCCAATGTGTCTCCGTATCCAACTCTTCTCGACTACAACGTGTTCCGTGGACATTCCCCTGTCTTGCCATTGAGCACCCGGATTGAAGCGTTAACGGATCGCCTAGGATTCCTGTGCGACCAACTGGAACTGGGAAGTGAGGCAGGACATGTCATTCCTTGTTCTAAGAGCGTTTAAGAAGCTGATTCTATTCGACCTCTACATAGCCCGTGGGAATTTCCCTGCTTTTTGCGATAAGGTCCGACGATGTCCCGTCGCGAAGCGCGAACCGCGTCCCAACGTAGTCGAGTCAATCTGTACGGCCGTCGACACAGCCTGCATCTGGTATTGGAAGGAGGCGCTATGCCTGCAGCGGTCCGCGGCAACAGCTTGCCTGCTCAAGCAATCCGGCGTCGAGGCTCAGCTAGTCATCGGAACACGGCAAATGCCCTTCAAAGCGCACGCCTGGGTAGAAGTGAATGGCCAGGTGGTCAACGATAAATCGTATACGCCCGAGATGTACGCAGTTTTGGATAGGTGCTAACGAGGAACAGTCTCGTACCGGAAGCCTAAAGGGAAAATATGAGCGTCCAGTTCGGAAGATGGCATATCGATGGCACGCCAGTTGATTTCTGCTATCTCGCAAGAGTGAAAGCAACTCTTGCGGCGTTCGGACCGGACGGCAGCAGCGCCTACGACAAGGGTAGCATCAGCATTCTTTATCATGCATTCCACACGACGAAAGAATCGCGCCTCGAAACGCAGCCGCATATTTCGCCGGCCGGTACCGTCATCACGTGGGATGGCCGATTGGATAATCGCGCAGAACTCATCCGGGAGTTAAGAAATGTGGTGACCACTAGGTCAACGGACGTCGAAATCGTTAGCGCGGCGTACGAAAAGGGGGGTACTGTGTCCTTCGCTAAATTCGTTGGGGACTGGGCGTTGGCTGCCTGGAACGAAAACACTCAGGCCCTAGTTCTCGCCAAAGATTTCGTCGGCATTCGGCACCTTTATTATTCGATCGACAAGGACACCGTCACCTGGAGCACTATCCTCGATCCTCTCCTCCTGTGTACAGAAAGAACCTTCCCGCTTTGCGAAGAGTATATCGCTGGCTGGTTCTCTTTTTTCCCCGCGGCTCATCTGACGCCCTACGCCGGGATCAACTCCGTGCCGCCGTCTTCGTTTATCTCGTTGCGGCCTGGAAAGCAAACGATCACGAAATACTGGGACTTTAGTCCAAGCAAGCAAATTCGCTACCGGACTGACGGCGAATACGAAGAGCATTTTCGTTCCGTATTCTTCGAGTCGGTTCGCCGACGACTCCGGTCGGACAATCCCATTCTCGCGGAGTTGAGCGGCGGTATGGACTCTCCATCCATCGTTTGCATGGCCGACACGATCATAGCGTGTGGAGCTGCCGACACTCCACGCCTGGACACCGTCTCATATTACGACGACTCCGAACCCAACTGGAATGAACGCCCTTATTTCACCAAGGTCGAGGAAAAACGCCGCATCACCGGCTGTCACATCGACGTTAGCCACCAAGATACGTTTGATCTCGACTTCGTTTCTGATCGGTTTGCCGCAATTCCTGGTTCTGTTATCGGTCGGCATACCGGGGCGGCGAAGCAATTCCTTGAGTTCATGACTTCACATCAATACCGGGTCCTGCTGTCTGGAATCGGTGGCGACGAAGCCCTTGGCGGTGTTCCTACCCCAATACCAGAATTGTCGAATCTTCTTGCCAGGGGGAGATTATGGAAGCTAGTACGTCAGGCGATCGTCTGGGCACGCGTAAAGAGGGTACCTCTACTGCAACTACTTTGTGAAACTGTACGCGCGTTTCTGCCCCCTGCGCTAGTAGGAACTGAGAAGCACAAACGACCGCCCAGATGGCTGGAGCCGCGCTTCGTGAGAGCCCACCTAAGGGCGCTGCATGGTTATGATACACGTTTAAGACTGATCGGCTCCTTGCCAAGTTTTCAAGAACAGATGAGTACGCTCGAAGGCCTGCGCCGCCAGTTCAATGCTTCCTGCCTTCCTTGCGATTCGCTCCACGAACAAAGGTATCCGTATCTCGATAGGGACTTACTAGAGTTTACGTACGCCATACCTCGAGAACAAATCGTTCGTGCACATCAAAGGCGGTCACTGATGCGTCGCGCGTTGATCGGCATCGTTCCTGACGAACTCCTCCAGCGAAGGAGGAAGGCTTTCATCGTTCGCGGCCCATTGGCTGCGCTATCCACGGACTACAGATGCTTGGCCCATAGAACTGAATGCATGACAAGCCCTCGCATTGGAATCGTGAATCGCCAACGTCTAGCCGAGTCATTGCAAAGCGCAGCTCATGGGCAGGACGTCAACATGATCGCCATAAAACGCGTCTTCGCACTTGAACACTGGCTGGGGCAGTCATTTCACCGTCGCTTATTTCGATTTCTGCCAGCGGATTCACCGAGAGAAAAGTCACAAGCAGCCAATGGCGAATCGTGTGATTCAGGAGGTAGAGAATTGACATCTTAGATGGGAGAGGTCGAGGCATCAACAAACAGAAGCTACTTTCGTATCATGAGCATCCACTGCCAGAGAATGACGAGACAATGAGAGTCCGAACTCTGACGCCTAGTCCGCGGTTATAACGTTATCGACGACATCAGCTAGCTGTGTTATGCAAAGACTCACAAGGAAAGGAGGTGAAACAACAATGAGATACAATAAGCCTGAAATCGTTGCTTTGGCTCCGGCGATTGGCGCGATCCAAGGCGCTTGCAGCAGCAAGGGCCAACATGTGACTGACAGCAACCCGCCAGCCACGTGCGGTACGCAGAAGACCGACGGCTCTGCGTATGAAGCTGATGAGTAGCGCACAAACAGCCGGAGCACTCGAACATCGAGTACTCCGGCTTGATCTCGGTTCTTTCCGATTCAGTTCTATTTTAGGTGGGAATCGAACCACGCAATTACGCGACCAGCGAGATCTAGTTGGTTCGCATAGCTCCAATACCCGGGTACATGACCCTCACCAGCGTACTTGGCATAGCGCACTGATTTACCCAAGCGCTGCAAGTCCATAAACATCTCATCGGCGAGAAATGACGACACTTGATTATCCTGTGAGCCTTGCACAATTAGGAGTGGGGTTTCTACTCGGTCTAAGGCAAACAGTGGAGAATTTTGAAAGTATCGGAGAGGATAGCTCCAAAGGGTTCCTCCAAGTTGTCCTTCGCTCTGAGCATAGGGATAGTCGACACTGCCCGTAAGTTCTCCATAGTATCCAAAATAATCCCCCCATCCGGAGCACTCTACGGCGGCTTTGAAGCGCGTCGTCTGGACAATGAGAGCAAGGGTGCTGTAGCCACCGCCGCTGTGACCCATCACGCCGATCCGCTCCGGGTCAGCGATCCCTAACTCGATCACTTTGTTAATGCCTGGGAGGACCGATCTCGCGAGACTTGCCATTGGCTCGTTCTCACGTTCGTCGGTATCTGGCAGCAGCACAGCGTACCCTCGTGTTGCAAGAAGCTGTAGATTCAGAGGACCTGGGTATTCACCCACGGCAAATTGATTCAGGTGATTTGAAAGGTGGGCGGCTCTGTAAACATAGACGATCATCGGATACTTGTGCCCCACTTCATAAGTTGAAGGCAATAACAATGCCCCGTCTAATCGTTCTCCGTCGGCACCAAGCCAGCTGACCAGCCGAGGGGACCCCATCTTGTATTTATCAAGTTGAGGATTTAGATGAGTCAGTTGCTGCACCTTTGTAAAGTTGCCTTCTGCAAGCCATAAGTCCGGTGCATGCTTTGCATCCTCCGCGATATACGCCACTCGGCTTCCTGAGCTGGACGCTGCGGTCAAATAGAAACTATTAGCATGAGGCCACTTGCAAATGTAGCATTGTCCCCTTTCCAGCAGTTTCGTGCTTCGCCCAGACGCTAGGTCTATTTTGTAGAATCCGTCTTGCTTGTGTTCGTCGTCATGCACGAGAACTAGCGCCGCCTGACCTTGATCGGAGGTCCACAAGAGGCCGTCTTCTCGCGCGACCACACATTCAATTGTGTGACCCTGGACACTGCTTATCTGTGAGGCCTGTTGCTGTCGGACCCGGGCCCTCCACAGGCTTCCATCGAAAATAAAATAGAAACACTCTGCGCTTGAATCCCATAAAGGAATCAAACCCAAGTTCACGCGCAGGGTAGGACGAGGTAACACTGCAATTGTATGTTTCGCAGCATCTGAAGTGTGAACTACATCAAACTCGTAACCCGCGGAGTCTGGTTCATCCACGACATAAGCGATCGAGGCGCTATCCGGAGACCAGCTAAATAAGCGCAGTAGGACGTTCGACGCAACAATAGTCTCGCCGCCAGTGGCAAGGCTAACAACAATCAGATCAGAAACAGCTGACCCTCCACCCTCATAGAAACGCTTGGGAACACTATATGCGACATACAATCCGTCATGCGAGAGGGCATAGTCCGCAATCAGGCGGCCCCGAACAATGGTTCTAGTCTCACCCCTGAGAATGTCAACTAGTATCAAATCGTGCAAAAACAGAGCATCTAAGTTATACAGATTCGGGACCGACGTCGTGGCGCTGGCTGGTTCATGATTGTGACTCTCAAATAAAGACACGGTTGAGCCTGGCGTCGGTGGCAGTTGCCGCTCTTGCGTCGCCGTGGGCGCTAGCACCCTCCCGATATATTGTTCAAGCGGTTGGTCCTGAGGAATAGCAGGAATTATTATCCCACCCGAGTCAGGCGTCCACCGAATTTCATTTATTCGATACAAAGCACGAATCGCTGCGCTGCAGACCGGGCGAACTGCATCTCGTCGCAAATCCCAAATGAATAGCTGTGCTTGTCCGCCGCCATCGGACGCTGATAGGAAGGCGACATAGTGCCCATCGGGGGACCAAACAGGATCCCAATTCGCTCCTTTGCCCCGGGTTAGGTTTTTCGCAACCCCGGTCGCAACATTGAGAACCCATATATCGCTGTGCTGGTCTTCATCGTAGCCGCCTGTGCTCAGATATACGTCACTATCTCTTTCGAGCTGAAGACTCGAGTTCTGCCGAGCCATGTATGCGATCCATTCACCGTCGGGAGAAAATGGAAACGGTGAAGCAGCACCGAATGACCGCGTGTTCAGTGCGTCCTCAATTGACAGTGGAATTGACTGCTGTGTCCAGAGACACGATGACATTGCCAGGTGCCACCATATGTAGCAGATAAGTACGAGTGGAAAAGCCTTGAGGTCCTTCATTCACATTTCCCTCGAATTCGACGGTGCTTAGGAAAAGCCTCCTTGAATTCAGTCGGCGGTTGGAGTCTTGCGTGGCCAAAGTGGTGCATATTGTCGGAGATTCTCGGCAGACTTACCATATGATCTTTAGTGCGAGTTGAATGGAGCGTGGCCCTCCGATCTGATATAACGGACTGAAGGCACCACCTCCTACCCCGCCGTTTGCGCCTCCGGCGAGACTCTGTGCGAGAGTCGTGGTCGACAGCCCAAACCCCCCTAAGCCGAATTCACCCCTCGGTGGACCAAAATTGGGGTGGTTTAAGATGTTAAACATTTCCGCACGCAACTGTAGTCTAAGAGACTTACGAATGGGAAACTCACGATGCACGGCAAAATCCCATTGAATAGCCTGGAAGCCTCTCAGGAAATTTCTAGACACGTCACCTTGCCGCAGAGGATTGCCCGTGGCCGGGTCAACGGGGGGATCAGCAAAGGCCGACGGATTAAAGGCTTTTCCTCCCGGATATTGTGGCCCGTAGAGATAAAATGGTCGCCCGGGAACGACGTCGGGGCGAATGTCTGCTTGAATACCTGAATTGAACTCGAAGAAATTGACATCACTGAGATCTACCGGCGGAGCGGAGTGGGCGAAAACAAAGTTATCCACCGACCAACCTGCCACGAGCGTCCTACCAACTTTGTTGCCTAGAACGCCCGGGATTTCGTAGGTAATTCCCGCAGTAAAGGCATTACGAACATCAAAATCGGAGTCTCCACGGTTTTCGTTCGAACTGCCGGGCACACCTAAGTTCGATGGATTGTTGAACGAACTAGCAGAGGCATTATCAATCGAGTGTGACCAAGTGTACGAAGTAAGCATCTGAAGCCCGTGTAATAAACGCCTTTGAAATTGAAGTTGCAGCGCGTCGTAATTTGAAGCGGAGGTATTGTCAACGAACAGTCCGAACTGCAAGTTCGGGTTTGTCAGAGGAGGTGATCCGACAGTATTCGTTTGCAGGAGTCGCCGTCCGGCAGCACCGACATATGATGCAGACACCGTCTGATTCTTACCGAGACCTTGCTCCAATGCAATGTTCCACTCGAGGGTGTATGGCAACTTCAGATTCGGATTAAAAGCAAAGAGATTTGCAAGTGTGCCGGTCTCAGGTACAGATGGCGGCGCGATTTGCCACGAAGTGAATGGAAATGCCTGGCCCAGGAGTGTGCTTATGTTTCCAAAAGGCGGCGCGCCGCCGCTTATCAGGTTTCCGGCCTCGGCGGTGACGAGATCATAGAAAACGCCAAAGCCTCCCCGCAATACGAGTGGCCGGTCCGAAACGTCAGAGATCTGATATGCTGCGCCGAGCCTCGGAGCGAAATTGCGATAGCCCGTCTTGAATGCAGACGCCCCCGCCGGCAGAATAGCTAGCTGCGAGAAGTTAGTTAAGCTATAACCGCTTACCGCTGGAATGCTGGGCCCGTCGAGCGACGATGGGGCGAAATCCACGTCCCATCGTAGGCCGTAAGTAAGAGTGAGGCGAGGCTTCATGCGCCACGTGTCTTGTGCGAACAAGCTCAAGTTTCGGAAGACGAAGGTCGCACCGTCGTACTTGAGAATGCTACCGAATCTACTCTGCCTCGTCTCAGCCGTGGCAACAGTTTGAAACGATACCAGTTGGCTATATTCGAAGGGAGCATAGATCGGCGATAGACGCCTGAAGTCAATGCCCACCTTTATGCTGTGAGAACCAGCTTGGCGCGAAAGACTATCGACAACGTTGATCTGCCGTTGGATATTCTGTCCCTGCTTACCCTCTTGCAAGCTTCCGCCACCAGTGAGCGCGCTGATTGCAAAGTGGAATGCACTGTTCAGGCTGGTGTATGGGCTTGGTATCGGAAGCCTCGGCAAAAGACTGGCGCCTCCAAAACCGTCAGAATCGAAAATACTTTCGGCACTGGTCCGACTGTAGTTGAATCGCAGCTCGTTCGCCAGTGACGGAGAAATACTCCAAGTTGCTCCAACCGTCGCCGTTTGGGTAGTGATCCGAGAATCCTGCACCGAGCTCAAAGCTGCAGATCCATTCGCGCCACGGGCAAGAAGTAATGACGGCGAATAGTTGTAGCGGCCAAAGAGAGTGAACCTCGAATTCAACTTGTGATCCACGCGCAAGCTGTAAGCATCGAGCGTTGAAGGATTGGAGTAGCTTGCATTGAATTGCGCTATTCCTGCAGTTTGATCGTCCGAGCCGTTAGGCTTCGGAAATGAGGCCAGGTAAGGCTGGACGGCTGCCACGGCATTGGCCCGTGCGGTCAAGTCCGGCACGGTTGTAAGTGTTGTCTCCGGCAGGCGGAGACGGAGTCCTTCGTAGGAGAAAAAGAAGAAAGTCTTGTTCTGTGCAATTGGACCGCCGAGGGTAGCGCCAAAATCGTTCTGTCGCTCCATCGGTTTTGGTAAGTCTTCACTGTCAGCAAACCAATTGTTCGCGTCCAAGACATCGTTTCGCAAGTAGTCGAAAGCGTTGCCATGGAATTGGTTTGTACCCGAGCGGGTCACAATGGAAATCTGACCTCCCGGTGTTCGCCCGAACTCGGGAGCAAATGTTGATGTCTGGATTCGGAATTCCTGCATGGCGTCTACTGAGACCAGGCTGTTCGTGCCTCCCATGACGTTGAAGGAACCAAGAGTGCCACCAAGCCCATTTCCTGGGGAGGAGATCCCTACGCCTACATTGGCACTGACTCCGTCCACCATCCAATAGTTGGAGGCAGGTCTCTGGCCGTTCACACTAAATTGTCCGGAGTCATCGGCGGTCGTGACCGTCGGAACCACGCCAGGAGCTAGAAAAATCAGCGTTTGAAAGCTTCTTCCGTTCATCGGTAGGTTTTCCGCAAACTGCCGGTCCACGACAGTGCTTACCGTGGCATTTTCCGTGTTCACCAGCGGTGCACCACCTTCCACGGTCACTACCTCGTGGAATGCTCCGATGGGCAGCGTGAAGTTGATGGACAGCGCATCTTGCACATTGAGGACAATGTCGGGTTTGATGATTGTCTTGAACCCAATTTTGGACACTTGAAGCCGGTAGGGACCGGGAGGCAGATTCGGCAAAACGTAAATGCCTTCAGCGTTGGTTTTTGTGGTGTACTGCACACCGGTCACATCGTTCACAACTACCACGTCCGCGCCAACGACCACCCGGTTAGAAGGATCGACGACGAGGCCGTTGATAACCCCGTTGGGTGATTGCGCAAGAAGTGTTGCGGTCCACATCAAAACGCAAGCGGAAAGCAGGACGACATCGGGGAAACGCATTTAGGCTCTCCAGCGAACAAATGGGGTTCCAAACCCCTTCCCTTATTGTTCGCAGGACAATCGGCGCGGGTACCACGTTCGCTTTATTGTAAGGCGAATCAGTAACCAGAAAGTGGCAGAGCGACCATGTCAGGGATGGTTCGGGTCAATTCTCAGGTAGGCAAAAAGGAGAGACTTGCCACTGGGCTTGTGGCTGCCGCCGTTTGGCTCCACAGTGACGAATACACCGTCAATCTGTGCCAATGTTTTGGGGTCGTCGCACTTCAAAATCCACCGTTTTCTGGCCGCATTGTCTTCGTAGAAAATGCCGAGGTTGAGAGCCTGTTGGCGGTCCGGTCCTCGCCGGCCCCAGGCCTGAAATGTATTCACCTTCTTCGCTTCCGACTGCTGATCCAGATCGTAAGCGTAGAAGATGAGCGACTTTCCTCGCGTGTAGAAGACCCGTCCGTAGGGTTTCTTGGTTTCGCCGGTGCCGGCAACGTCATAGACTTCCGCAATATAGAGATCACGGGCGCCCATCAACTCCCGGATATCCCGGTCGTGAGAAAGAAGTTGGTCTTGCTGCTCAAGCACCGTCTCGCGATCTTGCAGCAGTCGGGTAAGATCGTTGGACTTGGCTTCTGATGCTTTGGCTCGAGCTGCGTCTTGGGCAGACTGTTGCGCCAAGGAATTCAACTTCTCCTGGAGCGTATGGGAATCGTCTTGGGCGGCGTCCAACTTCCGAGCCAGATCCGTTCGCTGCTGGATGAGGTCCTGTCGGCTTGCGTCGCTCGCTCGCACATCACTGTCCAATCGCTCTTGTGCCGCTTTCACCTGATTGATTTCGGCCGATTGCTCGGCCAATTGGTGACGGAGGTCGGCGATCGTTTTGTCGCGTTGCTTGATCTGTGCACTCGCGATTTCGCGCTCATGGCCCGCATCGCTCAGTTGTTCTTCAAGAGAGACTTGGGTTTGTGCAAGCGGCTGGGGGGCGGGCTGCCGGGAAACCTCGGTTGGGTGGTGGACACTAACCCGATAAGCGTAGAAGCCGACGGTGAGGAAAAGAAGAACCCCGGCGGCATAGAGGATCCACACCTGAGGCCACGCTATGCTATTGGAGAACGCGGGAAGGCGATGGGCATGAGACGGAAAATCGCTTGCGCTGCGGAAATTCTTGGGCTCAAGTTTTTCCTCGTGAGCCAGGCGTTTGAAGAAAGTCTTCTCAGCTTCTTGCTGCGACCAAGCCGGGCCAGGTTCTGCACTCTCAGGCTCTTCGCTGGCTGCAATCGCGGGAATCGCTTGGCCGACCGCCGCTTCGTATTGCCGAAGGGCTTCCGTGCAGGACTGGCAAACGGCAAGATGCTCCTGTAGCCTCTTCTGTTCTTCCTCGGTCAGCTGGCCAGAGGTCGAAACGGCACAGAGCTCTAGGAACTCGTCATGGGGTTCGGTTCGCGACAACGCCCCCGCTCCTAGGTTGGACAAGACCTTGTATCATACTGATCGCTCACCCGGCAATTTACCACCAAAAAGCTGTTTTCGCAGTCGGTCCAGTCCGCGGAAGTAGTGGTGTTTGACATTCCCTCGGGATTGACCGAGTTTGGCGGCAATCTCATCAAACGTACAGCCCTCTATAAAGAAGAGGCGTAGCGTCTGCCGCTGATTCTCCGAGAGCGCCTCAAATACCCCTTGGAGACCGCCATTCCCGAGCCTTGCGTCGATTGAATCCTCAAGCTGACCAGCACTCGCCTGTGGGTCTGCGAGTTCGCTCGCCGTGCCGTCGAGATCGAGTCGTGTGTAGAAGTGACGAGTGGTCAAATAACGGCGCCGCGAGATGGCGCGGCGATAGGCCATTTGCAGAATCCAAAACTTTGCCGGGCTCCTGGAGCCGTCAAAAGTCTTGCAGAGGCGATGAACCAAAATGAATACATCCTGGAGCAAATCGTCGGCTTCGGAAGCGTCTCGCAGAACCCGGTATGCCACCCCCCGTACGAGACCGGCATAACGGCGAAAAAGAATAGCTAGCGCCTCCCTGCCCCCTTCGCAGATCTGAGCCATCAAGGCTTCGTCGCAGACCTCAGTGTCTGGAGCCAGGGCTGCGGCTTTTGCTTCCGAGGTGGTATTGTCATTGACAGCGAACCCGGAGAGGCGGATTGTGGCGGAGGAATTCATGAGCCGCGAGTCCAGAATTCTTCGTCGAGAAGGCCTTTTCCAGGCATGGCACTACCTTGTTGGCGTACTCGGTTACGGGCTCGGGGCCCTGATTTTGGCAACACTTCACCGGCCCACGATTTCGCACGCATCGCAGCACACATAAACAATTTAGTTTCACCAGCTTACAAAAACCGCCTTCGATACGGACTCAGTCTTACCTTGCGCCTGCTTGTTCTTAATTCGCCGCTTCGCCGCCGTTGTCGTTCCTTTTCGAGCTGTTTCGTGGTCCGCGAGTCACCGGAACACGCATTGTCTATTCCGTCTTGGAATAATCCATTTTGGAGTAATTGTCAAATGATTCCTATGCTCCGTGCATGGAGCGGATCGGAGGACTTTCTGCTGAGCGGCAGCGTGATCGAAAGGTATTCCTCCGCTTGCTTCGTCGCGTTCGGATAGAGGCAAAATTGACCCAGACACAACTAGCGAAGATCCTTGGAGTGACTCAAGCACGTGTCAGCAAGTTTGAACAGGGCGAAAGACGAATCGACCTGCTCGAACTCAAGGCAGTCTGCGATGCCATCAAGTTGCCACTCGCGGAATTTGCAAGACGCTTTGATGAAGCCTGCAGATGATAACAATCAATGATGACGACGCGTAATCCATTTTGGAGTATTCCATGTTGGGTACCTATGCTGGCGCTCAATGTCGGGATCGGCGCAGCGCGCAAGCAGAAAACAACGCGAGCGTAAGATTCTGCTTGAAGTCCTACGCGAACTGAGAAAACAACGGAATCTGACACAAGATCAGCTGGCAAAATCGATGGGAGTCACACAAGCATTTGTCAGCAAATATGAAACTGGCGAGCGACGCCTCGACTTCATAGATCTGATTGGCATTTGTGACGTTCTGGGGATGTCTATCGTAAAGTTCGCTGAGAGATTCGAGGCCTCGCGTAAAGCGTTCAAGTAAAACTTCCTACAACTTCCCACTCTTACGGGCCAAGCAGTGCAGCTTCCACTTTCGCAGCAGCGTCATCCTGCATGTGCGGCAGGACATGCGAATACACATCCAATGTGAATGCAGCACTAGCGTGCCCGAGCTGCTCTGACACGACCTTTGGAGAGACGCCCACCGTTAGCGCCAAGGTCGCAGCAGTATGCCGCAGATCATAGAGTCGTATATTCGGCAGCCCGGCCCGCTTCAAGATTGGCTTGAAGTGCTTATAAACGAGGCTGTTCACATTCACCGGCCTTCCAAACTCCGTGATGAAAATGAGATCTACCGCTTCCGGCCACTCCTCTGGATCGACGACGGGGTTCTCTGCCTGGCATCGTTTCAACTCCCTCAACCTCGCAAGAATCCAATTTTGCAGCCGGATAATTCGCCGACTCCCTGCGCGCTTTGTCTCGCCGTATTCCCACTGTCCCGTGGGCCCTTTTCGCAACGTTCTTTTCACACTGACCGTTCCACGTTCCCACTCAATGTCGTGCCACTTCAGCCCGATGTATTCGCTGGGGCGCATCCCAGTGGTTATGGCAACTGAAAACAGGGTGCCGTACATGGTTGGCAAAGCGAACTTTAGAAATATCTTCGCCTGCTCCACGCTGTAGACCTGCATCTCGCGCCTTCGAATCCGTGGCAGCTTCACGCCTTTGGTCGGCACCTCCAGAATCATTTCCCACTGCAGTGCCTGCCTGAACGCCGCATTGAGGACCCAATGAGCCCCTTGGACCGTTCTTGGCGAAAGCCCGCGATCTGACATGTGCTGGTAGACCGCCTGAACCTCTAAAGGCCTTATTGCGACCAGGGGCTTTTTCCCCAGTGATGGGCGGATGTACTTTGCGAGAAGACTCTCGTAGCTTTCATACGTCTTGCTGCGGATCCGCGACTTGACTGTTTTGAGCCACTGAT
>Ga0210396_10003747_pt1 | contig 15058 bp, 18 predicted proteins | sample IncBWH17OmetaG_FD_155466 | JGI IMG/M metagenome (GOLD analysis project Ga0210396, IMG submission 155466) | Forest soil microbial communities from Barre Woods Harvard Forest LTER site, Petersham, Massachusetts, United States - Inc-BW-H-17-O ... | reverse complement strand
ACTTTGGCGGCGGCCAGCAGATCGATCACGTCGCGTCCCGCGCCGGCACGCGGCGGATCGAGCACGGCCACATCGGCACCGCGGCGTTCACCGGCCAGTGCGCGCCGCACCGAATCGGTGAGCACACTGACCTGCGGGATATCGGCCAACGTGGCTCGCGCCGCCCGCGACGCCGCCCGCGAGCTATCGACGCTCAGCACCCGTCCGGACTCCCCCACCGCATCAGCGAGCACCGCGGCGAAAACCCCTACGCCACCGTAGAGATCCCAGGCTGTCATGCCTGGGCCCGGTTGAGCCCAGTCGCTGACCAGTTCGCTGTACGTCCGTGCCGCGTCGCGGTGGGCCTGCCAGAAGGCCGTCACCGGTACCTGCCAGCTGTACCGACCCGCCCGCTGTACGCCTTCGTAGTTGCCCTCCACCACTTCGGTCGAGGTTCGTCGGCCCTGTCGCGCCGTGCGGACCACATGCCGCTGACCGTCGTCATCGATGACGATGTGCAGTTGCGCGCCGGGCGGCCATTCGGTGGAACCGACACCGTCGGTCATCCCGGCCGGCAGCTGACCGCAATCGAGATCGGCGACCAGCTCATCGCTGCGGTAGCGGTGAAATCCGGCACGCCCGTCAGCGCCGATGTCGAGCCGCACCCGGGTTCGCCAACCGGTCGGGCCTACTGGTGAAAGCGGTTCGACGCTCCCATGCCAGTGGTAATTGCCAAGACGGGCAAGCTGATTGGACACGACTTCGGCTTTGAGCACCCGCGCCGCGGCCGGCTCGACGAAAGCCAGATCGCAACACCCGGCGCCGTCCACCCCCGCGATCGCGCATAGTGACGTCCTACGGTCGTCTGACGCCTCGATCACCTCGACGGCCTCGGCGTGCCAATAGGAACCCCGGTCTGCGGTGACCCGCACCCGCACCCGCTCGCCGGGCAATGCGTAGCGCACGAACACCACACGACCGTCGTGACGTGCCACGCAGCTGCCCCCGTTGGCCGGCGCCCCGACCGTCAACGTCAATTCCCTCAGCGCGGGTGACAGCCCCGCAGTGAACTCAGGTGTCAATCGAAAATCCCCCGACGAGCATCGCCGGGAGCCGCGTGCGGATGCATCGCCTTGAGCCGCTCCGACGAATTAAGTTGCCAAGGGACCGATGTCACCATCACCCCCGGCATGAACAGCAAGCGGCCCTTCAGCCGCAGCGCGCTTTGATTGTGCAGCAGGTGCTCCCACCAATGGCCCACGACATACTCCGGCAGGAAGACCGTCACCACGCTGCGCGGCGATTCCTTGCTTACGCGTTTGACGTAATCCAGTATCGGGCGCGTGATTTCGCGGTACGGCGAAGCGATGACCTTCAGCGGCACGCTGATATCGCTGTCTTCCCATCTGCGGACTAGCGCACGGGTTTCCGCGTCGTCGACGCTCACCGTGACGGCCTCCAGCGCATCGGGCCGCGTCGCGCGCGCATAGGCCAGCGCGCGCAGTGTCGGTAGATGCAACTTCGACACCAGCACCACGGCGTGGTTGCGGCTGGGCAACACAACCTCATTTTTGTCGGTGGCCTGTTGCTCCAGTTCCCGGGTGACGGTGTCGTAATGCTTGCGGATCATCTTCATCACCACGAAAAGTAACGTCATGGCGACAACAGCGATCCACGCTCCGGCAAGGAACTTGGTGATCAATACGACGAACAGCACCGCGCCGGTGGCCACGAACCCGATGGTGTTGACCGCCCGGGAGCGCTGCATCGTCTGCCTCACGGCGGGATCGGTTTCATTGCGCAGCAGCCGAGTCCAGTGTCGGACCATGCCGATTTGGCTCAGCGTGAACGAAATGAACACCCCGACGATGTACAGCTGAATCAGCGCGGTGACCTCCGCCCGGAAAGCGATGATCGCCGCGAGGGCCGCGACCGCCAGGAACACGATGCCGTTGGAGAAGGCCAGCCGGTCCCCGCGAGTGTGCAGTTGGCGGGGAAGATAACTGTCCTGGGCCAGTACCGAGCCCAGTACCGGAAACCCGTTGAACGCCGTGTTGGCCGCCAGCACCAGGATGAGCGCGGTCACCACGGCGATCAGCAGGAACCCGATCTGGAAGTTGCCGAAGACCGCGTGCGCGATCTGAGTGACGAGAGTCTTCTGTTGATAGTCGCGCGGGATGCCGGCCAGTTGCGTGGCGGGATCGTCGACGATCTGGACCCCGGTCTCCTTGGCCAGCAAGATGATGCCCATCAACAGGCTCACCGCGATCGTGCCCAGCAGTAGCAGCGTCGTTGCCGCGTTGCGCGACTTAGGTTTTCGAAATGCCGGCACCCCGTTGCTGATCGCCTCCACACCGGTGAGCGCCGCGCAGCCCGATGAGAACGACCGCGCGACCAGGAACACCAACGCGAAGCCTGTGATCTCGCTGCGCTCGGCATGCATCACGAAGCCGGCGGACTCGGCCCGTAGCGGCTCGCCCAGCACGTAAATCTGGAACAACCCCCAGCCGAGCATGGCGGCTACGCCGACGATGAACGCATAGGTGGGGACGGCGAAGGCCACCCCGGATTCGCGCACACCGCGCAGGTTCAGCGCCATCACCAGCAGGATCGCGCTCACGCAGAACAGCACCTTGTGGTCGGCGACGAACGGGACGGCGGACCCGATGTTCGACATGGCCGATGCCGTCGAAACAGCCACCGTGAGAACATAATCCACCATCAGAGCACTTGCCACCGTGAGGCCGGCATTGGGACCCAGGTTGGTGGTGACCACCTCGTAGTCGCCGCCGCCGGAGGGGTAGGCATGCACGTTCTGCCGGTAGCTGGCCACCACGACCAGCATCACCGCGGCCACCGCCAGCCCGATCCACGGTGCCAACGAGTACGCCGCCAAACCGGCCACCGAGAGCATCAGGAAGACCTCCTCGGGGGCGTAAGCCACCGAGGACAATGCATCGGAGGCGAACACCGGCAAGGCGATCCGCTTGGGCAGCAGAGTGTGGCTCAGCCGATCGCTGCGAAACGGCCGGCCCAAAACCAGCCGACGCGCCGCAGTCGAAAGTTTGGACACGAGAGCCAAGAGTAAGCGCACCCGGGACTGCCGGTACGGTTCTCTTGACAGCGGTGGGGCCTGACAAGTAACACGCGCGCCGAGAGGACCCGCAAGTGCGAGTGGTTGTGATGGGGTGCGGTCGGGTGGGGTCGTCGGTGGCCGACGGGTTGTCTCGGCTCGGCCACCACGTGGCGGTCATCGACAGTGACAGCAAGGCGTTTGGTCGGCTGAGCCCGGACTTCTCCGGTGAGCGTGTGCACGGTGTCGGATTCGACCGAGACGTGCTGCTCAGGTCCGGTATCGAGGAGGCCGATGCGTTCGCCGCGGTGTCATCCGGCGATAACTCGAACATTATTTCAGCCCGGCTGGCTCGGGAAATCTTCCGTGTGCCGCGGGTTGTGGCGCGCATCTACGACGCCAAACGTGCCCAGGTTTATGAACGCCTGGGCATTCCCACGATCGCCACCGTGCCGTGGACGACCGATCGGTTGCTCAACGCGCTCACCCGGGATACCGAGACCACCAAGTGGCGGGACCCGACCGGGACCGTCGCCGTGGCCGAGGTCGCGCTGCACGAGGACTGGGTGGGCCGCCGGGCCACCGATCTGGAGACGGCCACCGGCGCAAGAGTGGCGTTCTTGATTCGATTCGGTACCGGCGTGCTACCCGAGCCGAAGACGGTCATCCAGGCCGGCGATCAGGTCTATGTCGCCGCCATATCAGGCCGTGTAGCTGAGGCATTGGCGATCGCGGCATTGCCTCCCGGAGAGGACCTTTAGCCGATGAAACGCGCCGACGACGATAAAGACCCCCTAGCCGGGATTGTGGAGTGGCGGTCATGAAGGTAGCTGTCGCCGGAGCCGGGGCGGTCGGCCGCTCGGTCACCCGCGAACTCCTGGACAACGGTCACGACGTGTCACTGATCGACCGCAACCCCGAGCACATCGACGTCGACGCCATCAAGGGCGCGCGCTGGCAACTCGGCGACGCCTGCGAGATGAGCGTGCTGCAGTCGATACGCCTGGAGGAATTCGACGTCGTGGTGGCCGCCACCGGCGACGACAAGGCGAACGTGGTGCTCAGCTTGCTGGCCAAGACGGAGTTCGCAGTGCCCCGCGTGGTGGCCCGGGTCAACGATCCCCGCAACGAATGGCTGTTCACCGACGCCTGGGGCGTCGATGTGGCGGTGTCCACCCCGCGGATGTTGTGTTCTTTGATCGAGGAGGCCGTCGCGGTCGGAGACCTGGTGCGGCTGATGGAGTTCCGGAACGGTCAGGCCAACCTGCTCGAGATCACGCTGCCTGACGACACGCCGTGGGGCGGCAAGGCGGTGCGGAAGTTACAGCTGCCGCGGGATGCCGCGCTGGTGACAATCCTGCGTGGGACCAGGGTCATCGTGCCGCAGGACGACGAGCCGCTGGAGGGTGGCGACGAGCTGCTGTTTGTGGCGGTCACCGAGGTGGAGGAAGAGCTGCGCCAGCTGTTGTTGCCGCTGCAGTAACGGTGCTGGTCGCCTCCAGAGCGCGCTGCGCCACCCTGATCGCCAGGTAGGTCACCAACGCCGCCGCCGCGGTCAGCGGCCACCCCATCGCGATCCGTGCCACCACGAGCCAGCCCGTGTGGTCGGAGTCGTAGAGCACTCGCTGCACTACGAAGCGTGCGCCGAAGACCAGCACCCAGGTGAGCGTGGCGATATCGAAGGCGTAGACCGCGCGGCGGACGTCGCGCCAGGCCCGATCGTGCCCGCCCAGCCAGCTCCAGATGTAGCCGACAACTGGCCGGCGGATCAGGATGGAGACCGCGAATACCGCCGCCCACAACAGCGACGTCCAGATGCCCAGCAGAAAGTAACCTTTGGACTGCCCCAGCATGTACGCGATCAGCGCGCAGACCACGACGCCGATGAGTCCCGACACCGCCGGCTGCACGGACTCGCGCCGGATCAGCCGCCACAGCAGGATGAGCGTGGCGATGCCGAGGGCGGCGCCGACCGCCGCCGCCAAGCCAAGCAGCCTCGAGGTGCCGACGAAGACCAGCACCGGCAGCGAGGAATAGATCATCCCGGACACGCCGCCCAGCTGTGCCATCACCCGCTCGGCCGGGGTGGGCTGTGCAGCCTCGGACCGCCCTTCGCTCTCGGCTGCCGGCGTCATGTCACTGGCGTCTGTTGCACCGTTCACTCGGCGCTTCACCGCTGAATTTCGTAGTGCGGGTTGTAAATCGCTTTGGTGCCGTTTTCCAGCCTGCCGAGCCGGCCCTGGACTCGCAGCGTGCGGCCCGAGTCGATGCCGGGAATCCTGCGTTGCCCCAACCACACCAGCGTCACGGTGTCGGTGCCGTCGAACAGCTCGGCGCGCACCCCGCCGGGGCAACCCTTGGCGTTGGTGTCCACGCAGCGCAGCGTTCCGACCATGGTGACCTCCTGGCCTCGCTCACAGTCGATGGCTCGCTGCGCCCCGGTATTGACTGCCTCGTCGGACAATTCCTCGACGTCGCGCTGCTCGGGGTCCTCCGTCAACCGACGAGTCAGCCGGCGCAGATAACCTTTCGCCGCCATGACAACTCCTGACCGTCCTGTAAATCCACCTTGCACCGGTGGAAGTCGATCCTCTCACGCCAACGGAAACCGTAGACCCGTTAGTTCCCGTGCCTTTTGCGGATAGCCGGATAGCGCCCGGGCAGTATCTAGGGGTGGCTATGAACCTGGGCGGGGCGACGGTCGTGATGCTGCCGGGCACGGGGTCCGACAACGACTACGTCACTCGGGCATTCTCGGGGCCGCTACACGATGCCGGCGCGGGGATTCTGGCCCCGCCACCGCAGCCACGCCACTTGATCGCCGGCTACCTGACGGCTTTGGACGACGCCGCGCGCCGCGGTCCGATCGCGGTCGGCGGCGTTTCGATCGGGGCCGCGGTGGCCGCGGCCTGGGCGCTACAGCATCCCGATCGCGCGGTGGCAGTGTTGGCCGCGCTGCCGGCCTGGACCGGCCCGCCCGGCGATGCTCCCGCCGCCATTGCGGCCCGGCACTCCGCGGACCAGCTGCGGCACGACGGTTTGGCCGCAACGACCGCGCAGATGCAGGCGTCCAGCCCACCGTGGTTGGCCGAGGAGCTGACCCGGTCATGGCGCAGCCAGTGGCCGCATTTACCCGACGCCATGGAGGAAGCGGCGACCTACGTTGCTCCCACCCGCAAACAGCTGCAGCAGCTGGCGGTGCCGATGGGCGTTGCCGCCGCGACCGACGACCCGATACACCCGCTCGACGTCGGGCTGGAGTGGGCGGCCGCGGCGCCGCACGCAGCGTTGCGCTCGGTGACGCTGGATCAGATCGGCGCCGATCCCGCGGCACTCGGCGCCGCGTGTCTGGCGGCGTTGGGCGACCTTTAGCCGCCGGTGGTGCTGCGCAACTGCTGCATCGCCGACCCGGCGGCGCTACGGCGCGCTGTCGGCGCTGGGGAGTCGGACGGCCCCTCTTCTTCCCCCCCAACGTTAGGGTCCGGCGGCGCGACCGCCTGACCCTCCGGCGCACCCTGCGCAGCGGCCTCGCGCAGCTGTGAGGCCATCGGCTCGGGCAGCTGCACCGGCAATGGCGTCCGAACCGGTAGAGGAGTGTCTCCACGACGAACCACGGTGTCTACCAACGCTTCCCGGGCTTCGTCGGTCAACGCATCGATGGTCTCGGCCGAGGCGTTCACGACGCAGCGAATCATCCAGCGGTAGCCGTCGACCCCGATGAACCGCACCACGCCGGTCGCGGTGCCAACCACCTCCCGGCCCCACTGACCGTCCTGGATGCTCACCGCGGCCCCGTCCTTACGCAGCGAGTCGGCCAGCTCGCTGGCCACCTCGCGCCACAAACCGCCGGTCTTGGGCGCCGCGTAGGCAGCGACGGTGAAGCGACCGTTGGGTGTCACCACCCATACCGCGCTGGGGATGCCCGTCTCGGTCAGCTCGACTTGCAGCTGGGCCGAGGCCGGCATCGGCAGCAGCACCGAACCGAGATCGAGGCGACCCTCCTCAGCGGCCGCGGCGTCGTCAAAATCCTCGATGTCGAACGGCCCCTCCGAGTCGTCGGCGACCGCGTTCCCGACCGACCTTGCCGATTCCGGGGGTGCGGCGGCGACCTCCGGGACTTCCGGAACTTGCCGGACTTCCGATTCGTCGGTCGGCTCGTCTTTGGATTTGCGTCTACCGAATGCCATTACCTCGTCGCTTCGCTCTGCATCGTCGCCGGCGTGGCCATCACGCCGCTCCTCCTCATCGCTTCGCTCTGCATCGTCGCCGGCGCGGCCATCACGCCGCTCCTCCTCATCGCTTCGCTCTGCATCGTCGCCGGCGCGGTCACAGACTCGCGTGTCCGCCGGAGGAGCCGTGGCCACCCTCGCCACGGGAAGTATCGGCCAGCCCGGCCTCGTCGAATGACGACACTTCGACCAAGTCAACCAGCTCGACGCGCTGTACCAACAACTGGGCGATACGGTCGCCGCGATGCACGACGATCGGCACCTCGGGATCGAGATTGATCAAGGCGACCTTGATCTCACCGCGGTAGCCGGCATCGATGGTGCCCGGGCTGTTGACGATCGAAAGCCCTGCCCGCGCAGCTAATCCAGAGCGCGGGTGCACCAAGCCGACCATTCCGAATGGAATGGCAACCGCGATCCCGGTCCGCACCAACGCCCGGTGGCCGGGCGCGAGCTCGACGTCTTCGGCGCTGTAGAGATCGACGCCGGCGTCGCCGGCGTGGGCCCGGGTGGGCAGCGGAAGCCCCGGGTCGAGACGAACAACCGCCAGACTGGTCGACACGGGGCCACAGATTACCCTTGACCGAGTGTCAGGTACGCGAGTCGCGCCGCAAAGCGTCCGGTATCGCGAGCGTTTGTGGGTGCCATGGTGGTGGTGGCCACTGGGTTTCGCGCCGGCGGCACTGATCGCATTGGAAGTCAACCAGGGCGTGCCCAGCATCCCGCGGTGGCTGCCGTTCGCGCTGCTGTTCGTGGTGGCGACCGGAGCGCTGCTCTGGCTGGGCCGCATCGAAATCCGGGTCATTGCCGGCGACGGCGGAGTCGAACTGTGGGCCGGCGAGGCACATCTGCCCGTCACCGTGATCGCCCGATCCGCTGACATCCCGCGGTCGGCCAAATCCGCGGCGCTGGGACGTCAACTCGACCCTGCGGCTTACGTGGTGCACCGGGCCTGGGTCGGACCCATGGTGCTGCTCGTTCTGGACGACGTCGACGACCCGACGCCATACTGGCTGGTGAGCTGCCGCCACCCGGAGCGGGTGCTGTCGGCATTGCGCAGCTAACCGATCAGGCCGCGCAGTCGGTACAGATCATCACGCCGTTTTTCTCGCTGGCCAGCCGACTGCGGTGTTGCACCAGAAAGCAGCTCGAACAAGTGAACTCGTCGGCCTGCTTGGGAATCACGCGGACCGACAGCTCTTCGCCGGATAGATCGGCACCGGGCAGCTCGAAAGATTCGGCGGACTCTGATTCATCGACGTCAACCACCGCCGAAGCCGCTTCGTTTCGCCGTGCTTTGAGCTCCTCTAGGGAATCCTCGGAAACGTCGTCGGTCTCGGTACGCCGTGGGGCGTCGTAATCGGTAGGCATCATCATGTCCCCTCGTAACCTCAAGCAAAGCTTTGTACCAGCGTCGAACGCATCCACCAAACGATTCGTGCCCATAGACCGGGGTGTTGTAGTGTGATTTACGTCACACTAGGTAATTAACCGCGCTACCTCGCCTTAAACATCGCGTTTAGAGTGCGTACGTGGTCGCGCAAATTACCGAAGGCACCGCCTTCGACAAGCACGGTCGACCCTTTCGCCGCCGCAACATCCGACCCGCGATCGTCCTACTGGTCGTGCTGCTGGTCGCGAGCGCGGTGGTGTGGACGATCGCGCTCACCCGTCCGCCCGAGATCCATGAGGCCGCGGCCTGCAACCCGCCGCCGCCGACGGATCCAGGGCAGCCGCACCTGGGTACACCGGTGTCACGCAGCACGATGGTCAATGTCGCACCGGCAAAACTCGCTGACGCCAAAATCCGCGTCTTGAACGCCAGCGGACGCGGCGGTCAGGCCGCCGACATCGCCGGTGCAATGAAAGACCTGGGTTTCGCGCAGCCGATCGCGGCCAACGATCCGATCTATGCCCACGCCAAACTGAACTGCCAGGGCCAGATCCGTTTCGGCGATGCAGGTCAGGCCGGGGCCGCGGCGGTGTGGCTGGTGGCCCCGTGCACCGAGTTGTACCGCGACGACCGCACCGACGATTCCGTTGACCTGGTTCTGGGCACCGACTTCAGCGCGCTGGCGCACAGCGACGATATCGACGCGGTGCTCGCCGGCCTGCGGCCGGGCAACGCTGAGCCGGCCGATCCGGCGCTGCTGGCGAAGATCCACGCGGGCATCTGCTGACCGCCGGGTCGATCGCTCACCCCGGAATCGGAGCCAGCCCGTCGAATCGCTCCAGGACCGCAAGTAACTCATCGGCGATTCCCGGCGCCGCGGCGACCACCAGCGCGGCGGTGCTGTCCGGGTCCCCCGGCTCGGGCACCACCACCCGGGCACCCGCCTCGGCAGCGATCAGCGCGCCGGCCGCACGGTCCCAGACATGCAGGCCGTGTTCGTAGTACGCATCCAGTCGGCCCGCCGCGACCATGCACAAATCCATTGCGGCAGAGCCAATCCGACGCACATCGCGGACGACCGGCAGGATCTTGGCCACCAGGTCCGCCTGCGCCGTACGGCGTCGCCTGGAGTACGCGAATCCGGTGCCCAGTAACGCCATCGACAAATCGTCGACGGCGGTGCACCGCAGCGGGTGGATGCCTTGTTCGTCGATAACGTGTGCGCCCTGTCCGGCCGCGGCCGAGTACACCCGCCCGCCCATGACGTCGGCGACCGCGCCGGCCACCGACACACCGTCGACCTGCGCTGCCACCGACACCGCGTAGGCGGGGATGCCGTAAACGAAATTCACCGTGCCATCGATCGGGTCGAGCACCCAGGTGACCGTGCCGGCACCGCCGCCTGCCGGATCGGCGGGTCCGCCGATTTCTTCGCCCAGCACCGGGTCACCGGATCGCAGCTGCGCCAACCGATCACGCAGAAACCGTTCGGTCTCCGTGTCGACGATGGTCACCGGGTCGGTCGGGGTCGTCTTTGTCCGCACCGCAGCGTTGCTCCCGGCGCGCGCGTCGGGGCCGAACACCTCGTCACGACGGCGCCGGACGAACGCGGCCGCTTCCCCGGCCAACGCCTCGGCCACCGAACGCAGGTGTGCCGGTTGGTTCTCTAGCGTGCTCACCGGTCCATCGCATCACAGTTGACGCCGGGCCACTCCGCTGGCGGTTCGGCACTGGCCGCGAAACAGGCCAGCCGACCGCTCATCCACGCATTAGGGTCAGATTGTCCGAATCGCCCCGGGCGTCCCGGCCCGCGTCGTCGTCGCACTAGGGTGTGGGCGGACACCCCGTCGCGTCGAGGAGATTCGATGACCGCTACCGACTCGAGCACCGACTCGCCCGGGACCGGTGTGCCCGGCACGCCGCGCCAGAGTTTCGGTGTCGACGTCGGCGGTAGCGGCGTCAAGGGCGGAATCGTCGACTTGGATACCGGCCAGCTGGTCGGCGACCGGTTCAAGCTGCCGACACCCAAGCCGGCCACGCCGTCGGCAGTCGCGAAGACCATCGCCGCCGTGGTCAACGAGTTCAACTGGACCGGCCCGCTCGGGGTGACCTATCCGGGGGTCGTCACGAACGGGACTGTCCGGACCGCGGCCAACGTGGACAAAGCATGGATCGGGACCGACGCCCGCAACGTCATCAGCTCGGAGTTGGACGGCCAGGAAATCGTGGTCCTCAACGACGCCGACGCGGCCGGACTGGCAGAAGAGCGCTATGGGGCGGGCAAAGACACCACCGGCGTGGTTGTGGTGCTCACATTCGGAACCGGGATCGGGTCAGCGGTCATTCACAACGGGATTTTGCTGCCCAATACCGAGTTCGGGCACCTCGAGGTCGACGGCAAAGAAGCCGAACACCGCGCCGCGTCATCGGTCAGGGACACCCAGGGTTTGAGCTACGAAAAATGGGCGAAGAAGGTGACAAAGGTGCTGGTCGCCATCGAGAACGCGATGTGGCCCGAACTATTTATCGCCGGCGGCGGGATTAGCCGCAAAGCCGAAAAATGGGTGCCTCTGCTAGAGAACCGCACTCCGGTGGTCGCCGCCGCCCTGCAGAACACCGCGGGAATCGTCGGCGCGGCGATGGCGGCGGCCAGCGACGTGACGCGCTGAATTTAGGCGCTGCGGCCGGGGGATTGCCGCGCTGTCGTTACAATGGTCATCGGCAGCCGCCCGACCGAGAGCGGCGAATATCCGGACTGATAGTGGACGCCGACATTCGACATAGCCGATATTTTCCGGTTGAGCATGCCTAGAGCACCGGAAGTGAGTCCTACCGAAGGGGTTTACGTGGCAGCGACCAAAGCACGACCGGCAACCGAGGAGCCGGTGAAGCGCACGGCCGCCAAGTCCCCCGCCACTGCCGTGGCAAAAGGATCGGCAGCCAAGTCCGCCAACGGCTCCACCACCACAAGACGGGCCACCAAGACGGCGACCAAGGCACCGGCAAAGACGGCGACGCGTGCCGGTAACGCACCGGCGAAGTCCGCCAAGGCCGGTACCGACGCCGCAACCAAGGCGCACAGTTCGACCAAGGGCGCTGCCGCCAAGTCGGAGCCGGTCCGCGGTCGCGCGAAGAAAGCAACGTCGTCTGACGATGCCCCCAACGACGTCGAGGTCGTGGCCGATGAGCTTGAGGTCGAGGAAATCGACGAACTCGACGGCGAGCCGGACATCGAAGGTGAGCCCGTCGAGGAAATCGACCTCGAGACCGAAGACCTGACCCTCGACGACCTCGAGGATGAGCCGGCCGTCGACGCAGAGGCCGACCAGGCCGAGGGCACCGAGGCCAGTTCGAAGAAAGTCGTCGTCGCGGGGCCAGTCGAGGACGAGGAGATCCTCGAGCCGAGCGAAAAAGACAAAGCTTCAGGCGATTTCGTCTGGGATGAGGACGAGTCTGAGGCGTTGCGTCAAGCCCGCAAAGACGCCGAACTCACCGCATCGGCGGACTCGGTTCGCGCCTATCTCAAGCAGATCGGCAAGGTGGCGCTGCTCAACGCCGAAGAGGAAGTCGAGCTGGCCAAGCGGATCGAGGCCGGCCTCTACGCGACGCAGAAGATGACCGAGTTCGCCGAGGCGGGCGAGAAACTGCCGGCCGCCCAGCGCCGCGACATGGCGTGGATCTGCCGCGACGGCGACCGCGCCAAAAACCATCTGCTGGAAGCCAACCTGCGACTCGTCGTCTCGCTGGCCAAGCGGTATACCGGCCGCGGGATGGCCTTCCTCGACCTGATCCAGGAAGGCAACCTGGGTCTGATCCGCGCGGTCGAAAAGTTCGACTACACCAAGGGTTACAAGTTCTCCACGTATGCGACCTGGTGGATCCGCCAGGCGATCACCCGCGCGATGGCCGACCAGGCCCGCACCATCCGCATCCCGGTGCACATGGTCGAGGTGATCAACAAGCTGGGCCGTATTCAGCGCGAGCTGCTGCAGGATCTGGGCCGCGAGCCCACACCCGAGGAGCTGGCCAAAGAAATGGACATCACCCCGGAGAAGGTGCTGGAGATCCAGCAGTACGCCCGCGAACCGATCTCGCTGGACCAGACCATCGGCGACGAGGGCGACAGCCAACTCGGCGACTTCATCGAGGACAGCGAAGCGGTGGTAGCTGTCGACGCGGTGTCGTTCACCCTGCTGCAAGACCAGCTGCAGTCGGTGCTGGAGACGCTCTCGGAGCGCGAAGCCGGTGTCGTAAGGCTGCGCTTCGGCCTGACCGACGGCCAGCCCCGCACCCTCGACGAGATCGGCCAGGTCTACGGGGTTACCCGCGAACGCATCCGCCAAATCGAGTCGAAGACGATGTCGAAATTGCGCCACCCCAGCCGCTCGCAGGTCCTGCGCGACTACCTGGACTGAGCGACACCAGAAGCCGCCCGCCTGGGGCGAGTTGGGCGTGAGGCTGCCCGAGACGAAATTCGGCTGCGCAACCGATTCGGCTGGCTTAGCTTGGCCGAATGTCAGGCAGCCGCATCCTTGTCTCGTCCGGGACCGATTTCGAGTCGACTGTGGGCTATTCGCGGGCGGTCCGAGTCGGCCCACACATCGTCGTAGCCGGCACAACCGGCCCTGGGCCTGTTGATGACATCGGCGCCCAGACCCGAGAAGCGTTGCGGCGCATCGAGGTCGCCCTCAATCAGGCGGGAGCGACGCTCAGCGACGTGGTCCGCACTCGCATCTATGTGACCGATATATCCCGTTGGCGCGAGGTCGCGGCGGTCCATTCCGAGGTTTTGGGTGAGATCCGCCCCGCGGCCACCATGGTGGAGGTAGCCGCCCTCATCGCGCCCGACCTGTTGGTGGAGATCGAAGCCGACGCCTACTCGACAGCCGAGTCACCGATCGGCGGGAAGCTGCCGTCAGCGCCCGGCCGGTAGCTAGTGACGCTGATCACAGCAGCGACCGGCAGTGCTCCGTACAAGTGCGGGAACAGCATCGACTCCGGATCCGTTGCCACTCCTGGTTCCCACCGAATGGGTGAGTCCAGACGGTCCGGATCGATGTGCAGCAGCACCAGGTCGTGGCGATCGCGGTAAAGACGATTAGCCGGCAGGTGTACCTGCTCCGGCCTGGACAGATGGACAAATCCGACGCTGGCAAGCGACTCGGGGCGTACTTCGCCTCGAACCGTGGCGGACGACCACTCGTCAGAGGGACATAGGTGCACCAGCACCGCCGGACGGTGGCTCATACCGCCATCCTGCCCGGAGCGCCAAACGCACAGACGTGAGAAACGACACAGCGGGTAAACGCGTGGTGAAGACGGCCAAACGCGTTGATATCTGAGACAGTGGATTACGGCCAGAAGGAGTAGCCATGAACGCGACCCTGACCACTCCAGAGTTAACCAGGGCTGATCGATGCGACCGATGCGGCGCCGCCGCCCGTGTGCGCGCCAAGCTGCCCTCCGGCGCGGAACTCCTCTTCTGCCAGCACCACGCGAACGAGCACGAGGCCAAGCTGGTCGAGCTGTCGGCCGTGCTTCACGTCAGCGCCGCTCCGCTGCAGTCTTAAAACACGACTCGCCACCAGCGATCCTGGCGGGATGACCATTCGTCGGGAATCCTGAACGGGTCATGACCGACCGAGCAGTGAAGCCTTCGCGCCATCACGTCTGGCGCATCACCAAGCGGGCGTTTTCGAAAAGCTGGGACGACTCGATCTTCTCCGAGTCTGCGCAGGCCGCCTTCTGGTCGGCGCTGTCACTGCCGCCGCTGTTGTTGGGGATGCTGGGAAGTCTCGCTTACGTAGCCCCGTTGTTCGGGCCGGACACGATGTCCGTGATCGAACAGCGCCTGGTGTCGATGTCGAACAAGGTTTTCTCCCCGAGCGTGGTGCACGAGATCATCGAGCCGACGATCGCCGACATCGATCGAGGTGCCCGCGGTGAAGTGGTGTCCCTGGGGTTCTTGATTTCTCTGTGGGCCGGATCATCGGCGATTTCGGCGTTCGTCGATTCGGTGGTCGAGGCCCACGACCAGACCCCGCTGCGCCATCCGGTGCGTCAGCGGTTGTTCGCGTTGCTCTTGTACGTGGTGATGCTGCTCTTTCTGATCGTCACCGCCCCGCTGATGGTGCACGGTCCGCGCAAGCTTGCCCAACTCATCCCCGACGGTTTGCAGGATGTGTTGGCCTACGGCTACTACCCGGCGTTGATCACCGGCCTGATCATCACGGTGGTGATCCTTTATCGGGTGGCGTTGCCCGAACCGCTGCCGTCGCATCGGCTGATCTTCGGGGCGGCGCTGGCCAGTGTGACCTTCCTGATCGCGACGCTGGGGCTGCGAATCTACCTCTGGTGGATCACCGGCACCGGCTACACCTATGG
>Ga0210396_10003746_pt1 | contig 15061 bp, 18 predicted proteins | sample IncBWH17OmetaG_FD_155466 | JGI IMG/M metagenome (GOLD analysis project Ga0210396, IMG submission 155466) | Forest soil microbial communities from Barre Woods Harvard Forest LTER site, Petersham, Massachusetts, United States - Inc-BW-H-17-O ... | reverse complement strand
ATAGGTAACGAGAAACGTTAGATCCCTATCGGGACTGCCCCGGCGCGACGAGCAGGGGTGTGTCCAAGGATTATTTGCCGGGGCAGTTTCGATAGGGTCGTTTGAAGTGAGCCGCTGGTGTTTGCGGCGGACGCGGTGATCTACCTATGCGTTTTCAATGGGTGTTCGGTGCTGACTGGGAGCATGGTAGGCGCGAAATTGGAGCGGTGCAGCAGTGGGAGACCCGCATATGAACATAATCGAGTCCTGCCGTGTGTGAGCAAGTGCCGTATAGATGGGGGTTGGAGAGGTTGTGGGCACACGGCTGCCTTGCCTGCGTGAGCATGCGATTGTGTGAGAGGGATAGAAACGTTGTGGGCCATGGATGTCTCAGGAGCTGTCAACGCTGCACCTCTGTGGGGTAGCGAGATTCAGGTCTGGGCGGAAGTAAAGTTGAGCACTCGTGATGCGTTCGATGACCAGCATGGTGCCGGAGCAGACAGGACAACGCAGCAGGTTCGTGGCTTCGGGGCGCTCTGCGCATGCCGCTGTGCCGAGCAACTCGCGGCAACGTGCGAGAGCGGTTTCCCGCCTTCGGTTGGCGAAGAGACCGAAGTGACGGATGCGGACCAACCCTTTGGGCAGAACGTGAAGAAGAAATCGGCGCAGGAACTCATCTGCTGAAACTGTCATGACCTTCTTCTTGCCGCCATGGGCATAGTCTCTCCAGCGGAACGAGACGCGATCGTTCTCAAAGGCCAGGAGACGATGATTGGAGATGGCTACGCGATGGGTGTAGCGCGCCAGGTAGTTGAGAACATGTTCGGCACCGCCGAAGGGTGGCTTGGCATAGACGACCCAGTCCTTTTGGCCGAGTTGCCAGAGGAAGTGGCTGAAGGCGTCAGGTGAGGCAAGTTGTTGCAGTGAGTTGTGGAACTGGAGTCTGTTCTGTTTGAACAGTTCACGGAGTTGCTCGCAGAACTTGCCGCAGAAGACCTGGCTGAGTGCTTTGACGGGCAGGAAGAAGCGGTGCGACGACTCTATCCATCTGGAGCCATCGGGAGCGAGGCCCCCAGCGGGAACGATGTAGTGAACATGGGGATGATGCTGGAGGTTCTGCCCCCAGGTATGGAGCACGCCGAGAAACCCAATGTCCGCTCCGAGGTGCTTGGGATCGCGAGCAAGTTCGAGCAGCGAAGCGGCGCTGGTGCGGAAGAGCAGATCATAGAGCAACCGCTTGTTCTGAAGGATGAGGGCGGAGAGCTCGTGCGGCAGGGTGAAGACGATGTGAAAGTACGGCACAGGCAACAGCTCAGCCGAGCGCGCCGCCAGCCATTTTGCGCGCACGTTGCCCTGGCACTTGGGGCAGTGCCGATTCCTGCATGAGTTGTAAGAGGCGGTCAGATGGCCGCAGCGGACGCACTTATCACGATGACCGCCCAGTGCCGCGGTGCGGCACCGGACGATGGCATCAAGCACCTTGCGATGCAACCACGAAAGATGCGACTTGTGCTTCTCCCAGAATCTGTTGCCCGCTGCGCGGAGGATGTCGGCCACCTCGAGGGTGGGCCGGCTCATGGTTTCATCAGCCTCCTGGAGCGCTTCACCTCGTTGGGGCTGGATACCTCAATGGCTTCCAGCGGGCTGGGAATCGTCTGCAGATGGCGCCGGGACAGGTGCAGGTAGACGGTCGTGTGAGCCAGCTTGGCATGTCCGAGAAGAACCTGGATGGTGCGCAGGTCGGCACCGGCCTCCAGCATGTGAGTGGCAAAGCTGTGTCTAACCGAATGCGGCGAAACACGCTTCGTGATGCCAGCACGCTTGGCGGCCTGGTTCACCGCCTGCCAGACGATCTTCTCCGTAATGGGAACATCGGCCCGCCAGCCCTTCACTGTTCCCGGAAACAGATAGGTTCGGGGCTTCATCCAGCGCCAATACTCACGTAGGGTCTTGAGTAGCTTCGGGGTCAACGGGACATCGCGGTCGCGGCTCCCCTTGCCTTGGCGCACATGAATGACCATGCGTTCGCTGTCGATATCCGAAACCTTGAGATGGCACAGTTCAGCCCGACGCAGCCCGGTTGCGTACAACGTCATCAGCATAGTGTGATGCATCAGGTTCGGGGCGGAGTCGATGAGCCGAGCCACCTCTTCCTGGCTCAGTACTGTGGGCAGTCTCTTTGGACGCTTGGGAAAGGGAATCTGATCGGGAACATACGACCGCCTGAGCGTCTTGACGAAGAGAAAACGCAGAGCCGCAGTATGACCTTCGATGGTCCCCGGCGAGAGCTTGCGATCACGAAACAGATGAACCTGGTACTTCCGGATATCGTCCGGCCCCAGAAGGTCCGGCGAGCGGCGAAAATATCTCGAAAAATCCTCAACCGCACGGATGTAGGAACGTACGGTGTTCGGGGAGTAGTTGCGACGCTGGAGTTCATCCAGCATCACCTGCCGAAGATGGGTCACAGTAACCTCCTTGTGACCCATACCTTACACCGCTGCCAAGGCTAGGGACGCGCCATGCAGCAGCGTCCGCCGCGCCAGCGGCTTAGTTCAAACGTCCTAGCCGTAACTGTCGCATTGCTGGCGAGAAGCCGACCCCTCATTACCGATCCGTGCGCCAATTTGTGCCGACTGCACGTCGGCTGGAACTCCCGCCAACTCTTGCTCGCGAGCAGCAGTTCCAGCAAGAAGATCTTGCCCTTCGACTAAATACTTGCAGTTGTCTTTCATGATTCTCTGGTCCGCTTGCTCGACCGACCGTGGCGCTATTGCGGCTGCAAAGTTCAACAGTTGGAGCATGTCCTCGACCGAGCAGAATTCAAAGACACGATCCAACTTCGTCAACTCAAGTACGTGCTCGACCTGGTTGATGACATTCATCAGCTGAAACCCGATCGCGTGAGAATAGGCCCACTCCCGTAGACCCAACAAGACACCCAACCCACCGGCGTCAATGCGGTCAACCTGCGCCAGGTCAAGTATCAGTGTCCGAGCGTGGGTCTGTCGAAGCACCGCGTTGCGCAAGATCGCGTAGGCATCCCCGATTACAATTCGCCCGTGACACCGTAGGACGGTACTGTCTCCCAATTTCTGTGCGGTCGCATTCGGCATGACTATCTCCTTGGCTCATCCTGAAGATTTCGGAATCAGAGCTGAGCTTCTGACCGGTCTCGTCCGACTGAACCTCGGCTCTACTTATATGTCGAACGGGAGTTGGCGAGATCGACTGATTCTGCGTCTTTTCTTGGGGGGGACGACTTGCGCGGCCTGGAAAAAGAGAAAAATCGCCGGCATGGTCAGAGCCTAAAATCCCTTCCAGTCGCTTGGCCGGATCATCGGCAAGCCAGGGTTAGGGTCGGGAAGCCGGTTCGAGGCACGCGCTCTTGCGAGCCCTCGACGACTTTGGCCTTGGGCGGTCTACTCCAAAACTTCAATTGGGTTGACCCGCGCCGCAACGCGACTTTCCTGTCTGATAGCCGTCGAACAACGTCCGCATCGCTTTGACATGCGACTCATCTAACGAGTCATGGGTAACGGGTTGGCTTTTTCAGTACTGGATCTTGTAGGCATGCGAGCCGGGGAGCCCGCGGGCAGCGCAATTGCCCGATCGGTGAACCTGGCGCAGCACGTGGAGCAGTTGGGATACAAGCGCTACTGGTTGGCGGAACGTCACTCTATTCCTGGATTGGCTTGCTCAGCCACGCCGGTGCTGATTGGGCGTGTGGCGGCAGCGACAAATTGGTCGCTCGCATCAAATGCAGCAAGCCACCCAAAAGACAAATTAGACGTTCATTCCGATGCCGAGTTTTTCCATCGCTTTGCGGAAGCGTAAGTTCGCGGCAATTCGTAAAGGAAACGGCGCTATGTCCGTACGTTGGGCATGAACATCCGTGCAAGGGCAGCATCGTAACTGAGCCCAATTTGTGAGGAAACTAATTAGTCCCAATTTGTGAGAAAACCAATTAGTAAGGAGAGAAGACAATGCAAAAACGCAAACTCGGAAAAAGCAATCTGGAAGTATCAGCCATAGGGCTGGGCTGCATGGGACTGAGTTTCGGCTTAGGGCCCGCCGTGGACACAAAAGAAGGAACCTCGCTGATTCGAGCGGCAGTCGAACGCGGCGTCACATTTTTCGATACCGCCGAAGTCTACGGTCCATTCACGAACGAAGAACTCGTGGGCGAAGCTCTTGTTCCATTCCGCGGTCAGGTGGTGATCGCAACGAAGTTCGGCTGGGCGCCGAATCCGGAGGACGGAGGCAAGTGGACTGCCCTCAATAGCCGGCCAGAGCACATCAAGGAAGCAGCCGAGGGCTCGCTCAAGCGGCTCAAGACCGACGTGATCGATCTGTACTATCAGCACCGCGTGGACCCGCACGTGCCGATCGAGGATGTAGCAGGAGCGGTGAAGGAACTCATTCAGCAAGGTAAGGTGAAGCACTTCGGCCTTTCTGAAGCAGGCGTGCAAACGATCCGCCGCGCAAACGCAGTCCAGCCGGTCACGGCACTCCAAAGTGAATATTCACTCTGGTGGAGAGAGCCTGAAGCCGAAATATTGCCGGTGCTCGAGGGACTCGGGATCGGATTCGTTCCATTTAGCCCCTTAGGAAAAGGGTTCCTCACGGGCAAGATCAATGAAGAAACGAAGTTCGATAAAACCGATTTTCGTAATATCGTCCCTCGCTTCACGCCGGAGAACCGCAGAGCGAATCAGGCCCTGGTGGATTTGCTCAGCAAGATCGCCGAACGGAAGAAGACGACACCCGCGCAGATCGCGCTCGCCTGGATTCTCGCCCAGAATCCTTGGATGGTTCCCATCCCCGGCACAACGAAGGTGCACCGGCTGGAAGAAAACATCGGCGCCGCTGCCGTTGAACTAACACCCGACGATCTCCGCCAAATCGACAGCGCCACTTCGAAGATTCCGGTGCAGGGAGCGCGGTACCCGGAGAACCTACAGAAATTGGTCAATCGTTAAGTCGGCAGGTCTCGGGTAGGAGCAGCATGCGAATTGGGATTCTCGGTTCGGGCTGATGGGTGGCAACTCGGAATGATCTTCGCCCGAGCTGGACATGAAGTCGTATTCAGCTACTCGCGGAGCAACCACAAACTCAAGCGGTTGGCGCGCGATGCTCAAGGCAACGCCCGCTCCGGCATGGAGATGTCATGACTAACAAGAAGATCTGGTTTATTGCTGGAGCCAGCCGTGGCATGGGCGTCGATCCGTTCCTCCAGGGATATGACCACTGTGTCACCCACATCCTTCCCGATCGCTTGGCGAATATCAGCCCGTACAGGCAGTTTATGCGTGCCATCACCCAGAGCCATGAATGAACTCCGAAAGGGGTGCCCATCGACTGTGCCCCTCACTTTATCAAGCCGCGGGTTCCGAAGAACTTGACTGAACGAGGCCAGACGACATAAGTCCAACCACCCTTTTTAGGACTCTTTTGTAATTTGGCTGGGAATTTTTGGTCTAACTTCATTTTGAGCCCACCCTTTCCCTCGAATTATTATGAGCACGTCCCAAACATTCGATAGGTTTAGAGCACCCGCAAAACGGCTAATGTCGCGTCATTCATCTGGCAATCCCTAGAGAAGTCGTCCATCGAGCTGAAGATCGCCCGGACGAGATGTTCAGCATTCTTATTCCCTTGTCGTGCCCATGCGGCTGTCGCATTCAACAGGCCCTCAACTCCCCACTCCTCGCCAGATTCGTTTGACGCTTCAATGACTCCGTCCGTGTAGGTGATGACCACATCGCCGGGGTCAAGCTGCGCGATTCCGTCCTCATAGCTCGAATCGGGAAACATTCCAACTGGCGCTCCGCCCGTCTCGAGCGTATCGATTGAGCCGTCACGCCGAAGAACAATCGGCGGAGTGTGTCCGGCATTCACGTACCGTAGCGTGCGCGTCGCCCTGTCAAAGACTCCGTAGAATACCGTTACGTAACGGTCCGCGAGCGACGAAGCGTATGCTTGGAGATTCACGATCTTGAGCAGTGTAGCCAGGTCCTCTCTCGTGAATAGCGCTGCTGTCCGAAGTGAGGACTGCACACTGGCGATCATGAGCGCCGCGGCGAGACCTTTACCGGAGGCATCGCCAACGGCCAATGCCAGGCGGTCATTCGGAAGAGGCAGGAACTCGTAGCAATCGCCGCCGAGAGCTCGAACTTGGCGGCAATGCGCGCTATAGTCCACCGAATCGCTGGTACGGCCCAGCCCCTGCATGAACCGCTGTTGGACATCGCAGGCCAGCACCCAGTCCTGGCTGACGTCAACTACCACATCCTCGGCCGTCATTTTCCAACCTCCACTTGTATGTCGGTTCTGGGTGAGAAAGATCGACAGGCCTGATTTTTCTTTAGAAAATATTTTCGAGGGATGTAGAGAACGCCGCGACGGCTCCGACTACCCAATGAAAGCGCAGATTAGGGTCTGGCAAGAAACCAGTTCCCATAGAGAACGATCATGGGCAGAGCAACTGAATTATCTCGGCGCCGTTTCGTTGGTTCCGCTCTCTCCGCTGCGGCATTGGCGGCTTTACCGGCTCGTTCGATGGCGGACGCTAAGATGCAGAAAAGAGGAAACGAAATGACCACCCTGACGCCATACCTGTTATTCGATGGCAAATGCCGGCAGGCCATGGAATTCTACAAATCCTGTTTTGGCGGAGAACTGGCCGCGACCCAGGTTAAGGATTCTCCAGCTAAGGATTTCATGCCTGCCTTTCAGCACGAGAAAATTGTCAATGCCCGGCTCAGAAATGGCAAGTTGGAGATTTCCGCGTCGGACTGGCTGCGGCCTGCCCAAACTCCAATTCGGGGCAACACGGTTTGCCTCTATCTGAGTGGAGGAACACTCGAGGAATTGAAAACTCTATTTGAGAGACTCTCAGACGGCGCAGAAGTGACTGACCCTCTCAAAGAGGAGTTTTTCGGCACGAACGGAGCGCTCAACGACAAGTTTGGGGTCAGGTGGATGTTTCAAACAGACAAGAAGGCTTAGGGAAACGGCATTACGGCGACAAGACGACATAGGAGCGAAAGCTATGAAATACATTTTGCTGATGTCGGGCACGAAGGCAGGCGTTGACACACATCACGCCTGGTCGCAAAAGGATATTGAGGCGCATATGGCAGTCCTCAGGCGCATCAATAAGGAACTGACCGAATCCGGAGAGTTTGTGGCCACACAAGGCTTGGCCGGACCGAATGAAGCGAAACTGGTGCGCGGCGAGAAGAATGGCATGCCGGTCACCGACGGCACCTTCTCCGAGTCGAAGGAGTTTCTGCTGGGCTACTGGATTGTTGACGTAGCGACTCCCGAACGCGCCTATTCCATCGCGGCACGGATTTCCGCGGCGCCAGGACCCAGCGGAGCACCTACAAACATGCCAATTGAAGTTAGGAAATTCGCATTCTTTGAGCAATCGAAGACCGAATGACGGAACGCTCAGAATTCGGTCCACGTTCGGCAAACCAGCGAAAAGCAGGGAAAGTAGTGCCAGATGAAATCATAGGAGAAGAGAAAATGAAATACATCATCATGATGAACACGATGCGAGCCGGCCACGGGGTTCCCGAGTGGCCGCAAAAAGACCTCCAGGCACATATCGCATTTATGATCGGCCTCAACAAAGAGCTTCAACAATCCGGCGAGTTCGTCTCCGCCGAAGGTCTGTCGTTTCCCGATCAGGCTAAGCTGGTGCAGGCCGGTAAGGATGGCTTGCCCGTTACGGACGGCATATTTCCTGAGAGCAAGGAATTTCTCGCAGGATACTGGATTGTCGACGTCGACTCTCCGGAGCGGGCTTATGCGATCGCGGCAAGAGTGTCGGCGGCACCGGGTGCCGGTGGCAAGCCGTTGAACATGCCGATTGAAGTCCGCCCAATTATGAGCGGGCCTCCGCCAGAGATGCTGTAACGAGAGCTGCGATGACAAACCCGTGGGACGCAACATCCGAGCATCTGTTGCGCGAACTTGCACCGCAGGTGCTCGGCGCGGTCTCTCGCCGCTTTCGAGACTTCTCCTCCGCCGAGGACGCGGTGCAGGAGGCGATGATTGCGGCCTTTACGCAATGGCCCGAGGAGGGCATTCCCGACAATCCACGCGGCTGGTTGATTCAGGTCGCATCCCGACGCCTAACCGATCAGGTGCGCGGCGAAATTGCCCGTCGCGAAAGGGAAACGGCGGTGGCCAGGGAAACGGACATCGTCGTACCTACCGTCGAAATCGAGTCTGACATGGACCCGGATGACACGCTGATTTTGCTGTTCATGTGCTGCCATCCCGCGCTCACTTCGTCCTCGGCGATTGCTCTAACTCTGCGCGCGGTCGGCGGTTTAACCACGGCGGAAATTGCCAACGCATTCCTGGTTCCCGAGGCAACGATGGCGCAGCGGATTAGCCGCGCGAAGCAAAACATCAAGGCTTCTGGCGTACCATTCCGAGTGCCTTCTCCGCAGGAGCATAGCGAACGGCTGCCCGTAGTTCTCCATGTGCTCTACCTGATCTTCAACGAGGGTTACGCCAGCAGCATCGGATCGCATTTGCAGCGACTCGATTTGGCACGTGAGGCGATCCGGTTAACTCGCTGTGCGAAAGGGCTGCTTCCCGAGGATGCAGAAGTAACGGGCCTGTTAGCCCTCATGTTGTTAACCGATGCTCGCCGTGCGGCACGAACCGGACCGGATGAGGAATTGATCCCTTTGGACAAGCAAGATCGAACTCTGTGGGACCAGGCCAAGATCTCCGAAGGCATCGAACTCTTGACCGCCACGCTGTCGAAGGGTTCCGTCGGTCTGTATCAGTTGCAGGCGGCGATCGCGGCAGTCCATGACGAAGCCGCGCGCGCGGAAGACACAGACTGGCCGCAGATCCTGGCGCTGTACGAACTGCTGAAACGTGTCGCTCCCAGCCCCATGATCACGCTCAATCATGCAATCGCCGCTGCGATGGTGCACGGCCCTTCAAAAAGTCTCGAACTACTCAGGGCGCTCGATAAAGGCGCCCGTCTTGCCGGTCACTATCGTCTCGATGCGGTTCGCGCCCACTTACTCGAAATGGTTGGGGATCATGAAAGCGCCATCAAGCACTACCGAATTGCGGCAAGCCGGACAACGAGCATCCCGGAACGGAATTACCTCATGACGCAAGCAGCGCGCTTGGCCGGCGATTGACCCCCGAGTCGTCGGCTTTAGCGGCCAATCTCTGCCCATTCTCAAGGTGTGTGAATTTTGTACGTTTCGGTGACGATCTTGACAGATTTCAGTGATGACCATGCTCTCTCCAGCGGGAATCCCAACTGGCTCGTTTTCCACAAAAGGTAATTTCGAATTTGAGAGAGTAGTGAGGGGTTGGCGGACGAGGTTCTCTGTACTTGACTGTCGTCGTAAGAGGTAATATATATATGACACATGGCTCGGTCTACCAAAGCGGACAAGGCTCGGCAGTTGAACGCCGCTCATCATCTGCTGCAACGCGGTATCCCGTTGCCCAAAGCGGTGCAGCGCTTGTCACGCGAGTTCGACCTGTCCGGACGCCAGGCCTATCGGTACCTGGAGCAAGCGGCCCATCTGGACCGGCCGGTCGAAGTCTCCGAGGCTACGGTGCCGATGACGCTCAAACTCCCGGCGGGAACGGCACGACTTCTTCGGGCGTATGCGAGAAGCAGTGGGCGGACGATCGGTGCGATCGTGACCCGCGCGTTGGCCGCGTTTGTGAACACTCAGAGAAGGCATGGCTGAAGCGCGCCCAACGCGCGGCGCGCTTCAAGTTCACGTTGACTACTTGTTTGATCGCCTGCACGACTCGAAGCTGGTCCAGGCCTACGGTATTCTTGTGCCCGTTCGGGAGCGTCCCGTCGGCAGCCGTGTGAAGGAGTTCGATCATGAGGATGGCGGCAATCTAGGCACGGGTCTCATCCGAGCAGCAGCGCGCAGCGAACACGATCGCGAGCCAGACGACGTCGTTGATCGAGTTCGCTCAGGGACACGATCTGGAGGTGCCCCAAGAGTGGGTCTTCGAAGATGACGGCTATAGTGGAGCGACGCTGGAGCGACCCGGCCTGGAACGGGTGCGAGACCTGGCCGCCGAAGGGCAGATCCAGGTCCTGTTGGCGTACGCCCCGGACCGGCTGAGCCGCAAGTACGCGTACCAGATTCTGCTGATCGAGGAACTAGCCCGCCATGGGGTGGGAACGCTGTTTATCAAAGCGCCGCAGGGATCCAGCGCGGAAGACCAACTGCTGGTGCAGTTCCAGGGAATGATAGCGGAGTACGAAAGAGCTCAGATTTGGGAGCGATCTCGCCGCGGTAAGCGACATCGGGCCCAGGCAGGCGAGGTAAGCGTAATGAGCGGGGCGCCGTATGGCTACCGTTATGTCCGCAAGACCGACGAGGCCCCCGCCGCGTACGCCGTGTTGGAGGCCGAGGCGCGGGTGGTCGAGCGCATCTATGAGATGTACACGGTGGAAGGACTCAGCATTGGCGAGATCACTCGGCGGATCAACGCCGAAGGCATCCCCACTCGCAAGGCAAGTGCCCGCTGGGAACGCTCGACGGTCTGGGCCGTGTTGCGCAACTCTGCGTATCGTGGGGTTGCCTGTTTCGGAGAGACCCGCGCCTCTACACGGACGCGCGTCATCCGTCCGCTGCGTCGGCGCGGTGTGGTTACGCCCAGTACCACCGCCGGCCACGAGCGCCCGCGCGAAGCATGGATCGAGATCCCCGTGCCGGCTTTGGTAAGCGAAGAGAGCTTCGCCCGTGCCCAGGAACTCCTGCAGGAGAATAAAATACGATCGCGCCGTCGAACCATCGAGCCCAGTATGGTGCAGGGACTGGTCAGCGGTCAGAAGTGCGGCTATGCCTTCTCGCGCACATCTACGCAAACGAGCGCACGCAAAATCCACTACTACAAATGTATTGGTTCCGAGAGCTGGCGAAAACTGGGGGGTCCGGTTTGCGACAACGGTCGCTTTGTCCGCCAGGATCTGCTCGATCAGATCGTCTGGACCGAAGTCATTCGACTGCTGGAAGACCCCCTACTGATACAGCAGGAACTGGACCGTAGGCTTACAGCGGCGCGCGCCTCCGATCCGGCCAAAAAGCGCGAAGAAAGCCTGCGAAGGGAATTAGCGCATATTCGCAAGGGCATCGAACGGCTTCTCAGCGCCTACCAGGAAGCACTCCTGTCGATGGAACAGTTGCGGGAGCGCGTGCCTGCACTACGCCAGCGCGAACAGGGGCTCCGCGCCGAGTTGCAAGCCATTGCTGACCGGGCCAATGATCAAGCGACCCTCCTACGCTTGGCGGAGACCCTCACCGCGTTCCTGGAGCGGCTCCACGGTGCTGCTGATACGCTCAGTATCACTGAACGCCAGCGCATCGTCCGCCTCGTAGTGAAAGACGTCCTGATAGGAGACGACACCATTACCATTCGCCATAGCATTCCAGTCCTGCTTGGCTCGCCCCAAGGCGGTTCCCTACCGCCAAGCCAGACGGCCGGCCCAAATTACCTTTTGTGTAAGGGGAGTGATTTCGCCCGTGCTCAGCAATGTCTATCTCAACGAGGTGGACAAGATGCTGGAAAAGGCGATTGTAACGACGCAACGCGGAGGGTACACACAGATGCAATATGCGCGTTTTGCTGATGATCTGGTGATACTGATCAGCTCCCATCGGAAGCAGGACTGGGTGGTGAGGGCGGTGGAAAAGCGACTGCGGGAGGAATTGGCCAAACTCAGAGTGGAGATCAACGAGGAAAAGACCCGGATGGTGAACCTATCGAAGGGAGAAAGCTTCGGCTTTCTTGGGTTTGAGTTCCGCCTGGTACGAAGTCGTAAAGGAAAATGGCGGACTCACTTTGTGCCCAAGATGAAGAAGCGAACGGCACTGCTAAGAAAGCTCAAGGCCATCTTCCAAATGGCTCTACGCCAAGCTCGGTATCTTCAATGGCTACCGGGTGAGTTGGCCAAGAGCCTGACGTCGTCCGGCGGAACAGGCCCCATAACCCCTGACAGGAAGCAAGCAGGAAAGCCCAGTGCTGGAAAGCAGCCCGCTGGGTTTGATGAGGCGGGGGCTGGAACCCAGCTTACGGTTTGGACATTGAGGCACTCTCAACGGAAACGGAGAGACCCGGCTAGGCTGAACCTACGGAGCATGGCGCCAGTCCTCGACCCTACTACTGAAACCACACGTCACGGAGCTAGTCGTGTGCGATCCACGGAAAAACGCGCTCATGAAGGAGGGTAACAAGAGCGACAAGATTGACGCGTGCAAGCTCGCCGATCTGCTGCGTGGGGGATATCTGCGCTCGGTCTACCATGGCGAGAACGGCCTACGAACCTTGAAGGAGCTGGCCCGCAGTTATCTGACGATCAGCAAAGATCTCACCCGGGTAATGAATCGAGTGAAGGCTCTGTATCGCAGTTGGGGAATTTTGTCTGTGGGGCAGCAAGTCTACGCCCCGCGTCATCGCACAGAGTGGTTGAACAAGATTGGAGAAGCGGGCGTCCGCCGGCAGGCTGAGTTTTTCGATCAACAGCTCGATGCTCTGCGAGAGTTGCGCCAAGCGGTGCGGAAGGACCTATTGGCCGAGAGTCGCAAACAGAGCGCGACCAAATTACTGCGCCAGGTTCCTTCGATCGGCCCGATCCGAGCCGCGCTGCTCATCGCGCTGATCCAAACCCCTCATCGTTTCCGCACCAAGCGGCAACTGTGGACCTACAGCGGGCTGAAAAAGCAGTTGCGGTGTCGTCAGCTCCTCAGCACCAGTGTATAGGCCGAACTAGCTTGTATTGGACGCATAGTGGTGAACCGGAGATGCGGCTACGCCTTTGCCGGAGTGGAAATTGATTGCTGAGGAAACCAGGCCATAGCCGTCACCGACGAGGCGTCAGACGAATTTCGAGGCTGTGCACAAAGCCCAAGAACTGCAAACACACTGCATTGCGGCGGATTGCGTCTTCATCCTGCCAATCCCGAATCGGGACTAAGGAAACCTATGCAGCAATAATATGATTTCTGATCGCGTATTGCACCAACTCGGCAGTGTTCTTGACGTTCAAGGTTTTCATAATTCGGTACTTCTGCTTGGCAACCGTGTCCGCGGCCACGTTCAATTCATACGCGACTTCTTTCATCGACTTTCCTTCAGCTAGCAACTGCAGCACTTCGCGCTGACGCTCGCTGAGCCGGTCCCCTTCTTCAATAAATTCTTTGTCTTTGCGCAACAAGAGATCGACTGTTTCTTTGGCGATTGCTGGGGAGACATACGACATGCCCTTCAGAACCTCCCGAACGGCAGCTATCAGTTCCGAGGCTCCGCAAGTCTTCAGCAGATAGGCTGAAGCTCCGCGCCGGAATGCCTCGGCGGCCAAAACCGGATCCGTATTCATGGTCAGGAATACTAACTTCACCGAAGGCAGCAATTGCTTCACTTGATGTCCGGCATCGAGACCGTTCAGGAGCGGCATGCCAATGTCTATGATGATCACCTGCGGTTTTAGAGTGGCGGCGATGCGCACCAATGCACGCCCGTCACCCACAGTAGCCACAACATCGTATTTCGGTTCGAGCAGCTTCTTGCACGCATCAGCCATGAAGGTGTGGTCGTCAGCAATCACAATGTGAGGACGGTTACTTTGCATGTCTGACTCCTTCCCTCAAGAGCTAAGAACCCGCCACTGCTTGGCGATGACAAAAGCTCATACGTGATTCTACGCCCAGAGCTCGAAGGGGGTGACCCGGCAGCAGCACCGCCTCGCCCGAGGCGATGACACATCATGCGGCGAACGGCGTTTCCGCCAGCCCACGAACACCTGGCACACAACGGAAAAGGCTGCCCGCCAGCGGCTGACGCGCGCATTCTTCCGGGGTCAGGCATTCCCGCGCCGTCGTAATGTAGAGATCGCCGTAGTCCGCACCGCCGAAGGCGCAGCACGTCCCGCGCGTGGCAGGGAGTGACACCATCCGCTCGAGGCGTCCTTCCGGATCGAACCGAAGCACGCGTCCGTAATTTACCAGTGCGCTCCAAACAAAGCCCTCGGCGTCAACCGTCAAACCGTCGGGCAAGCCGTTGGCTGCCTGATCGGTCTCGTAAAATACCCGCGGGTTCCCAATTTCGCCTCGCTCCATGTCGAAGTCGTAGGCGAACACCGTGTAGCGCAGCGTGTCGGTGTAATACATGGTTCTCCCATCTGGACTCCAACCAGTCCCGTTCGAAATCGTCACCGCCGACACCATCTTCTTCACTGCACTAGGGCCCTGAAAGCGATACAGCCCCGCAACCGGCTCGCCGATATGTACTTCGTTCATCGTGCCCGCCCAAAAGCGGCCCCGTCGGTCACACTTGCCATCATTGAACCGGTTCTCTGGCTGATCGGCTTCCACCGCATCGAGGAGCTGGACGCGTCCGGTCGCAGGATCGACGTACGCCAGGTTCTTGCGCAGCGCAGCGATCAGGCCGCCGCTCGCGCGGCGACCGATCGAGGTCACCTTCGTGTCCAGCGTGTGAGTGGTGTTCTCGCGCCCCGCCGGATCGAAACGATGAATCTGTCCTCGGTCGATGTCCACCCAGTACAGCACTTGCTCGCGCTCCTCCCACAGGGGCGATTCACCGAGGATCGAGTCGTGTTCGTGGACCAGCTCTGCTGCCAAGGTTGCCACCCTGGGAAGGTTGTGAGGATCAAGTTTCATGCAGTACCCTCGTATTTCGCGAATCTCCGGCCCGACGAGAGATCACCTTCTAACGATATTGCCGCGCGACCGCCACTAACACCGAGGCAGCATCCTCTGAGGGGGCAATGAGCCTTATGGCGATTTTACGTCAACTATCGAATCTGCTTAGAATGTGAGGTCCGCTGTGCGAAAAGGGGCCAACAACTTTTTCCCACCGACATGGCGGGAAACTGACGTCCCGCTCGTCAACTCCCAAGCACCCTCTTTGGTTCGGCTTTTTCTTTACGGACGAAATGAAGGTACGCGCCGACAGTTAGGAAATTGATCAACACCGCGATTAAGTTCCATGCGATCACCGGTTGCGAAAGAATCAACAAGCCGTAGTAAAGCCACAGAAC
>Ga0210396_10003745_pt1 | contig 15064 bp, 16 predicted proteins | sample IncBWH17OmetaG_FD_155466 | JGI IMG/M metagenome (GOLD analysis project Ga0210396, IMG submission 155466) | Forest soil microbial communities from Barre Woods Harvard Forest LTER site, Petersham, Massachusetts, United States - Inc-BW-H-17-O ... | reverse complement strand
GACGACCACGCGCGCGTTCTTGGTGACGCCGCTCGAGGCGAGGCCTTTGATGACCGTCCCGAACAGGAACGGCGGGATCTCCAGATAGAAGACGGGCGACTTGGCATCGCCGAGCGCATCGGCTACGCGTGCGTAGGTTCCCTCGTCGGCGAAGTCGCCGGACACGTAGCTCAGTCGCTCGGCGAAGCGCTTGAACACCTGCTCGTCGATCTTCTCCCCGCACGCTTCGATCGAGGTGTGGGCCCGCTTGCGCAGATCCTCGACGGTCCAATCGTCGGCGGCGACCCCCAGGATCGGACAGTCGAGCAGCCCGCGCAGCTCGAGCCGGTAGAGCGAGTGGAAGGTCATCACCTTGGCGAGGTCCCCGGTGATGCCGAACACCACCAGCACGTCGGCGGGATCGGTGTAAGGGGCGCCGGTGGCGGAGCTTCGAGGCAGGGGTCGTGCCGCTGTGCTCATGGAGGCCTTTCGTTTCGAGGAGCAGGGGAGTCTGCCTGGAGAAGGCAGATGCTCTCACCCCCACAGGCGACCGCATCATCCGCATCGGATGACGTTCGCGAATGACGCTCGCACGACCGTTCGGGGTTGGCCTGCAGGCCAACGGCAGAGGTGCCGCACACCGCGTTTGTCAGCTCGCCGGTCCGGGTCTGTGCGTCGCGCGCTCGCAATACACTCGCGGCACGTGGATCTGTGGATACCCGATCGACCGGATCGCGATGCCGTCGGGGATCTGCCGGAGCAGGTCGCGCTGCACCTGATCCCAGGCAGCGCCGCGCCGCCACAGGCGATCCTCGACGCGCAGTTGCTGGTGCCCGACCCGGAGAATCACCGTGTGCTTGGGCTGCTGGGGCGTATGCCGCGGCTGCGCGTGATCCAGACGCTGTCGGCGGGGATCGATTGGCTGCCGCCGATTCCCCAAGGCGTGACGCTCTGCGACGCGCGCGGGACGCGAGACGTGGCGGTCGCGGAGTGGGTGCTGGCAGCGATCCTCGCCTCCACCAGGATGCTGGGGGAGCTGCGCGATTGCCAGCGTGAGCACGAGTGGCGCTGGCGCACCTCGGGCGAGCTGGCGGGCAGCAGGGTGATGATTTTGGGATATGGGTCGATCGGGGTGGCCGTCGAGGCGCGCCTCGCTGCCCTTGAGGTGGATTTGGTGCGGGTTGCCCGACACGCTCGCGCGGGTGTTCATTCGGTTGATGATCTGCGCTCGCTCATCGGGCTTGTGGACATCGTGGTGGTGCTGCTGCCGCTCACGCCCGACACCCGAGGGTTGCTCGATCGCGATCTGCTCGCCTGCATGCGTCCTGGGGCGCTGCTTGTGAACGCCGCCCGTGGGCCGATCGTGAACTCGGATGCGCTGCTCGAGCTGCTGCGGGCCGGGCGCCTGCGGGCGGCGCTCGACGTGACCGACCCGGAGCCGCTGCCGTCAGATCATCCACTTTGGGATGCTCCGAACACCCTGATCACGCCCCATTTCGCGGGCGACACCGCCGCCGCCGAACGGCGCGCGTTCGCGCTTGTGGGGGATCAGGTGCGGCGGTATGTGCAGGGCGAGCCGCTGGTGAACGTGGTCGAGCACGGCTACTGAGTTGGGTGGCCCGTCAGCCGTCAGCCGCAACTGCCGGCCACAGACCCGCCTCGACCGAGCGCAGGCGCCGCCGGGTCGCCGGGCGCCGAGCTATCCCCCGCGAGCTCGATCGAGATCGGCGGCGGTCAGCTGTCGCTGGTAAGGGCCGCGCCCGGTCAGGCAAACCGCACCGCAACGGGCGGCCAGGGCCAGAGCCTCGAGGACCGGGAGCCCCATCCCGAGGGCGTAGGTGAGCCCTGCGGCGAACGAGTCGCCGCAGCCATAGGAGTCCACGGGCTCGGCGGGCGGGGAGGCAGCTGGGGTTGGCTCCCACCTCCCCGAGGCGCCGTCGCGGTGCCGATAGGTGCCGCCATCGGAGCCTTCGGTGAAGACCACCAGCTCCGCTTCGGCCTGAGCGCCTGCCGCCTCGCGCCGCTCGATCGCGTCGTTCGCGCTCAATACCAGTGCGTCCAACGGAACTCCATGCCCAAGCGCGTCGAGCGCCCGCGGGTTGGCCACCAGCACTCGCGCGGCACGCGCAGCGCGCAGCGCATCCAGGTCGCCGGCCGTGAAATACACAGCATCCATCTCCCCAAGCGCGCTCCACGCCACGTCATCATCCTCGCCCATAGGCTCGAGCCGAGCGCCGAAGGTTGTGATGGTGCGCTCGCGGGCGTCGTCAACAAGCGTCACTGCGGTTCGGGTGGGCGCGGTCCTTTGCGCTGCTTGCACACGCACGCCAAGCTCATCCAGCCGCACTCTCGCTCGATGACCGTGCTCGTCGTGTCCCAATGCCGTCACGAGTGTGGACTCGCCCGCAAGGCGGGCCAGCTGCACGGCTGCCACGGCTCCGCCTCCCGCAGGCTCCTCGAAAGGGTCGTGGGCGTGCATCACCTCACCCGCTTGCGGTACGTGTGGCACGCGAGCGAACGTCACCCACTCCACGTGGCCGACGACGGCAACCTTGGGACGGCTCGCTTGCACGCGTGGCAGTGTCACACACTCCACAATCACGGTTGTGATCTCTGCACAGCACTTGAGTACCCACCGCTTGCTCTTGCGGACTTGGAGGTCTGAGGATTTCGCGCCGTTTGCAGCTATGAACGCCGACGGCAAGGTGATGGAGCACTTCCCTGCGACGCTGTCGCTGGAGGAGAGCGCGACCCTCATCGGGCGCATCGGGGCGAGCTTCGAGACACATGGCTATGGGCTGTGGGCGGTCGAGGTGCGGGGAGAGGCTTCGTTCATCGGCTTTGTCGGGCTCGCGCAGGTCGATCCGGCTTTGCCTTTTGCGCCGGCTGTGGAGGTCGGCTGGCGCTTGGCGCGAGCGTATTGGAGTCGGGGATTTGCCACGGAGGCGGCTCTCGCTGTAGTTGACTTCGGCTTTGAGCAGCACAAGCTGGAGGAGATCGTCTCGTTCACCTCAACGGGCAACTTGCGCTCGCGCAGAGTGATGGAGCGGATCGGAATGCGACGCGATTCCGACGATGACTTCGATCATCCATTGCTGGCAGAGGGCGATGAGCTGCGAGCTCACGTGCTCTACCGGCTGTCGAGGAAGCATTGACAGATGGGCCTCGGCGCTAGTCTCACAGCCAGCTCATGCCAGCGCAGATCGCCCTCCTTCGCGGCATCAACGTCGGATCGCACAATCGCATCCCGATGGCGGAGCTGCGTGATCTCCTCTCAGAGCTGGGCTACGGCGACGCGCGCACACTCGTGCAGAGCGGCAACATCGTGCTCAGCTCCGACGCCTCCCCCGAGCAGCTGGAGCGCAAGCTAGAGCAGGAGATCGCCGGCAGGTTCGGGGTCGAAACGCCGGTGATCGTACGAACGCGAGATGAGCTCGCTGCGGTGGTCGAGCGCGATCCCTGGGGAGACCTGGCCGCCGATCAGCCCAAGCTCTACCAGGTGAGCTTTCTCTCGGAGGAGCCCGATCCCGAGGCGATGCGGAACATCACAGCGGTCGAGGTCTCGCCGGAGCGCCTGGTGCTCGTTGGGCGCGAGATCTACGCATGGCACCCCGGGGGCATTCAGCGCTCGAAGCTCGCGAGATTGCTCTCCGACAAGCGTCTGGGAGTCACCGCGACGGCAAGGAACTGGAACACCACCACCAAGCTCCTGGAGATGGCGGACGAGCTCGAATCGTGAAGCGCTCAGTCGTTGCGTCCGCGCGCTTTGCGGATCTTCTGCAAGCGCGCCGCGAGCTCTGACTCGGCCTCGTCAGGGATGTAGAAGCGCTCGTCGATCACCTCGTCAGGCGTCAGCTGCTGGGGTGTGAAATGACCTGGACGCTTGTGGGGGTTGTCATAGCCCTCGCCCCGGCCGCCAGAGCGCAGCTGCACCGGGGGCGGCGCCGCGCCCTGATCGCGCACGAACTCTCGCGCGGCGCCGATGGCGCGCTTGGCGGCGTCGGACTTCGGCGCAAGCGAGAGGTAGATGGCGGCTTGCGCGAGCGCGAACTGGCACTCCGGCAGACCTGCGTGCTCCACAGCGGCGGCGGCGCCTGTCGCGATGGTGAGCGCGTTCGGATCGGCATTGCCGATGTCCTCGCTGGCGAGGATCACCATTCGCCGGGCGATGAAGCGGGGATCCTCGCCTCCCTCGAGCATCACCGCCAGGTAGTAGAGCGAGGCGTCGGGGTCCGAGCCACGGGTCGCCTTGATCCAGGCGGAGATCGTGTCGTAGTGACTGTCGGCGGCCTTGTCGTAGTGGACGATCCGCCGCTGCAGAGCGTCTTCGGCGTGCTCGACCGTGACGCCGCCCTCGGTGGTCTCGCAGGCGAGCTCCAGGGCGCTGAGCGCCGTGCGAGCGTCGCCGCCAGAGCGCGCCGCAAGCATCTCCAACGCCTCCTCGTCGACCTGCGTCTCGCCACACTCGCCGTGCTCCAGGGCCCGCCGCAGCAGCACGAGCACATTCTCCTCGGTGAGCTCTGAGAGCTCGTACAGTCGCGTGCGCGACAGCAGCGCCCGATTGACCTCGAACGATGGGTTCTCGGTCGTCGCGCCGATCAGCGTCACGAGCCCTTCCTCGACCGCCGGCAGCAGCGCGTCCTGCTGACTCTTGTTGAAGCGGTGGATCTCGTCGAGGAAGAAGATCGTGTGGCGCCCGCCCCGCAGGCGTTCCTGTGCTCGTGCGATCACCGCACGCACCTCCGCGCGGCCGGCCTCCACCGCGCTCAACTCCTCGAAGGCCGCGTTCGCGCTGGCCGCGATGATCCGGGCAAGCGTCGTCTTGCCACTGCCCGGAGGCCCATGGAGGATCATCGAATGGGGCCGGCCCTGCTCGATCGCCGTGCGCAGCGCGGAGCCGGGACTCAGCAGATGCTCCTGTCCGACGAACTGCTCGAGTGTGGACGGTCGCACGCGGGCGGCAAGCGGCGCTCCCTCGGGCGGACCGGGTATGCCTGCCTCCGCCTCGGTGGGATCGAACAGCGAGTCCATCGCCCACAGTGTGGCGCAGCGCCGTCTTGGGCGAGGTCGGGCTATGGTGTCCGCGATGTCCGCTGCCGGCGCTGATCTCACGATATCCCTCAGCGATGGCGGGTCGCTGGACTGCGAGCTGTTCCTGCCGCGAGCTGCCGGTGCGGGCTCCGAGCACACGGGCGCCGGGGCGGGCTCCGAGCAGACGGGCTCACCGACAGGTCCAGCGCAGACTGGCTCAGCGCAGCGTGGCTCAGCGCAGCGTGGCTCAGCGCAGGGTGGTCCTCATCCGGGCGTGCTCGTGCTCCATGAGTCGTTCGGACTCAACGACGACATTCGCCGGATCGCCGCTCGTTTCGCAGCGGAGGGTTATGTGGCGCTGGCGCCGAACCTCTTCTCCCACGGCACGCGAATCGTGTGCCTGAGTCGCGTGATGAGCGACATGGTCAGAGGCTCGATCGACCGCGAGATCGCCGACATCCTCGCGGCGCGTGCCGCGCTAGCAGAGCGTCCCGACGTCGATGCGGACCGGATCGCGGTCGCGGGTTTCTGCCTCGGTGGTGGCTTTGCGCTGATCGCTGCCACCAAGCCAGGCTTTCGTGCCGCGGCGGTCAACTATGGAGATGTGCCCAAGAGCCGTGCAAAGCTGGACGGAGTCTGTCCCGTCGTTGCGAGCTTCGGGGGGCGCGACAAGCTGTTCGGGCGCAACATGGCCGAGCGCCTGGAGGAGCACCTGAGCGTTCTCGGAGTGGCCCACGACATCACCACCTACGACGACGCCGGCCACTCGTTCTTCTCACAGCACGATGGTTGGCAGGGCTGGCTCGCGCGGCTGCCCTCGCCGATGGCCGTCGGTCCCGATGAGGCGGCCTCGGCCGACGGCTGGCAACGGATGCTCACGTTCTTCGACGAGCACGTTCGCGCTCCCGTCGCCTAGTCAAGCTTCTCTCCTCAGGCGCTGGAGCGGGGAGCCGTCGAGCTCGGTCGGCCGGGGCTCCTGCTCAGTCTCTTGGGCGCTCGCGCTCAATCCCTCCTATGGTGGAGAGAGCGATGAGCAGCGCTCCGCGAGATCCGGAGGAGGCAACAGCGGTGACCGTGCCGGCGCTCGGCGCGATCCCCGCAAGCACGAGGATGGGCGCCGTGCAGCTCACCGTCTCGAACCTCGAGCGCTCGCTTGGCTACTACGAGAACGTGATCGGACTGAGCGTCCGTGAGCGTGCAGGCGATCGGGCGATGCTCTGGGCCGGCGGGGAGAAAAGCGGCGAGGATCTGCTCGTCCTGGTCGAGCAGCCCAGCGCTCGTCCGGCGCGGGGGTACTGCGGCCTCTACCACTTCGCGCTGCTGCTCCCACACCGCGCTGACCTTGCGCGCTGGCTTGCTCACGCCGCCCGGGACCGGGTGGCGCTCGCCGGGCTTTCCGATCACTACGTCAGCGAGGCGATCTACCTCAGCGATCCCGACGGGCACGGCATCGAGATCTACTGGGACCGTCCGCGCGAGGTCTGGGAGGGCAGCGTCGCAGAGCGCATGACGACGCTTCCGCTCGACACGTCGAGCCTCTTCGGCGAGCTGCCCAATCCGGCGAGCGAGCCGTTCGATCGGCTGCCGCCCGGAACCGTGATGGGTCACGTTCACCTGTGCGTAGCCGACGTTCCCCAGACGATCGCCTTCTACCGTGACGTGCTTGGCTTTGGGCTGATGGCCTCGCTCGGGGGACAAGCGGCGTTTCTCAGCGCCGGCGGCTACCACCACCATCTTGGCGCCAACACATGGGAGAGCGCCGGGGCGGGTCAGCCGCCGGCTGGGGTCGCAGCGCTCAGGCAGGCGACGATCGTCCTGCCGAGCGAGGCTGAGCGCGATCTGCTGGCAGCCCGGGTTGCGGATGCGGGACATGAGCCCCATCTACTCGAGGATGGCCTGCTAGTTCACGACCCGTCAGGGAATCCGATCGTCCTCACGGTCTCCTCGATTCAGCGGTAGCGCCAGGAGTGGCCGGTCACTGGTGCTCGGGCTCGGTGAGGGCAGCAAATGTCAGCCAGGTCTATCGACCGTCCAGCGGCGCGCTTCAGCTTGATGAGATCGTCTCTGGAGGCGATCGGGATTGGGTGATCGCCGAGTGTGACCAGCAGCGCTCGCTCGCGAAGCTGAGGAAAGGGAGCGGCGAGCACGGCGAAGATCTGCTCTGCATCGAGTGGTTGTGGGTCAGTCATCGTTGCTCGCTCTGCGACTTGTGCGAGCCGACCTCGCGCTACGCTGCCGGAGTGCGTCTGACACCCACGGCACCGGTTGCGGCCGCCTCGCTGATCGTTGGCTATGCGGTCGCGGTGAGCACTGGCTCGCGTCCGCTCGGAGGCGTCGTGTTGGCGATCGGGGGGCTGTGGTGCATCCAGGCGTGGAGGCGCCGTCACGGGGTGCGAACGGCCGCGATCCTTGCGTGCGTTGGTCTCGGGGCGTTCGCCGTCTCTCACGTGCTGGCCCTCGCGATCGGTGCGTGGCCCTCGGTGCTGTTGGTGTCCGCCATCGTGGCAGCGGTCGCCTGGACTCAAGCCGACGCCCGCGTCCTCAGCGCGTAGCGTCCCGCTCCTGCGCGAGCGCCCGCCGCAGCGTCTCGTCGAACGAGGCAGGCGTGATCCCAAATGGCTCGGCGCCGCTCGCGTCTGTGACGACGGTGGCGGTCTTCAGCCCCTCCACCAGCGGGCGGGCGACGTTCGCATCGACAGGGGTCACGAGCCCGATCCACAGGGAGGACAGCCACGGAGTGATCAGCGGCACGGGGATCATCAGGCGCGGTCGCTCTCCCATCGCTCGCGCCATCCTGTCGAGCATGTCGCCGTAGGAGAGCACGTCCGGTCCGCCGATCTGCACTTCCGCTCCGCTTGACTGCGGGACCTCGGGAGCGCTGCGCAGGTACTCGACCACGTCGTCGATGCCGATCGGCTGGGTCTTCGTACGCAACCAGGCGGGCGCGATCATCACGGGCAGCCTCTGCACCAGATAGCGCAGCGTGCGATAGGACTCGCTCGCCGCCCCGACCACCATCGCAGCGCGGAAGTAGGTGAGCGGCGGACCGTGCTCGGCCAGCGTCATCGCCGTGCGGTGGCGGCTGAGCAGATGCTTGGAGACGCTTTGATCTCCAAGTCCGCCGAGATAGACAACTCGTCCGATCCCTTCACGGCGGGCCATCTGCGCGAAGTTGCGCGCGCCGTCCTGCTCGCGCTGCTGAAAGCCGTCCCCACCGGCCATCGCGTGGATCAGGTAGTAGGCGGTATGGATGTCGCGCCCGACCCCCTCGAGCGTCGTCGCCCGCATCACGTCGCCCTCGACCACCTCGCAGCCTGCGGCGCTGAGATGCTTCGCACGCCCGGCTTCGCGCACGAGACAGCGCACATGGGTCCCCGAGCCCGCGAGGGCGAGCGCCAGGCCACCACCGACGAAGCCGGTGGCTCCGGTGACCAGGATGCTTCTGCTGTTTGCCTCACAGGCGATGCTGTCTGGTTACCCCGAGCGTCGATTGCCCACCCATGTGGTTGCCGCGGTCAGCGCCAGGATCCCGACTGCGATCGCGGCGCAGTCAACGGCGACGAGCAGATATCCGCCGTGGCGCCGTGGATCCACGAAGAAGTAGGGGTACCAGTTGACGATCGCTCCGCGTGTGAGCGTGTAGATGACGTACACAAGCGGAAAGCTCATCCAAAGAGCCGTTTCTCGCAGCTGCAGGCGCATGCGGGGAGGGTCGATCAGCCAGTCGAGCGCGACGGCGATCGGCATGATCCTGTGCACGATCGTGTTCACCCACGGATAGCTCACGCTGTGGCCGGACAGCAACACGGCATAGACGATCCCGGTCACCAGCATGTACACGACCGCCGCGCCCCTCAGCAACTCCACGGTACGCGACCGTGTCTCGCTTCCGCGGGCGGCGCCGTACAGGAAGATCGCGGCGGCGAACAGGTTGCTCAGCTCGGTGAAGTAGCTGAAGTAGTCGGTCGTGCTGAAGCCGCCGTGTTCGACGCTTTTGGCCACCTCGTAGGCGATCGCGACGAGCACTGCGAGCGCCAGCAGCGCACGGTACGCGCGGATCCGGCCGTTGCCGCCTAGCCACGACCGCGCCGGTCGGCCGACGGTCGCCGCCGGCTCGGATCGAGAGGAGACCTCAGATCGAGAGGACACCCCCGGAGGTTATCCGGGCCGACGACGCCAGATCAAGCGGATTTGCGACGCTGCGCTCGGGCCGTCGATATTTGCGGCGCTACGCTCGGGCGTCGATGTCAGCCGTTACGGCTGTGGCGGATGATTCCGAGGCAGCGGCGGTCGAGATAGCGCACCGCCAGCCAGAAGTGGCGGAAGGCGCGGTTGCGCGTCTCGCGCAGGTGGTAGCGCCGGTAGATCTGCTGGATGATCGTCGCCAGGCGGAACAGCCCGAACACTTCGTAGAACACCCAGTCCTCGACCTGCAGACCGGTGCGCTCGCAATAGCGCTCCACCACCTCCCGGCGAGTGAGCATCCCCGGCGCATCGGTGGGCTGGCGACGCAGGGTGCGCATCAGGCGGTCGTCGTCGGCCTGCACCCAGTAGGCGAGCGCCCCGCCGAGGTCCATCAAGGGATCGCCGACGGTTGCGAGCTCCCAGTCGAGTACCCCAACGATGCGTTGGGGGTCCTCGGGGTCGAGCACCAGATTGTCAAAGCGGAAGTCGTTGTGCACGACTCTGCTCGCCGAGTCCTGAGGCTGGCGCTCTCCCAGCCAGCGCATCACGCGCTCGAAGCTCGGCACGTTCCAGGTGTGGGCGGCCCTGAAGCGCTCCGACCAACCCTCCACCTGGCGGCGCACATAGCCCTCGCCCTTGCCGATGTCCGCGAGTCCGGTCTGCAACGGATCGACCTGGTGCAGCTCCACCAGACGATCGATCGCAGACTCGCACAGCTCTCTGGTGGCGCGCACGTTGAGCCCCAGCTCGGGCGGGATGCGCGCGCGCAGGATCGTCCCCGCGATGCGCTCCATCACGTAGAAGTCGCCGCCGATCACCGCCTCCTCCTGGCAGAGGGCCACCATCTTCGGCACGTAGGGGTAGGCCTGCGCAAGTCGCTCCTGGATGCGGAACTCGCGCGCCATGTCGTGGGCTGAGGCCGCCTTGGTCCCCGGCGGTGGGCGACGCAAGATCAGGTCTCGCTCGGGGTAGCTGAGCTGGTAGGTCAGGTTGGATGCGCCCCCGCGGAACTGGCGCACGGTTGGCAGGCCGCTCAGCTGCGCGGTCGCGGCCTGCGCCGGGGCATGTCCGCGCAGCCATGTGTCGACTGCCTCCACCTCAAAGGCGTCCTCCTCGCGAACGGCGCTCTCGTCGGCTACGAGGACCACTTCCCCTTGCCGTAGCGGGCAAGCTCCAGACGCGCCACGACGCCGCGGTGGACCTCGTCGGGACCGTCGGCCAGACGCAAGGCCCGCGCGGCGGTCCATGCCCCGGCGAGCGGCACGTCGTTGGACAGGCCCGCGCCGCCGTGCAGCTGCATCGCCATGTCCACCACCGACTGGGTCATGTTCGGGACGGCCACCTTGATCTGCGAGACAGCGCCAATAGCCTCCGGCGCCTTCTGGTCCACCAGCCAGGCCGCGTGCAGCACGTGCAGGCGCGCCTGGTCGATCGCGATCCGCGCGTCGGCGATTCGCTCGCGGTTGCCGCCGAGGTTTGCGATCGGCTTGCCGAACGCCACGCGCTCGCTCGCGCGCCGGCAGCCCAGTTCGAGCGCCAGCTCCGCAAGTCCGATCAGTCGCATGCAGTGATGGATCCGCCCGGGGCCAAGCCGTGCCTGGGCGATCGCAAACGCTTGTCCAGCTCCGCCGATGATGGCCGAGATGGGCAGCCGCACGTCGGTGAACGACACTTCGCCGTGTCCTCCCGGAGCGTCGAGGAAGCCCATCGCCTCGAGCATCCGCTCGACTTTCACGCCAGGGGTGTCCATCGGCACCAGCACCATCGAGTGCTGGTGATAGCGATCTGCCTGGGGGTCGGTGAGGCCCATGAAGATGATCGCCTGACAGTTGGGATGACCCACGCCGGTGCTCCACCACTTGCGGCCGTTGACCACCACCTCCTCGCCCTCGATAACGGCCGTGGCCTGCATGTTGGTGGCGTCCGAGGAAGCCACCTCGGGCTCTGTCATGCAGAAGGCCGAGCGGATGCGGCCCTCGAGCAACGGCTCCAGCCAGCGCTGCTTCTGCTCGGCCGAGCCGAAGTGCCACAGCACCTCCATGTTGCCGGTGTCGGGTGCGTTGCAGTTGCACACCTCGGCTGTGATCAGCGAGCGACCCATACGCTCGGCGAGCGGGGCGTACTCCACGTTTGAGAGCCCGGCCCCGTGCTGCTCGTCGGGGAGGAACAGATTCCACAGCCCCTCCTGCTTGGCGAGGGCCTTGAGCTCATCGATAGCCGGCAGCACCACCCATGGGTTCTCGCGGGAGAGCAGTTCGCGGTGGTAGGGCTCCTCGCGCGGGCCTATCTCGCGCTCCTGGAAGGCGATCAGGCGCTCCAGCAGCTCCTTGGTGCGGGACGAGTGAGTGAAGTCCATGGGTCTCTTTGGTCGAAGGTGGCTGTGCCTCGCGAGCCGATGCGAGCGAGAGCGAGCCTATCGCTCGATCCTGCGGCTTACTACGACATCCGTCCAAACGGCGCCTGCGGACATTGATTTGTATGGGCTCGCCCAACAGAATCGGCCGCGCCGTGGCAACCCAAACCCCAGCGCCGGGCGGCGTCACACTGTTCTACGACGCCGACTGCGGTGTGTGCTCGTGGCTCGCGCTACGCGCGGTCCGTGCCGCCCCGCCCTGCACGGTTCGCGCACTGCCGATCGACTCGACCGAGGCCGAGCCGCAGATGGGGAAGCTCGGCGATGAGGCTCGCTGGGCCAGCTGGCACATCCTCGGCGAGGATGGCCGACTGCGCTCGGGTGGCGCCGCGGCGCCGGTATTGCTCGAGCAGCTTCCTCACACGCGGCCGCTCGTGCGGTTGCTCAGAGCGACACCGCGCGCCACCGAGCGGCTGTATCGCCTGGGGGCGGCCACACGCTCGCTCTGGGGACGGCTCGTCCCCAGGCGCTCGGTGGCGCGCGCGCGTCGCGAGCTTGCAGTTCTCACAACCCACAGCCAATCCAAAAGGGGAGCCCAATGCAGAACGATTCTCTGAACCGCTTCGGGGAGGCGCTGGTCGCGCTTCCGGTCGAGCTTGCAAGCCGCCGCCGTCACGACGACACACCTGAGGTCAACTACGTTCGCAGCTCCCATGATGCGCCCGGTCTCCCGGGCGGAAGCATCTGCGTGGTATCGGGCGTCAGGGGCACGCCGCTGCTCGAGGAGGTTCGCGCGGAGGCACGCCGGGGCGACGCGAGCGCTGTCGCAAAGATCCTGAACGCTCACGACGCGGCGCTCGGCAAGCGTGTCGGCGAGATGCGCGAGGAGCGCCGTGAGGAGCTTTCTACGGGCGAGGTTCTGACGAAGATACCCTCGATAACCGAGGTGCGCTACCGAGGCAAGCCGGTCGCCGAGGGGATGATCACCCACCCCGAGATGAGGGCAATGCGTGTGCTGATCCCCTACGCGGGCGGTCGTCTGGATCCCGAGGGGTTCGTCGCCTCGACCTATGTGCACGGCGAGCGCGGCCCCGAGGTGGACACGATCGTGATCGTGCGTGAGCCCGAGCTCAGCGCAATCGAGCAGAAGGTGCTGGACAGGCTCCCCGAGGAGGTCAACCAGATCGTGCTCGGCGACCCGGGGTCGGTTGCCAACTGGGGCCTGCTCGCCGCTGGGCTGGTGTTCGCCTTCGTGTACTTCGTGGGCCCGAAGGTCGCCGAATACGCCAAGGAACAGATGCAGCAGAAAGAACGCGAACACCAGCGCGAAATGGAACGCCAGATCGAAGGGCAGAATCAGCAGGAACAGCAGCAGGAACAGCAGCAGGAACAGCAGGGCGAACAGCAGCAGGAACAGCAGGGCCAGGGCGAACAGCAGCAGGAAAAAAACGCCAACAGCGGCTCGCTGTCGTGGTTCGTGGACGAAGTGGAGCTCGCCGGCGAGCTCGAGGATCTTGCCGCCGGCGCCGCGGTGCAGACACTCGTGCAACTGCGCACGTCGTTGATGATCCAGGGCCAGCTGCGTTGAGCGCCTGGACGATCGTGTGCGCCGTCGTGTTCGGCGCGTTCCTCGTCGTCACCGCCGCCACTCAGTTCAGGCGCTTTCGCTGGGCGCAGTGGCTCAAGAGCCACGATGCCTGCGCCTATATCCCCGCGTGGACGTTCTTCGCTCCCAACCCCGGTGTCAACGACACACGCGTGCTCTGGCGCGAGCAGCTGGTCGATGGCACGGTGGGCCCGTGGCACGAGATGGTGAGCCCGCGGGGCGGTCTGCTGCGGGCCGTCTGGAATCCCACCAAGCGCGCTCGCAAGGGACTCACCGATTGCGGGCCGATGGCGTTGCGCATGATCGCCCGCAAAAAGGAATCGGCGTTGCCGATCATCGGCCTGCCCTACCTGATGATCGCGCAGCACATGGCGGGCTTGCAGGGATCACCGCTCGGTCTGGCACGGCAGTTCACGGTCGTCAACACGCAGGGCCGCGACACCGACGATGGGTTGTTCGAGCTGCTGTTCATCAGCCATTGGCACCGCCAGCCCGGGGTCGCCGCCGAGGTGCCGCTGGCGGCGCCGCCGCTGCCTGAGCTCCCCGAGCTTGAGGAGCGGACGAAGGACGCGGCGGTATGAGCCCGCAGTCGATAGCGCTTTGGTGCGCGATCCCGCTCGCGATCGGGGTTGCGATCGATTCCCTGGAGCTGGTCGCCGACCGCGCTCAGCTGCAGGAGGGTGGCCTGTACGGATACGCGGTGCTCGCCACGGGCCGGCCGATGACCCTGTGGGGGCCGTTCGCTCCACTGTTCGGTGCCGTGTTTCGCTATCCCGCGGTGCTCGGGCTCGCCGGCGCGCAACTGCTCGGTGCGACGTGCCTGCTGCTGGCCGCCACGATGCGCACGCCTGCGCTGATCGCTCCCGCCGGCCTTGCCTGCCTGCTGATCATGGCTTCGCGGATGCTCCTCTACGTGCGCAACCAGCTCGGTCTCGACGGCGCCGACCAGATGACGCTGGTGGTGTGCACGGGTCTGAGTGTCGCCCTGCTCGTGCCGGACTACGGCGCGCAGCTGCTGGCGATTGACTACGTCGCGGCGCAGCTGCTGCTCTCCTATGCGGTTGCGGGGATAGCCAAGGCTGTCTCGCCGGTGTGGCGCTCGGGCAGAGCGGTGCCGGGCATCATGAGCACGATCGGCTACGGCTCTCCTGCCGTGGGAGGCTTTCTGAAGCGCAACCCCACGCTCGCGAAGGCGGCCTGCTGGAGCGTGATCCTGTTCGAGTGCTCGGCTCCGCTGATGATCCTGCTCGGCACTCCCGGAGCGCTTGTGATCGTCGCGGTGGGCCTGGGCTTCCATGTCTCGATCGCGGTGCTGATGGGCCTCAACAACTTCGTGTGGAGCTTTGGGGCGGCCTATCCCGCGCTGTTCCTGCTGGCCCATTCGATCGACACGCTGTGGCATTGACGCGTGCCTGAGACACTGATGTGACGCCCACCCCGATCCGCCGAGCAGAGCGGGAAGGAGTCAGGGCAAGCAGCAGTATTTCAGCCGAAGCCGTTGAGCCCCTACCGAGGAGAAGCCCCATGGACGTCGTCAACCACCAGTTCCGCCTAGCCAGCCGCCCCAACGGGATGGTCAAGCGCGAGGACTTCGACTATGTGGAGGAGCCGCTTCCGGAGCTGGCCGATGGCCAGGTGCTCGTCAGGATCCTGTACGTCTCGCTCGATCCCGCCATGCGCGGTTGGATGAACGAGGGTCGCTCCTACGTGCCGCCGGTGCAGCTCGGCGAAGTCATGCGCGCCGCCACCGCCGGGCAGATCGTCGAGTCCAAGAGCGAGAAGCTTGCCGTCGGCGACAGCGTGTCGGGCTGGCTCGGCGTGCAGCAGTACGCGGTGTGCGACGAGAACGCGGTCTTCAAGGTGAACACGGACACCGTTCCGCTGCCCACCTACATAGGCGCGCTCGGGAT